>OLOB01000174.1_pt1 | contig 56581 bp, 88 predicted proteins | sample 1671911 | NCBI WGS metagenome assembly OLOB01 (sample SAMEA3136625, study PRJEB25190) | human gut metagenome | biome: human gut; feature: human-associated habitat; material: faeces | place: Austria | collected 2013
ACCTCGGCGGCTTCCTCGTCGATTATCCAAAAATCCTTGTTGTCCGGGTCTTTGACATAGCCGTAAGGGGCTTCGGTGACAATCGGCTTTCCACTCATGCCTTTGGTCTTAATGCCCGTTTTCACTTTCTTGCTGATGTCCTTTGCGTACCACTCCGACATGATGTTGATAAAGGGCGCAAACTCCAATGTGTCGGGCTTCTCGCTGTCAATGCCGTTGTTGACCGCGATAAAGCGCACATTGTTCCGTCTGAATATCTCCATCGCGTTGCCGACTTGGAGATAGTCGCGCCCCCAGCGGGTAAGGTCTTTCATAATGCAGACACCGATTTTCCCGTTTTCCACATCGTCCATCATGCGGGAGTAGGCGGAACGGTCAAAAAACCTGCCGCTTTCGTCATCGTCGATGTAGTGCCGGATATTGGTTAGGTGCTGCCCTCTGGCATAGTTCTCCAAAAATATTTTTTGGTTCTGTATGCTGTTGCTCTCGCCGCCGTCCCTGTCCTCGTCGCCCACGGAAAGGCGGGAGTAAAGGGCTGTAATTTTGCTATAATCAGTCATGTGCATAACCTCCTGTGCGTCCATGTATGTGTCATTTACACTTAAAATTATGCACTCCAGCGGGCCGAACCATATTCCAAACCATGTCGATATTTCTTGGCGTTCTTGCTTTTAAGATACACTGCCAGCCTCAGACTGCCTCCACAACACAGCCCTACCAACAAGTCCAATGGATGCAGGCTTGGCCAGAAACTTTGCAGCGCCCCAGGCAGAACCTCAACCAGCGAAAGAAACTTTTCTGAAGCATCCGCCCCTTGTGCCATTCGCCATGCCTCTCCCAAATTGGTAGCAAACAGCCCAAGCAGGATATACGGCATATTCAGCAAAACGAGCTTTTTGATGTCCAATGTCTTTTTCATCGTTCCAGCTCCTTTCGCTTAGTGCGATCCACTACAGCATTTTTAACCATCTCTTTGAACTGGCTCAGCTTTGCCAGCACGGACGGGCGCTCGGATTTCTCCGCCTTCTTGACCTTTTTCCCGGTGTACTCGGTAAAAGCAGCGGTCAGGGCATCCGCGTCCCGACCCTTGAAAAAGATCAGGTACTTGGGTGGGGAGCTGCTGCGGTCCTTCTTCACCGCATAGTCCACGCCGTATTTCCGCGCGATCTTCTCAAACTCCTTGATGGAGGGGTCGGTGATCTCGATGTTGGAAACGCCCTGATTCTGGCCGATCAGCTGTTTCACCGTCTGCTTGCCGTGGGGAATCACGGGGGTATCCCGGCTTTTCTGCTTTTGCAGCTTCTTTTCCTTGCGGTGGGCAAGGTATTTGGTGATGGCGGCTTTCATCAACCGCCCGGTAAACTTTGTTCCGCTGACTACCAGCGTCAAAGTCCTGTTTTCCACTTCCTCCTGCATAGGTCATCGCCTCCTTTCCACGGATTTTGCAGGGGTGGCACTTGATACTAAGGCGGGACCACCAGCCGCCGCAGCAGGTATTTCAGCATGGCAGGCTCCTTTCAGCGCAGCTGGTCGGAGCGGTCATAGTACAGATGGCCCTGGCGCACTTTGGCATGGCTGAGAATCTTGATGTGGCCCTTTTCCTGGTTCTCCAGGCTTTTCTGGTATCCGGCCTCCGTCAGAAACAGGCGGGTCCGTTCACCTTTCCAGCCCACCGGGGAATCGTCGGTCAGCACATCGAAGATAATCATGTGCCGGGTGTCCTCGGCAAACCGCTCCAAATCCATGTACTCATGGCCGTGGTAGTTCTGCGCCCCGGCTTTGAGGCGCATTTCCTCCATCAGCTGGCCCACGGTCTTACGCTCAGGCATGGCGTGCGCCTCCTTTCCCGCGTCCCTGGCCCTTCACGGTCAGGATACCGTCCAGGGTGGTGGCGGTGATCCGCAGGCGCTCGGCGGTGGCAATGTCATTCTTCACGATCTCGTCGATGCCGTGGCCGCAGACCACCAGCACATGGGACCGGCGCAGGTAGTCCCGCGCCATATCCAGCCCATCCTTGTGTTCCTGGGGAATCTCGTCTTTGAGGAAGGTAGGCAGGAACAGCACCGGGCAGATGGGCGAATACCCGGCATCGTACACCTGACGGCAGTAGGCCGCAGCGTTCTCGGCGTTCTCATACTGGCTGTTGCTCCAGGGAGCCGTAATGTAGGCAAGAGGTCGTTTCATGGCAAAATCCTTTCTCCCGGTGTTTTCGGGCAGCAGAAAAGCGGCTGTTTACCAGCCGCCTGCGTACATATCGTGGTTAACTTGTGCGGTGTAGTGGTTGCTGATCGTGGTCGGCGCATTAAACAGCACCGCAAGCAGATACTGCTTCATGTTGCGGATTTCGGTGGTATTGTTCCGCAGGCATTCCATGACAAACTCGATGTGGGAGCAATCCAGCTTCAAAAAACGGGAGCGGACCACCTCATGGGGGAAGTCGCTGCCAGCGATCCGGGTGGTTTTCCGCTTGGCGCAGACGGTCTCCACCATCAGCTCCACAATCTCGTCCAGGTCCTCCCGGTAGGTGGTAAACTCCCGGCACAGGTGGTCATACTCGATGTTCTCCAGAATCAAATCCCGATAACTTTCCATCTCTGAGACAGACATCGCATCCCTTCCTTTCCGTTCCGGCAGCTGTGCTGCCGCTGGCTCCCGGAAGGGAATAGAATCGGTACTTGATCCATAAGTAATTGTTTTTTCTGTATTTGATTTCTCTATATTTAATTCTGCGGGCTTTTCCGTATCCGGTTTTACCATATCCGGGTTTTCCGTATCTGGTGAAACCACATCTGACGGCAGCATATCCAGCTTCTTTGGCTGTGGCTGCTCATAAATGATGTACTCGGTATCAGTAATACGGCCATTCGCACCGCGAAGCTGCCTGCGGACAATATAGCCAGCTGTTTCCAACTCTTTGAGCGCAGAGCCAATGGCGTCCACACCCTCCTTACAGATGGAAGCAAGCCCTCTTGTAGTGTAATTCCACTCCTCTGGGAGCGACAGGATCATGGAGAGCAGACCCTTAGACTTTAAGGTCAGCCCCTTATCCTTCAGATGATAATTTGACATAACGGTGTAATCGCGTGTCCGTTGTACGCGGTAGACTGCCATTCACTTCACTCCTTCCTGTGGTCAGAAAATAACAAAAGCCGCTGTCAGTAAAGACGCGGCTCAAACTTCATAGAAAACTCCTGGTCTCCCATCAAAGGGATAGCGGCTGATGTCCTCAAAGGCGTCGGCAACCTCCTCCGCTGGATAGTCCTGCCAGTCCCGCTCCCTGACGATATGATGGATAGTACGGTAACAGGTAGAAAACCTTTCATACGCCGAACGGTATTTCGTATTCACGCAGGAGACATCCACAAACCGCCCGTCCTCCAAGAGCCATAGTTCCCGGATGCAAGAAGCATCCACCTGCGTAGAATGACTCTGGATAGTTTTTTGGTAAATGCAAAATCCCCGCTGTGGAAACAACTCTGGCCCATAGTAGTTCAAGGAACACTCATGGTTTCCCGCGGTCTGGTAAGCAAGGACACTTTCCCCACGATAGCGGACAGACTGCGCCACAAGTTCCATGTTCAATCTGGAGAGCGCCCTTTTCCGCTCCTTTTTGTCGGGGAAAAGATAAAGATACGCCGTCCTGATGGCATTGCAAATTTCTTTTTCTCTAAACATCTTATTTTCTCCGTTTTTTCTTTACATCCAAGACATGACCCTCAATTACACGGGCGTACCTTTTGATTTTGATCTCCCGGCGCTGCTGGCTTTGCAGGGCGGCCCGATAACCGTCCTCAGTCAAAAACAGCCGCATTTCATCTCCGGGGCTTCCGTAAGCAGTGCTGGGACGCAGGACGGAAAACTCGATCATCCAGCGGGTGTTATCCCAAAACCTCTCTACGGCGAGAATGTTGTGTCCTTTCAGCTCACGGGCTGAAATATCCCTCATAGGCGGCTCCTTTCATCGTTCCTGGTCTCTCTGACGCTTTTTCTGCCATGCCTCCAGCAGCTTGATGATGGTTTCCTGCATCCGCTGGGGCGTATAGCTTTTAGGGAAATACTTCCGCAAGGTGTCAGAGGTAAATGTCACTCGGTCCAGATCGCTTTTCTTTTCCTCACCCATGATGACACGCATCATATCGAGGGTCAGATGCCCCTCCTGACTGTATTTCTTGAGCCGCTGGGCTTGAGAAAGAGAAGGGGTAGCCTGTTCGCTGTCCATTGCGTCCAACAAGTCCCGCTGTTCCTCTTTTTTGAGGAAGGACAGCTCATAAGCAGGATTTAAGGCAATTTTCTTTTCATCCACCATGTCCAGCAGTTCGGGAATCAGCTCGGTCAGACGGATAAATCTCTGAATTTGATTCTTACTCTGTCCAACCTGTTCAGCTAAAATATCTCTGGATTTTCTACCATCGGACTTGTGCCCAACTTGGGCACAAGTTAAATATTTTTTTATACATACAAAAAAAGACACCAATTTTTTATTTTGATGTCTTTAAAGGTGGTATGCGGAAACATGTTTCCTACTAACCACGTTATAATTATTTTTTATAAATTTTAATCAAATTTATCATTTTTTAAGTCTTTTTTAGGTGTTTTTTTGATATGTTAGAAACATCTCAAATTTGTTTATTTTTCAGTACTTTCCTTCAATTCAAGAACAGATACGCACTCCACATGTTTCGTAAATCAGACTAATTTATTTTAATTTATTTTATTATATTTTATCATATCTTTATATTATAGTAGTACCAACACCTTTAAGGAAATTGTTTATTTTCTTATATCTTAATCTATTTTTAAATATTTTATCATATCTTATGTATGGTTGACAAATCGTTGACTTTGTCAACTTTCTTGTATTTTACATATAAAACCACTTATATTTAATAATTTCATTTCTTTTATAGCAACATCAAGCTCCTCTTTATTGTGTATTCCATATTTTTTCAATTGCATCAAAATATCGTTTTCATTTTTCTCTCCAATTAAAGCCATCAATAACACCTATTCTATAAATTTTTTCCGTATATCTATAAAAGATTTTACTTAATATTTTATCAATTATATTTAAATTTTGCAAATTACCTCTCATAAATACCCCTCCTTTTTAGAGATATCTCTTATTCTATTTTACCATATTATGTAACATAAAATAACTATGTTAGCTGATAGGTATTGCAACTATTTTCCCTTGATACTCCTAGCTTACATAATTCGACAAAATTCGACTTTTTATTTTAATTCGTTAATTAAATCATTCATATATTCTTCCGCACTTTTATTTTTCGACAAAATTTCATCTATGTATTTAATAGCTTTATCATTCTGATTATTTTTAATCATATCTTTTATTTTTTTTAATATTTCCACCATTTTATACACCTCATTTGGTTTTGATTATATCACTTTATACCTACTTTGTAAATTAGGTATTGCTTGTTTAAGTGCAACTTGGTGTAGTTAAAATATACTTAACTTTGTTCTAAAATATTTATCAGAAAGTGAGGTGGAAAAATGATTTATATAAGAGTAACTGAAATACTAAAAGAAAAAAAGAAATCTAAATATTGGTTTATTAAAAAAATGGAAGGTGGTTATCAATCACTTAGTCACTTAATGGACAACGAAACAACAGCCATTCATTTTGATACCTTGGAAAAAATATGTGATATTCTTGAATGTGAGCCAGGAGACATTATTGTAAGAAGAAAAACAAAAAGGAGAGTGAAAAAAAATGAGCAAACTATTAAAGCAGTATAATGAATTAAAAGAAAAAGATCCTAATACTATTTATATGTTTAAGGTAGGAATTTTTTATATTTTTATAAATGATGATGCAAGATTAGTTTCTAAAGAAATTGGACTAAAATTAACAAATTTAAGTTCAGAGATAATAAAATGTGGATTTCCAATCGCCAAATTAGAAAAATATACACACTTATTAGAATCTCATAACATTTCATTTAGAATAGTATCTAATCCTGCACCAGAATATCAAATTTCTTCATATAATGATATTATTCAAAGAATACAAAGCATTGATCTAAATAATACCACTTGCAAAGAAGCTTTTGATATCTTATATAATATACAACAAAAATTAAAAAATATACAATAAAGAGGAGTTTTTTCTCCTCTCTTATTATTTTAATTTTGCATTAACAATTGCTTGTATTGCATTGTAATCATATCCTGCAGCTTGAAGTCTTGATTTTCTATCTGCACCATTTCCCCATTTGCCTTGGATAACCTCATTTGCAATTGTTTCATTTGATTTTTTATTTGATGTTGTAGATTTTGCACCTAAAATTTCGTTTACTCTATTTTGAACTGCATTACCATCATAACCTGCTGCTGCTAATCTGTTAAATCTATCTTGTCCATTTCCCCAAGCACCATTTATAACTTCTCTTGCTACTTCATCTATTGATTTTAAAGTTTGCTTTGATTCTGTTTTTTTTGCTCCTAAAATTTCATTTACCTTTGCTTGGACTTCATCATATAGTGAACCTAATGCTTGTTTTCTTGCTTCTCCATTTCCATATTTTCCTGCTATAACTTCATTTGCTAAATCTACTATTGACTTTGTTTCTTGAACTGGTGTTGATGTTTCTCCACCATCTAATTGTGAATTTACTTCTTTTACAAGTTCAGGGAATTTACTTTGTAAATATGCACCAGGACAATTAGTATTTGCGAACATATTATGTCTTGTTAATGATCCGTTAGGTGTTCCATCATAAGTTAAACGGAAATTATATCTTTTACATATATCTACACATAATCTAACTAATGATTTCCAAGCAGCCTCACTTATAGGATATTTTCCTCCTACTGAACTATTTGAAACCTCTATTGTAATTGCCTGACAATCATTTGCTCTATTTGAAGAAGTCCATGCTCTATTTTCTTCTCCAACATAACAAGCTATTTTTCCATCATTACCTATTCCATAATTAGAACTAGCTTGTCTATTTGCATTTTGGAATATTCTACCGCAAGCTTCAGCAGATAAAACCCCTGCCATGTGATGAGGAGTTATTTTACAAACTTTATATCCTCTTCTTCCTTCTGTGTAATTATTTGAATTTGCTTCAACTACTACATCTGTTAATCCTGATTTAATCATTTTCATTTTCCTCCTTTCCATTTGATAATTCTTCTGTCATTTCTTCTGACAACACTACATTTTCATCTTCCATACTAAAACCTCCTTACAAAAGATAAAAAATATACTGGAAGATTTTTTTATTTCCTTCCAGTATTTTATAAACACCGTAAAATTTTTACGGTATTATTCTGTTTTACTTTCTTTCAATTGAGTTCCAAAATAAAATGCTATAATCATTAAATATATTTGCTCTATATCCATTTGTCCCATTATAGCTTTATATGCAACTACTAATGTTAAAATCAATGTTACTAAACTTTTTACATTTATTAATTTTGCAATTTTTTCTTTCATATCAAAACCTCCTATTTTAATATTAAACCTATAATTGCTCCTACTATTGCTCCGACAATAGTTCCAATTGATGTTGTTACAATTTTATCCCAGTTATTGGCTGGCTTTTTTTCTATATTTTCTAGCCTTTCGTTCATTTTGTTTAAATCTTCTCTGTTGGCTTTAGTCTCCATTGCTATTTCCTTTACAGCAATAGTTAATTCTTTTATCTCCCCAACATCTTCTTCCAATTTGTCTAGTCTATGATGTGCGGATTTGGAACTCTGTTGAGTTTCTATTATCATTTGAATGTATTTTTCATCCATACATTACTTCTCCTCTCTTGTGAAATTTGCAAAAAAATAGAACGACTTACTATATCGTTCTTTATTTTTCGTATTCTTTATCAGTTATTTCTTTGTATTCCTCTGCTGTAATCCATTTTCCAACTGCATTATATACTCTTGCTTCATTCCAAATTCCATTATCATAATAGTTTTTTACCTTTTCAAAATTTTTGCTATGTTCGTTCATTGACTACACCTCCTCAAGATCAACATCAGTCATCATTGCTAGATATTCTATATCCGCTTTTGTTTTTATTTTATCAATTTCATCTGCAGATAATTGTCTTAATACAAAATAATAGCCATCTTCATAATGAACAATTTGCACTAATTCTACATGTTCAAGTTTTTCAGATGTTTTATCGGTCTCATTTTCAATTGTAATTTTTGATAATTTTCCCTTGAAATCATCTTCAGTTATTTTTACTTTTGAAATGTAATTATTTCCACTTAATTTTAAGTTTTTAAGTTGTGTTCCATCAGCCAATGTAATTTTGAATGATTTTTCCATTTTACCCTCCTTCCAAATAAGTCATAGTATAATTGATACATATTACTTATTTGCATTTTTGACATAATTTTATAATTACTAGACATCCAACTTTTGAATATATTTTCTATATCATCCATTGTTATTCTTTTTTTATCTAGTAATCTTTTATAAGCTTTCAATTTTCTTCTTTCTCTTGTTATTGATTTTGAGTTTATCTTTTTTATAATTCTTCCTGTTTCTGTTAAGGAATATTTTATTTGTAACACTTTAAATTGTTGAGATAATTTAACTATTCGTGTTTTCTTATCATTTACTACCAATCCTAATTCATCAGCTATTTTCTTAATATTGTTTAACATATCTTTTAGGAACTCTTTATCCTCGTGAATAATGTAACTGTCATCAGTATATCTACCATAGTATTTACAACCTCTAACTATTTTTATATAGTTGTCTATTTTGGATGGATATGAGATACCTATGTTTTGAGAAGGCTGACTTCCAATGTCTACACCTTTTCCATTTTTGTTATCTATATTAAATAAATTAAATAAATTTTTTAAAATCCACAAAGTAATTTTTGCTTCTTCAGGGTCTGTTTTTCTTAAAAAATGTTGTAAATTCTTTAAACATAAATCATGAGGAATACTTGCATAATATCCTGAAAAATCTATTAGCAATATATATCCCTCATTACTTTTATGTTCTCTATAATATTGGTGTAAATGCACTTCAAACCTTTTTCTGTGAAATGCCACACCTTTATTTTTTTGACTTGCTCCATTATCATAGATCAAGTATGGAGTAATTGCAGGACTTAAAACCTCATCACACATTAAATGATTTATGGTTTTGTCTATCATATTGCTAGTCGCAATATGTCGAATTTTCCCTCTTTCATTTATTGTGAATTTAGCACCTTTTGTTGGTTTATATTCTCCATTTTTTAGTTTTTGCAATAATATTGCTGTTTCTAATAAATGATTCATCTCAAAAAATTGTGCTTTATACTTAAAAGGTGCCCCTTTTATAGCTTTTGTTCCTGCTTCATATATTTTATTAGCATCATAATAAATATTCATAAAAATCACTTTTATAGCATTACTAGTCGTAACTAAATGCATAGCGATTAGCATTTATCAATTTTACAAATTGAAGGGATAACCTTTCCTTTCCTTTTCCCATATCCATACGGTGGAAACTAGTCCATATAATAAATGTATGGGTTGTGAAATCAGGACGAACACCGTTAGAGTTCGAAGCGTTGTTGTAGTTAGCATTGCCATTGCTGCTCACATTAGCGAAGTTAGCAGAAGAAACAACATACAAAGGTTACCCACTATTTTTTATATTTTTTAAAAATCTATTATCAGTCTGGCGAAGTGACTTTATCATATTAAATTCTTTTTGAATTTGTAATACAAGATTCATATATCTATTTAAATCGGCATATAGACATTCTCCTACATATTGAAGTTCATCCTGTAATGCATTACAACAAGCCATTGCTCTGTCCATTTCCAATCTTCGTTCTTCAAATTCTGACATATATGTTGGAAATATTGTATTTGCAATTCTTAAATGTCTACTTATTCCTGTTGCTAATTCTATTACATTATTTGATACTCTATCTATTTGACTTCTATAAAATTTATACATACTTTCTTTTATTCTTTTTTGTTCTTTTTCTTCCAAGCCCTTTATTCTATTGTTTATCTTTTCTTCTATTTTTGAAAGTGTTATATAAAAATTATTTTCCGCTAAATTTGTTACAGCCATTCTAATAGCATAAGCACCATGTATTACTTCTAATTTTGATTCGGTTCTTTCGCTTTTCTTTATATCTGACATTACTAATAATACTATTACTCCTTTTTCAATTTTTCGCTAAAAATCATATCACACTTTTTTTATAATTTTAACTATATTAGAAAACAGCTAATTTTAATGACAGGGCATAAAGCCCTGTCTGATGTCTGATTACACGATTAGGAAAGCAGGACGAACACCGCCGACATACGAAGCGCCGTTGCAACCCGAACTACCACTGCCGCTGACATCCGCGAAATTCGCAGAAGAAACGACATCTCTTAACCAGTACCATTGTCTACCGCCACTATCATTTAGTGCAACTGTTAAATCATGTCTCAATCTGAATAATGATAATTGAGACTTATCAATTGTATAATTATTAGGTATGTTACTTCCATTTAAGCAGTTTTTAAATATATTGCTTCCATATACCATAGTCTCATTCATTAGATCTACTTCTGAATCATACCATGTTCCACCTGATTCATATCCATTGGTTACTGCATTTTGAAAATGATTTCTATGTTTTAATATATGATTTGAACCAAAATCATTTTTTATTACAGTTTTATATTTTGTTAAATTTGTTTTGTACATTGCACTACCAACATAAGCACCTGTAGTTACATTGGATGTATTCATTTGTTCATTTCCCATTGTTCTTTCAGGTATCATAAGTATATGTGGTTTCGTACACTCTGTATCTCCCATGTGTAGTCTATAATTTATGTCAGCTACTAGATATTTTCTTCCACTTGTCTGACCTATAATATAGTCACCTATGAAAATATCATCAAAAGTACCTGCTGCAATTTGTTGTGATAAAGTGCCATCATAAAATTTACTTGTTATATCTTTTCCTCTATAAATTGCATTGTGTGCTCCTGCATTTGAAGCAACTACTATTTGCTTTAAAGAATTTATTTTTCCTGTATAATCTTCCGTTAATTCTTCAGCTTTTTCATTTAATTCCTGTTCATTAACATATACTGTACTTGGATCTACTGTAATTGTTACATTGTTTGCATTATCTACTGTAATTATCATATCGTAGTAATGCTCTTTCTTTTCTGTTATAGAATTATTTATATATTCTGCCTCTGTTCCAAAATTTATATATGCAAATAATATTTCTTGTTGTGTATCAGGATCAATAGCAAATAATCCTAATTCTCTTAAATAAAAACTTTCTTCAGCATCAGTATTTTTGAATAATCCTCTAACAGTTACTTGTGTATCTGTTTCTCTTTTAATTTTTGTTATGTCAAAATTAAGTTTTGAACTTACTAATCCTGTTAAAGCTTTTATGTTTTCTACACTTGGATCAGCAATTTCTCCACTACCTATTGCAAACTTTGAAAATGATATTGTTTTTGATTGCAATGTTTTAGCTGCTAAAATTGCTCCTTGTGTTGTTATATAAGTTGTACTATAAGCCATTTATTACTCCTCCTCTACTAATAATTTTATATATTTTCTATTCACAAATAAAATCCCCACATTATAATTTGTAGGGATCTCATGTTCCACTGTCATTGTATCTGTATTTATAGGCAATTCAAAATAGTTTCTGCGAATTAATGTTGTTCCAAAATTATAAGGCAATTCTAATATAATATTCATTTCTTTGAAATATTTGTCTATATCATATAGGATTTTTTCAAGAATATTTGCTTGTTTATAATTCATAGTATTGTTGTAAATTATTGAATCTGTAATAATTCCATAGCAAAATTCTTTTAATTTATCAATATTATGTCTTATTCTATCAATTTGTGTTCTTGTAGGATAATCTTTCATATTCCAATTAGTTTTTATTATTAAAGTTTCAGCAAATCCATATTTTGATAAAATATCTTTTAGGTATTCACACCATTTTTCCACTCTATTTAAATCAGTATAATTATAACTTCCTTTTAAGTTCGAACTATTACCAGGATTATTAAGGGCATTTTCAACATCACTTAATACTCTATCATATATTAAATCATCCATTGCTTTCATCTCCTTTGCTTACTAATTGAATATAACTATTCCTTATTAACATTGAACCTATATCAACACTTAAATTTACCTCTTTTTGTACTGTCAACAGTCTTACTCTCGCATTTATTTCTCCATTCGCTATAAATCCACCTGTTAAGTCAATATCAAGCTTTTTTATATGACCAACTAATTGTCTGCTGAAGTCATCACTTTCTATTGCAACATCTTCAGTTAATTTTTCTTCTTGTAAAATAAATTCAAAACCTGTTGTATATGTATTTTTATAATAATCCAATACTTTTTTAGCAATAGTCTGTGCATTATCTTTATTTATAAAATAAGCTGATTCTATTTTTAGTGTATTTGATTTATTAGATACATTTATATCATCTGACTGAACAGTTATCGACTGTGCATTATCTTCATATTTATAACCATTTACTATGACTTCTTTTTCTGCTGTACAAGTTATAATAGCATAATTACAATTGTATTCTTTTATTGTACCTCCTGTGCATGATATATTACTAACAGGCTTATCGAATAAAACTCTATTTTCTCCAACACTTAATGTTCCCTTGTAGACTTCTTCTTGTTCAGTGCCTTTAATATAATTGTGTGCTGTCATAGTAACTTGTGTAACAATATCGTTCTGTTCAACAGTTTTTGTTCCTTTGAATATATTAGTTTGTTCTATGGTATTATTATCTTCTCTATTTATTAATGTATATATTTTTATTTTGTCACTTCTACTACAGTCGATTACTGCTCCTATTGCAAATACAAGTTGTTGTAAAGCTTTTCTATGACTACAAACTGGAATATAGCCAGTCATTTTAATTTTCTTTAAATTCTCTTGTATTTCATAATTCTCATCTTCAACCTTTGCAGAAGTCATTATTTCTTTGATTATATCTTCAAAATTAGCATTAACATACATACCCCCATAAAAGTCAGTCTTGTCAATAATTCCAATTAAATCTATTGCTTTGAATTGCATTATTTTATGATCTTTGTTTTTCCAGGTATCAAGATAGAATGTTCCCATGTCTATTTCCTTGTTTTGTTTTAGCAGTAGTTCTTTTACTTTAAAAGCTTGTCTTTCTTGAAGCAAGCTATAAAATCCAGTAGGATTTATGATGTTAAACTCATCATCTGCAGAATAAACTGTAAATTCCAAAGTATTTATGCTTACCTCTGAACTTAATAAATCCATTTCTTCAAGTATATTTGCACTCATTAAATTATCGCCTTCAAATATTTTATCTGCACCATATTGTATTTGATATAGTTTTAAATATCTGCAAGGATTGTTTGTACCATAAAATATTATTACTATTTTTTGATAATTTTCAACAACATTATTACATACATATTTGTAACTATCAGGATAAAACTCTGCTTCATTTATCAATTGATTATCTTTATCATAATAAGTTATATTTAAATGATTACAATAGTCTCCTGCTTTACTAAATAAAAATGTTAATCCTAAACTACTATGTGGCTTTGTAAAATTTATTTCTAATATTGGTGGCTTTTCAAAAAGGCCTTTACTGTTGCTCATATTACTAGACCACAAGCACATATTATCCAAAACATCAGGCATTAATTCAAAAGTTCCATCTAAAGCAAATTGATTTTTTTCACAAGTTCCATATTTTGTTTCTTCTATATCATTCTGCTTTAGATCATTCAAATCTACAAAGTCTTGCTTATCATTGACAGTTAATTGACTATCTTTTTTTGCTGTAACATCAATAAATCCAAATACAATTTGAGCTTTTGTTTTCATAAACTATCAACTCCTTGCTGGCTTTTTAGCCGTAAAGTTTACTGTCATATCTTTTCTATATGCTCTATTATTTTTATAACCATATATAACTCTTGATACATTGCTAAAATAGGCTTTAAATTCAAAATTTGCAATTTTAATCTGATGAAACTCCTCTGGTTCTGATAATTTATTCCATAGTCTTTCATATTCTTCGTAATTATCATCAGTTTGAGGTTCAAATTTAATATCAGAAAAATTGAAATATACACCTATCAGCTCTCTTTTTAAATCTCCATCTTCTGTTCTATTTGCATATTTATCTAAAAAGTCTGCTGCTTCTTTTATATCTGCAAAAACACCAATATTAAATGTTATTCCATCTATAACTATAAAGTCGTATTTTTCTTCCATTAATTTGCACCTCCTAATATCAATTTGTCACCTTTTCTTATATTCTCCCTATCAAGTTCAGGTTTTAGAACTCTAATCAATTGTGCTAAAGTTCCATTAAAGTTCAATACTATTTCTTTTCCGCCATCTTTGTTTTGATTACTACTATCTTGGTCTTTAAACATTTTCAATGCCGTAAGAATCATATCCAGCATTTTATCTTCAGGTGCAACAACCTCGCCCTGGTGTTTGTTATCACCAATCATTGCAAGTTGAGGTGTATTTGCTTTTACATATCCACCTTCAGCAAGTCTTGGAACATTTAAAGTATTCAATTTAGAAATATTTACACCTGGAATCGCATTGATTACTCCTATTGCCCCATTTATCATATTTATAAATCCATTGACAGTTCTTTCTATCATTCCTAAAAGACCATTAATACCTGCTTTTACTGCTCCACTAATTGCATCACCTATTTTGGTTCCTAGTGCACTAAATGTATTTTTAATTCCATTCCATACTCCACTAAAAAAGCTTCCAATATTTCTAAATATGGAAGTTATCTTGTTGTATGCTGTTTGAAAAGCATTTATTATTCCGTTTTTTATGTTATTTACTGAATTTATAATATTGTTTTTTATACCATTCCAAATATTGGTTACAGTATTTTTTACAGCATTAAAAATATTAGAGATTATACTTTTTATAGCATTAAATACAGTCGTAATAATTCCTTTTATAACATTTACAGCTGTTTCTATAATTCCTTTTATTGCATTCCACACTATTGAAACAACACCTTTAATTGCATTCCATATTCCAGTAAAGAAGGTTTTTATTCCTTCCCAAGCTTTGTTCCAATCTCCTGTAAAAATTCCTACTATAAAATCTATTAGTCCTTTAAATGTTTGTATTATTCCTCCTATTGTATCAGCAATGGCTCCAAATACACTTGAAATTGTATTCCATATACTTTCAAAGATAGGAACTAAAACAGGAATAATATTTTGAATAATCCAATCCACAAGAGGTTTAATCCAATTTTCCCACAATACCTTTATTGCATCAGCAATACTTCCTATTAGTCCTGCTACATTGTCTACAAAAGGTTTTAAATGAGTGTTCCATAAATCGTTAAAGTTATTTGCAAGATTTTGTAAAAATGGAACTACATAAGTATTATATACTTCTAAAAACTTTCCAAAGGTATCACTTAACCCTGTTTTAATGCTTTCCATTAAAGGATGTATATGTTGATCATAAACTTCATTCCATTTATCGCCAACATAAGTCATTGCTTGTGCTAAAGTTCCTGTAAATGTTTGAATTGGTTTCATTACATTTTCCAATGTAGTTTTTATTTTTTCTGCATTATCAATAATTGGTTGGAACAATATTCCCTTTACATCTAATGCGAATTTTGAACACAATTGAACAACACTCATAAAAGGATTTGCAAACATAGCAATAATATCTGCTCCAATTTGCTTTGCTGTATCACCTTTAAATACATCTGATATTTCCCCTAAAGCTTGCCACATATTACCTGTTAATTTCAAGTCTTTGCTTGAAATATTAAACATATTTATTATAAAGCTTTTTATTCTTTCTACATTTTGTGATAAATATTTATCTATACTACCTACAAAACCTTCTGTTAAATTCACACCAATTCTTGCTACTGCTCCTGTAGCTTGCCCTAATGTAAAAAGCAATGTTTGAACCCAATTATTAGCTGCACCAACAACTTTTGGATCAGTCCAAATATCTATTATAGTATCTTTAATATTAGTTAAATGCTGTATTATACCATCAAAATTTGTGTCTCCAAAACTAATATCAAATCCTTCTTTAAAAATACTTGCTAATTCTTTTACTCTTCCCATTAAGCCATCAAATGCTGACGTATCTTCTTTTATTGTGCTTGACACATCTAATGAGTCCGTTAATCCTGAAGAACCACCACTTGAACTATCAGAACCACTTGAACTGTCTGTGTCTTTTGGCAATACATTTAAATTATCAAATGCTGCCAAATTATTAGAAGCTTTTTTTGCTTTATCTCCTGCCTTTTTTGCACTATCTCCAACTCCATCAATGGCATCAGATGCTTGCCCTGCGTTTGATGACAAATCTCCTATTCCATTTGATACGGTTTCTACACTATCAGCTTTTAATCCAAACAATGATAACAATCCTGAAAGTGCTGTGAACAACTTTGTTACTGCATTTACTGCTGTAGTAATTATTGGTACAAACAATTTTGCTAAAGGTTGTATTGCATTTCCTATTGCTGTTTTCATATTTGTAAAAGCTGAATTTAATTGTGCAATCTTACCTGAATAAGTATTTGCATAAAGTGCTGCATCATTACTTTGGAATTTTGTTTCTTCCAATATTCCATTTACTTCTGCTTGGATTTTTTCTGCTTGTGTTAAATTATTCGTAGTTTTTCCTATTTTCTTTGCATAATCTTCCCACATCTTTGCAACATTTTTGGTTACACCTGCATTATCTACAACAACTGAATTTTCGTTTTTCAAACCTTCTGTTGCTGTCTGTACTGCATCGCCTAAACTATATGTACTTTGTCTAGCAAAAGTTGCACTATTTTTCAATGCATTCATGGTTTTCTGTATTTGATCAGAACTATATCCTCTTAATGCTAAATTTTTATATGCACCTACTGCATTATTTAATGGTACTAGACCATCTGCAATATAATCATTTATAAACTTTTTTGCCTGGGAAAAACTTTTTCCTTGCCCTGTTAATATAGAATTTAGTCCTATCCAAGCATTTGAAGTTTCAGTTGCCACATTTAAGCATTCTTTACCAAACTTTACTATTGCGGTAACTGAAAAAGCTACTGCAACAGCTTTCCCTATTTTAGACAATGTTGATGAGATTTTAGTTGATGCTTTATCAGCTTGTGAGTCAACATTTTTTAATTGTGAATTAAATTTATCACTATTTAAAATTAAACTTAAATCAATTTCTCCTACATTTGTACTCAAAACATCTCACCTCACTTCTTTGCCATATTTTTAAACATATTTTTTATATCTTCCATTGCTTGTTTATAATTCTCGGTACTTATTTGTGAAGCGGACTTATTTAGCCATTCGTTTCTTATTTTCATTTCTTCGGCTGTGAATTTCTTTATTACCTCTGGATCTTTTTCTTTTCTAATTCTTACTATATTTCCAAGAGGTGTATCTCCATTAAGTCCTGCAATATCACTACTCAATTCCCCCCAACACAAATTTTTAATTTCTTTTCTTACACTGTAACCGTATTGTGTTTTTAAACTTGATGCAATTAAGTCCCAATCTTCAAACAAGTCATATCCTGGATCGTATGTAGATGGATTATTGAAATCGTTTCTCCATTTCCTCATAACTTTCTTCACTCACAATTGCTGATAATGCTGTTACTACTGCTTTTAAACCTTTTATTGTAAGTTTCATACTTTTTATTTCTTTTAAAGCTTCTTCTCCCATTAGCATTTCAATCATCTCGTACATTGTTGCAATAGAAAATTCTTGATTTTTTATCTTTTCTTGAACTAATAAATAATTATCTGCACTTGTATCTACTTCGTAGATTTTTCCATCTCCTAATTTTATTGTTGACTTTTCTAATCCTAATTTTGAACTAATATCAATTTGTGCCATCTTAAATTCCTCCATTTTTTCTAAAATTAAATAAAAAAAATAAGCCCCAGTATATAAATACTGAGGCAATATTTTAGGCTGCTGGTGTTACAGTTGGTTTTCCATTTGACATAACCTCAAATTCTAAAGGTGCTACATTTGTACTGTCGCCTGTTCCTGCATTGCTTACAGAAATTAAGCAATCGAATTTAACAGTTGTACCATCTGCAAATACCCATTCAAATTTTGATTCAACAGCTTTTCCTGTTGCAAACAATTTTGAAGCGACATAATCGTTTCCATCATCTCCAACATTTCTTTTTCCTGAAATGCTTATAGAGAATCCTTTTCCTGTTTGCATTCTTCTTATCCAACCTTCGGTTGTCATAGGTGTCCATTCTTCAACATTGTTGTCCATTGACAAAGAAAATGTTTCGCAATCTGCGATTGTTTTCATATCTGCATCCGCTGAATCTACACCTTTTGTGCCAATCTTAAATACATTATCAAATACTGGATATACTCCACTTGTTACATTTGCCATTGGTTATACCTCCTTTTTTTCATAATAAAAAATTGCTTGTATAACCCTTTCATAGATGTTTTTACTATCCGTTCCAACATCTACTGGTTCAGGTACAAGCAATCTTATATAATTCACTTTTATATTGTTTATAACAAAGTTTCTTGATTCTAAAAACTTATTATAAACTTCTAATGATTTCTGTTCTGTTTCTTTTGCATTAGCATTCCAATGAATTAAAATACTAACTGACTTTTCTAGAATTTTTGTATTATCAACTCCGCCTATTGCGACATTAGCTTCATTGCTAGTTTTTAATTGATATACTCCAATAGATTCATCTTTTTTACTATTCAATTTTCCTATATAGTAATTATCATCAGCAGTTATTTTAAGAGTTTTTAGCCAATCCCTTATATCTGCTAGCCCTAATATATTACTCATTTTAAGCCAGCCTCCTTTTTATAAAATTGAGCAAAAGCTTTTTTACAAAAGTCTTTATTTTTTCCACTAATCCATGGTTCTAGCCAATTTCCTTGTGCATTTGGATTTTCTTTTGTTTGGAAATTATATTCAGGATGAAAATATACTCTTCTAGCATAAGGTGTTGATGTAACTAAACTAACTTTTCCTTTACTGCTATTAGAATAATCTTCATAAGTATTATCATTCTGCATATTTCCAGTATCAAAAGGCATTACTTGTGCATTTACTACTTCTGTATGTAAGGCATTTACTGTCTTTTCTAAAGAAGTTATAGATGCTTTACTTAATTGATTTATTTTAGGTACATTTAATTTTATTTTTGAAGAAACTACTTTCATTGTTACTGTATCTCCAATTTAATATAATTGACTGTACCATCAGGATTTCTTGCTTTTGTCCCCTGGTATATTTCTCGTGTTTCTCCAAATATAGTAACTTTTCCACTAGATATAACAGGTATATCAGGTGCAAAATCCTCGCAAAAAAGAGCTACACCATTTATTTGGATTATTACTTTTTCAGTAGTTAGAACTCTTTTGGCACTATCTTGATAATTACATTTTAGATCTTTATCTAGTACAATTTCAGGAGCTCCATCTTCTGTTGTATTTTCTCCATATAAAATCACATGAATGTCTGTTTTACAATCTTTTTTTCTTACTAAACTTGGATATATCATCTAATACCTCACATTTCTACAAGTTAATCCTGTTTGCTGTAATAAGCAATAATTATCTTTTGGTATAGCAATACCATTTTGAATTTGAACATTCCAACTTGCATTAAAACTTGCTGATACTCCATTTATTGAGTAACTATTAAGTGGTGACTTTAATAAATCAGCATTTTCATATTCAAAATCAGCAAGCTTACATACAACTTCTTTTATAATATCCTGTTGGAATTTTGTTAATTTTTCAAAACCTTTTCCAACTATACGATTATAAGTCAAAGTATCAATATGTCCGCTTGCTTCTTTTAATTTTTGTTCAATTTCATTATCAGGAATTGTTTGTCCCTTATATATGCTTTGATAATAAGTTGTATCTGCATATATACTCATATAATATCAACTCCTACGCTTTTCTTTCCACATAGAATTGAATAGCATCATGTTTTTTATTAAAGATGAATACATCTTCAAATGACTCTTCAAAATATGTCCATTTACCTTGTGATAATGAACTTGGAGCACCTAATTGTGCAAAGTCATAAGCAATTACTGGTATAACTGCAGATGGATGAACTAATATCATTTTTACATCTTTTGCAGCTTCTTGTACTTTTTCATAATAAGTATTTAATCCTGATTTTACAGGGCTTTCAACAGCTGTATATGAAGTTCCTGATTTTGTGTAGTATGTTTTTCCACTTACTACTTCTGTATCAGCAGTTAACTCATATTTATCTGTAGCAACTTCAAATCCATCATCTGTAAAGTTATATGCAGATTTCATTGCAGTAGTTGGAACACCAATTACTTCAACTTCTCCTATTCTGTCTAATGATCTAGCAACAGTTGTATCTTGTGCTGATAGATTTCTAGCAGCTTCTTTTGCTGTATCTATTAATGTTTTTGTATATGTATCAGCATATAATAATCTTCCTGCTGCAGGAACTCTTTTTTCATCCATTTTATCCATCATCGCATCGAACTTTGTTAATACATTTGCTAATGTAAGAACATCGCCTTCAGTAATAGTTTCTATTTCATTTTTTAATTTATATAATGCTGTGATCATTTCAGCATCCATTTCAGGGAATTTTTCCTCTTCATTCATAGTTTTAGTTATGTTTTGTATTGTTGCAACATGGTTTGTTTCATCAATATCTCTTGGATGGATAAGTGTATCCCATGTTCTATGAGTTTTTAGTTTCTTTGGTTCTTCATCATTATTGAAGTTTCTTCCAAAAGTACCTATTGAATCCCTATCTCCATTTTTTCTACCTTTAACAGATAATGATGGTAGAATTACTGTATCGTTTCTTAAAAATTTAACATCTGGTTTTACTGCACTCCATAATGCACCAAAAAATAAAGTGTATGGATATGCTTGAGCTAAAGCTTGTGAATATTCTTTAGCATAATTTAATCCTGTTTTTTCAAATGCCATAATAATTACCTCCATTTTTTTTATTTTTTTCTAGGTCTTACACCAGTAAATCCAAAATCAAATACTCCATTATTTGAATTTGTACCATTATTAGTGTCAGCACCAACTGTTATTCCAACGACTCCTTGCACTTGTTTTTTTAGTCCTGGAACATCATCAACGACCTTTTGTAGTGCTGCTTTTAAAGTATCTTCTAATACATTTCCATCTTTACCAATGCAATTATTAAAATCAGCCATTTTTAAAAGATAAGGCATTGTTTTGTTGTCAACATTTAAATCGTCCACAAAATCGTAGGCTTTCTTCTCTATTTTTAATCTTTGATTTTCTAATTGAACTTTTTGTAATGATGCTTGTGTATCAGTTAGCTCTTTGTTTTGAGCATTCGCTTGATTAGCCTTTTGAGTTTTGAAAGCATTTATTGCACTTTCCATCTCTTCAGGACTTAATCCTTGCTTTTGAAAATAGGCTTTTAACACACTATCTTCTGTTTTTGCGTTTCTTCCTTCAATAATTTCTTGGATTTTGTTATAATCAATTCCATTAGAATTATTATTTGGTTGATTTGCATTGTTGTTTTGCCCTGTAGTGTTTTGGGCATTTTGGTTAGAATTTGCATTATTGTTGTTTGCTTCATTTTCTTCCATGTTTCACTACCTCCTATAACTTTTTAAAGTCTTGAAATGACTATATACACAAGCTTTTTAGGACATCAGTGTTTGGTCACATAAAAAAAGAGCCTTTTTAGACTCTTAATTAATATCTACATAGCCTTTAGCTTTTAATTCTTTTGCTCTAGCTTTTGATATTTCATATTTTTTATTTTCTATTTTTTTTGTTTCTGTTGTTTCAGATATTACGAATATAGTATCTTTTTCATACAATTCATTTGTATATTTATCTTTGAAATTTGTATTAGCCTTCAATTCTTTTTCTTCAAGTACCTTTTCTGTTGCTTCAATGTTATTTTCTTCTGCAGGTGTTTCTATACTTTCACCTTTCATTTCTTCTAATGTTTCTCCTGTACTAGTAACTGCTTCTTTTTCTGTTGCTTCATCCACAACATTTTCCTTTATTTCTTCTGATTTTTTTCTTCCCATTTTTACTTTTCCTCCTCTAATTTAATACATTTATTTTCAAACTTCTTATAAGCATCAAAATATAATTCTTTTTTATCTCCGTTATATGTTAATTCATAATACATTCCATCTTTTAACGATGTACTTAATAATGCTTTGTGATTTTGTAATGCCTTAACTCCCCACACAACATATACATCAAAATTTGGAGTTTCTTCGCTTTTATCCAAATGTTCTATTGCGTATTGCTTTACTAATTCTTTACACTTTACAATAAATTCCTTGCTTCCCATCAAAAAAATCCCTCCTTTCTAATTTAAGCACTAAAAAAGAGCCCTTTTAGGCTCTTTTCAACACTTTTATAATTATTTAGTTTGTTCATATATATTATCAGCAATTCTTTCAAGCAATGAACTTTCTTCCGTTTCATTGTATCCAGGATTACTTAAATATTCATTTGACTTTTCATAAAGCAATTCCATAAATTCTATTGCTTTATTTTCTTCAATATTTTCAACATCTAATTCATTTATTAACTTATTTATTTCAGGATCATCAAGTTTTTTCAATTTTTCTAGATCTTTTATATCAATTTTCATCTTTGTTATTTCCTTTCAATTTTTCTACTGTTTTAGTGTGAGTTTTATGTATTGTTGTTATTATTCCATTGTCAGGGTTTACATATACAGTACATTTTTCTCCAACCACACTAAAACTTGGTCTATCGTACTTATCATACTTAATTTTACCATATTTTAAAGGATTTTTCAATGTATGCTCAATATCATCTATATTAAGTTTTCTTTCTTTAATTCTATCAATTAAATGATCTGATACCTCTGTGATTTTAGTTTCATTTACTATATTATTGCTAATCCTATTATTTATTTCATTCTTAAATCTTTCTTTTTCAAGTTTTATAATATCACTAAATGTTGTTTTATGATCTTGTATAAATTTTTCCTTATATTCTTGCCATTGTAACCTTTTATTATGATATTTTTCAATATTTTCATTGTCAAGACTTCCTAATTCAAGTCTTGAATATTTATTTATATTTCTATCAATATAATTTAATTTCTGTTCATTCATATAGTTTTCTTTTTTAATTTCCAATTCTTCTCTTGTTGGAGGAATCGGTTTTGTGTTTATCCCTGGAAAATATGTAACAGTTGTATCCTTGCAATTAGGATGAAATAATTTAGCTTTTACAGCTGTACTTAACAATGGATAACCAGTTTCTTTGCTTTCCGCTGCCGTTCCACCGCTCCATACATCGTCAATAAAAACTTTACCTTGGAATTTAATACAATATGGACAACCTCCACCACGATTTGGAACTAAAACTGTATGAACTCCCCATTCAGCTCTTTTTTCTCCCTCGCCTTGTAAATATGCCCTTTTATTTGCTGTTCTAATAGCCATTTGTGCATAAGATGCTATATTTACCATAGCTCCATTTGCATATTCAATATTATTTATTCCTTTTGCAAGAAAATCTTTTGTAGCCATATCAACTGCTTGTTGTATTGTTCCTGAACCTGTATTTGCATATACCTGGGCATCATATATTATTTGCCTATATTGATCATTAGTAAATCTTAATATTGATAATTCAGCTTTGTCAAAGTTTTCTGTTGTTTCTTTTATAAGTGCTTTTAACTTTCTTTCATTTATTCTAAAAAAACCTGACTCTGTTTGATTTGTAATATCATATATTCTAGTTAACTGTTTCTTTTTGATTCTTTTATTTTTGCTTGTATTATAAATATGCCATAATTTACTTATTTTTTTATTATTGCTACTAAATGTACCATTTTGTATAGCTTCTAATATTACTTTTTCCTGTTCCAGCTTTCCATTGTCATAGCTCTTTTTTATTAGTTCTTCTATATCAGTATTTATAGTAGAAAAATCATTTTTAAACATTTTTTTATTTTCCTGTTTAAACTTTTCTAATCCTTTTAACTGTTCAGCTTGCCAGGCACTCCAATTCATATCTAAATCTTTCTCTTCATTCAAATGTCTCGTAAGATTTCTTTTCATTGACTTTATCAATGTCTCTTCTATTCTTTGAAATGCCCTGCTGATACTGTATTCATTATTCATTTATATTCTCCTGGTCTTTTTTATTTTTATCTTGACCATCTATTTTTGCATTTGGTTCTTTTTCTTGATTTTCTACTTTATTGGTATCGACATTTGTGTCGGTAGCATCTTCATTCATTTCCATATCATAATTTACTGCTGGTTCTTCAATGTCTATAATTCCTTGTTCAGCTTTTAATCTAGCTACTTCTTGTTGCTTCCACTCTTCATCTTTGTCATCTTTGTATAATTCTTCGACACTTGCCTCAATAGACATTATTCCGCCTTGTTTTCCTTTTGTTACAGTTTCAACTTGTGCTTCAAATGATGGATTTGCATATTCTCCAAATTTTAATGTAATTTCTTTATCTTCAGGAATAGGTTTCTTATCAATTTGTGCCTTTGATTTTAGAACTGTGTTAATTACTCTTGGGATGAAATCTGCCAAAGTATCTATTATTAAACCTCTAGTATATAAAGTAGTTTTTTCTTTTTCTCTTTGTGCCTCTGCATTATCTAACTTCTTATTATCAATTCCAAGTGTGCTAGGACTAACAATTCCTTGTAAACATAAATCTAAAAATGTTATATAAGACTGTAAGTAATTCTCTGTTGGAATTTCAGCTTGTTTTATTTCTATTGTATCTTGTCCATTTTCACTCATATTTCCTTCAGGAGAAACGAATTTATTATCAAATGGATTACTATTTATTAAAAGTTCCCCTGTTTCTTCATCTCTTGGAATTAAACTTTCAGGAATATATTTTATTGCCCTTCCTGCTCTAACCGCTTCTAACCATTGAGAAATTATTTCATCTAAACTATCAAAAGAGTCATATTTTCCATCGAAAATAGACTCTCCTCTACCTTTATATTTTGCTGATTCATTAAACATTATTGGAACTGCCCACATAACACTTTTGTCAAAAGAAAGATTTTCTAGTTTTGACAATTCTTTAACAGTATTTAGTTCTACTTCTTTGTCACCTTGTAATAATACATATTTTATATATCCATAACCATAATGTTCTTCTAATAGATATGTATAATTACCTTCTTCATGAAATGATTTAAAAACAATTTCTATTAAGCGACCTCTTTTATATACAAAATCTATTTTTGAACCATCTACCCATTCAAGTATTGCTTTATCTGAAATATCAGGATCATAATTTATTTTTATTGCTCCATCTCCAATGTATAAAGCATCTCCAAGTAGACTTTTTAACATTTTAGTATCAAATTTGTTTTCTTCATTAACCTCTTTCCAATATTCATCTTCTACATCATCACCGCCATAGTCTGTCATAACTGTATTTATTAGTGTTTTAATCATTAGCTTTGGCAAACCTGAATGTGACTTTTTCATCCTTATATCTGCAGTTTGTGTAGCTCCCCAAAATGTATCATCAGCATAATTTAATTGACCATAAAATTCAGATAATTCTCTACTGTCTCCTCTATACCATATTTTATTTCTTATACAATTAGCTTGAAAATCCATATTTTCATTAACTATAAATGTTTGACCTTGTGCTGGTCTAATATCTAACCATGACTTAATCATATTTTTCACTCTTTCTCCAAATTTCATTTTCTAACTCCTATCTTATCAACATAAGGAATCCAACTATATTGACAACTATTAACCATGTGATCGTTTCCATCTTCAGGTTCATTGTCTTTATCTTCCTTCCATGAATACACATCTAACTCGTTACAATAATTATTACAAGTATCAACAATAAAATAGCAATTATCTTTAAACCATCCAAGCTGTGTATTTATTCTATCTATTATTTCCATTTTAGCTTTCCAAGCATTATTGAATATGTATATACAACCTGTTTTCCTTTTATATTTTGCAAATTCTTTTATTGTTGCTTGGTCTGCACTATCAATAAATGTATTTTTTGCTAGTCCCCACTCTTTTCTGTTTCTCTCCAAGAAATCGACAAAATTTTTAACAGTATCACTTGGTGCAAGTGGCTCTTCTAAATCAGCATTGTTATAAACTTTTTCATCTAGCAATATATATTTACCTTTGTTTGTTATTCCCGCAAAAGACATCGCAATAGTATCAGGACTTAACGAACTATAAGATGTATCTAATGCTGCAGTAAATTGTATAAAATGTTCATTTACTTCTTTATTTGTTTTATATTTTATATTCAATTGTACTGTTTCAGAGCTTACTTGTCTTAAATAACTCTTTGCTTCATTTTTTGTTATACAATGTTTTCTTCTATCAAAATTAATAAAAACAAGTCCTGTTGACTTGCCTCGTAAACCTTTTATTTTATTTTTCCATAGTTTTGTACCTACTGGCACAGATTCTATAATTTTCTTTTTCTTCTCTGGTGTCAAGCTCTTATTGTGGTCAAATGTAAAATACCACCAAGTCCAATCATCAATTTGCTCTTGATTTAACATTTCAAGAAGTTCTATTGGTGCATCATTTTTATATTTTTCTGTTGGTCTAGCATGATTAACAAATTGTGAATAACATTCTTTGTTTGGATCATCAGGGTTCATAGTACATAGTCTATAATCCGCTCTCATAAATGCTTCTCTAACAAATTCCATATCTGCTATATTAAACTCATCTATAAATAACCCAAAAACTTGTCCACCAAGTGCTTTTTTCCATCTTGCTTTATTATCATATCCTAGAACATAAATAATTTTATTTCCTTTTGGTGTATGATAAATAATATGTGGCAATGTGATTTTTTTAGCACCTTTTGGATTGTATTCTATTGCTCCACCGTTTTCATATTCTCCAAATACTGCTATCAATCCATTGTCTGCATTAATAATATTCTTTTCTATTGTTCCTAAATCAAGACCAGCAATAATGCTTGGTTTTGAACTATCATCATCTGCAACTCTAAACATGAACTTTGGAATACCAACTGTTGTTTTTCCTGCAAATGTTGTTCCTTCCAAAAATTCTGTACTTGCTTTGTGATTTAAGAAATCTATATATTTTTCAGATAGTGGAAATGCCTCATTTTCTTCCATTTAAACCACCACCTAATTGTCTATTTATACTCTCTAATATTGGATTAACTGCAGAAACATTTAAATTTAATGTATTGTCATTTTCATTATCAAGTTTTTGTAATGTTTCTAAACATTTTCTTTTAGCATCTTGCACTCTTGTTAATCCTTCTTCTATTTTTTGAATAAGACTTATAGTAGATTCTGCTTCAGTTACAGTTTCGGTTTCTACTGATGCTTTTCTTCTAGTTTCTCTTTTTCTTATGCTTCCTATTGTTAAGTCCTTATCTTTATTTTGCAATTTATTTATTCTTGCCATCATTCTTTTTTCACGAACAGTTAATATTCTATATTCATCCAACAGCAACATTCTATTGTCTTGAAAATCTACAATATTATAAACTTCTAACTCTTCCTCTGTTAATACATCCTTGAATATTGTTTCATATTCTCCTGTTGTTACAGCATTTTTATTATTTTCTTTCGCACCGCCATTGTTTCCTACTGAATTTTTATTTCCTATTTGTGCTTGGCTTTTAGTTCTAGTTAGTTTATTATGCCTTATCAGTTTTTGTAACTCTGGTTGAGTAATATTATATTTGTCCATAAGCTCTTTATATTTTAGCCCATTTAAGTAATCTTTTTTAAATTCTTTTACATTCACTTCTGTCAAATCATATCACCCACCTCCATTACTTTTGCAACTCTGCTTTTTCTCCTGTTAGTGTTTCCCATCTTTTTACTATTACATCGCAATACTTTGGATCAAGCTCCATTGTATAACACTTTCTTTTTGTTTGTTCTGCAGCAATCAATGTCGAACCGCTTCCGCCAAACAAATCAAGTATTAAGTTATCCTCTTTACTTGAATTTTTAATCAGATATACTAATAAATCAACAGGTTTCATTGTTGGATGTTCTGCATTTCTTGAAGGTTTATCAAATTCTAATACTGTACTTTGTTTTCTATCATCTACAAAATAATGTCCTGCACCTTCCTTCCATCCATATAAAATTGGTTCATGTCTCCATTGGTAGTCTTGTCTGCCCATAACAAATGTATTTTTTACCCATACTAAACATTGAGCTAGTTTAAATCCACAAGATTTAAAGGCATTTCTAAAATTTAAGCCTTCTGTATCAGCATGAAAAACATAAACAGAGCCTCCATATTTTACTGATTCATACATATTTCTAAACGAATCAAGTAAAAAATTATAGAACTCTGTTTCATTCATATTATCATTTTCAATTTTTAAAGCATCTGCTGTTTTTCCTTCATAGTCTACATTATAAGGTGGATCTGTAAGAAGCATATCTGCCTCTTGGTTATTCATAAGACGCAAAACTTGTTCTTTTTGCGTACTATCTCCACACATTAGCCTATGTCTACCTAATATCCAGATATCTCCTGTTTTAGTTGTTGGTTCATCTATTTCATCCAGGGCTTGTTGTATGTCAAAGTCATCTTCCTTTGAGCCTGTTATATCCTTTAGAATATTATCAACTTCATCAAAAGAAAAGCCTGTTATATCTAAATCAATGTCGGTTTCTTTTAGCTCTGCAAGTAATTCTTCCAACTTGCTATTATCCCAATCACCACTGATTTTGTTTAGTGCTATATTTAAAGCTTTTTCTTTATTTTTATTTAAATCTACAACTACACACTCTACTTCGTTGTACCCTAATTCCTTTAACACTTTTAGCCTTTGGTGTCCTCCAATAACAGTCATATCTGAATTAACTATTACAGGTGCTACATATCCAAACTCAATAATGCTTTTCTTTATTTTTTGGTATTCTTCGTCCTCTGGTTTTAGATCTTTTCTTGGATTGTACTCCGCTGGCTTTAGTTTTGCTATTTCTATTTTTTGAATATTCATTTTCATACTCCTTAAAGCAACTTGATTCATATCTACAAGTCTTACATTCTCTTAACATACATCTACCCAAATTCATAGGCATACCTCTTTTGTATTTTTTGGTTGCGGACATAGGATTCGAACCTCGTCTAGGAGTTATGAGCCCCTTGTGCTTCCATTGCACCATCTCCGCAATATAAAAAAATAGTCACCGACATATATATCGGCGACCTTATTACAAAGGAGAAACAAAAAGGTATTTACAATTTTCTCAATTATAATTATAACAGATTATTTTTTGAAAAAATATAGACAAAATATATAAATTTTATATACAAAATTAAGACATTTTATTTTTATTATATTCTTTTTGCATAATTCTTATTGATCTATCAATCGTTTTTTGTATTGCTCCATAGCCTCTGTCTTTCTTTACTGCAATTTCTTCAATACTCATCATTTGATAATATCTCATATCAATAATATCCTGGTTATATTTCTTTAATGTTTTTACTAAACTTTCTACTATTTCTAGTTTTATTTTTGTTTTATCTATGTATCTTTGTTTATTATTTATCTTCTCCTCTTTCTCTGCAATATATGTTTCTATACTTGAAGTTGTATAACCTTGTGCTTTTGGCATACCATCTAAATTTGCACTTCTGCAATCTAACACTTCATTCTTTAATTCTTGTATTTCTCCTTCTGTTATTGTTATGCTTGCTTTAAGGGAATTATAGTTTTCTAATACTTCTTGTATTTTCATCTTTTGCACCTCCTAAAATTTGAATATAAAGAAAGTTAATACTATGCTGACTACTATTTCTATTAAATTTATAATTTTATCTTTATTATCTGAATATTTATTATTCATTCCATCAATCATTTTTGATAGTGCATATAAACCTATAAAAAATATAAATATTGCTTTAATTATAGCCATTTTTAACATCTCCTTTCATAATTATTCGAGTTGTTTCTATTTTTTGTAAGTAAATTTATTTACTTACTTTCTTATTGAATTATTTTTATTTCTTTTGGATCAACATTTAATAAATCAATAGTTGCTTTTTTTTCTGCATCATACAATTTTACTCTATAATATGCTATTCTTGGTTTATCAAAACTACTTTTAGTCACTGTTACCCCTTCCAAATCTAATATTACTCCTTTATATTTTCTTACTTCTACTTCCATTATTCTTCCTCCACAATTTTTATTTTTTTATATCTTAAATTGAAACTCAATTCTTTTAATAGTTCTACATCATCATAAAGTTGTTTTGACATTGGAAAATCTACCCTTATTTTTTCTTTACCTTCTTCATTTGGCTTGATGTTAAGTAGTGCAAAATCACATTCAAAAGATTCAATCATATTTACATATCTCTTTGTTACATCTTTCATATTCTATTCTCCAATCTTTACTTTAGCTTGTACTGTTTTTAAATTATATTGTTTAGCAATTAAATATGAAGTATATCCATCTAACAACATATTGCTTGGATCAATAATTATTGGTACTTCAAAACACTTGTTTTTGTTGTAATATTCAATTCTATTTTTTAATTTATTTTTGTTTGGCTTTGTAAAATTTTCAGGTATTTTTATTAAATCAGTTTCTATTACTACATAAGGCATTGATAAATCTTTTAATAAATCCATTATCATATCATCTTGTATATCAATATGCCTCTCTTGTAATTTAATAATTGCCTCTTTCCCCTTTAATGTTTTTGCATTGCAATATTCCATTACCGCAATATTAATCCATAATAAAGCAACTATTGTCCAAATAAATTCTTTTTCAAAAATTGCTGCACCTATTTCAAATATTGCCATAAAAATATAAAATGCAATCATCATTTTATTTCTTTTATCTAACTTTGTCATTTCTTCCCATGTTTTCATTTTCTTTATACCTCCACCCATTCTAATTCTTCTTGGTTCTCTCTTGGATTCCATTGTTTCCAAATTTCCTCACTATATTTTATCAATTTCATTCTTTTTTTATCATATTCTGTTATACAATATTCATCAGCTGTAAATCTCTCATTAAAGCCACAAAATAGATTCATTAAATCTTCAATCGGATTTCCTGTACTTTTTATTGGTTTTGCATAAATACCATAAGTCTTGTCTAATTTTTCATCTGTTTCAAATACTGCACATACATCAAATGTTACAATTCCACTTAAAAAGTGCATTGCTTCTTCAGGAGTAAAATCTTCTACATTTAAGAAACAAAATCCTATTGAATTGGTTTTTCCATCATGTTTTTTATTATTTTTTAAAATAAAATTATTTTTATATTTTTCAAATTCAACTTTTGACATAAATCTAAATACTTTCAAAATAAACCTCCTTGATATCATATCCTGTTTGTTTTAATTCTTTTTCTGTTATTACTTTCATAATATTTAATTGTTCTAAAGTATAGAAGTTTGCACCTAATCCATTTTTATACTTTTTTACTTTTGATATATATACAATCGAAGAATTATTAATTTTATAAAAAATTACATCTCCTTCTTTTAATACATCAGAGATTTTTTTACCATGTTTATCCATGCAATTAACAAGTCCTGTCTCACTTTTATAACTATTTCTTTTTTCAAAAGCTATCAATTTTTGATTCCCTTGTGTCTCAATAATATCAAATATTTTGTCTATCGTTTCATCTTTAAATCTTACATATTCTCCTGGTTCTATTTCATCATAATAACAACCTTTACATCCCATCTTTTCTACTCGGCAATGTTGCCACTCTTTATCACCACATTTCACTTTTGTAAACCTCCTAGTATATTTATTAAATCCCAGCTTGGATTTCCTTCTGCGGATATCGTTTTGCTTCCGCTTCTTAATGTTGCTATTGCTGTATCTACATCTATCATTCTCACATCAGAGCCCTCAAAACATATTAAGAAATATGCTTTGAGCCCTGCATTTTTGCATTTTTTCATTTCATCACATTGTTTTATATCTTTATCAACCATGTGCCATTTTCTAGTTTTGCATTCTTTTGCATCAAATACTGCTTTATAATTTGGCAGAAATATCTCATAATCAAATGGCTCTCCTTTTATGTATGTACCATCTTGTAATCGTTCTGCATGATTTTTGTGTGCATGTCCACCTATTGCTTCTACATATTCACATACTTTTTTTATTTGATTTTCAAATATATATCCTCTTCTTGGCATTTAATCACCTACTTTTTTAATAAGTCAGAATTATCATATATATTTCCTATAACCCTTAATTCTAGGCTTATATTTTCAGATAACAATGGACTATCAAAATAAAACTCATTTATTGGTTTTATTCCCCAAGCCATCCTATCATCATCAAAATATATAATTGCTAAATCTATATTATCTACTTTGACTATATCTCCCTCATATATTTCTTTTCCATTCTTATCGTTTAGTCCTGTGTATTGCATTAGTTCTAATGCTGTTATATCGCATTTTTCTGAATTGTGATTTTTGTTATAAGCTGTACACATACCATTTTCATGTCCAACTGCTATTATCCTTATTTCTTGTGAAAAAATATCATAATCTATACTACTTATTGGATACATTTGTTTTTTATATTTATCCCAAACTCTAAATTTTATATCTCTCATTATTTTCACCTACCTATAAAATAATCTATTCAATATTTGTGTTGCTTGCATTTTATTTAAGTTTTCTGTGTCAAAATCTTTCATAAATCTTTTTATTGAAGCAATTTGCTTTTCACTTGCTGGTACTCTTCCCCATTTTTTAATCATTTCAATATTCCAAATATACTCTTGTTCTGAATAATTTTCTTTCAAATACAAATATGCTTCATCAAAAGCCTTTTGCATACTTACTTTTTTACCATTCCATGTTGTCTTTCCTAACTCATCTTGTGCTGGTATAACTATTTTCTTTTTAGGAATACTTACAACCATATTTCCATTAGGCATCTTGAAATAATTAACTCCATGTGTATTGTAACTTTGTTCTTTTGCCCATAAATTTACTATTTCAATATTTCTAATCCAAGCTGAAGGACAATCCGCTTTTTTAGCAACTATGTCAGGTAATTCAAATAAATCCCCTTGTATTTCATCTTGTTTGCTTGCTGGTACTCCATTTAAATCTATTCCTATTAGTGTTGGAGCTGTGCAAAGATTAGCTCTTCCTGTTGTTCCTACTAAATCTATCAATGTTAATTTTTCTTTTCCTGGATAAAGTCTTAATCCTCTACCTACCATTTGAGTATATAAACTACTGTTGCTTGTTGGTCTCGCAATCATTACCGTTTCAACAAGAGGCATATCTGTTCCTTCGGTAAATAACATACAATTTACTAATACAGGTATTTCTCTATTTGTAAACTTTCTTATTATTTCTTCTCTGTTTTTCGTTTCTGCAGTTACTGCAACTGCACCTTTTATTTTCTTTGCAATTGCTTCAGCATGATTTACACTACAAGCAAATATAAGTGTTTGTCCTTTTGCATATTTTTTATACGCATCAAAAATCGCTTGGTTAAGTACTTCTTGATTCATAACTTCATCAAGTTCTCCTGGTGCAAAATCTCCCATTCTTCTTGCTACTTTTGAGATGTCATAACCTATATTTACCCTCATACAATAAATATCTGTTAAATAATGATTTTTTATTGCCCATCTAATATCTCTTTCAAATATAATATCTTGATACACATCATCAAGTCTTACATTATCTCCTCTATTAGGTGTTGCTGTAAAACCTAAATGTAATCTTGGTTTAAAATATTCATATACTTTCTTATAACTCTTTGCTGCAGCATGATGAGCTTCATCTGTTATTATCATATCAAACTCGTCAGGCTTGAATTTATCTAATCTATGTATTATACTTTGTACTGATGCTATTACAACTGGTTCTCCATGGGATTTGTGATTCGCCATTTCAATTCCCACAGGGCAATCATAGTATTTTATTGGTTGTGTAACTAGTTCTTCTCTATGTGCTAGGACTAGTACACGACCTTTTCTTTTTATGTTTGTAAATGTTGCTGTTTTTCCACAACCTGTTGCCATTTGTATTAAATATGATCCTGGCTCTAATTTATCAATTAATTCTATACATTCCTTTTGGTAATCTCTTAATTCTAATTTCAATTAAGACCACCACCCAAATTTTCTTTTTCTATTACATAAGAATTTTTTAGTTTATATAGGTCTGAATAATTAGTTTTTGCAGCAGTTTCTCCTGTATGATAATTTACAAAAGCTCCATCTTCGCACAATTTTTTTATTTTTCCTATTTCTACAGTATAAATTTCATTATCAGGATCTTTCCCTACAAAAACCACTAATTCTCCTACTTTAAATCCATTCAAATATCTCACTCCTTTGTTTTTTATATTTTTCTATTCTAATTTTTGAAAGTCTAATTGTTTCTTCGCATTCTTCTTTTTCAAACATACCAATATGTGTATATTCTCTTGAAATATGTAATTGTTCAGCTAGCCACCCATAAGCTTTATACCTTGTTGTTATTCTTAAAGGTTTTCTCCATATCTGATCAAACCAGTAATGTGCTTGTTTTCTCCATTCTCTTAACTCTGCATTTGCTAAAGTTCCAAGTGGTGTATCTGTTCCTGGATGTACCCCTACAAAAGCTTTACAATTTCTGCACAAATAGCATTTCCCGTCTCCATATTCTCTTCCATATATTTCAGCATTTGAAGTAAAAACAACTGGACTTCCACAGTACCTACATATTGTTGGCTTTTCCATATTTACTTTTCCTCCTCATCTTTTGCTACTTGTAAAATGCACATTAAGGTAATTCCTATAAAAGTTCCAATTAGCAACCCACTTAAAAATTCAACCATTTATTATCACTCCTTTGGCATTCTATAAACTTTATTTTTTTCTTCTGTTCTGATATAAAATCCTATTATATCTTGTAACACTTTTTTTGCTCTTTCTTCTGTTTTGTATTCTCCTAAAAAAGCACAAATCATATTGTCACTAGATTTTTCTGCTTTGATGCAAAAACAATTAGGTTCTGTTGCAAATTCTTCATTTGACCAATTATCTACATATAATCTAAATATTTCATCAAAATTAAATATTTCCATCTTATCTTGACTTTCTATAATCATACAAATTCCCCCTTAAACACTTTACTTATAATTTCCATACAAGTATTTATAGTTTCACACAATCTTTCTTCTGTAATTGGTGAGTTATATTCATCTTTGCCATTTAACATCTTGTGTAATTTAATTCTTGCATTTTCTGTTTCTTTTATATGATCTATATGTTCTTGAAACATTGATGTTTGAAATTCATATTCTTTACATCTTTTCTCATACTCTGCTAATATTAACTGCTTTGTTTTCGTAGCATTTTCAGTGCTTATCTGCTTATTATGAAACATTACCAGCAACTGCTTTAATGCTAGAAAACAATGTATTTCTAATAAGTTATAATCTGCAGGAGGCGTTTCAAGTTTTATAGAATCATTTATAATTTGTTCTTTACTTTTAATCATGGTCTAACCTCCGTCTTACTTTTTTTGCATACCTCAAATATGCTATTTATATAATGGTCTAACATGTCTAACCTTTTTCCGAGGATATATTTATATTTTTTATAAATGTTTTATTTTTAAAAATTATTTTAAAATTTTCCATACGAATATTATTATTTTGTTAGATGTTAGACTTTTTGTTTTTTATTTAATAAAAGTCGCTTGGCTCTATGTATTGATAGGGTCTAACCTTGGTCTAACCTTTTTAGATTAGGTAAGACCCTAAAATGGTAAATCCTCAAGATCCGATTGTTCATAACTATCTTCATAAGCAATATCTGATTTTTCAGGCTCTAGTCTAAATTTTATATAATTAGCCCTAACTCCAAATGCTTTAGTTGCATGTGTAAATCTTCCTTGTGAATTTTTTTCTATTTGATTTCTATCTGCAAAAGTTCTAATTACTGCTGAATAGTCAAATCCTGCTTTGTTTAATGCCTCTGAATAAACACTTTTGTTTACTAAACATATATCTTCATTTTCTATATATTTGCCCCAAATTTCTCCATTATCATTCTCCTTAAATCTATTTATATTTTGAGAAATCCAGTTCATTGTCCATTCATAAGCTCTTGCACTTACATCAACCTCTTTTGCACTTGTAAGCCAATTACTTACATCTTCTATTGTTAATTTTTCATCTTTAAATATTAAATCTGTTGATATTTCATCTGCTAATAATATTGTAGCCATTGCCATTGCTTGCTTATCAGTAGTATCTGTTTTGTCTAATATCTCTCTAAAAATATCTCTATATCGTTGTTGCAATTCTTCTTGTTTAGGAATATTACTTATAAATTCTTTTCCTGCATATCCATAATTTTTTCTTACAAAATTACTTACATAATTACCATCTTGAATAACTTTTTCAGTAGCTTCTACTTCTATTACTCTATTTTTAACACCTCCGCCTGAAGTTGCTTTTGTTATTGGTTCTTCGCCTGTAAATAGAAAGCAACAGTTCCATTCCTTCAGTATTTCAATTCCACCGTAAGCTTTTCCTCTGCCTCTATCAACACCTTCAGTTAAATACATTACTAGATTGTCAAATGAGTCCCATCTGCTCTTTATTGTTTGTAACTCATCTCCTGCAAAAGGAATATCATGCACAAATGCTGCATATCTTGCAAGAGCAACTTGTGTTGCATTCAGTGTCCTTACTAATTTTCCTACTTCAGGATTTCCCCATACAGACATTGCAAGCATTAAGCCTACTGTTTTTCCTGCACCAGTTCCACCCCATATATGTACAACAAAAGGCAATACTCCCAATATACTATTGAGTGTGCTAGCAAATGAAGATGCTATTAGTAAATGTGCAATTTTGCTTTCTTTTCTTACATTCCTACACAATTCTTTCCATTCTTCATAATCTCCATTTTCTTTAAAACTTGCATATACATCCTTGAAAGCTACATCGCCATCATATTTTAAATCTGATACATAAGGTGCAAATTCTTCATTTATCCAACCTAACCTGTCTGTACTTCTGCAAACTGGAATTTCTTTTGCATTTAAAGAAACTACATCTGCTATATATGACACCAGGTCTTTTGCATTCTCTGAATTTACTTCTATTCCTCGATCAGACAATTGGATGATATTTGATTTATTTGCTACCATACTTCTTTCTATTGTTATGTATTGCCATTTGTTATCTTTGAAAAAAGCTAATTTTATTTTTTCTGTCTCTGAATCAACATTTATAAGTCTTTCTACTGGTAATATTGGATGAGTACAAGCTACTATTGTTTGAGGTATCATTCCTGCTCCTAATGTATTTTTTACTACTCCTGTATCTTGACACTCCCATTTTCCACATTTTAAATTTTCTATTGGCGGTTGTGTAAATTGAATAGTATTACTTCCCTGTTGTTTATATCTTTGAGCAAACTCTGTTTGATATGCTTTAAGTAATTTATCAAAGCTTCGTATATTTCCTAATTCTCTTGCTTTTTCTTGTAACTTAACTATCAATGTTGTTCTTGCTATTTGGTTATCTATTGAAAATATATGTTCAAATATTTCTTTGTCTAATATTGTTTCTTTTGTTAATTCCTCAATTTCTCCAAAAGGTGTAAATCCTTCATCTATTAGTTGTTCTGAAAGTTCTAACTCTTGATTCAATTTTTCTCACCACCTTTTTTTCGTATTTCCAAAACCATATTTTATCTTCATTTTTTCCATATATAAAAATTTCATCTATTACATATTCTATATAGTCTAATTGATGACAAGCTTCTACATACAAATCGTTTTCAGGATTTTGTAACCTTTTCCAATCCTGCAGTAAATGAAGATAATCACATAATAATTGAAATGTTTTGTTTTCCCATTGTTTAAACATTTCTTCGGTTTTTCTTCTATCCTTATACTTATTTATTTCTAAATGTGTACTTTTTTGATTTGGATCAAGTCCCAAACCTAAAGTTCTGTTTATACTTTTTGCTGCCTCTAAAGCATTTATATTTAATAATTCTGATACAAGAGAAATTGCATCTCCACCTTTTCCACATCCAAAGCATTTCCATATTTGTTTAGATGGAGATATTGAAAGGCTTGCTGTTTTTTCTTTATGGAAGGGACATACACACTTATATGCCCTATTTAATTTCAAACCATAATATTCTGCTACTTTTACTATGTCTACTCTTTCCTTAACTTCTCTTATCAAGCTCATGTTTACCTCCTAGAATGGTAAATCATCATCAGATGAAACTGTTGTAAAATCATCAAAAGCTTCACCTTTTTCTGCTAATTTTTTTGGAGCTGGAATTTTTGCATCTTCAGCTTTATCGTATGATATTGCAAAGAAAGGTTTTACACTTGTATGTACTTGTCCATCTTGACCTTCAAATTCTTCTTCTCTAAATACAAGTCCTACTTTTTTATTTACTAATTCTTGCTCATTAAAATTGAATTTGAAGCCAGTATTAGAAGCTTCTACAGAAGTTATTAATCCCTTAAATTTAGGATTAGTAGTTCCTGGATTATATCCTTCTGTGAATACAGTCCAAATACCACTCCATTTAGGTTCAGGTCTTGCATCATTTGCAAATTTCTTTTGATAAAAATCTTTATACTCTCCTTCAGCAATATCGAACCCTATTTTTAAATATTGTTTTCCTGCTTGTGTTTTTTCACAAACTACTTTCTTTATTAAGCATTTATATCCTCCTGCAGGTAATGTTTCAAATTCTCCAAAGCTTTGTGCTTCATCATATCCTTGTGGTTTTTCCATGTTTATTTTCCTCCTTCTAAAAGATTTGCTCTTGTTTGTCTTAATATTTCTTTTAGTAATTTTAGATTATTATTTTGCATTGTTAAATCTTCCATCATGCATCCTGGTGTATTTCCTGTTTGTTCTTTTAAACAAGAATCTTTTGTTATTGCATTATATATACAGTCACTTATATTTAAGCATTCATAAATTAAGTCATTATTATCTGTTAGTATTCCTTGTATAGTAAGTGGTTTTAAATTATCAGTCATGTTTTCCATGTTATTTTTCCTCACTTTCATCTATTAATTTAACATCAATATTTGTTTCAATAATACTTCTTATGGGCTCATCTGCCTGTTGTCTATATTGTTCATATTGCATTTCATGTCTAATTAATTCTTCATATCTATCTTGGTCTATCTCTACAGTAGGTTTTTGAAATAATGTATTTCTTGTTGCCATTAGTCATTACCTCCTAGAACTTTATTTTTTAATTTATCAAATATTTCTCCCATTTCTTCAGGTGATATACTTTTTACTGTTATATTCATATTTTCTTTCTTTTCTTGCTCTTGTGTTTCTTCCTTTTCTTCTTTTTCTTCCTTTTCTTCTTTTTCTTCTTCAATTAGTTCTTCTGCTATTTCTGATATTTTTAATCCTGATAAGAAAGCTAATCCTATAATTTCTAATGTACTAAATTTCATTACTTTTCACCTCTCTTTCTTTTTTGAAACCATGCCCAAAATCCTTTGAACTCTGGTCTATATTTTTTTGCTACTCCATGGTTATGCTCTTTCCATTGTTGCTTTAATTGGTTTCTTTCAACTTTTCTTTGAAAACTCATTTTATTGTTCCTCCTTAAAACATACTTGTTTGTTCATTTATTTTTTCAACATAGGTTTCGTTTGTTTCTTCATCCACTTTTACTTGATAATCAAATCCTAAATTTCCTTTATTAGTATTTTTTACTTCTTTGATCTTTTCGCTTATTGAATATTCAATTCTTGGTTCTACCCATTCCTTAACTTTTTCATCATCAACTTCTTCAAATTGTTTAATACTATCAAGGTTTATTTTTAATACTATTTCAGCCTCTTTATTTTGAGTTGCAACAATTCCTGTTAATTTGTTTATTATAATTTCTAGTTGTTCTCTCATAGGTTTTAATAATTCACTATCTAAATTAAGCTTTTGCATCTTCTTTTACACCTTCCTTTAAATTAGAATTAAGTTCATAATACTCTCTTATTGTTGTATCTACCATTTTTAAGTCATTATCTATTTTTAGTTCAAACATTCCCATAGGGCTTTTACAGGTACTATATCCATCACTTTGAGTTTCAAAATAATGTTCTTGTCCATCAGTTTTGCAAAGTAAAACTATTGAAAATAATCCTTCTAATGTAAGTTGATTATCTAGCATTTTTCCTGATGTTTTCGCTTTTATTTTTCCTGTGTCTGTTGTTTCTGTATGATGTAAGAAATACACTATTGTATCTGCAGGTGTTCCTTTTATTACAAAATCTACAAGACTTCTAAAATTTAATGCTACATCTGTAAATTTGTTGTATCCTACTTCTTTTGCTCTATCAAACATTTCAAAAGCCATTAAATATTGTGAGTCATCTATTACATAAGTTTTAAAAAGTCCTTTTTGCATATTGCTTTTTATTTGTGAATATGTAACATTATCTGCTTTGTTTAAGTGTTTTTTAAATGGAAGTGGCTTTCCTGCTATGTTATATATAGCAACATCATCTTTTTCAAAATTTCTTAAACTGCAACTTTTCCCACTACCTGATTCTCCTAAAATTAAAACTGGTATTCCCATTATTCCTCATCCTCCTTCAATGCTTTAAGTCTTGTTTCATATTCATTAGGGAAAATTTCTTTAATAAGGTCTAAGGTTCTTCCATATTTCATATCATATCCATCTATTCTTAAATCTTCTTTTTTATCATTTAATTCTGTATAGTTTAAAATCAAACTTCCCAATTGACTTAATTGATTTTCTAATTTTTTAGTTTTTTCAAACATTTCTATATATTTGTCTAATGACAATATAACTTTATTTTCTTCCATTTTATTTCCTCCTATTTACAATATAAAATTTTTATATTCTGGTTATTGTCTATAAGTTCCATTGACAAACTATAACCATTTCGCAATAATATATTTATTAAATCTTCACAGTAACTGCTGTATTTTAAAATAATTGTTCCTTCCATTATTTAATCCTCAAACTTTCTCCTCTTGGTTCTAAATGAGCAAAGGTTAATTTTTCTCCATTTTCTAATGCTTGTCTAATTTTATCTGTATCATTTTCTATAATTGTTTTTGTGTACTCTTCAGGTACTTCCCCATCAATAGTAAGTGCTTGTTTTCCACCATTTTTTACAATATTAAAGTTAAATAAATCTGTAGCAAATTTTGTTTTCCCTGTTGCTTTCATTGAATTAAACAAATTACTTTTTAAAGCCTTTACTCTGTTTTCAAATACCTTTGCACTTTCTGTTAATCTTTTAGCTTCTTCTTTTCTAGCATTTTGTTTAGCCTCCAATTCTTTTATAATTTTTGCATAGTTGTCTGCTTTATCTTCGATTTCTCCTTCTATTGCCTCTAATGTATCTAATATCATTTGCTCATCGGCATCTTCGTCATATAACATATTTAATACAGTTTCATAATTGTTTGTTAATTGATATAAATTACTCATCTTCATTTTCCTCCTTTTCAAACATATTATCTTCCATTGTATGTAAAATGACTATTCCACTTAACATCATTGAAAATTGAAATTTTGCATCATCTGTATGATGATTGCCTGCTGGTTTATCCATAGTTTGCATCATTGCTTTTTTATAAATTTCTTTTATCTCCTCATATGTATAAGTTTTTCCTTTTTCTATTTTTAAATTTTCCATTTTTATTGTCCTTTCTAACTTTTTATGTTAAAATAACATAAGAAGTATTTATATAAATATTTTTGTGAATCATCTATTTTTCGATTTGGTTGTCGGTAGATGATTCATTTTTTAGTTTATCTTCACAGATAAATAAAATTTGTTGTAATATTTCTCTTAATTCAGCTTCATTATGAAATTCATCTATGTCTGAAATAAGATCTTTAATTTCTTGATATCCATTCATATTATTTTCCTCCTTTCAATTGTCTTAATTTATATTTCATAGTTGCTAAAGTAATAATGTGCCATATATAACAATCATGTAATTTATCTTTTTCCATGTTTTCCATGTTTTTTATTCTCACTTTCTTCTAAAATTGATTCTAAAATTAATATTATAATTAGTCCTAAAATTGGTACTAAATATTCGCCACCATAACCTTTATAGCCTCTTATTATGTTTGCATATTGTATTGATTTTATTGTCAATATAATTGTTGCTATTATTACTAATAATTCAATTATTCGTATTATAAATTTTTTCTTATTAACTATTTTCATTTGCATTCACTTCCAATTCTTTTATATTTTTTAGATCTGTTAGATCTTGTCCTTCATATTTTTCTAAAAAACTATTTAATGTTGTTTTCCTAATTTTAAAACTACCTAATTTTAATGCTGGTAAAAAACCCTGTTTTATAAGTTCATATACATAGTTTTGATTTGTTTTTAATAGTTTTGCTGTTTCTGATACAGTATATAAAATATCTTCCATACTATCCTCCTTAAATTTTGTGTGTCGTCTCGCATTTTTTCTCTTTTCATTTTTCCTTTGCCTCCTTGTTATGATTTCCTAACTTTTTCTTTAAAAAAATAATCAGGTATTTCTTCTTCGTTGATATCTAAAGCTATACAAAGCTCTTTTATATCTTGCTGATCAAATTTTAATTTGTTGTTTAATCTTAAATTTAATGATGTAGACGATATTGTTATTTCCTTCACCAAATTTTCTCTTGTTCCGTATTTTTCTTTGATCCTACCAAGCAGTTTACTATAATCATATACAATAGCTTCTACCATGATATTCATCTCCTTTCTCTTGGTTATGTTTTCCTAACTTTGTTAGTATCTTATACCAACTTTTTAATAATGTCAACAGTTTTTTGAAAAAAAGTTTTTATTTCCTAACTTTTTTTTTCAAAAACCTTGCAAAAACCCTATTTTTATAATATAATATGCTCAAATAAAAAAAATAAGGAGGTATTTATGGAACAAGAATCTTTTGCAAATCGTTTATCAAAAGCTTTACTTATTAGAAATATGAAACCAATTGATCTATCCAAAAAAAGTGGTATAAATAAAGCTACCATCAGTGAATATCTTAAAGGTAAATATGAAGCCAAACAAACTAATATATATCTATTAGCAAAAGCTCTTAATATAAATGAAGCTTGGTTAATGGGATTTGATACAAACATAGATCGTATTCCTGATAATGAAAGGTCTCAAATAATGACATACACTTCAACTGATGATTCTATGTTACCTCTTTTAGGTATAGACGATGTCGCATATATTAATCCACAAGAAACATATACATCAGGAGATACTATTTATTTTCGACTAAATAATAAGTTAATGATTAGAAAAATTATAAATAATGAAGATGGTGTGGAACTTCATGCAATGAATCCTTATTATCCTATGTTAAAATATACAATAAAAGAATTAAAAGAAAAAGAATTTATTGTTATTGGTAAAGTAATAAAAGTTGAAAATAAAAGTGCTTTTAAATAAAGAAAGGAGATTTTTATGCTAAGCTGTAAATATTGTGGAAGCCATAATGTAACTGTACAGGCTGTTGAGAAAATTAAAAAGCGTGGAATTATAATGTCATTACTTTGGATATTATTAGCAGTATGTACTTGTGGAATTGCTTTACTAATTCCAATTCTTACTAAAAAAGGAAGCAAAACAAAATCTGTAATAGTTTGTCAAGATTGTGGCAAAATATCAAAAACATAAAAAAGCGGACAATGTGTTTCATTTGCGAGACGACACACATTATCCGAGGATATAACCACTTCGAAAAGTGATTACTTTTGTATTATATACAAAAAGCTTTCATTTTTCAAGTGTTTATAAAAATAAATTAAAGAAAAATGGAGGTATTTTTATGTCTGAAATTAATGTTAGAAAAAGAGGACAAAAATGGCAGTATCAATTTGAAGCTGCAAAAATCGAAGGAAAAAGGAAACAAATTACAAAATCAGGATTCAATACTAAAAAAGAAGCTTTAGAAGCAGGTGTAAAAGCTCTTGCAGAATACAATAATTCAGGATTACACTTTGAACCATCAGAAATATCAGTTTCTGATTATTTCGACTATTGGTATAAAAATTATGTAGTTTTAGAATTAAAAATAAATACTCAAAAATCATATAAAAATTATATTGAAAATCATATAAAACCCAATTTAGGAATTTATAAATTAAAATCCCTTACCCCAACCATCTTACAAGAATTTGTTAATTCTAAATACATTGCAGGGTTTAGCAAAAACCATCTAATAAATTTAATGGGAGTATTGTCAGGTGCTCTTAAATATGCTGTTCATCCTTGCAACTTTATAAAAAGTAGTCCAATGTTCTATGTTAATTTTCCAAAATATGAACATTCAAAAACAGATGCTAATCATAAATATATTAAACCTGATGAATTTGAAAAAATAATTAATCGTTTTCCTTATGGTTCAACATTTTATTTACCTATAATAATTGGTTATTATACTGGATTTAGGATTGGAGAAACTTTAGGATTGACATGGGATGATATTGATCTAGAAAATAAAAAAATATCAATAAATAAAATAATATATTATAATGACGATACTAAATTGTGGTATTTTGGGACACCTAAAACACCAACAAGTACCAGAACAATAGAAATAGGAAACACTTTATTAAATATTCTAAAAAAGTATAAAAAAGACCAATTACAAAACAAATTAAAGTATGGTTGTCACTATACTAGTATTTATGAAGGCGAAGAAATAATTGATAATAAAAAATATAGACCTATTTATTCTTTACCTGCAAATATACCTGCAGGAGTATTAAAAAGAGTAGAGATGGTATGTACTAAAGAAGATGGTGAAATGGTTACTACTAATACTTTTAAATATGCTTCTAGAGTAATAAATTATGGATTAGGAATAACTTTTAATTATCATTCATTAAGACATACTCATGCAACTACATTAATTGAAAATGGTGCAGAAATCAAAGATGTTCAAGTTAGGTTAGGTCATGCTCATATTGAAACAACATACGACACTTATGTTCATCATACAGAAAAAATGAGTAATAATTCAGTAGAGATATTTGAAAATGCTGTAAATCAAAATAAGAGTCATTAAGGCTCTTATTTTTTTATTTGTCAACCACTTAAAACTTTGGTTGACAAATCGTTGACATTTACAACTTTTTTTCTATTTTAAATTGCTATAACCCTTGACTTTTCAAGGTTAGAACAGTTACAGTTTCGATATGTTTCGTATATGGAAACATATCTACTGGTTGTATTTCTTTTATAATATAACATTCTTCTAATATTTTTAGATCTCTTGCCATTGTTGCTGGATTACAACTTATATATATTATTTGCTCTGGTTTTGTTTTATTTAATATTTCTATTGTTTTATTGTCTAATCCTTTTCTTGGTGGATCTACAAATACAACATCTGGTTTAATCTTTTCCGTATTTATCAATTCCGGTAATATCTTTTCTACATCTCCCAAATAAAATTTTATATTTTCTATTTGGTTTATTTTTGCATTTTCTTTTGCGTCTTCTATTGCTTGTTCTACTATTTCAATTCCATATATCTTTTTGAAATATTTTGCCACAAAAATTCCAATTGTGCCTATTCCACAATATAAATCTAGTGCCACTTTATCTTTTAGATTTTCTTTATCTTTTATAATGCTATTTATGGCCGTATTATATAATATTTCTGTTTGGCTTGGATTTATTTGATAAAATGATTGTGGTGAAATTTTAAACTTGTAATTTCCTAATTTGTCAAAGATATATCCGCTTCCATATAAAATTATATTTTCTTTTCCTAATATTACATTTGTATTTTTATTATTAATGTTTTTAATAACTGTTTTTACCTCTGGAAATTTGTTAATTATATTATTTACTAATTCATCTTCCCTTTCAATTTTCTTTTCGTTTGTCACAACTACACACATTACTTCATTAGTTCTAATTCCTATTTTTATAACAATGTGCCTTATTTTTCCTGTCTGATTTTCTTCACTATATGGTGGTATATTGTATTGCTTAACAAGTTCAAAAATATACTTTGCAATTTCTTCTGCTTTTTCATTTTGAATCATGCATTTACTTACTGGAATAATTTCATGAGTTCTTTTGGCAAAAACTCCCATTACTATTTCTTTATTTTTGTCTAATCCAACAGGATATTGAAGTTTATTTCTATAGTAATATGGTTGTACCATTCCTATTGTTTCGTTAACTCTTATTGGCGTTTTTGTACTTTTACTAATTAAATTTTGAACTGTTTGTTGTTTCATTTTTAGTGTATATTGATATTCTATATGTCTTAAGTTGCATCCCCCACATCTTTTATATGTTGAACAATCTGGTTCTACTCTTTTTTCTGATCTTTCTATTATTTCTAATATTTTTCCATATGCATATGTTGTATGAACTTTTACAATTAATATCTTACATTTTTCTCCTTTTATTGCTGTTGGAACAAATACTGTAAAATCGTTTATTTTTGCAATTCCTTCTCCTTCATACCCATTGTCAATTATATCAACTATATATTCTTTGTTCTTTTCTATTATCTCATTTTCCATATTTAGTCTTATTCCTTTCTTAAGGCACATTTTATATTTTTTATTCCATGTCTGTATTGTAATATTTATTTCTACAATATTTTTTTGCAAGTCCTCCTGTACTAGTTTCTCTATAGTGACTTCTTAAATCCTTTCCAGTCTCATACATTGTTTCTGTAATTAAGTCAAAAGATATTTTTTGATTTTCATCTAGCAACATAGATATGTTACTCGCATCTATTGCTCTTATTGCAGCTACAGCATTTCTTTCTATACAAGGTATTTGAACATATCCATATATTGGATCACAAGTTAATCCAAGATGGTGTTCCATTGCAATTTCTGCTGCATGTTCTATTTTATATATATCTAATTTTCTTAATTGACTACAAGCTGCTGCTGCCATTGAACATGCCGTTCCTATTTCAGCTTGGCATCCACATTCTGCTCCACTTATAGAAGCATTTGTTTTAACAATATTACCTATTATACCTGCTGCAGCCAATGCATTGATTATCTCTTCATCTGTGTATTTATCTTCTTTTTGTAGATAATATAAGGTTGCTGGCAATACACCACATGAACCACATGTTGGAGCAGTTACAATTTCTCCACCAGAAGCATTTGTCTCACTAACAGCATATGCATATGCTGTTAGCAATCTTGTCCTCTTAACTTCTGTTGGTTCATTTTCTATTTTATTGTTGTATATGCTTTTAGCTCTTTTACTAAGTTGTAGCTTACCTGGTATAATTCCCTCTGCATTTAATCCAAAGCATATACTTTCTTTCATTGCCTCCCATATTTCTCCTAAAAAGTTTTTTATTTCTTCTCCTTCAGTTTCATATACATAGTCATATATTTGTTTATTATTTTGCTCACAATACTGTTTTATTTCGTTAAATGTATTTAATTTATATATTTCTTCTGGTTCTTGGCTCTCTTTTCCTACTATTCTTATTGCTCCTCCACCTATAGAGTATACCATCCATCTTCCAAGTTCCTGTTGGTCTTTATATGCTATTAAAACCATAGTATTAGGATGCACATCACATTTTGTCTTTTTATCAAATACTATTTTAGTCTCTATTGGTTTTAATGTTTGTTCAATTATGTAGTCTGTTAAGTGTCCTTTCCCTGTCAAAGCTAATGAACCATATAAAATAACTTCAAAAAAATCCGCCTCTTTATATGATTTTTTAAACATTTCCGCTGCTTTTTTAGGTCCCATTGTGTGTGAACTTGATGGCCCATTTCCTTTTTTATAAAATTCCATTAATGATTTCATTATATAATTCATCTCCTGCCAAAGTAATACCTGATATTGTTTTTCTTATCGATAAACAACTACGTAAATAGTAAAAACTCACATCTGTACTTTGCAAGGTAGATGCGAGCTTTCTCAATATATCTGGCAAAACCACGTTTGTGGATTTGTCATTTCCTATATTTATTATACTAAAATAACATCATAAAATCAATACTATTTTAATAAAAATTGTGACCTCTCCAGTTTGACACCTGATTAATAAAAAAACATTGAATAAAGCCTAAAATATAGGCTAAAATTTTTGTCAACTTTTTCTTGTTTAAAAGTAGAATTTATCCTAGAGAAATTATCATTACTAAAAAAGCAAGATATCAAAAAAATTCTAGCAAATACAAAAAAATAATTGTATAACGCAACAAAAAAATATTTAATATAAAAACTCTAAACTTATTGTTGTTCAATAGGTTTAGAGCTTTTTATTCTCTTCCAAGTGTCAAAGTCAGGTTATAGCAAATAGTTTTCCTAAACACAAGAATTATAGTATATTTTTTAAGCTTTTTTTTTGATTCTGCATATTATGTATTGAAAGGATGGTGTTTTTATTTGAAAAAATATAAACTAGCTGTTGTTGGTGCTACTGGCGTTGTTGGTCGCACTGTATTAAAAGTTTTACAAGAGAAAAATTTACCAATTTCAGAGTACGTTTTTTTTGCTTCTTCTAAATCTGCTGGCAAAACTATTCATTTTATGGAAAAAAATTATACAATAAAAGAATTAACTGAAAATTCTTTTGATGACAAATTTGACTTCGCAATTTTTTCTGCGGGAGGCGACACTTCTAAAAAATATGCTCCTATCGCTGTATCTAATGGTTGCATTGTTGTTGACAATAGTAGTGCTTTTAGAATGGATCCTACTGTTCCATTAGTTGTGCCAGAAGTTAATGCTGATGATATAAAAAAGCATAATGGCATTATCGCTAATCCAAATTGTTCTACAATTCAAGCAGTACCTGTACTAAAACCTTTAGATGACGTTTATAACATAAATCGAATTATATATTCTACTTATCAAGCTGTTTCTGGAGCTGGGCAAAAAGGTATTAATGATTTAGAAAATGGAATTATGAATTACACACATTATAACTCTTTGGAAGTTGAACTTGAAAAATTTCCACATCCTATTTTTAATAACTGTCTACCTCATATTGATGTATTTTTATCTAATGGTTATACCAAAGAAGAAGAGAAAATGATAAATGAAACTAGAAAAATTTTAAATAAACCTGACTTAAAAATAACTGCTACTGCAGTCAGAGTCCCTGTTTTTAATTCACATAGTGAAGTTATAAATATAGAATTAGATAAAAAATTTGAGCTAAATGATATAATTGAATTATTAAAAAATTCGCCTAATGTTATAGTTCAAAATGAAACAGAAAATAATATATACCCTATTGCTACAAAAGCTTCTGGCTGTGATCAAGTCTTTGTTGGAAGAATTAGAAGAGATTTTAGTGTAGATAATGGTTTAAATTTATGGGTTGTTGCAGATAATATTAGAAAGGGAGCTGCTACTAATGCTATACAAATTGTAGAAAAGCTAATAGAATTTGATAATTAACTCGATTCTTTAAGAATGCCAAAGGATACCTTACCTTTGGCACATCTTAACTTTTCTATTGTACCTATTCCATATTTGTGCTATAATTAGTATGTTTGAATAATTAGTCTACTTAATTAATCTTTCAAAATACATATATTTATAAAAAAGGAGGTTTTTATGTTAGAATTAAAAAATATTTATTTCTTTAAAGATAATAAACAAATTTTAACTGATGTTAGTTTAAATATAGATAATCAAAAATTTGTAGCTATTACTGGCCCTAATGGTTCTGGTAAATCTACTCTTGCTAAGATTATTATGGGACTTTTTAAACCTGATTCTGGTCAAATTCTTTTTGATGGACAAGATATTACCAATCTTAGTATTACTGAAAGAGCTAAACTTGGTATAGGATTTGCCTTTCAACAACCTGTTAAATTTAAAGGGCTTACAGTTAAGGATTTAATTGAAATTGCTGCCGGTAACTCAATTAAGCTTGCTGAGGCTTGTGACTATTTGTCTGATGTTGGATTATGTGCACAAGAATATTTAAATAGAGAAATAAGTGCTTCTCTTTCTGGTGGAGAACTTAAAAGAATTGAGATTGCAATGCTTGCAGCCAAAAAGTCTAAACTTACAATTTTTGACGAACCAGAAGCTGGCATTGATTTATGGAGTTTTAACAATCTTATTAGTGTATTTGAAAAAATGCATCAAAAAATTAATGGTTCTATTATTGTAATTTCACATCAAGAAAAAATATTAAATATTGCAGATGAAATTATATTATTAAATAATGGAAAAATAATTGACAAAGGTCCTAAAGAAAACATGCTTCCTAAATTATTAGATAAAAAAGTTTCTTGTCGTAAAGCAGATTATTTGGGAGGTGTTCAAAATGGAACTAAATAAATTAGAAAAAGATTTATTAAGCAAGATTGCAGATATAGAATCAACACCTATAGGAGCTTATAATATTCGTGAAAATGGAAAAGGAATTGCCAGAAACACTACTACGAATATAGATATTATAACTAAAACGGACAAGCCGGGAATTGATATTATTATAAAAGCAAATACTAAAAATGAAAGTGTTCATATTCCTGTTATTTTGACTGAATCTGGTTTTAACGATGTTGTCTACAATGATTTCTATATCGGTGAAAACGCTGATGTTGTTATTGTTGCAGGATGTGGAATTCATAATAATACTTGCAAAACCTCAGAACATGATGGTATTCACACATTTTATTTGGAACCAGGTGCCAAAGTTAAATATATAGAAAAACATTACGGCGAAGGTTCTGGTACAGGTGATAGAATTTTAAATCCCCAAACCATTGTACATTTGAAGGAAAATTCTTCTTTAGAAATGGAAACTGTCCAAATAGAAGGTGTTTCTTCTACCATAAGAGAAACTTCCGGAGATTTAGGAGATAATTCTACTTTGACCATAACAGAAAAAATTATGACAAATGGAAATCAATTTGCTAAAACAGTTTTTAATGTAGATTTAAATGGCAAAGACTCTAGTGTTCACGTTACATCTAGATCTGTTGCTAAGGATAATTCTTCTCAAGAATTCTACTCAAATGTTAATGGTAATTCTAAATGTTTTGGTCATGTTGAATGTGATGCTATTATAATGGATAATGCTAAAATTACCGCTACACCTAAAATAGTAGCAAATCATATAGATGCTAGCCTAATACATGAAGCAGCAATTGGAAAAATTGCAGGAGAGCAGTTAATAAAATTGATGACTCTTGGTCTTACTGAAAAAGAAGCAGAAGAGCAAATAATTAGTGGTTTCTTAAAATAAATATATTTAATACTCAAAAAGTACAAACCTTTTTGGGTATTTTTTTTTAATCTTTTCATATTATATACTATAAATTTTTTAGGAGAATTATTGATATGAAAAAAATTATATTTAAAGGCTGTGGAACAGCAATTGCAACCCCTTTTACTGAAGACGGAATAAACTTTAAAGAATTTGAAAAATTAATTGAATATCAAATTAGCGAAGGTATTGACTCTATCATAGTTTGTGGTACCACTGGCGAATCTTCTACTATGACTTTAGATGAAAAAAAGACGCTTATTAAGTTTGCTATTGAAGCAATTGATAATAGAGTACCCATAATAATTGGAACTGGTAGTAACAATACTGCTTCTTCTATTGAGTTATCTCAGTATGCTGAAAGTGCTGGTGCTGATGGCTTGTTATTGGTTACTCCTTATTATAATAAAACTACACAAGAGGGCTTAATAAAACATTATACAGCTATTGCTAATAATACCAATTTGCCTATTATTTTATACAATGTTCCTAGCAGAACAGGCTTAAATATATTACCTGAAACATGTTTAGAATTATCAAAGGTAGAAAATATTGTTGCTATTAAAGATGCAAGTGGTAATATCTCTCAAACCGCTCAAATTGCAACATTATGTGGAGATAATTTGTTTATTTATTCGGGAAATGATGATCAAACTTTGCCTATTTTGTCTTTAGGAGGAATAGGTCTTATCTCTGTTCTCTCTAATATTGCTCCTAAATTTACTTGCAATATGGTTCACGACTTCTTTAATGGTAATATAGATAAGGCTACCTCTGCTCAATTAAGAAGTATTGACTTAATAAATAGTCTATTTTGTGAAGTAAATCCTATTCCTGTTAAGGCTGCTCTAAACATGATTGGATATAATTTTGGTAGCCCAAGACTTCCATTGATAGATATATCTGAAAAAGGAAAGCAACGTTTAAAAAAATCTCTAGAAAATTTTAATTTGTTATAACCATTTATACATATCTATGTTATAATATAATAAATAGTCGTTTTAAGGAGCATATAAATGTATACAAGAGATAATAATACATGTGAAGAATTTGAAAATGTAATAAAAGATTTAACTATAAATCCAACTGTCCAAAAAATGAAGGAATTTAGGCAACACTACAATACATCTTGCTATGAACATTGTTTAAATGTTGCTTTCTATAGCTATTTAATAGCAAAAAAGTTAAATCTGGATTATAAAGCTATTGCACGTGGGGCAATGTTACACGACTTGTTTTTGTACGATTGGAGACACAGTAAAAAAGCATTAAAACTAAAAAAATTTCATGCCTTTATACATCCAGAAATCGCATTAAAAAATTCTTTAAAATTATTTAATCTAAATGAAAAAGAAAAAGATATAATTGTAAAACATATGTGGCCAGTAACAATAAAATTTCCAAAGTATCCAGAAAGTTATATTGTTACTCTCACAGATAAATATAGCACAATAGCAGAAAGTTTGCATTATTATACAGATATATTACATACAAAAAAACTTTATAAATATGCTTATGTATTTTTAAGCTTAATTGTATTTAGAGTAATATAAAAGGAGACATTGATGATAAATGTATTAATAAATGGCTGTAATGGTAAAATGGGGCAAGAAGTTGCAACATTAATTCATAGTAGCCATTCTTTTGTTTTAATAGGTGGAATTGCTAAAACTATTTCCAACTCCAATTTTTGTGATGTTTTTACACATTATAGTCAAATCCCCTCAAAGCCAGATGTAGTAATTGACTTTTCCAGTCCAGCTGGGACATTTAATATTTTAGAATACTGCCAAAAACATAAAGTACCTTTGGTTATAGCAACTACTGGCTTTACTTCCGAACAAAATAATAAAATCTTTGCCACAAGTAAATATATTCCCATATTCAAGTCAGCTAACATGTCCTATTCAATAGCTGTTGTGTGCAACCTACTTAATAAATTAGTAAACCTTTTACCTAATAGTGAGATAGAAATTCTGGAAACACATCATAGCCAAAAGTTAGACTCTCCTAGTGGAACAGCTATAATGCTTGCTGATAGTTTAAATAAAGGAAGTAATTATAAATATACATATAACTTTAACAGAAATAACTCTTATAAAAAGAGATTAAACAATGAAATTGGATTTTCTAGTATTCGTGGTGGGAATATTGTAGGTGAACATTCCGTTTTTTTCTTTGGAAATGCTGAAAAACTCGAAATAAAACATACTGCTTATTCAAGAAAAATTTATGCAGAAGGAGCATTAAAAGCTACCGAATTCATTGTAAGTCAAAGACCGGGACGAATTTACACTATGGAAGATTTACTTTAAAGCAATAAAAAATGGCAGATATTAAATTTTTCCTTACAATATTGAATAATTATTTCATCTTTTTCATCTTCTGTTAAATCTCTTTTTACTTCATCGATTTTTATTTTTATTCTATCAACAACTGTTTCCATAGTAATATCTAATTTTTTACTTGAAAAAGTTTTTTGATTATATTTAATCATTTTTTCTTCTCTGCTCAAGAAAAAGTACAATGCAATGGTAACTTATCTTTTTCTTCTCTGTTAATTTCTTTATATGGTACCTTACATAGTTTAAAACCAATTCCACTTATCTTTTCTTTTAAACATTTTATGCTTTTATCATTTAACATAGTTATACAAGTAATCCTTCTATTATCCATGATAATCCTCCTTTTTATTTTTACACTATTCTAACACATTAGTTATTAATTGTGTTAATTTTTATTATAATTATTATGTTTTATTGATTTTAACAGCATTTTATTATAAAATATCGTTAAATTTATTAAGAAAAGGAATGTGATAGAAAATATGGATTTAACTTTAGATATAAATAATTATATTCTAAATATAAGAGCGTGTGCTCTTATTATACATAATAATAAAATTCTGGTACATAGAAACATTAATAAGAAACATTATGCCTTATTAGGTGGAAGAGTTTCTATTGGTGAGAGTTCAGATAAAACCGTAAAAAGGGAGATTCAAGAAGAATTAGGTAAGGACATTGAATTAATAAAATATTTAACAACTGTCGAAAATTTTTTTGAAATGAATGGTTCTAAATATCATGAAATCTTGTTTATATATTTGGCTGACTTCATTAATGCGGAAGATAAACAAATAGAATATTCTCTTGACAATGCAGAGGGGAATGATTTTCTAAAATATGAGTGGTTGGATATCAATTCATTAGATAGCCAACCTATATTCCCTAGTTGTATTAAAGACCTATTTAAAAATAATATTTTTGAACAACATATTATAAATAAGTAAAATATTGACTTTTGGCGATTTTTTTGGTAAATTATTGTAAGGTTTTTTGTTAAAGGAGTTTGTATATGAAAGATATCGAATTAAAAACCAATGAAAAAAAATTCAAATATAGAGTAAATGGTATAATAATTCATGACGGAAAAGTTCTTGCTTTAAAAATGAAAAACAACACTTCTTATTGTTTACCAGGTGGACACGTTGAATTATGTGAAAATAGTAAAGAAGCTATATTAAGAGAAATGCTTGAGGAGACGCAAACTAAAGTATCAATTGATAAAGAATTTTCAATCGTTGAAAACTTTTATCTAGATAAGGACCATCTTGAAACACACGAATTAAGTTTTTATTATATGGTTACACCTGAAAACTTTGATAAAATTCAATTTAATAACTATTCTATGACTGAAAATGATAAAGGCGAATTAAAACAACATAATTTTGAATGGTTAGACATATCATCTTTAAATAGTGTTGATTTTAGACCTTCTTTTATTAAGTCAAAATTAATATCTGGTAATTATGATTTTGAGCATATGATTATAAATAAGTAAAAATATAAGATCCTCCAATTTTAAATAATATGGAGGTCTTATTAAAAAGTGTACCATTTTTTAATAAATTACCCCATTGATGTTGCTATTGCTGTTTTGTCATTTTTATCATTTTATAAGTTCTACATATATTACATTCTCTGCATATATATACTCTATCTTCAAAAATCAGCTTTACAGTTTTTATAAATTCGTCTTCTGAATCTAATAAATGAATTTCTATTCTTTGCGGTAATAATGTTAAAAGTGTATTTAATGCATAATCATTTTCTGAAAAAATAATATCTGATAAAAACTTAGCATTATAAATTTCTTTACATAGTGGAACAATATTTTTATTTTCATCTAATATTGTTAATTCTGATTTTCCATATATTAAGTGTAAGTTTTTAATATTTGATTTTTTAGAATTAATATACATTCTTAGTAAAGAAATAAATTCATTATATTCTTTTTCTATTATATATTTATTAACCGCTATATCTACAATGCTATCCAAATATTTAATATATTCTTTAATTCTAAAGTTCACAAATCCTTCCAATATCATGCTTTTATTTTCAATTACATATTGTAGCACTGCTTCATGTATATACTCTTTTTCCTTACTTATTTGTTCATATTCTGAAGATTCTATAATTTCACAACAATTCTGTATTATTATTTTTTTCTCATATTCTTCAAAATAAAAATAGTCAAAGTTTATTATTTTTTTTATCATTTTTTCTTTATAAAATTTTAATATTGTATCTGTTATAATACTGCTTAATTTTTCATCAAAAAAAGATATTTTTTCTCCAATTTGAGCAACAGCTGCAGCAACCATATCACTAACAGTTCCTTCTTCAGTAGTAAGTGCTAAAGCACTTTCCATATCTGCTGGGGCGCACAGGCAGCACTGTATTATCATTACGGTATTGACAAACATATCATGGATCATAAGGTGTTTGGCGTGTTTGAACACAAGGTGCTCCGGCCTCATAACCCGCTGGTTCGCGGATTCGATGAATATTTTTATGCTCCGCATTCCAGACACACAGAAGTGCTCAGAGAAGATATTCAAAATGAGCCGGCGCTGCGGATCCTGGCTGATTCGCAGGAAGTGGGGCCACATATCATTTCCACGGAAAACGGACGACAGATTTTTGTAATGGGTCACCAGGAGTACGATAAAGGTACGCTGGCAGGTGAATACAGGCGGGACGTTGATAAAGGACTTGAGATCGATGTTCCGAAGAACTATTTTGAGAATGACGATCCGGAAGGAGAGATCCTGTTCCGGTGGCGCGCTCATGCCAGTCTGCTGTTTTCCAACTGGTTAAACTACTATGTATACCAAGAAACGCCATATATCATTGAACAAATACAAAAAATGAAATTTGAACG
>OLOB01000178.1_pt1 | contig 55321 bp, 50 predicted proteins | sample 1671911 | NCBI WGS metagenome assembly OLOB01 (sample SAMEA3136625, study PRJEB25190) | human gut metagenome | biome: human gut; feature: human-associated habitat; material: faeces | place: Austria | collected 2013
AGCAAGCTTTTGAAAACTGGATGCAGCGAGACATTCTTTTTGCCCAAATGGTTCGTAAGGAAGCGATGAGATTAGGCTATTCTAGCCTCATGACAGATGGTAGTCAATCAGAAACGCAGACTGCGGAAGAGATTGCTCGGCTCTTAAAATTATCCAATATAAATGAAATAGATATTAAAGGAGAAAACACATGATTAAGATTACTTTCCCAGATGGCGCTGTGCGCGAATTTGAAGCTGGTGCAACAACGTTTGAAATTGCTGAGTCTATCAGCAAGTCTCTTGCAAAGAAAGCTTTGGCTGGTAAATTTAACGGTCAGCTTATTGATACAACACGCGCTATCACGCAAGATGGCAGCATTGAAATTGTGACACCTGACCACGAAGATGCTTTAGACATCTTGCGCCACTCGGCAGCTCACTTGTTTGCGCAAGCAGCTTGCCGTCTTTTCCCAGATATTCACTTGGGTGTCGGTCCAGCTATTCAAGATGGTTTCTACTACGATACGGACAATGAAGCAGGGCAAATTTCCAACGAAGATCTTCCTCGTATTGAAGAGGAAATGAAGAAAATCGTCAAAGAAAACTTCCCATCAGTCCGTGAAGAAGTCACTAAGGATGAGGCACGCGAAATTTTCAAAAATGACCCTTACAAACTCGAATTGATCGAAGAACACTCAGAAGATGAGGGCGGTTTGACCATCTACCGTCAGGGCGAATATGTGGATCTCTGCCGCGGACCGCACGTGCCGTCAACCGGCCGTATCCAAGTCTTTCATCTACTTAACGTGGCTGGTGCTTACTGGCGCGGTGACAGTAACAATGCTATGATGCAGCGTATTTATGGTACCGCTTGGTTTGATAAGAAAGATCTCAAAACTTACCTCAAACGCCTTGAAGAAGCTAAAGAACGCGATCATCGTAAATTAGGTAAAGAATTAGATCTTTTCATGATTTCTCAAGAAGTTGGTCAAGGTTTGCCGTTCTGGCTACCAGATGGTGCAACAATCCGTCGCATCATTGAGCGTTACATCACTGATAAGGAAGTCGCTTCGGGCTATCAACATGTCTACACACCACCAATTGCCTCTGTTGACCTTTACAAGACCTCAGGTCACTGGGATCATTACCGTGAAGATATGTTTCCAACTATGGACATGGGAGATGGTGAATCCTTTGTTTTGCGTCCGATGAACTGTCCTCATCACATTGAAGTTTATAAGAATCATGTGCATTCTTATCGTGAATTGCCAATTCGTATTGCGGAACTTGGGATGATGCACCGTTATGAAAAATCAGGTGCCTTATCGGGACTTCAGCGTGTGCGTGAAATGACACTAAATGATGGTCACACTTTTGTTGCTCTTGATCAAGTGGAAGATGAGTTTAAGCGTACCCTCCAATTAATTATTGATGTCTATGAAGACTTCAATTTAACAGATTATAGTTTCCGTTTATCTTATCGTGACCCTAATGATACCCATAAATATTTCGATGACGATGAAATGTGGGAAAAATCGCAGACCATGCTGAAAGCTGCTATGGATGATATGGGCTTAGATTATTACGAAGCAGAAGGCGAAGCAGCTTTTTACGGACCAAAATTGGATATCCAAGTCAAGACTGCTCTTGGCAATGATGAAACTTTGTCAACGATTCAATTGGACTTCTTGCTGCCAGAGCGCTTTGAATTAACCTATATTGGTGCTGATGGCGAAGAACATCGACCAGTCATGATTCACCGCGGTATCGTTTCAACCATGGAACGCTTCACAGCTTACCTTATTGAAACCTATAAAGGAGCTTTTCCAACTTGGTTAGCTCCGCATCAAGTAACTGTCATTCCAATCTCAAACGAAGCTCACATTGACTATGCTTGGGAAGTTGCTAAAGAACTGCGTGACCATGGTATTCGCGCTGACGTAGATGACCGTAATGAAAAAATGCAGTATAAGATTCGTCAAAGTCAGACTAAGAAAGTACCTTACCAACTCATTGTTGGTGATAAAGAAGTGGAAAGCGGTACCGTTAATGTCCGACGTTATGGCAGCAAGCAAACGCATACGGAAAGTATCGCAGAGTTTAGAGAGAACATTTTAGCTGATATCAAGCGTAAATCACGCCCAGACAACGCTAAATAAGATGGTCTAAGTTGTGACGGAATTTTCTGAATTTCGAATAAGTTCTTTAGCTAAGTTCCATAGGAGGGAGGAACTTGGTGTGCTGCGCATATGGATTAGGGAGTTGCAAAGAAGTCAGGAAGTTGAAATCGGCTGATGCTAAATAAGAGAGACTGAAGTTCCATTGGGCTTTCAGTCTTTTTTGTCTAGTAATTTGATATATTGATGTTTTTTGGTGAAATCAGAACAATCCGCTTGTCTACAATAAAATAACAGTCAGGTTTCAAGTGATTATGATACAATAAATGAAGAACTGGAGGTCTTATGAACAATTTAACAGAACAAGCTTTTGCTAGAGCTTTGAAAGAAATCATGGCAAAAAAATCTTTTGATAAGGTGACCGTAACCGAGCTCGTTCGATTTTTAAATGTTAACCGACAAACTTTCTATTATCACTTTAAAGATTTATATGATTTATTAGAATGGATCTATATCACAGATGGCGAAAAAATGATTGGTGATAAACGAACGACTGTTTCTTGGCAGGAGGGTCTATTAGCAATATTTCAGTATATTCAAGATAACGAAGCCTTTGTCCGTAACACTTATCATTCCATTAATCGCAATTATTTGGAACATTTTTTATATGATAGAGCCTACAGCCTTATTAGACCAGTTATTGAAGAAAATGAAGTTCAAACGCAGCTTAGTGAAGCCGATATTGATTTGCGCGCACATTTTTATAAATACGGTCTGGTTGGTTTTATCTTAGATTGGATCGATTCAGGACTGCGTGAAAATCCAGAAGATTTAACACAGCGTATTTATCATTTACTGGAAAGTTTATAGTTAGACAATTAAAAAGTTCTGTCAGATTTTTAGGCAGCCCTTTTTTATTGTCTATTTTTTTGGATCTGCAAAAGGTGTTAAATAAGATTATAAAATAATAGATGAGGAGTTAACAAGTATGTATTATTCAAATGGTAACTATGAAGCCTTTGCTCATCCACAAAAATCTGAAAATGTTGATGGGAAATCAGCTTATATTGTTGGAAGCGGCTTAGCGGCTCTTTCTACAGCAGTTTTTCTTATTCGTGACGGACAAATGGCTGGAGAACGCATTCATATTCTTGAAGAATTATCTCTTCCTGGTGGCAGTATGGATGGTATTCGTAATGAACGTTTAGGTTACATCATTCGCGGTGGTCGGGAAATGGAGCCTCACTTTGAAGTCTTATGGGATTTATTTCGCTCTATCCCTTCTCTGGAAAATCCCAAACACTCTATTTTAGATGAATTCTACTGGCTTAATAAAAAGGATCCAAGTTTTGCTAAAACACGTGCCATCTATGAGCGTGGAAAGGCAATACCAGATGACGGTCAGTTGACCTTATCTCAAAAAGCAGTTAAGGAAATTTTTGATCTTGTTCTAACACCGGAAAGTCATCTGCAAGATGTTCAGATTGATCAAGTCTTTAGTGAAGATTTCTTCAACTCTAACTTCTGGCTTTATTGGAGTACCATGTTTGCTTTTGAACCATGGGCCAGTGCTATGGAAATGCGCCGTTACCTCATGCGATTCATTCAGCATGTTGGGACTTTGAAAAATCTCTCATCCTTAAAATTCACACAATACAATCAATATGAATCATTGATCTTACCACTAGTAGCTTTTCTCAAAGACCATAATGTCAATTTTAGCTATCAGACTGTTGTCACTAATATTTTAGTCAATCGTTCTGGCAGTGATAAGCTTGCTACTAAAATTGAAATGACTGTTAATGGTCAAGAAAAAAGTATTGCTTTAAGTAGAGATGATCTTGTTTTTGTCACCAATGGCTCCATTACAGAAAGTAGTACTTACGGTAACAATAATCATCCAGCTCCATTAACGCACGATCTTGGTGCCAGTTGGCAGCTGTGGAAGAATTTAGCTGCACAAGATAGTGATTTTGGATGTCCCGAAAAATTCTGTGAAAATATCCCTGATGCTAATTGGACCATGTCTGCTACAATAACTTTTACAGATCAACGCATTGCTAAATACATTGAACAGATTAACCAAAAGGATCCTTATAGTGGCTCTATTGTAACCAGCGGACCTACCAGCATTAAAGATTCTAGTTGGTTGCTTGGCTATTCTATCAGTCGACAACCACATTTTAAAGAACAAAAGAAAAATGAGCTTGTTATCTGGCTCTATGCTCTCTATACTGATCGCAAAGGAGATTATGTCGCTAAACGGCCTGATGAATGTACAGGGATTGAAATGTGTGAAGAATGGCTTTATCATATAGGAGTTCCTGAAAATACTATTCATGAACTAGCCTGTTCGGCCTCGACGATCCCTTGCCATATGCCTTATATAACAACGTATTTCATGCCGCGAACAACTAACGATCGCCCACTTGTTGTGCCAAAAAATAGTAAGAATTTAGCTTTTATAGGAAACTATGCTGAAACACCGCGAGATACGGTTTTTACAACAGAATATTCTGTCAGAACTGCTATGGAAGCTGTTTACACTTTACTTGAAGTTGATCGTGGTGTCCCTGAAGTGTTTGCTTCAACTTTTGATATTCGCATGCTACTTAATGCGCTTTACTATCTCAATGGTCAAAAATCTTTAATAGAAATTGATTTTCCTTGGGTGGAAAAAGCAGCCCTTAAAGAAGCTCTCAAAAAGGTTAAAGGAACATACATAGAAGAATTATTGAAAGATTATCATCTGATTTAGAAAATTTTCTATCTGAAGATTCTAAAGGCAGACATCTATGATTACTGCGCAATCGCTCATAAGGGTTAAAAAAGCAGCAGTTCTCATTAGAAGATAAGTTCAATGAAGACTTTCTAGCTACAGCTTTTTAAAAATGAATTTGTTTGCAAGATGATGTTTTTTTGACTGAGATTGTATCTATTAATGAACAAGTAGTCATATTATCAACGTTCAATCTTTTATCAAAATTATCAAGTAATGCTGTTAAAAACATAATGAAGTCATTAAAGACTTTTTAATAGTCGCTCCTAAAGCTGTTTTTTGTTATAATAGTCTTATGAAAAATCAAGAAAAAATTTCGGCTTATCAAATTTTACTGGCTCAGGCACAATCGATGTTTGCCAATGAAACAAATGCTTTGGCCAATTTAGCCAATGCTACAGCCATGCTGAATAAGACTCTTCCTAATGCCATCTTTACAGGATTTTATCTTTTTGACGGTGAAGAACTTGTCTTAGGTCCTTTCCAAGGTGGTGTCTCTTGTGTACGTATTGCTCTTGGAAAGGGTGTCTGTGGTCAGGCTGCTGCCAAAAAACAAACACTTATCGTAGGAGATGTCACCAAGCATGATAATTATATTTCCTGCGATTCAGCCGCTATGAGTGAAATTGTTATTCCTATGGTAAAAGACGGTCAGCTTATTGGTGTGCTGGATTTAGATTCACACTTAGTCGGTGATTATGATGTTATCGATCAAGGCTATTTAGAACAATTTGTGACAATTCTTCTGGAAAAAACAAATTGGCATTTTGACATGTTTGGAGTGAAAGACTGATGTACCAAGCGCTTTATCGAAAATATCGAAGTCAGATTTTTGATGAAATGGTAGGGCAGGAAGTTGTGGCAAAGACCTTAAAACAGGCTGTCGCTTCAAAGAAGATTAGTCATGCCTATCTTTTTTCTGGACCAAGGGGAACAGGAAAAACCAGTGCTGCTAAGATTTTCGCCAAAGCCATGAACTGTCCTCATCAGGCAGACGGGGAACCTTGCAATAACTGTGATATTTGCCATGATATTACCAACGGAAGTCTGGAAGATGTGATAGAAATTGATGCTGCTTCTAACAATGGTGTTGATGAGATCCGTGAAATTCGTGATAAGTCAACCTATGCTCCTAGCCGTGCCACTTACAAGGTCTATATCATTGACGAAGTACACATGCTCTCAACAGGGGCTTTCAATGCCCTTTTGAAAACTTTGGAAGAACCAACAGAAAATGTTGTCTTTATTTTGGCAACAACTGAATTACATAAAATTCCAGCTACTATCCTTTCACGTGTTCAACGTTTTGAGTTCAAAGCTATCAAAACCAAGGCCATAAAAGAGCATTTGGCGGACATTCTCAAAAAAGAAGGCCTCAGCTTTGATGAAGAAGCTTTAAGTTTGATTGCCAGACGTGCTGAAGGGGGTATGCGTGATGCCCTGTCCATTTTGGATCAGGCTCTTAGCTTAACGAATGATAATGATGTTTCGCTAGAAATAGCTGAAGAAATCACTGGCAGTATCAGCTTAAGAGCACTAGATCAGTATGTGGCTGACCTTTTGGCACATGAAACTCAGCAGGCACTCAGTGATTTAGATACTATTTTTAACAATGGCAAGAGTATGAGCCGTTTTGCGACAGATCTTTTAAATTATCTGCGTGACCTTCTGGTTGTCCAAGCGGGCGGAGAAAACACGCATCATGGAGAAGCATTTGACAAAAATCTTACCTTATCACAAGAGACTATTTTTCAAATGATTGACGTTGTGACCAAAAGTCTACCGGAAATCAAAAACGGAACACATCCCAAGATTTATGCGGAAATGATGACCATTCGCCTATCTGAAAATAACCAGAAAGTTCATTCAGTTCAAGATTTACCGGATAATGTTGCTCAAGAAATTGAAGCGCTCAAATCGGAGATTAAAGAACTCAAAAAAAGCTTACAATCTCTGGAAAAAGGCAAGCCTTTCAAAGTGACCAAGGTTCAAAAGACTTCCTTCCGCTATAAAGTGGATAAGGACAAGGTCATGACCATTATGCGAGAAACCGTGGCAGATAGTCAAAAATCGCGTGAGTATTTAGAAGCCCTCAAAGGTTCTTGGAATGAAATTTTAGACAGCATTTCACCTCAAGACCGAGCCCTTTTAATGGGGTCTGAGCCTGTTCTTGCTAACAGCGAAAATGCTATCTTGGCCTTTGATGCTGCCTTTAATGCCGAACAAGCTATGAAACGCTCAGATCTCAATGCTATGTTTGGCAATATCATGAGTCAGGCTTCTGGCTTTTCCCCCAAAATTATGGCTGTGCCAAGAGCTGAGTTTGATGCCATCCGTAGCGAATTTGCTCATAGCCTAAAGGCAGACAAAGATGATTCTCAAGAAGAAACAACAGAAGCAACAAAAGAGTTTATCCCCGAAGGCTTTGACTTCTTAGCGGATAAAATTGTCCTTGAAGAAGAGTCATAATCAAAAAAAGAAAATTCCGATAGGGATTTTCTTTTAGATTATGTGACTTTTTAAAAGAAAATTTTAACATGAATTTTCTTTTTTTGGTACAATAATAATATGTTAAAACAAGACTTCATTATCATGCTGATAACGACTGTGACTGAAACCATTTTTTTTAATAATGCGATTTTTGAAGGTCAATTCTTTTGGGCTGGTTTTTGGGGGATTTTGCTCTTTCGCAGTCTGCGTAAGACTTATGTTATCAGCAAGTTTACCAAAGCCATCTTGTCGGCTACCAAGAAGAAAGACTAATTTCGCCACTGTTAAGGATTTTTTCCTGCCCATTTTCTAATTGCACGATGAGCTGTCCCGTATCTGTAATATCTGTCGCAATCCCCTTATAAGTCACATCATTTTCCACAAAGGTCACTTGTCTATCTAGGACGAGTGATTTTTCTTTGTAGACTTTTATCAGTTCGGACTTAGGAATATTAAAGAAAATATTCCAAATTTCAGAGATGAGCTGATTCCGCGTGATAGTAGGTTTTTCAGAAAAAATGCTGCTTGCCTTGCTCTGCAATTCCTCAGGAAAATCAGTAACATGAAAATTAATGCCCATACCAATGATAACATCGGTAATCAAGCCTGTCTCGATAGAAGAAACAGCCTCGGTCAAAATACCAGCCACCTTTTTACCATGCAAATAAATATCATTGACCCACTTGATGTCTGTTTCAATCCCAGTCAAGCGAGAAATGGCCTTAACTACACTGGTAGCAGCCATCAAAGTATAAGAAGGTAACTGCTTAAAAGGCAATTCAGGGTGAAGATGTATAGACATATAAATGCCTCCAGTTTCAGGAGTAAAAAACTGCCGACTAAAACGCCCCTTAGCAGCTGTCTGACTAGGTGCAAGATAAAGAGCAGGAGCAGGGTCCCCTTTTTCAATACCTGCCTTAGCATCCAGCTGTGTCGAAGAACTCTTCTCATTGAAAAAGACCTTGATCCCAGTCATCTGTTCAATCTCATCCGGCAAAAAAAGATCCCCCGAAAGCAAGCGATATCCACGATTCTTAACTGATTCAATGACAAGCCTCTTACTTTCTAAAGTCTGAATCGCCTTCCAAACAGCTGTCCGAGAAATGGCTAAATCCTTACCCAGAACCTCACCTGTCACAAAATCATCCGCCTGCGAAAGCACCTGATAAATTTTCTCATACGTTTTCATAACCCAACCTCAACCACAAATGAATTTCCTACTGTTATTGTAGCATAAAAAAGTAAGAAAAAAATGGAAAGAGAAACGCAATAAGACAAATGAGAAGTTTTAGTGGAGAAAGTATCAAGGACGATGGAAGAAGTAGGAGGTAAAAATTAAAAGAAGAACGCCTTGAGCGATAATGTAAACATATCTAGTTTGTAATATTTCTGTAACTTTTGAAATAGTGGTATAATAATAGGTGTAGATTATACCAAGCTAAAAACTAATAGATAATTGGAAGATATAAATGATAGTTGAAAAAAATGATTATATTGAACATGAAGTAAAGATTCAATTAATGGATTGTATTTTAGAACACAATCAAGAATATCAATGGTTTGTTGATTATGTAGAAAACAATTTTAATTTAGATGATGTTAGTTCTTGGTTGGAGTTTAATGCTAAATTTTTGAAGCTTAGGGATGTTTACTCAATTTTTATTAAGATATTTAATTTAAAGCCAAACTTAATTTCTGCGAAGACAGATTTGCTAACGGATTTATTAAAATTGCACAGTTCTTTATTGGGAAATTGACTTGGAAGCATGTTCTAATTCAATGATTACAAATTTTGGTAAAATTCTAACGGTTGTTGTTTTTACAACAAAACTAGAAAATGCTGACAATGGTACGGATAATAAAATTAACTTTGATTTATATCATTTTTTAGAAATGAAAATTAGAGAATTGGCACAATATCATTGGTATTTAGTCTTTAAATTAAATGTTTCTGATTTTATGTCTTATAAAGATCCGAGTTTCATATTAAGATAAATGATTAAAGATGTTTATGAGGAAACTGGAAGTTTTGAAAATATACCAGATATGCTTTTTATCTATCATTTCATGTACAATAGCAATTCTTTAAATATACGAAATGAATGTATTCATGGTAGAGATTATTTGTCAGGTGCTAATTTACGACTAGCTTTTAGAGTTACCCTATTGTCTATACTTATGCTTAATAGACGAATAAAAAAAGTAGGTGAAAATAAAAATTTTGAAGCTTTTTCTTTATCAGTTAATGAAGTGAAAAATAAGAGGAGATAAAAATGGAAGATATCTTAAAATCATTAGTTACGTTGGGTGGATTTGGATTTTTTAATTATAAAGTTTTATTTTCAATTACAGATTTTGATAGTGGAAGTAGTGCAGATAAACACTATTTCATTGCGTTTATGTCATCAATTAATTATTTTATATATTTAATAATCAATAGTTTTTGTAGTAGTACTGTTTTATCAATAATGGTTACTATATTAATATCTTTAGTTGTAACGTTAATTCTACCTTTAATTTTTAAAGTCTATTATTTATTTGTAAATTTTATGCGAAAAAAAAAATAATTTACCAAAACTTAGTAATGAAAAAATCAGTGATATGGTTTTTAATGAGGATAATACCAATTGCTTTATTTTTAATTTTGAAGGTCATCTTATTTCTAAAGGAGTTTTTGGGGGAATGAGTGGTGAAAATGAAGAATTTTCTTATATAATTTTTCCTTTTATAAAAGATAATGACGAAAGCACAATAAAAACTGAGGCTGAACTATTTGAATATTTAAATGATAAAAAAATTCAGACTAAGATTTATTTGAACTTTGAAAAAAAATAAAAATTATTTTTTATCATCAGTAGTTTTAGGATATTTTACCTTATCTGGAACAGATTTAAGCTTACTTGTTTGACTATTTTTTACATCAGCAATATCTTTAGTTTTCCAATTGTTTAATTTCTTCATTTTTAACCTCATTCTAAATAAGTAGGGTAATCAATTCTTTGAGTATTTTATTTATGGCTTGTACATTATTTTTGATAATTTAATTATAAGTTTATTGTAACATAGAGTCAAGATGTTATATTTGTACATTTAATTATATTGGTTTTCATAAAACCAATATAATTAAATGTGATAACTATTGATGAGTACTAAAAGTTTGTAAAGGAGTTTTAGCAGGTGATTAATTTTTCAGATTTAATGACAACAATCATAGGAGCATTTATTGGTGGTTTATTTTCTATTTGGGTTGTAAGACTTCAATTGAAGTCAAGAGAAAAAGAAAAAGAAGCTGATCAAGCTTCTCAAATTGCAGCTTGGTTAACAGATATATCAAATTCAGATTATCAATCTGAGAATTATTTTATTAGATACAATTTAATTATTAATAACAATTCTAATTTACCTATATATAATGTTTTAGTCTTAGCGTTAAGTAATAAGAAATATCTTCACTTTCAGGACATTGAATACTGGGATTATAATCTTATCAATTATTATTCATTTTTAGTACCAGGGGAAAAAATAGATTCAATAAATACTTATGGGAGTGGTTTTGGTGAATACCCTGCGGTATCAATATTATTTACTGATAGTAACACGAGACATTGGTATCGTAATCAAATGGGGAAATTAACTCAGTTAAATTCCCAAGAATACGATAAGCTGGTTAAAAATTTAGGTTACAGACCACCACTCTAAAAAATTTTCCCCTCTTAAGTTTCTTTTAAGAAACTTATTCTATACTATAGTCATCCTAGCAATAGGAATCCTAAAACTTTTCTTTTTCATAAATCTCCTAAGAATCTCAGTCCATTTGGACTGGGATTTTTTTGCGGGTAGACTCGCTGCTAAAACTTCTATTAAAAATAGTTATAACCAGCTGGTTGGAAAAAATATAGTGATTTATGATTGATGGTAATTAAGCTATAAAATAGCAGGATACTAGCAGTATTAGCTCTAGAAAATTGAGTTGAGCCACTTAAAAAAATAAATTTAATGACTCTATTTAATAAAAACGTGGTACAATGGTAGAGTTAATGAGTCCCGAAAAGGCGGCTTTTGTGTTTAAAATACTTTTATTCTTTCTTGGCTTGTTGTGGTAACCTTAAATGCTAACTGTAACATGGCTGCTAGACTAAAAATATTTGATCAACACAAGGGGCATCTTCTTAAATGCGGATTGCTCGGAAAGTTTTCAACTTTCAGTCGGTTCTTTGTAACTCGCTTCAAATGACTGCATCTAAAGTTGCTAGTCATTTGACGGTAGCCGCTATTGGCGGTCTGCCTCAGCGCCTTACTAGTTTAACACTTGAAAGGGAAAGATTTCTTGTGTTTAGCAGGTTAGTAGGTCGCAAATTTCTCTTTTTTAGAGAAACATCTATTTTTAAAGGGGGGACATTTTATGTCAGAACGTAAACTTTTTACATCTGAATCGGTATCAGAAGGACATCCTGATAAGATTGCCGATCAGATTTCAGATGCTATTTTAGATGCTGTTTTGGTACAGGATCCAGACGCCCATGTAGCTGCTGAGACAGCTGTTTATACAGGTTCGGTCCATGTTTTTGGAGAAATCTCTACGACAGCCTATGTGGATATTAATCGTGTGGTGCGTGATACCATTGCTGAGATCGGCTATACGGATACTGCTTATGGCTTTTCGGCAGAAACAGTTGGAGTGCATCCGTCATTGGTGGAGCAATCGCCTGATATTGCTCAAGGTGTTAATGAAGCTCTTGAGGTTCGTGGCCATCATGAGCAAGATGATTTGGATTTGATCGGTGCAGGAGATCAAGGTCTCATGTTTGGCTTTGCCGTTGATGAGACGCCTGAACTGATGCCTTTGCCGATTTCTTTAGCCCATCGTTTGGTTAGAAAATTGGCAGAGCTGAGAAAGTCTGGAGAAATTGCCTATCTTCGTCCTGATGCTAAGAGTCAGGTAACAGTTGAGTATGATGAAAATGATAAGCCCGTTCGTGTGGATACGGTTGTTATTTCAACACAGCATGATCCCGAAGCAACGAATGAGCAAATTCATCGGGATGTGATTGAAAAAGTCATTAAAGCTGTTATTCCAGCTGAGTATCTTGATGCTAAGACCAAGTATCTCATCAATCCGACAGGCCGTTTTGTTATCGGCGGTCCTCAGGGAGATTCTGGCTTAACAGGCCGTAAGATTATTGTCGATACTTATGGTGGTTATGCCCGCCATGGCGGCGGTGCTTTTTCTGGTAAGGATGCAACTAAGGTTGACCGTTCAGCTTCTTATGCGGCGCGTTATATTGCTAAAAATATTGTAGCTGCAGGTTTGGCTAAGAAAGCAGAAGTGCAATTAGCTTATGCTATTGGGGTTGCTCAGCCTGTTTCTGTTCGTGTGGATACCTTTGGAACAGCGCTTGTTGCAGAAAGTAAACTGGAACAAGCAGTGCGTCAGGTTTTTGATTTGCGTCCAGCAGGTATTATTAAGATGCTTGATCTGAAACGTCCTATCTATCGTCAAACAGCAGCTTACGGTCATGTTGGGCGTACGGATATCGACTTACCTTGGGAAAAATTAGATAAAGTTGAGGAGCTGAAAAAGGCTGTCCAAGCATAAAAGGCGGATTTTCCGCTTTTTTTGTGTTTAGAAATTTCATTATTTTATAATGATTCAGTTAGTTTGAAATGTTGTGTAATATATGATAAAATAACTTGGTTAAGATTCTATCGTTTAAGAAAAGTTAAGAAAGTTTTGTTTGCATGAGAAAAATTGTCATTAATGGTGGTAAGCCCTTAAAGGGGGAGGTTGCGGTCTCAGGAGCTAAAAACAGTGTTGTCGCTCTGATTCCAGCTATTATTTTAGCAGATGATATTGTCACACTTGATGGTGTGCCAGCTATCAGTGATGTTGATAGTTTAATTGACATTATGACTTTAATGGGAGCAAGTGTTGAGTGTGATGGTGACAGTCTTAAAATTGATCCACGCGGTGTAAAGGATATTCCCATGCCTTATGGCAAGATTAATAGTTTAAGAGCTTCATATTATTTTTACAGTAGTTTGCTGGGACGTTTTGGTCAGGCGGTCGTTGGTTTGCCCGGTGGCTGCGATTTGGGACCTCGTCCGATTGATTTGCATCTCAAGGCCTTTAAAGCAATGGGAGCAACGGTTTCCTATGAGGGAGAGGCTATGCGCCTTTTAACCGAAGGCAAGCCGCTTAAGGGGGCTCATATTTATATGGATACTGTCAGTGTTGGAGCAACGATTAATACGATGATAGCTGCTAGTAAGGCACAAGGACGTACCGTTATTGAGAATGCTGCGCGTGAGCCAGAAATTATTGATATTGCAACGCTTTTAAATAATATGGGAGCCCATATCCGCGGGGCAGGAACGGATATGATTATCATAGAAGGTGTTGAAAAACTTCATGGAACGCGTCATCAAGTCATTCCTGACCGCATTGAAGCTGGTTCTTACATTGCTTTGGCAGCTGCTGTTGGTGAAGGAATCAAGGTTACCAATGTGCTTTATGAACATTTGGAGAGTTTCATTTCAAAGCTGGAAGAAATGGGCGTGCGTATGACTATTGAAGAAGACAGTGTTTTTGTTGAAAAGCAGGACAAATTAAAGGCAGTTTCCATTAAGACTTCGCCTTATCCCGGTTTTGCGACTGATCTGCAGCAGCCCATAACACCGCTATTATTAACAGCTGTAGGCCGCGGAAAGATTCGTGATACTATCTATGAAAAACGGGTTAATCATGTGGCTGAATTGGCACGTATGGGAGCTAAGATTTCTGTCTTAGGCGGTCAAATTATCTATGAAGGACCCAATGAATTAAGTGGAGCTCCTGTTAAAGCAACCGATTTACGTGCGGGAGCAGCACTTGTTACGGCAGGATTAATGGCAAAAGGTCAAACGGTTATTACGAATATTGAATTTATCTTGCGCGGTTATTCTGACATTATTCAAAAATTGAATCGTCTAGGTGCGGATATCGAAATTGTTGAAGAATAAGATCAACGGAGTCGATTACAACTATAAAACAGCCTATCAAGCTGAATGTTTTTAATCAGCTTGATAGGCTGTTTTTTTAGTCCGTCTCAAAACGAGACAGCATTTGTAACAGACACATAGGATTGTTTTATTAATTGATTCGTTTTTCAGTCTCTAAATCAAAGAAGTGTCCCTTAGCAATATTAAAGGTTAATTGTACTTTTTCTCCGGGACTGTGAGAGTCACGAGCATTGACGCGAGCTGTAAATTCAGTACTGCCAAATTTGACATATAACATGCTTTCGCTGCCTAAAAGTTCTGATACTAGTATGTCAGCTGTAACACTGGCATTTGGGAAAGTCTCGTGGACAATTTGATCACTTGAGATGTCTTCTGGTCGAATACCTAAAGTGACTTTTTTACCAAGATAACCTTTCTCCTCAAGAATTTTTTCCTGTCCCTGAGGAAGCGCAAGGCTTAGACCATCTTGGTTAACCAAACGCTCTTTTTCAACGGTCACTTCAAAGAAATTCATAGCGGGGCTTCCGATGAAGCCAGCAACAAATTTATTAGCAGGTTCATTGTAGAGTTCCTGTGGTGTTCCAATCTGCTCAATACGACCGATAGAGCCGGTTTTATCTGGGTTTGGAGTAGCGCTCATGATAACAATACGATCTGCTAAGGTCATGGCTTCTGTTTGGTCATGGGTAACATAGATAGTCGTTGCCCCAATGCGGCGGTGAATTTTAGCGATTTCGGCTCGCATGGCAACTCGAAGTTTGGCATCTAAATTTGACAAAGGTTCGTCCATTAAGAAGACCTTAGCATCTCGGACAATAGCACGTCCCATAGCAACCCGCTGCCGCTGTCCGCCAGAGAGGTCCGCAGGCTTTCTTTCAAGAAATTCTGTCAGTCCAAGAATTTCGGCAGTTTCGTGTACGCGTTTATTAATATCGTCTTTTTGATATTTACGAAGTTTTAGGCCAAAAGCCATATTTTCATAAACGCTCATATGAGGATAAAGAGCATAATTTTGAAAAACCATAGCAATATCGCGATCTTTAGGAGAGGCATCATTCATAAGTTTGTCATCAATATAAAGGTTGCCTTCTGTAATATCTTCCAGCCCAGCAATCATGCGAAGAGTGGTTGACTTTCCGCATCCTGAAGGACCGACAAAGACAATGAATTCTTTATCATGAATGTCAAGATTAAAATTTTCAACGGAATAATGCTTTGCATTGGGATATCTTTTGTAGATGTTATCAAGTTTTAAAGTTGTCATAATATCGTTTCCTTACTTTCTTTTTTATTTAACAGATCCGCCAGTAATGCCCTCAACGTAATACTTTTGCATGAAGATAAAAAGTATCGTGATTGGAATGGCGATCAGTACAGAACCTGCTGCAAAGGCCATGAACCAATTATTAATGGTATCAGCTTGAAGCATAGAGAAGAGTCCAATCGCTACGGTATATTTGCTGGTGGCATCTCCAAGAATAACCTGAGCAAAAATAAAGTCAATCCAAGGGGCAATAAATGCCAACAGGGCCGTATAAACGATGATGGGCTTAGATAGCGGCAGAGTGATTTTTAAGAAAATATCTTTGCGCGTGGCCCCATCAATCATAGCTGATTCATCCAATGAATAAGGAATCGTATCAAAAAAGCCTTTAGCGATATAGAAAGTTAAGGCAGCTCCTGAAGAATAGACCAAAACAAGAGATGTTAATGTTTGGGTGAGATTGAGTGCTTTTAGAATGTAGTAAACTGCAATCATACTCATAAATCCCGGAAACATATTCAGAACAAGAGCTAATTTTAAAAAGCCGTTACGGTGTTTAAATTTAATACGGCTAAGCGAATAAGCCATTGCCACTGTGATAGAAGTTGACAGAACACAAGTGGCTGTTGAAACGATTAAGGTATTTAAAAACCAGCGTCCAAATGGGAAAGAAGAATTGGTAAATAATTTAATATAATTATCTAAAGTCCACGTTTTTGGAATAATATAAGGAACATAAGCTGTGCCTTCACCGCGAAAACTCGTCAGTATAACCCAAATGATCGGAAATAGCCAAATGAAGGATAAGAGAATCAGTAAAGCATAGATAGAGCCGATCTGAAGTTGTTTTTTTCTTTTCATTATTTAACAGCTCCTTCCTTGTATGATGCTGTATGCGTATAAGCTAAAAGACTGAAGATAGCTGAAATGGCAAAGATAAAGATACCAATAACAGAAGCTAAATTATAGTCTGCAGCATTCATTGTTAGTTTATAAAGCCAAGTGACCAATAAGTCTGTGCTGCCTGCTTGATAGAATTGTGAATTAGTTGGTCCGCCACCGGTTAAAAGGTAGATGACATTAAAATTATTGATATTTCCAATAAATTGCTGGATTAAAGATGGCATCATAATTAAAAGAATCTGCGGGAAAGTGATGGATTTAAAAATTTGGAACTTACTAGCGCCGTCAATTTCTGCAGCCTCAATTTGCTCACTCGGAAGATTCATGATAATTCCTGTTGCGACTAACATGGTAAAAGGAATACCAACCCACATATTAACGAAGATAATTGAAAATTTTGCCCAAGTAGGATCTGATAGAAATGGCAGAGAATGAGAAATCAGGCCAATTTTTTCTAGGAAAGCATTGAGCGGACCTTGATCATTAAGAAAATTTCTCATCAGCAAAAGTGAAATGAACTGCGGCACAGCAATGGTAATAACAAAGATAGTCCGCCACATTTTTTTCAATTTTAATCCCTTAGCATTGATAATAAGTGCCAAGATGACTCCAAAAAGAAAGTTTGTCACAGTTGCGAAAACAGCCCAGATAAGTGTCCAAGAAAGGACAGGGAAGAAGGTTCCAGCCATGCGGCCATTCAAAACATTACCAAAATTAGCCAACCCTACCCAATCAAAAAGGGATTTAGGCGGAAGATGATTGTGATCATAATTGGTAAAGGCCAGGCAAATCATATAAACGAGTGGCAAAATGGTAAAAAGAAGAACACCAATCAAAGGAATAAACATCAAAGTCATATGGAATCGGCCGTTTGCCAAAGTCATAAAATCTTCTTTGAAAGATGGAATGTGACGTCCCTCTTTTTTTAACATATAGAGATTTCTGGCACTTTTAAGATTACACCAATAAATGTAGGCAAAAACCAAACAAAAGATTAGTGAGGCTAATCCAAAAATGAGCATCAGCATCGAATTATCGCCTTCAACTGCCACCTGTAATTTAACGCCATCCACAATTTTTTCTTGCATCCCTTGTGTTTTAGTACCGAGAGTGAGTAAGCCTGAAAAAGCTGGAATAACCTGTGTGACAAAAGCAATTAGAAAAGCTATCTCACTTAATAGAAAGAGGAAGCCTTTTATGAATTGCTTATTCATCAAATTGGCAAATCCCATGATGACAAACGATAATTTGATATCTATCCCGCCCTTTTTAAAAGTTTCAAGTACAGATAACTGATCATGAGAAGATGACTGAATCATATTTATCTCCTTTACTTTATTATTAATTCAGTTAAAAGAATAAGTGAGAAGATTTAATCCCCTCACTTATGATGTTTTATTTAGCAGCTGCTAAATCTTTATCAAATTGTTTTAATTTAGCAAGGTAATCACTTTCTTTAATTTTACCATTGTAAGTATCACTAAGAATAGCTGCGCTTTCCGTCCAGAATGTTGACATTTGGTTGAGTTTAGGCATAACAACAGTATAATCTGAAGAAGATCCCATTTGGATAACAGCCTGTGCGAGTTCATGATTTTTGACTGTATCAGAGTTTTGAACGGTCTTATTAGATGGGATGATGTTGCGTCCTTTTGTCTTAAATTGATTTTCTTGGCTTTCAGCACTTGTTAAGTAAGAAGCTAATTTATAACTAGCAGCAATACGTTTGGTATTTCCTTTAGAAGGAGCTTGATTAACAGCGTAGAGTTTAACACCTAAGAAAGCTTTCTGTTGAACTTCTTGACCATTAATATTTATTGTTGGATAAACCGCAACACCGAGGTTGTTTTTGCCAACTGCCTTTTGTGCGGCTTCATAATCCCAAGGACCTGATTCAAAAGAAGCTACAGAACCATCACCAAATTTAGACATGACATTGTTATCGTCAAGATTGACAAAGCCAGCGTTACCTTTTTGACTGGCAATCCATTTCAAAACAGATACACCAGCATCATTTCCCCAGTTAGTTCCTTTGGCATCTTCGCCATTTTTACCAAAGAGTGTATCACCTACTGAATAGAAAAGTGGTGCAGTCGCATAGGCATTAACTTGTTTGAATTTTGCTCCGAAAGTTGCCTTGCTGGTAATAGTCTCATATGATGTGACATCATCAGCTGAGAGTTTTGATTTATTATAGTAAAGTACTTGAGACTCGATTCCAAAAGGAAAAGCATAAGTCTTACCTTTGTACATAGCTCCTGTTGCAGCCTGCTGTGTTTCATTTTTATTTATTTCTTTTGAATATTTTTGAGGAATCTCTTGGATAACACCAGAGTCAACTAACTGGCCCAGCTGATCATGCGGCAGCGAGAAAACATCTGCAGCAGTACTAGGATCTTTTTTGATCTTTTCCTGAGCTTTTGGGTCTTCAGATTCAATAATCTTTACTTTATAGTTAGAATCCTTTTCAAATTTGTGAACAATACTTTGATAAGATTTCTTGGCTCCTGTTGGAACCCAAAGTTTAATGGTTTTGGGATCAGATGAACTTGATTTTGAATCCTTTGATCCACAGGCAACAAGAATACTGCTTGCAAGCATAAGGCCTGCACCGCCAACGACGATTTTTTGCCATGTTTTCATAGCGATTTCTTCCTGAAATTTCTTTGTAATTTTTGTTACAATAATATTATGCAATCGTTTGCGAAAAATGTCAAGTTTTTTTAAAATTTCATCAAGATATTAAATTACTTTATAGAGAGGAAAACTGGGTGAGGTTAATATTTAAAATGTAGACAAACATACTATTTTTCAACGTAAAACATTTTCATGCTCTGCAGATTTCAAGATTATTTCTTTTTATTGGCGAGCGAAGCAAGCTCTAAACGAGACTTTCCGTCGTGATAAAAATTGCAGAAACAGTGATGTTTCTGATACTCGGAAGATTTGAGAGCTTGGGCTCAAATCTTAACTGAACACGGGCTGCGGATTGTGGCAAAAAGATGAGTTCTCCTAGAATCATAATGATTCCGTGTCGCACTCCCTATTTTGCTCTTGTCCGTTTAACGCCCTTTGTATCTGAGGTTGTGCCCGTCCGTATCACCCAAGGAAAGTCTCAAAGAAAGACTTTTTTTCAATCTGGTTAATATCTGATTCTTGGAAAATATAAAAGGTTAACAATCTTGCAAGCAGAGCAGAACTGTTGTAAAATAGATTCATTAAAATAAAGGAAAAGTATATGGTTACTATTAAGGATGTTGCAAAAGAGGCAGGTGTGAATCCTTCTACTGTCAGTCGGGTTTTAAAAAACAGTTCCTCCATTTCGCAAAAAACGAAAGATAGGGTTCAACAGGCTATGACAGATTTAGGTTATGTGCCTAATTTAGCTGCTCAAATGCTGGCTAGTGGCTTGACTCACTGTGTCGGTGTTGTTTTCCCGCCTTTAACAAGTCCAGATCGTTTAAGCGAACCCTTTTTCATGGAAATATTGGCAGCTATTAATAATGAAGCAAGCCGTAATAAATTCACAGTTTCGATTGCGACCAGTAATACTTTGACGGATCTAAAAGATCAGGTACAGCTCATGTATCGGCAAGGGCGAGTGGATGGTTTTATCGTGCTTTACTCAGAAAGAAGGGATCCTGTACGTCAATATCTGATCAAAAATAAAATTCCTTTTGTCATTGTCGGTGCTCCAGTTGATTATAAAGATGAAACGACCTATGTTGATAATGATAACCAATTAATGGCTGAGACTGCTGTGACTTACCTCAATCAAAAAGGGCATAAGCAGATTTTATTTGTCACAAATGATCAAGAAAGTGATGTTTATATTGAGCGTTTTATCGGCTATCAAAAGGGAATGCAAGTATTAGGTTTACAGTCATATGACAGTGCTCTTTTTGATTCTAAACAAGCTAGCACGCTAGAAGCCTTTGTTAAAACTGTTCAGAAAAAAAAAATAACGGCTCTCCTTATTATTGGGGATGTCGTTTCTCTTCGGATTATTCAATTCTTATCTTATTATGGTATAGCTGTACCAGAAGATATGTCTATTGTGTCTTTTAATAATTCCAGTTATGCCACTATTTTGCATCCTTATTTAACAACATTTGATATTAATGTTAATCGTTTAGGAAGAGCGAGTCTGAATTGTTTGTTGGAAAAAGTGCAAAAGCGTCAGTCAAAAGATCAGAAAGTAATCGTTCCTTTTACTTTGAAAAAACGTGAGAGTGTCCGTAATCTTAAAAAAGCTAGAGATTAGAAGCTTAATTTCTAAGCTTTTTTTATTTTTTGAAAAAATTCTTGACTTATGCAAACGATTGCGTTATACTTTTTCTATGAATGATAATAAAAAAGCGAGGAGACTATATGGAAAAACGCGCAAGTGGTATCCTGATGCATATCAGTTCTCTACCGGGAAAATTTGGAATTGGTACTTTTGGGCAGGAAGCTTATGATTTTGTTGATTTCCTAAAAAAAACAGGTCAAACATATTGGCAGCTCTTACCCTTAACGACAACGAGTTATGGTGATTCTCCTTACCAATCTTTTTCTGCCGTTGCTGGTAATGTGAATTTTATTGATTTTAAGAAATTACAAGAAGCTGGCTTATTGGACGAGGATGACTATAATTCTGTTTCTTTTGGAGAAGACGAAGAAATTGTTGATTATGCTCTATTATTTAAAGTACGTCGGCCAATTTTGGAAAAGGCTGTTATCAATTTTCTGGCAGACAAGACTAATCTGAAAAAATTAGCTCTGTTTGAAGAAAAAAATGAAAGTTGGCTTGATGACTATGCTGAATTTATGGCCATCAAGGAGCATTTTGGCAATAAGTCTTTGCAAGAGTGGGGCGATAAAAAGGCTATTCGCCGTGATGAGGAGCGTTTGGTACGTTATCGTCATTTGTTGGCCGATGAAATTAGCTACCATAAGGTTACACAGTACTTCTTTTTCGAACAATGGCTGGCGCTGAAAGCTTATGCTAATAAAAATAAGATCAAAATTATTGGTGATATGCCTATCTATGTAGCTAAAGACAGTGTTGAAGTCTGGACTATGCCTGAACTCTTTAAGATGGATGATGACTTGCAGCCTTTGTCGGTTGCTGGCTGTCCGCCCGATGAATTTAGTGATGAGGGTCAGTTGTGGGGAAATCCTATTTATGATTGGAAAAAGCATCGAGAAACAGGCTTTGCTTGGTGGATTTATCGTATTCAAGAAAGTTTTAAGATCTATGATATCTTACGGATAGATCACTTTAAAGGTTTCTCAGATTATTGGGAAATTAAAGGTAATTCCAAAACTGCAAAAAATGGCAGCTGGCATCCAGGACCTGGTATTGCTCTCTTTAGGGCTGTTCAAAATGTTTTGGGCGATATGCCAATTATTGCAGAGGATTTGGGTTACGTAGATGATAGAGCCAGACAGCTTCTAAAAGAAACAGGCTTTCCAGGCATGAAAATTTTAGAATTTGGTTTCTATGATTTAAGCGGCCGCAGTGTTGATATTCCCCACCATTATGTTCAAAATAGTGTTGCTTATATTGGGACGCATGATAATGATGTTGTCAATGGTTGGTATGATCGTCTTACTGTTGAGCAAGAAGAATTTGTGGATGCTTATACTAATCGTAAGCCAATTGAGCCGGTTAATCAGGCTATGCTTAGACTGCTCTTTTCAACTGTCAGCAATACAGCTATTTTAACCATGCAGGATTTGCTCAATAAGCCAGCCAGCTCTAGAATGAATACCCCATCAACAATCGGTGGTAACTGGCAATGGCGGATGAGAGCAAAAGATTTAACACAAGATAAAATAGACTTTTTAAGTAAATTAACGAAACTTTATCAAAGAGGAAATGAAGAAAATGACACAAAAAACAAAACAATTCAGTAAGTATGTCCAAGAAAAAACCGGTCAAAATTTGGAACAATTAAGCAATGAAGCTATTTATGTTCAGCTTTTGCACTTTGTCAAAGAGGCTGCCAAAGACATGCCTAAAAATACGTCTAAACGTAAAGTATATTATATCTCTGCTGAGTTCCTGATTGGGAAATTACTGTCAAATAATCTGATAAATTTAGGTCTTTATAAGACCGTTAAGGATGAATTAGCTGCTGCTGGTAAGTCCATCAGCCAAGTAGAAGATGTGGAATTAGAACCATCACTTGGTAACGGTGGTTTGGGACGCTTAGCTTCTTGTTTTATTGATTCGATGGCAACGCTGGGTATTAATGGTGAAGGTGTTGGACTTAATTACCACTGCGGACTTTTTAAGCAAGTTTTTCGTGATAATCAGCAGGAAGCTGAACCCAATTACTGGATTGAAGATGATTCTTGGCTAGTGCCAACGGCTATTTCATATGATGTGCCTTTCCGTGATTTTACGCTTAAGTCAAAATTAGATCGTATTGATATTTTGGGCTATCACAAGGATAGTAAGAATTACTTAAATCTCTTTGATATTGATGGTCTTGATTATGGCTTGATTAAGGATGGTATTACTTTTGATAAGACTGAAATTAAGAAAAATCTGACTCTTTTCCTTTATCCTGATGATTCTGATAAAAATGGGGAATTGCTGCGTATTTATCAACAATATTTCATGGTTTCAAATGCAGCACAGCTCTTGATTGACGAAGCGCTTGAGCGCGGTTCAAATCTGCATGACTTGGCTGATTATGCCTATGTGCAAATCAACGATACCCATCCATCAATGGTTATTCCAGAGCTTATCCGTCTCTTGAATGAAAAACATGGTTTAGATTTCTATGAAGCTGTAGATATTGTGAAAAATATGATTGGTTATACCAACCATACGATTTTGGCAGAAGCTCTTGAAAAATGGCCTTTGGAATATTTAAATGAAGTTGTCCCACATTTGGTAACCATTATTGAACATCTAGACCGTATCGTTCGCAGTCAGTATAAGGATGATGCTGTTCAAATTATCGATAGAGATGATCGGGTTCACATGGCTCACATGGATATTCATTTTTCAACCAGTGTTAACGGAGTTGCTGCTCTCCATACTGATATTTTGAAAAACAGTGAATTGAAACCTTTCTATGATATTTATCCTGAAAAATTCAATAACAAGACTAATGGGATCACTTTCCGTCGGTGGTTGGAATTTGCCAATCAAGACTTGGCAGCTTATATTAAAGAATTAATTGGTGAAGGTTATCTTGAAGATGCGACTGAGCTTGAAAAATTATTGGCTTTTGCGGATGACAAGACTGTTCATGAGCAGCTGGCAAAAATCAAATTTAACAATAAATTAGCTCTTAAACGCTATCTCAAGGAAAATAAGGGAATTAACCTTGATGAAAATTCTATCATTGATACGCAAATCAAGCGTTTCCATGAATATAAACGTCAGCAAATGAATGCTCTTTATGTTATTCATAAGTATCTTGAAATCAAAAAAGGCAATCTTCCAAAACGTAAAATTACTGTGATCTTTGGTGGTAAAGCAGCACCGGCTTATACCATTGCCCAAGACATTATTCATTTGATTCTTTGCTTATCAGAGCTTATCAATAATGATCCGGATGTTAGTCCTTACCTTAATGTCTTCCTTGTTGAAAATTATAATGTCACTGTGGCAGAAAAATTAATCCCTGCTACTGATATTTCGGAACAAATTTCTTTGGCTTCAAAAGAGGCTTCTGGTACAGGTAACATGAAATTCATGCTTAACGGTGCTTTAACACTGGGTACGATGGATGGTGCCAATGTGGAGATTGCTGAACTTGTCGGTTCAGATAATATCTACATTTTTGGTAAGGATTCAGATACCATTATTGATTTGTATGACAAGGGAACTTATGTTTCTAAGGATTATTATACTAATAATGCAGTCATTAAAGAAGCCGTTGATTTCATCGTTAGTAAGGATGTCCTTGCGTTAGGTAAAAAAGAACGTTTAGAACGTCTTTACCATGAGCTTATCAATAAAGATTGGTTCATGACACTGATTGACTTGAAAGAATACATTGCTAAGAAAGAAGAAATGTTAGCTGATTATGAGGACCAAAATGTATGGAATAAAAAGGTTATTCAAAACATCGCTAAAGCTGGTTTCTTCTCATCAGACAGAACAATCCAACAATACGATAAGGACATTTGGCATAGTTTGTAAAAAGAAATTTATAGAAGCTAAATGTTAGCCTCATCTCACTTAAAAAAGAAAAGCGATTGAATCTATTTCAGTTAAAATTTGGAATAGAAATTCAATCGTTTTTTTATAGAGAGACTGTAGATTTATAAGAATTAGAATGAAACCACTGCTATCCATTTTATGAAATGAATGAAAAATTTTAGCCTTTTTGAGTTACAACTTTTATAAAAAAGCTTATAATATAGGCAAGAAAGACTTGATCTTACATGTGAGGTCAAATGAGGTATATGTTATGAGTAGCACAGAACAAGAAACGATGCAGGGAATAGAAAAACTTGTATCTGATGATGTTTATGAAGCTGCACAAACCAGTTCAAATGGACTTGAGGCTTCTCAAGTTCAAAAGCGGCAAGAGTTATATGGTCTCAATCGGTTGAATGAAGTCAAGGGAGAGCCTGTTTGGCTGAAATTTATTAAAAATTTTACCAGTATGATGGCACTCTTGCTCTGGGCAGGCGGTGCAGTTGCCTTCTTTAGCGGGACAATTGAATTGGGGATTGCCATTTGGCTTGTTAATGTTATTAATGGTCTTTTCTCATTTTTCCAAGAGTATCGGGCCAGTCAGGCTACTGAAGCCTTGAAAAAGATGCTCCCTTCATACGCCAGAGTCATCCGTGATGGTAAGGAGAGTAAGATTTTAGCAGAAGAACTGGTTCCCGGAGATGTCATGCTGATTGAGGAAGGAGATGCCATTTCGGCAGATGGGCGTATTATCTTTTCTACTGATTTGCAGGTCAATCAGTCTGCTTTGACGGGTGAGTCCAATCCTGTTCGGAAAAATAATTATCCTGTTCTTGATTCAGACATGGAAAATTTGGAATTTAAAAATATGGTTTTTGCCGGAACTAGTGTATCAAATGGCAGTGCCAAAGTTGTGGTAACGAAAATCGCAATGGCAACCGAATTTGGTAAAATTGCTGATTTGACCCAATCAATGGAAGATGAAAAAAGTCCGCTGCAAAAGGAATTGGACTTATTAACTAAGCAGATTTCTTTGATTGCGGTAACTATTGGTATCTTTTTCTTGCTGGCTTCTGTTTTCTTTGTTAAACAACCTTTAGCCCAAGCCTTTATCTTTTCTCTGGGAATGATTGTCGCTTTTATCCCAGAAGGACTTTTGCCAACAGTTACTTTGTCCCTTGCCATGGCCGTTCAGAGAATGGCCAAGGAGCATGCCTTGGTTAAGAAATTATCTTCAGTAGAAACCTTGGGTGCGACCTCAGTCATTTGTTCTGATAAGACGGGAACTTTGACCCAAAATGAAATGACAGTCAACCATGTTTGGACTTTAAATCATGAATACGAAGTGACAGGTCAAGGTTATGCTTCTGATGGACATTTAGAAAGAAATAATCAGGAAGTTACAGTTGCCAATGAAGAGGGTTTAGAGTTCTTGCTGAGAGTAGCAGCACTTTGTTCCAATGCACGTGTTCTAGCACCTAGTGATGAAAATCCTCGTTATACGGTTCTAGGAGATCCAACAGAAGCCTGCTTAAATGTTGTGGCTGAAAAAGCAGGGATTGACTTAACTGAAAATGAAACTTGGGCACAAAGAGTGAGAGAATTACCGTTTGATTCCAGCCGTAAGCGAATGACGACTGTGCATCGACTAAAACAACCTGTAAATGGTTCGTCCTTCATTTCAATTACCAAAGGAGCTCCTAAAGAGACCTCTGAGCTTTGTAACAAGGTTTATGAGAATGGTCAGCTGAGAGATTTGACTGATACAGATCGGGAAGCTATTTTAGCGGCTAATGATGATTATGCGCGTCAAGGTTTGCGTGTTTTAGCAGTTGCCTATCGTAATCTAGAAGAAGTAGCTGACCTTCCCAAAGCCTTGTCTGACTATAGTCCAGAAGTCATTGAAGAGGATATGGTTTTTCAAGGTTTAGTGGTTATGGCAGATCCTCCGCGTGAAGAAGTGGCAGCGGCTGTTGAGTTATGCCGTAAGGCAAGCATTCGTATTGTCATGGTTACAGGAGATTATGGTTTAACAGCTGTCAGCATTGCCAAACGGATTGGTATTGTCCAAGGGGAAAATCCTCGTGTGGTTACTGGCCTAGAATTAAAAGATATGTCAGATGATGACTTGAAACAGGCCTTATCAGATGAAGTTGTCTTTGCCCGTGTAGCGCCCGAACAAAAATATCGTGTTGTCACCAATCTGCAAGCTTTGGGACATGTTGTTGCTGTAACAGGTGATGGTGTCAATGATGCCCCAGCCTTGAAAAAAGCTGATATTGGAGTGGCAATGGGGATTACAGGGACAGATGTTGCTAAGGAATCTGCGGATATGATTTTGACAGATGACAATTTTGCTTCTATTGTACGCGCTGTTGAAGAGGGGCGTGCTGTCTATACCAACATTCGGAAATTCCTGACTTATATCTTTAATAGTAATACCTCGGAGGCCGTGCCTTCTGCAGCTTTTCTTTTTTCAAAAGGAGGTATTCCTTTACCTTTAACCGTTATGCAGATTTTAGCGATTGACCTAGGAACGGATATGATTCCTGCCCTTGGTTTAGGCGTCGAAGAAGCTGAAGATGGGATTATGGAACGTCCCCCTCGGCGTCCAACAGACCGTCTGCTCAACAAAGGTTTATTGATAAAGGCCTTTATTTGGTATGGCTTTTTAGAAGCAGCTATTGCTATGGGAGCTTTCTTCTTTACTTATGCTATTGGCGGCGGTTTAAGTGGGCATTTGGCGTCATCAGGTCAGCTCTATCAGCAGGCAACGACAATGACTCTTGGTGCTATTATCTTTTGCCAGTTGGGAATGGTGATGAATACACGTACTGAAAAGGCCTCTATCTTTAAAGTGAAACTCTTTTCAAATAAGGTCATTAATTTTGGTATGATGTTTGAAATTTTCTTATTCTGTCTTTTAGCTTACCTACCATTTTTACATGGTCTCTTCAACACGGCGGCAATAGGTGTGTGGCATTGGCTCTATTTGATTCTCTGTCCAATTCCAGTTTTGTTTATTGAGGAAGCTCGTAAGGCTTATATGAGAAGAAAACACTAATTCATTGGTCTCATTGTTATCAAAAGGAGGGTAGCTATGAAAATTATTATTGTCGGATGTGGTCGTTTAGGTTCTGGTTTGGCTAATCAATTGAGTCAAGAAGAAAATGATGTTACGGTTATTACGATTGATGAAGACTATTTGGAAGCTTTAGATGATCATTTTACAGGTCAATCTTTGGTAGGAGTTGGCTTTGATAGAGAAATTTTAGTGAAAGCAGGTATTGAGCATGCAGATAGTTTAATTTCCTGTACAGATAGTGATGATACGAATGCTTTGGTGGCTCGTATTGCTAAAAAAATCTACAAAGTTCCTAAGGTCATTGCCAGATTATATGATTCCAGTAAAGTTGATTTATACAATGCGCTAGGCATTCAAGTTATTGCAACAACACAATGGGGTATTGAACGAACCAAGAACCTGCTGACCTTTAAGCATTTTGATTCTGTTTTGAGTCTGGGGAATGGACATTCTACTGTAGAGATTGTACGTTTTAATATTCCTCCTTTGTTGGATAAGAAGAAAATAGAAGAGGTTCTCCCTATCCATGAAGTGCGAGTCATAGCCTTAAGTCGAAAAAATGAGACGTTCATTCCTAATAGAGAAACACTACTGCACTCTCGAGATGTTATCCATTTAGCTGCATCTTCTGATACGGCTAATCAGTTGAGAGAACGCTTTATTTTCTGAGGAGGAAGAAGCTATGAAAATTATTATTATCGGTTGTGGCAAGGTTGGAGCTTATGTGGCTAAGCAATTATTGGATTCGCATCATCAAGTAACAATTATTGAGCGAGATCAAAAACGTTTTGAGCAAGTCCTTCAAATATTTTCCCAAGCTGAGGTCTTACATGGAGATGGGACCAGTCCTATTTTACTTGAAAAATGTTCTGTTGAAACAGCGAATGCCGTTGCTTATTTGACGGGAAAAGATGAAATCAATCTTGTAGGGTCAACCGTTGCTAAATTCAACTACGCAGTAGATCGAGTTGTTGCCCGTGTCAATAATCCTAAAAATGAATGGCTTTTTAATGCAGATATGGGGGTGGATAGTCGTGTTAGTCAGGCCAGCCTGCTAGCTAGTGTGATTATCAATGAAGTTAATATTGAAAGTACAGCAACACTACTTAAATTAAATGACGATGAAAATGCGATTGTTGAATTTGTTTTATCAAAAGGCGCTTCTGTTCATGGTAAGACTGTCAAAACAATTAATTTCCCAAGTGATGTTGTTTTGATATCTGTTCATCGTCAAGGACAAAATATTATTCCTAAAGGAGAGACTGTGTTATTGGAAGGGGATCACATTCTAGCTTATACTAACAGTCAAAATCAGGAAAAGCTGGCGCAGCTGTTCCGTTAGTTTTGCACTTTATAGATAATATTATTATAAAGAGATGAAAACGAAGAAATTCCATTCAATATCATTTGAATGGAATTTTTAATAGTATAACTTAACTAACTATCATCAAAGTTCCGCCGCCAATCAGTATACAGCCAATCAAAGATTTTATGCTAAAGTCTTCATGCAGAACAAGAAAAGCAAGAATGAGGGTAATCACAACGCTGAGTTTGTCAATAGGAACAACCTCTGATGCCTTACCCAGTTGAAGAGCTCGATAGTAGCACAGCCATGAGGCACCTGTTGCTAAACCAGAAAGAATTAGAAAAGTCCAGCTTTTCTTGCTAATGTCAGCTAAACCCGTCTGACCTTTTGTTAAAAAGACCATGCCCCAAGCCAAGAAGAGTACTACAAGAGTCCGAATAGCAGTTGCCAAGTTTGAATTAACGTCCTCAATCCCAATTTTAGCAAGAATTGAGGTTAATGCTGCAAATAAGGCGGAAAGAAATGCAAATAATGCCCACATAAGTAAGCCTCCTTACTGAATCTATACAAGGAACCTTCCTATATCATCTAGGAAATTCAACGATTAAAAGTTTACGATAAGCCTATTATAAATCTTTCTATAACAAATAAAAAGCTATTTCATTTAGTGATTGTGATTGACTTTTCTTGCCAATCAGACTTAGGAGGGGTGGTGCGCATGCACAACCAACTCTATCGTTTCAATGCTAAAATTGGAGATTGCAGGTTCCAATCAACCATTGCGTCAAACTATCACGGCTATTTTATATGACAATCTCAAACTTCTGTAACCACAGCGGCAATTGGCAGTTATTCTTTGTAGATGACGATGGTATTAGGGCGACAAAGCACCCTAAATGATTGCTTTATGTTGTGAAAGTGATAGAACTGCTTATAGTTCTATCATGAAGGGTTGATGAAATCTAGACTCACCAAAAAGAATGGGACTTCCTTTTTATAGTTGCTTTTAAAAATTTTCCTTTGACTATTAGGCTAAAAAACTGTATTATAACAATATGGATATATGGACACAGTTAGGACGCTTTTCGGAATTTGAAACACAGCGTCTTTTGATGCGCTCTTTTGCTTTTAAGGATCATAAAGATTTTTATGAAATAGCAAGAGATGCGCAGAATTTGGCATTTATTTTTCCTTGTCAGGCAAATTTGGCAGAAAGTGACTTTTTGTTGGTTCATTATTTTATGAAAAATCCCTTAGGAATTTGGGCTTTAGAAAACAAACAGGATCATAAAATGATTGGTGCTATTAGATTTGACAAGCTAGATATAATAGCTAAGAGGGCTGAAATAGGTTACTTTTTGCATCGTCATTATTGGAAACAAGGGTTGGCAACCGAAGCACTTGAAAATCTTGTCTTTCTGGCATTCCAAGAACTCGATCTGAAAGAGTTAGAAATTATTGTCCATAAAGAAAACAGAGCAAGTGCCAGAGTGGCAGAAAAGGCGGGATTTAGATTGGTTAGGCAATTTAAGGGAAGCGATAGATACACCCATAAAATGCGTGATTATTTGAAATATGATTTAAAAGCAGGTGATAAAAGTTATGAGTAAGCATCAAGATATTCTGGAATATTTAGAAAATCTAACAGTTGGGAAACGTGTCAGTGTTAGAAGTATTTCCAATCATTTAAAGGTTAGTGATGGAACGGCCTATCGTGCGATTAAAGAAGCTGAGAATCGCGGTATTGTTGAAACAAGACCACGCAGCGGTACCATTCGTGTAGAGAAAAAGGTAAGAGTACGTCTCAGTAAATTAACTTATAAGGAAATTGCTAATATCAGTGAGTCTGAAGTCGTTTCGGGCGAATCAGGTCTCGGTCATGAATTCAGCAAGTTTTCTATTGGCGCCATGACAATTGATAATGTTCATCGTTATCTGACAAATGATGGTCTTTTAATTGTTGGCGATCGTGAAGACATTCAACTTTTGGCCTTGGAAAATAAAAATGCTATTTTGGTGACGGGAGGTTTCTCAGTTTCTGAAAAAGTCCTTGATACTTCTAATCTATTAGGTATTCCAGTGATGGTCACCAATTATGACACCTTTACGGTTGCAACCATCATCAATCAAGCCCTGTCCAATGTTCGTATTAAGACAGATATTAAGACCGTAGATGAAGTTTATCAGGAAAAAGTTTATCATGGTTTCTTGCATGATACAGATACTGTTAGGGATTATAACAGTTTAATCAAAAAAACCAACCATGTCCGCTATCCTATTATCAATAGCCATGACATGGTTGTGGGCGTTATCAGTATGCGTGATGTGGCAGGTAAGGACCCTAATATGGTTCTCAATCAATTAATGACGAGAAATCCTGTTGTTGCTAAGTCCAATCTTAGTTTAGCTAACATTAGTCAGAAGATGATTTTTGAAGGTTTTGACATGCTGCCAGTTGTCAAGGAAGATTATAGCCTTTTGGGGGTTATTACGCGCCGTCAGGTTATGGAAAATCTGCAAAACTTTCAAAGAACCAGTTCTCATACCTATAGTGAACAAATCACAGCCAATTTACAAGAAGAAAGAACCGGCTTTCAATTTGTTGTTGAGCCTGCTATGATTGACTCTGCAGGGAATCTAGCTCATGGCGTTTTGACAGAATTTATAAAAGACATTACCATGCGTGTTTTGACACAGAAGCATAAAAAGAATATCATTATTGAGCAAATGATGTTATACTTTTTACAAGCTGTTCAAATTGATGACCTTTTGAAAATACATCCTAAAATTATTACAGAAAATCGACGGAGCGCGACTCTTGACTTTGAAATTTACCATGGCAGTCAAGTGATTACAAAGGCTGTTGTGACAGCAAAATTGAATTAAAAACTAAGGAGTTAAAAATGATTACGTTAAAATCACAGCGTGAAATTGAAGCGATGGATGAGGCAGGTGATTTTCTGGCTAGCATTCATATCGGTTTGCGTGATTTGATTAAACCCGGACTTGATATGTGGAAAATTGAAGAATATGTTCGCAGACGTTGTAAGGAAGAGAATTATCTTCCCTTACAAATTGGTGTTGATGGGCAGCTTATGGATTACCCCTACGCAACTTGCTGCGGACTCAATGATGAAGTTGCACACGCCTTTCCACGTCATTATATCTTGAAAGATGGCGATCTTCTTAAGGTTGATATGGTACTTGGCGGTCCTATTGCTAAAGAAGACCTAGATGTCTCAAAATTGAATTTTGACAATGTGGCTCAAGTCAAAAAATATACAGATAGTTTTCGTGGCGGTGTGGCTGATTCCTGCTGGGCCTATGCCGTTGGCGATGTTTCTCAAGAAGTAAAGAATCTAATGGCAGTGACCAAAGAGTGTCTCTATCGTGGAATTGAAAAGGCAGTAGTTGGCAATCGTATTGGTGACATTGGAGCAGCTATTCAAGAATATGCTGAGGCCAACGGTTATGGTGTCGTCCGTGATTTAGTTGGTCATGGTGTTGGCCCAACCATGCATGAAGAACCCAATGTACCGCATTATGGCAGAGCAGGACGCGGTCTGCGTTTGAAAGAGGGTATGGTCTTAACTATTGAACCCATGATTAATACAGGCACTTGGGAAATTGATACTGATATGAACACCGGCTGGGCACACAAAACGCTTGATGGCGGATTATCCTGTCAGTATGAGCATCAATTTGTCATTACAAAAGACGGTCCCCGTATTCTAACGAGTCAGGGTCAAGAAGGGACTTATTAATAGGAGCGACAGTGAAAAAGATTATCGAAAAATTACAGGCAAGCCAGTTTGTCCAGAATTTCTTAGAATATTATAAAAGTTCTGAAATGGATCTGTCCAGTATAGCAGTGGCTTACTATTTGATTTTGACCATCTTTCCTTTCTTGATTTTACTGGCTAATTTGTTTCCTTATCTTCATATTGATACTTCGGAACTTTTGTCTTTCATGAAAAATAATCTACCAGAACAACTTTATGAAAATACTTCTGGTATTGTCAGAGGGATTTTTAATAAGCCCTCTACCAGTCTCTTGTGGTTAGCCATTGTAACAGGGTTATGGACTATGTCAAAAAGTCTGACCTTTTTACAGAAATCCATGAATAAATCTTATGGTATCCAGAATCACCGTGATTTGATTTTAGGACATATTGTGGGTATTTTTTCTAGTTTGCTGGTTATTTTCTTTTTGGCTCTTGCTATTATGTTGTCCACCTTCGGTAAAACCGTATTAACCTTTCTTTATCATAATTCTTTTCTTAATCAAGATTTATATGATATTCTCATGAATTTGACTCAGCCCGTGACAGCAGCCATCTTTTTCGTTGCTTTAGGGGTTCTCTATTATATCTTGCCTAATGTCAGAATTAAAAAAATTCGCTACATTTTGCCGGGAACCATCTTTACCAGTTTTCTCTTTTTTACCATGACAAGTTTATTTGGTACTTATATTAACTATGCTACAGCTAGCATGGAAAATTTACGTGTTTTTGGTTCCGTTACTTTGTTTGTTTTGATGCTGTGGTTTATTGTCTTTGCTAGAATTCTGATTTTAGGGGCTGTTTTAAATGCCAGTTACCAAAAAAAATATGTCAAAGAATTCAAGCCTCGAAGAGGTAATATTATTACGATTATTCAATCCAGACATCATACTCTTAACAAAGATGAAAAAAAAGGAGACGATTAAAAGCTATTTCAAACCGAAGATAAACTTCTTGTTGAGGTTTGTCTTTTTCTTTTGTCTAAAACATGACAAAAGTCATATGATGTCATGACATTCTGGGCTGAAATGTCTTGCTGTTTTTCGATAAAATCATATCATAAAGAAAACGAAGAGGGACTATGAAAATTAAAATTTCTTATATTGTGTATGTTGTCATCGCAACTATTGTTGCAGGGTTGAGTATTTTTACAGATATTTTTGAAACCTTACACTTTGAGGCCATCTTTTCACACTTGGGACTGATGATTGGCTTGCTGATTGCTGCTTCTGTTTTAATTGGGATAGCGAAATCGCTTATTAAAGAATTGACGGACTAGGGGGGATCATGAGATCATTGAAATTACTGCTCATTTTTATCGTGATTGTAGCTTTTGTTAGTATTTTGGCTTTGATGACTGATTATTTTGCGGGCATCTCATTATGGCATGTTTACGCACTCATGGGCATTTGTATGACACTGTTTTATGGAATTTTTCCCTATTTTAAAAAAATCGCAGGGAGGAAAGAAAATGACTTATGAAGAAATCAAACTCAGTTTTTTGAAAGGCGGCATTCGTTCTTACAAAGTCTTTCAAGGGCATAAACTCTACTCTCATACTGTCACATCTGAGAACAATCAGAGGCTGATTTCGAAAAGGGTTTACTTAACAAAAAGGAGGCATTACGTCTACTATGAGCGGACAGATGTTAATTGGAATTACTGGGATAAAGGCAAAGAAGACTCAAGTTTTGACCCCAATCAGGTTGAGGAAAATAATGTTTTTGAAATTGCGGATGATTTGAAAACTTTTGCGAAATACTTGGGCAAAGATATTGTTGAGAAACTAGCTGATAAAGTTCAGCATGGCGAGATTGTCGAGTATTTGGATATTTAAGATCAAACTGGAAAACATCATATGGAGGAGCATAATATGGCGAACACTGTTATAAGCGTTTCAAATTTATCCAAACAATTTAAGGCGAAAAAAGTTTTGAGGGACATTTCTTTTGAGGTTAATGAGGGTGACTGTATAGCGCTGATTGGACCAAATGGTGCAGGGAAGACAACCCTTATGTCTTGTATGTTAGGAGACATAAAGACTAGTTCAGGTCAAGTGCTTTTTAAAGGACAAAAAAATAAGCCCAAAGCTCAGGTAGCAGTTCTCCTACAGGAAAATACAATCCCTTCTGTCTTAAAAGTTAAGGAATTGATTGTATTCTTTAGGGAAATTGCAGATGATTCATTGACTGAAGAAGAAATTAGGCAATTATTGCAGTTTTCAGATCAGCAGTATGAGCAACTGGCTGGGAAATTATCTGGCGGTCAGCGTCGTCTCTTGGCTTTTATCCTTTGTCTGATTGGAAAACCTAAGGTTCTCTTTTTAGACGAGCCAACGGCAGGTATGGATACTTCCACACGGCAACGTTTCTGGGAGATTGTTCATGATTTGAAAGAAAATGGAACGACCATTCTCTATTCGTCTCATTATATTGAAGAAGTGGAGCATACAGCGGATCGCATTTTGGTCTTGCACCAAGGACAACTGATTCGGGATACGACCCCATTTGCCATGCGCAGTGAGGATAAAGAAAAACAAGTAACCTTATCTATTACTTATGCTCAGCTAGTTCATAGTCTTGATAAGGTCTACGACATAGAAGAAAAACAGGATACGGTAACCTTTATGACCAAGGATTTGGAACAAATATGGTCTATATTGCAGAAACAAGGTTGCAGTATTTCAGAGATTGAGATTCAAAATAAGACTCTATTAAATACCCTGTTTGATTCGACAAAAGGAGAAGAAGCATGAAAGCATTATTAAAAGTTGAGTGGATTAAGACCTGGAGGACTTGGCCCATGTTCATCATGGCGGTTGGGATGCCAGTTGGTTTCTTTCTTATTTATTCAGGAATGAAGATGTATGACACAACACAAGGGCAGACAGATTTTATCAGATCATTTATGATTACTATGACCGCCTTTTCTATGTCGAGTTTTGGAATCTTTTCTTTCCCTTATATGCTTAAGGAAGACCAAACTAATCATTGGTTAAGCTATCTCGAACATTCTAGGATTTCTATTTATAAATATTATCTGTCAAAAATTTTTCGAGTTTTGCTGAATTTTTTAGTTTCTATTATTGTGACTTTTATGATTGGTGCTTTTGTTAGGCATGTGGAAATGACACCGATTCGCTGGATAGGAACAAGTTTACTGTTATTAATGGCTAGCTTAGTCTTTCTAGCTTTAGGGCTTTTGATTGAACGGATTAAATCCGAACAAATCATGTCTATTGTAGGAAATATTGCTTTTTTGGGTTTAGCCATTCTAGGGGGCTCTTGGATGCCTATTACTATGTTTCCAGACTGGGTACAGTCTATCTCTAAAGTTTCTCCCATTTATCACGTTAACCAATTAGCGGTCAATTTTGCTCAAAAAGGTCAGCTGACATGGAATTCCTTGTTTATTACACTGGCTTATGCCATAATAGTAGCAGGGCTTGCCCTATTCATTAAACAAAAACAAGAGGTTGAAAGTGTTTAGACGACATCAAAAGAATGACTTGCCTTATTATATAGGGCTCGTCTTTCTCGTTTTTCCCATTTTAGGTACTGCGGTAAACTATTACCCTATGTGGACTTTAATTTTAACCGCTGGTTTTACAGCTGCCTATCTGCTTTTAGTTCGGCTGAAGGCCAGCTATCATAGGGTAATTGCAGTCTTATGGTTTTACACACTGGCTTACATTGCTTTTATGACTCTAGCTTATGAAGGGGCTATGATGTGGTTTCTTTTTTATCATGTCAATCTATTGGTTTGGCGGTTTGGAGACAGCTATCGGTCTTATCGCTTTTTATCCTTTTCTCTGGTCACTTTTTTTCTGGGGATTAATGGCATTATTTATGGGATTGTGCATAGGAACAGTATTGCTGTCTTTTTGATGTCCATCACACTTCCAATTTTTGTATTTGGCATGTACTATTTCCAAAATCATCTACGTTTGCAAGAAAAAATGGAAGCAGAGATTGTTGAGCAAAACCGCACCATCAATATCCTATCTGCTGAAAATGAGCGCAATCGGATCGGCCGTGATTTACATGACACATTGGGGCATACCTTTGCCATGATGAGTCTCAAGACGGAGCTGGCGCTTAAGCAAATGAAAAAGGGTCAGTACGAAGCCGTGCAAAAACAACTAGAAGAGCTCAATCAAATCAGTCATGATTCCATGCATGAGGTGCGCGAACTTGTCAATCATCTCAAATATCGGACAGTGTCGGAGGAGCTGACTGAAATGGAGCGTCTCTTTGGTTTATCTGATATCAGTCTATCTGTTGACAATCAGTTGGACTTGGACAGCTTATCCCCTGTTACTCAGTCTACTATGACCATGGTTCTGCGGGAGCTGGCTAATAATGTTATCAAGCACAGCCAGGCTGATGACTGTCAGATTACGATCAAACGTGGGGAGGGGATTGAAGTAACTGTTGAGGATAATGGTATTGGATTTGATGAACTGACAGGTCAGGAATTGCACTCTATTCGTGAACGGCTTGGTCTGGTCAATGGAGAAGTTAAAGTTACCTCTTCCAACAATCCAACAGTCGTCACTATTTACCTAAATGAAGGAGGACGTCAATGAAATTACTAGTTGCTGAAGATCAATCCATGCTGCGAGATGCGCTCTGCCAATTACTGCTTATGGAAGATGATGTTGAAGAGATTTATCAGGCAGCTGATGGTCAAGAGGCAATTGAGCTACTTGGTAAGCAAACAGTTGATGTTGCTATTTTAGATATTGAAATGCCAATCAAAACAGGTTTGGATGTTTTAGAGTGGATTCGTCAGTACCAAGATACTAAGGTCATTATTGTGACAACGTTCAAACGTTCTGGTTATTTCAAACGCGCTTTAGCAGCCCGCGTTGATGCTTATGTACTTAAGGATCGCTCTGCCAGTGAATTAATGGCAACCATTTATACTGTCCTTTCAGGTCAGCGGGAGTACTCACCAGAGTTAGTTGAAGAGGTAACCTTTGACAGCAATCCGCTTAGTGAACGGGAACAAGAAGTTTTACAATTGGTTGCTAAAGGAGCCTCCAATCAAACAATAGCAGAGCAGCTCTTTTTGTCCAATGGAACTATCCGCAACTATATGACAGCTATTTTTAACAAGCTTAACGCCAACAATCGAACAGATGCAGTCCGTATTGCGCGTGAGAATGGTTGGTTCTAACTGCAGAAGAAAAAAATTCAGTACCTGTTTTGCAGAACTGAATTTTTTAACAAAAGGAATGATTGATTGTAGGGATCCCTGATTAGCTCTCTTTTTTATTTTTAAAAATAAAGAATTTACTGATGATATAATTGGTTGCCATAATCAAAAACTGTGAAATAATGGTTTCAATAAAATTAATCATATCATGATTGTTTCTGACAAAACGGCCGATAATACCCGGAAACTTGTCAACAAGTAAAAAGGCCAGTAGCAAATCAAGTGCTAAGGTTGATAGACGGGCGATGAAAAATTGAATAAAACGTTTCAGCCAGCCTTGACGTTTTTGGTTAAAAACAAAATAATCATTGGTAAAGAAGGCAAAGGTAATAGAAGTGACATTAGCAATGACTGCTGAAAGAGTAGCTTCTTTAGTAATGAAAAAGAGCGGCGTCCGTGTTAGAAAATAGACAAAGGTAGTCAGAATGCCGAAAAAAATATATTTGGAGGTTTCATGGGTAATAATCTTTTTTAGGGTTTCATTGCGTAGTAATCTTTTCATAAGATTACTATATCAAAAAAATTGAAAATATGCTATACTGGATAAGTTGTCTGACAACCCTTGGTGCTTATTTCCCTTTCACCAAGCATATTACAAACGGTAGAACCGTTAAAGGAGAAACAATGAAACAACTAACTGTTCGTGATTTAGCCCATATTGCCATTGTGGCGGCCTTATATGTCGCCTTGACTGCGACTCCGCCGTTAAATGCCATCTCTTATGGTGGTATACAATTTCGGCTTTCAGAAATGCTTAATTTTTTAGCTTTCTATAATCCTAAATACATCATTGCTGTTACTCTAGGCTGTATGATTGCCAATACTTTTGGGACTATTGGTCTTCTTGATGTCTTTGTCGGCGGTGGTTCAACCTTAGTTTTTGTAACATTAGGCCTGATCCTTTTTTCTAAGTATAAAAAGGAATACATTTTTAATGGCCTCTTTAATAAAGCCTTCTTTTACTTTTCTGTGTTTTACGCTATATTTATGGTAACGATAGCAGCGGAAATTTCTCTTGTTCTCCAAACGCCATTTTTACTGACTTGGATAACTGTAGCAGTAGGAGAATTGATTTCCTCTCTTTTTGGGGCTCTTGTGATTGATAAATTGGCCCAATATATAGATTTTACAAGATAGTCTTCTTCGGAAGATTATTTTTTTATGAGAAAATAAAGATTTTGCCTATAACCGATTTGAAAAAATCGGCTCTTAATAATCATTCTAATAAACGTGAAAGTTGCTTTTCTTTCTTTACACTGCTTTTAATTCTTTAAAATAAAGCTTTCCCTTTTCTTTTATAATTAAAAATTAGTTAAAGCTAGTGAAAATATGGTAAAATAAGAGATATGAAAGAACGTATGAATGAGCTGGTTCAGCTTCTTAATCAATATGCCAGAGAATATTATACAAAAGATAATCCCAGTGTTTCAGATGCTGAGTACGATAAACTCTATCGTGAACTTGTAGAACTTGAAAAAGAATTTCCAGAGGATATTCTTCCTAATAGTCCGACGCATCGTGTGGGTGACCTTGTTTTAGATGGTTTTGAAAAGTATAGACATGAGTATCCTTTATTTTCTTTACAAGATGCTTTTTCTCGTGAAGAATTAGATGCTTTTGATAGGCGTATTAAAGCAGAATTTCCGCAGGCTGACTATTTAGCAGAATTGAAAATTGATGGTCTTTCTATTTCTCTAACCTATGTCAATGGCCGTTTACGAGTTGGGGCTACCAGAGGAGACGGGACAGTTGGTGAAAATATCACGGAGAACCTTAAGCGTGTGCGAGATATTCCACTGCATTTACCTGAAAATATTGATTTGACAGTACGTGGGGAATGCTATTTGCCTAAAGCTTCCTTTAAAACTATCAATGCTGAGCGTAGGGAAAATGGTGAGACTGAATTTGCGAATCCGCGAAATGCAGCGGCAGGCACTTTGCGTCAATTGGATACTAAGGTTGTGGCTAAACGAAAATTGGCGACCTTTATCTATCAAGAGGCTGGTCCGACAGCTGCCAGCAGTCAGGAAGCAGTACTAGAAAGTTTTGCCAAGCTCGGTTTTACAGTCAATCCTCGTCATATTATTTCCTCCTCAATGGATGCTATTTGGCAGTTTATTGAAGATGTTGCTAAGGAAAGGGCTGAACTTGCCTATGATATTGATGGCGTTGTTATCAAAGTGAACAGTTTGGCCTTACAAGAGGCGCTCGGTTTTACAGTTAAAGCACCCAGATGGGCCATTGCCTATAAATTTCCAGCTGAAGAAAAAACAGCAGAAATTTTATCGGTTGACTGGACAGTTGGTCGAACAGGGGTTGTGACACCAACAGCTAATTTAACACCTGTTCAGCTGGCAGGAACAACGGTCAGCCGAGCAACCTTACACAATGTTGACTATATTGCTGAAAAGGATATCCGAATTGGTGACATAGTTGTTGTTTATAAGGCTGGAGATATCATTCCGGCAGTTTTACATGTCGTTGAAAACAAACGTGACCAGCAAGTGCCGCTACCAATTCCAACAGTCTGTCCGTCCTGTCAGAGTGAACTGATCCATTTTGAGGATGAGGTGGCTCTTCGCTGTGTTAATCCACGCTGTCCAGCCCAATTAAAGGAGAAATTGATTCATTTTGCTAGTCGTGATGCTATGAATATTATAGGATTAGGTCCAGCTATTGTTGAAAAATTATTTACAGCAGAACTCATTTGCGATGTGGCTGATATCTATCAGTTGACTCCTGAGAACCTTATGCAGCTCGAAGGGATCAAGGAAAAATCAGCAACTAAGCTTTATAAGGCTATTCAGGCTTCCAAAGCCAATTCAGCCGAAAAACTTTTATTTGGATTGGGTATTCGTCATGTCGGCAGTAAGGCGAGCAGACTTCTTATGGAACGCTTTGAGAGTCTTGAGCAGTTAGCTGCTGCTGATTTTGATGATATTGCTGCTATTGATGGTTTGGGAATTGTTATTGCAGAGTCTTTAAAAACTTACTTTGCAACAGCAGGCGCACAGAAACTTTTGATAGAGTTAAAAACAGCAGGTTTGAACTTGACTTATCTCGGCAAAAAAACAGCAAGTGATGCTGCTTTAACTGGGATGACAATTGTTTTAACTGGTAAACTAGCAAACTTGACCCGCAGCCAAGCTAAAGAAAAACTACAAAGTCTTGGTGCTAATGTAGCTGGAAGTGTTTCTAAAAAAACCAGTCTGGTCATAGCGGGGAGTGATGCAGGTTCTAAATTAGAAAAGGCTAAAACTTTAGGAATTGAAATTAAGGATGAAGCTTGGCTGGAAAGTTTGTGATAGGAGAGAGAAATGGTAAGAAAACAAAAACGTGCACGTTTAATTTACAATCCAACTTCAGGTCAAGAAATCATGAAGAAAAATGTAGCAGAAGTTTTAGATATCTTAGAGAGCTTTGGCTACGAAACGAGTGCCTTTCAGACCACGCCCAGAGCAGATTCTGCTAAAAATGAAGCTGCACGTGCCAGTCAAGCAGGGTTTGATTTAGTCATTGCTGCCGGAGGTGATGGCACTATCAATGAGGTTGTCAGCGGGATTGCACCTCTGAAAAGACGTCCTAAAGTGGCTATTATTCCAACGGGGACGACCAATGATTTTGCTCGTGCTCTTAAAATCCCCCGTGGCAATCCTGTTGAAGCAACTAAGCTCATTGGTAAAAACCAGACCATTCATATGGATATTGGTAGGGCTTATAATGACAAATATTTCATTAATATTGCCGCAGCAGGCAGTTTGACAGAATTGACCTATAGTGTGCCTAGCCAGCTAAAGACGATGTTTGGTTATCTTGCCTACTTAGTCAAGGGGGCGGAGCTCTTACCACGTGTTCGAAATGTCCCTGTCAAGGTCTTTTATGATCATGGCGTTTTTGAAGGCGAAGCTTCCATGATTTTTGTGGCTTTAACCAATTCTGTTGGAGGCTTTGAAACGATTGCTCCAGATGCTAAGTTGGATGATGGTAAGTTTACGCTCATCTTAGTTAAAACGGCTAATCTTTTTGAATTAACAGATCTTATTCGTCTTGTTTTAACAGGTGGGCGGCATATTAATCACAAAAAGATCGAGTATATTAAAACCAGTTACCTTAAAATTATTCCTCAAGGGAATCCTCCTAAGCGGATGATGATTAACCTTGATGGAGAGTACGGCGGTGATGCACCGATTGAATTGCGCAATTTAAAAAATCATATTGAATTCTTTGCTAATACAGATGAAATTTCAGATGATGCGATTACTCTTGATACAGAAGAACTGGTGCTAGAAGCAATTGCCCAGAAATTTGCGAGAGAAGCAGAAAGTCTGGATGAGATGGATAAAACAAAAGAGCAAGATTAGTTAGGTAAAAAGACATGAAACATACCGTAGTCGTACATTACCATAGTAATACAGAAAATTATTTTGAGTTTAGCTTATGGCAATGGCAGAGCGGACAGATGGGAAGGGATGCCTCTTTCTCACGTTTTGATAATTTTGGAATTGTTGGGAATCTCGTTTATGAGTCTGACACTTTTCAAAGTCAAGTCTATCTGATTGTCAAAAATGCTGACTGGTCCGTTAGAACGCCTGATTTTAGTATTAATTGCAATCCTGGTTTGTCTAAAAGCGAGGTTTGGATTGTTCAAGGGGATGATACGCTTTATTATTCATGGCAAGCAGCAGTTGCAAGCCATGCTTATAATCAACGTCAGCCGCATGCTTTTGATATGGCTGTCAATAGTAAGCGTTTTGATTATGAATGGGGCTTTCAAGGCTGGCTTGGTTTTTCTTATCAAGAAGATAAAACTGAATTTCGGCTTTGGGCACCAACCGCTAGACGGGTTGAATTAATTATTTACAGTTCAACTGGTGAGAAATCAAGTGTTCTCAAGGTTTTAAAAATGAAGCGCGGGGAAAACAGAACCCCTGATGATCATACAAAAAATACACATGGGGTCTGGGAGCGTACAGTCGAAGGTGACTTGAATTATCATGCCTATCGTTACCGTGTTTATTATCGCAGACGTATTTTTCGTGATACAAGAGATCCTTATTCTATTGCTGTAACGGCTGACGGGAAACGTTCAGTTGTTATTGCTGATACTGATTTAATACCGGAAGGTTTTAAAGTCAAACACAGGCAAGAGGCTAATTGGCGTCTTAGCAATCCTAACCAAGCGGTGATAGCAGAGATGCATATCCGTGATTTTTCTAAATCTGAAACTTCAGGTGTCAGGCATGAAAATCGCGGCAAATTCTTAGGTGCTTTTGAAACAGGAACCAAAAATTTATATGGCGATCAAACAAGTTTTGATTATCTCAAGAGTTTAGGTATTAATTACGTGCAGCTGCAGCCTGTTTTTGATCATCACCAGACCTTCAATGAAGATGGCTCTTACGCCTATAATTGGGGTTATGATCCTGAAAACTACAATGTTCCAGAAGCTAGCTTTGCGAGCAATCCTCATGCACCGACCGCTCGTATTTTAGAATTAAAACAGCTCGTTCAGGCTTATCACGATGCAGGTATTGGTGTCATTATGGATGTGGTTTACAACCATACCTATTCTTCCACAGATTCTGCTTTTCAGCTGGCAGTGCCTGATTATTATTATCGTATGAATCATGATGGTTCCTTGCAAAATGGTTCGGGCTGTGGAAACGAGACCGCTAGTGAAAAAGAAATGTTTAGGAAATACATGATTGATTCCATTCTTTATTGGATTCAAGCCTATAATATTGATGGTTTTCGGTTTGATCTGATGGGGCTTCATGATGTTGAAACCATGAATGCTATTCGTCAGGCTGTTGATGCTATCGATCCAAATATCTTGCTTTATGGTGAAGGTTGGGATATGGGAATAGGTCTCATGCCAGAAGATAAGGCTAAAAAAGATAATGCTTATCAAATGCCGCGTATTGGTTTTTTCAATGACGATGTGAGAAATGCTATTAAAGGTGCTGAAGTTTACGGCGATTTCAAACGCGGTTTTGTATCAGGAGAGCCTACTGAGAATAAAATTGCCAAGGGCATGTTAGGCAGTGACGAATTAAGTTCTTATTTGGTACCGAACCAAGTACTCAATTATGTAGAGGCACATGACAATTATAACCTTAATGATCTGCTTATGGAATTACATCCTGAAGATGATAAAACAACTCATATTAAACGCGTTGAGCTGGCAAATAGTCTGGGGATTTTGATGCAGGGAATGGCCTTCATTGAATTAGGACAGGAATTTTTACGAACTAAGCTGTTTCCAACGGGTCCAGATGGGGAATTAACCCATGCTGATAAAGAACGCGCAATGAATAGTTATAATGCCCCCGATGAGGTTAATCAAATTGACTGGAATAATGTAACACTTTATAAGTCAACCGTTAATTTTGTTAAAGAATTAATTCGTTTAAAAACACAAGAAGAGGCTTTTTCTTATCAGACCTATGAGGACATCCGTAAGCATGTTTATGTTGAGTCAGCAGAATATGGATCTGGCTTAGTGATTGTCAGCATAAGTAGCCACGATAAAATTTTCAAATTAATTTTCAATGTTAGTGAAAAAAACGCTAAAATTGATATGACACAAGATGAAAAGTATGATATAATATTAACAAATATAAAACGCTTTCATAAATTGAGTGGACAACTTGAAAATTTGACAGCTACGGTCTTTGAATTAAAAAAATAATCCAAGTTTTCTTGGATTATTTTTGTTTTCTTATAGCAATTTGTTTTCTTTAAATGGTGGAATAGTCCAATGAATGCAGCACAGTCAAAAGTCTGGAAATACTCCTAGTTGGTATAAGATAAACGGAACGAATGCAGCAATAAAGGAAGATAAATTGCTAATTGAGCGTTTCTGTCAGAAGGATTTGGTAAGCGATATAAAAGAGGAGGTGATACAATGAATGAGAGAGAAGCACTCAGAACATTTGGAACTGGAGAAAACTTTCATGCACAACACTACTTTGGATTTCATGAAACTGAAAAAAATGGCGTAAAGGGTTATATTTTCAGGGTTTGGGCGCCAAATGCTGAGGATCTTCATCTTATTGGTGACTTTACTGGCTGGTTTGATAATCCCTTACAAATGGATAAAAATGAGGCAGGCGTTTGGGAAGTCTTTACGGATTTACCTAAGGAAGGCCATATATATAAATACCTTGTGAAGCGACAAGGTGGGCAAATTGTTGAAAAGATGGATCCATTTGCTATTTATTTGGAAGAGCGTCCGGGAACGGGTTCTCTCATCAGAACCATTCCTGAAAAGAAATGGAAAGATGGTCTTTGGTTGGGCCGCCGTAAACGCTGGGGATTCTTTAAAAGGCCAGTCAATATTTATGAAGTTCATGCGGGTTCTTGGAAGCAAAATGAAGATGGAAGTCCCTATAGCTTTGAACAATTAAAGGATGAATTGGTTCCTTACTTAGTAAAGATGAATTATACACATGTTGAATTCATGCCTTTGATGGCTCATCCTTTGGGCATGAGCTGGGGCTATCAATTGATGGGCTTCTTTGCCTTTGAGCACACCTATGGTACTCCAGAACAGTTTCAGGATTTTGTTGAAGCCTGCCATCTTAATAATATTGGTGTCATTGTTGACTGGGTGCCTGGTCACTTTACACAAAACGATGATGCTCTGGCTTATTTTGATGGGACACCGACCTTTGAGTATCAGGATCATGACCGTGCCCATAATTATCGTTGGGGAGCTCTTAATTTTGATTTGGGTAAAAATCAAGTTCAATCTTTCTTGATTTCTAGTGCTAAATTTTGGATAGATTTCTATCATATTGATGGTATTCGTGTTGATGCTGTCAGCAATATGCTCTATTTGGATTATGACGAAGGGCCTTGGCAGCCTAACATAGAAGGTAACAATCGCAATCTAGAAGGTTATTATTTTTTGCAGCGTTTAAATACAGTGCTCAAATTAGCTCATCCAGATGTAATGATGATTGCAGAAGAGTCAACAGCTACAACTAAGATTACGGGCAGGCGTGAAGAAGGTGGTCTGGGATTTGACTATAAATGGAATATGGGTTGGATGAATGATATTTTGAAATTCTATGAAGAAGATCCAATTTATCGCAAATACGATTTTAATCTTGTGACGTTTAGTTTTATGTATCTCTTTTCCGAAAATTTTATCTTACCATTTTCACATGATGAAGTTGTGCACGGCAAAAAGAGTCTGATGCATAAAATGTGGGGGGATCGTTATAATCAATTTGCTGGTCTGAGAAATTTATATACTTATCAAATCTGCCATCCTGGTAAAAAACTGCTCTTTATGGGAAGTGAATTTGGCCAATTCTTGGAATGGAAATATGACCATGCCCTTGAGTGGACTAATCTTGAGGAAGAGGATGGACTTAATCTTAAAATGCAAGATTTTACCAGCCAACTCAATCAATTTTATAAAGATCATAAGGTACTCTGGCAATTGGACACCAGTTATGATGGTTTAGAAATTATTGATGCTGATAATGTTGATGAAAGTGTCTTGTCTTTTATCAGAAAAAATGAGAAGGGAGATCTATTAGTCTGTGTCTTCAATATGGTTCCTGTGGAACGCAAAGGTTTTACAATAGGCGTTCCGGTTGCGGGTATATATGAAGAAGTATGGAATACTGAACTTGAGGAATTTGGTGGAGTTTGGAAAGAGCACAATATGACAGTCAAAACACAAAAAAATTTGTGGAAGGAATATGAAAATACGCTCAGCTTCACTTTGCCAGCCTTGGGTGCTAGTATTTGGAAAATAAAACGTCGTTTGAGAAAGTAAAAACTTATTTGGGAAGGAAATGCATATGAAGAATGAAATGTTAGCTCTTATTCTTGCTGGGGGACAAGGGACACGACTTGGAAAATTGACGCAAAGCATTGCAAAACCTGCTGTCCAGTTTGGCGGGCGTTATCGTATTATTGATTTTGCACTTTCAAATTGTGCCAATTCAGGCATCAATAATGTTGGTATTATTACACAGTACCAGCCACTGGCTCTTAATAGTCATATTGGAAATGGCTCAAGCTGGGGTTTGGATGGTATTAATTCTGGGGCAACAATTCTTCAACCTTATTCTGCAACAGAAGGCAATCGTTGGTTCCAAGGAACCAGCCATGCGATTTACCAAAATATTGATTATATTGATAGTATTAATCCTGAGTACGTTCTTATTTTGTCGGGTGATCATATTTATAAGATGGACTATGATGATATGCTTCAAACCCACAAAGATAATATGGCCAGCTTGACAGTTGCAGTTATCGATGTACCTCTTAAAGAGGCTAGTCGTTTTGGTATTATGAATACGGATTCCAATGACCGTATCGTTGAGTTCGAAGAGAAACCAGAACAGCCAAAATCAACCAAAGCTTCAATGGGAATTTATATTTTCAATTGGGATCGTTTACGGACCATGCTTGTTGATGCTGAAAAGAACAATATTGATATGTCTGACTTTGGTAAAAATGTCATTCCTGCTTATCTTGAGTCAGGTGAGCGTGTTTATACTTATAATTTTAACGGCTATTGGAAAGATGTTGGGACCATTGAATCACTCTGGGAAGCTAATATGGAGTATATTGGCGAAGACAATGACCTTCACAGCCGTGATCGTTCTTGGAAGATTTATTCAAAAAACTTAATCGCACCGCCAAACTTTATCACCGAAGAAGCTCATGTAAAAGATTCTTTAGTTGTAGATGGCTGTTTTGTTTCTGGTAAGGTTGAACATTCTATTTTGTCAACCAATGTTCAGGTCAAAGAAGGTGCCCAAATCAAGGATTCCTTTATTATGAGTGGTGCTGTTATTGGCGAAGGTGCTAAAATTACACGTGCCATTGTTGGCGAAGGAGCCAAGATTGGTGAAGACGTTGAGATTGATGGTACTGAAGAAGTCCAAGTTATTGGTTATAATGAAGTAGTGGGGGTTCCAAATGAAGATTGATAAATATTCTGCAATTCTAGGAAGTGCTATCGGATTCCCAGAAATGGAAGGATTAACAGATACGCGTCCCTTGGCAAATCTGCCTTTTGATGGTAAATATCGCTTAATTGACTTTCAATTATCAAATTTAGCAAATGCTGGTATTCGAAGTGTTTATGGTATTTTCCGTGGACAAAATATTCGTTCTATTTTTGATCATATCAGAAGCGGTCGTGAATGGGGTCTTAATACACTCTTAAGTCATTATTTCCTAGGTTTCTATAATACACCAGAAGATAGTATTTATGCCGATAAGGATTATTATGATCAAATCTTGACTTATTTAAAACGTTCAGGTTCTGATCAAACCATTTACATGTCTTGTGATATTCTGTGTAATATTGACTTGCAGCAAGTGATTCATCTGCATAATGCTAATAAACGCAATATAACAGTTGTTTATAAAAAATTGCCAATCAATGCTATTTCTGCAGCTAATGACATTTTAGAAATTGATGAAACGGATACTGTTACGGGACGCCGTGATAGTCAGTCTGGTAATGAAACAGAAAAAATGTCTGCTGGTATCTATATTGTGAATACCTCTTGGTTGATTGAGCAGATGGAAAAAGAAAATCAAAAAGAAGAACCGATTAATCTTCGTTTCTTATTGCGTGATTTGACAGTAGCTGAGAAAGCTCTTGCTTTTGAATACACTGGTTATTTGGCTAATATTTCTTCTATCCAGTCTTATTACAATGCCAATATGGATATGCTGGAATCTCAAAAATTTTATTCCTTGCTTTATTCTAACCAAAAAGTTTATACTAAGGTCAAAAATGAAGAAGCGACCTATTTTGCAGTGGATTCGACTGTAAAAAATGCTCAGTTTGCTTCAGGAAGCATCATCAAAGGAACTGTAGATCATTCCATTATTTCGCGCAACTGCCATATTGCTAATCATTCCCGTGTTGTTAACAGTGTTGTTTTCCCTAAAGTAAGCATTGGTGATGGTGCAGTAGTAGAGAATGCTATTCTTGATAAAAATGTTAAGATTGCTCCTGGAGTAACCATTCGCGGTACGGGAGATAAACCTATTGTTATCGCAAAAGCAAGTGAAGTTGTTGAGGATATTATTCAATGAAAATCTTATTTGTAGCAGCGGAAGGGGCTCCTTTTGCAAAGACAGGCGGTCTGGGCGATGTTATTGGTGCCTTGCCCAAATCCCTTGTGAAAAATAATAATGAAGTCAGTGTTATCCTTCCTTATTATGATGTTGTTGATGCTAAATTTGGTGACCAAATAGAAGATCTGTTCTACTTTTTCACCAATGTCGGCTGGCGTCGTGAATATGTTGGTATCAAACATATCTTCAGAGATGGCGTTGACTTTTACTTTATTGACAATAAGCATTATTTTTATCGTGGTCAAATCTATGGTGAATTTGATGATGGTGAACGCTTTGCTTACTTCCAATTAGCTGCTTTAGAAGCTATGGAAAAAATTCAATTTATTCCGGATATTCTTCATGTCCATGATTATCACACCGCCATGATTCCTTACTTGCTAAAGGAAAAATACCATTGGATTAATGCTTATCATGGGATTAAGACAGTATTTACCATTCATAATATCGAGTTTCAAGGTCAATTCAATCCTTCTATGTTAGGAGAGCTTTTTGGAGTTGGTGATGAGCGTTATCGTGATGGGACGCTGCGGTGGAATGATTGCCTCAACTGGATGAAGGCAGCGGTGCTCTATGCAGATCGTGTCACCACTGTTTCACCATCTTATGCTAAAGAAATTATGACTCCTGAATTTGGTAAAGGACTGGATCAAATTATGCGGATGGAATCAGGTAAGTTAAGTGGTGTTGTCAATGGTATTGACACGGACTTATTTGATCCGGAAACAGATCCACATCTGGCAGTGCATTTTTCAAAAGATGATCTGTCAGGTAAAGCTAAAAATAAAGCAGCCTTGCAGGAGCGTGTTGGTTTACCAGTACGTGAGGATGTTCCTTTGGTTGGTATTGTCTCTCGTCTGACAGATCAGAAGGGTTTTCAGTTGGTTGTTGATCAACTTAATACAATGATGCAACTGGATTTACAGATTGTTTTACTAGGAACAGGCTATGCTGATTTTGAAAATGCTTTTGCTTGGTTCGGTCATGCTTATCCAGACAAAATGTCAGCCAATATCACTTTTGATTTAGAATTAGCTCAGCAAATTTATGCTGCCAGCGATATTTTCTTAATGCCGAGTGCATTTGAGCCTTGTGGCTTGTCACAAATGATGGCTATGCGTTATGGTACCTTACCGCTTGTACATGAAGTAGGCGGACTTCGGGATACTGTTATTCCTTATAATGAGTTTGAAAAGACAGGAACAGGTTTTGGTTTCCAAGACTTCTCAGGTTATTGGCTGACCAAAACGCTTGAAGCTGCGCTAGATGTCTATTATAATAGAAAAGAAGACTGGAAAATTCTCCAAAAAAATGCGATGACAACTGACTTCTCTTGGGATACAGCCAGTCAATCTTATGAACATCTATATAAAGAACTAGCTTAGGCTAGTTCTGTCCCTTATGAAAGGAAAAAAATGCAACTAACAAAGGAAAAATTCATTCGTGACTTTAAAGACACTCTGCATGAAGAGCAATTAATTAAGATACCTGAAGCAACACCGACGGAACTTTTTGCTTCTTTGGCTAAAGTTGTTCGTAAATATTATACGCCGCTTTGGTTAGAAAGAAATCGCAAGATTTCCCAAAATCAGCAGAAGGTAGCTTATTATTTTTCAATTGAGTTTCTTCCCGGACGTATGCTGGAAACTAATTTACTTAATCTAGGTATCTTAGATACGGTTAAGGAAGGGTTTGCTGAACTTGGTGTCAATTTTGAGGACGTTAAAAATGCTGAACATGATATGGCACTTGGTAATGGCGGTCTCGGCCGTCTGGCAGCAGCCTTTATGGATTCATTAGCAACAACTGGTTATCCTGGTTTTGGGAATGGCCTTCGTTATAAATATGGTCTCTTTAAGCAACGTATCGTTGATGGTTATCAGGTGGAACTGCCAGACTCTTGGTTTGGCTCTGTCGGCAATGTTTGGGAGACACGTAAGGATCATGATGCTGTTGAAGTAAAACTTTTTGGCAATGTTTATTTGCAGGCTAATGAAAGAGGACGCATTGTTCCGGTTTATGATGGCGCACAAATCCTGCGTGCTATTCCTTATGATGTTCCGCAAATTGGTTTTGGTAATGATAACATTAATAATTTGCGTCTTTGGGATGTTGAGATTCCTGAAGAATGTGAATTGAATTACCCAACTCTGGAATCACGTCGTCGTGTTAAAAATATTACGGCTATTCTCTACCCGGATGATTCTAATTATGAAGGTAAAGAGTTACGCTTGATTCAAGAATACTTTATGACAAGTGCTGGTTTACAAACCATTATTAAATCTTATCTTAAACAAGGTTTACCGCTAGAAAGAATTCACGAAAAAATTTCTGTTCATATCAATGATACCCATCCAGCAGTAGCACCTGCTGAGTTTATGCGGTTGTTGATTGATGAATACGATCTTGAGTGGGATCAAGCATGGGAAACGACTGTGCAAACGATGAGTTATACTAACCATACTATTCTTTCAGAAGCTCTTGAAAAGTGGGATGCTGGGCTTTTCAAGAATGTCTTGCCTCGTGTTTATCAAATTATTCTGGAAATTGATAACCGTTTTGTTGCTGGTTTAGCCCAAAAAGGCATTGATCCTCAAATTATTGAAAATACTCGCATTGTTAAAGATAATCAAATTCATATGGCAAATTTGGCTATCATTGGCGGTCACTCTGTTAATGGTGTTGCGAAGCTTCATACAGAACTGCTCAAAGAAGATACCTTGCATGATTTCTATACCCTTTATCCTGGAAAATTCAACAATAAGACTAATGGTATCGTACAGCGTCGTTGGACACAAATTGCAGCACCAGAATTATCTGCAGCGCTTGATCAAATGATTGGTAATAGCTGGCGCACAGATATTCACGAATTGAGAAAGTTAAATGATTTTGCCAATGATTCTGCTGTACTTTATCATTTTTATCAGGTTAAACAAGATGCCAAGGCAAAATTAGCTGCTTATATAAAAGAATCAACAGGCGTGGAGGTCTCAACAGATGCTATCTTTGATGTACAAGTTAAGCGTCTGCATGCCTATAAACGTCAGCTACTAAATGTTCTTCATATTGTGAAATTGTATTGGGATCTAAAGGATAATCCAAATCTTGATATGGTTCCGCGTGTCTTTATCTTTGGAGCCAAAGCAGCACCGGGATATCATTTTGCCAAATCTGTGATTAAAATTATTAATGAATTAGCCAATCTTATTAATAGCGATGAAAGCCTTCAAGGAAAACTCAAAGTTGTCTTTCTTGAAAATTATAATGTTAGTCTAGCGGAACTTATCATTCCAGCAGCCAATGTTTCTGAACAGATCTCTCTAGCTTCCAAGGAAGCCTCCGGAACGTCTAACATGAAATTCATGATGACGGGTGCTGTTACTTTAGCAACGCTTGACGGTGCTAATATTGAGATCAAAGATGAAGTTGGTGATGAGAATATTGTCATCTTTGGTATGACCAAGGATGATGTCTACCGTCATTATGAAAATCATGATTATTACTCACGCGGTGTCTATGAATCTAATCCTGTTATCAAACGTGTTGTTGATACCTTTATCAATGGAACGATTCCTAATAGTCAAAGTGAAGGGACTGAAATTTATGAAGCCCTGATTACCCATAATGATGAATATTTCTTACTTGAAGATTTCATAGCCTATGTGCAGGCTCAAGAAAAGATTGATGCTCTTTATCGTGATAAAGAAACTTGGTCGCGTATGAGTTTGTGTAATATTGCTAACTCTGATAAATTTACTTCAGATGATACGATTACACAATATGCTAAAGAAATTTGGCATTTAGAAATTTAAGCCTTCCCAATAAGAGACTTAGACAAAAGCGTCTAAGTCTCTTTTTTGACCTAATATTTATAAGATAAGTAATCGAATTAAAAGCGTCTTCTATAATGTTGAGAAGTGCTATTGATAATTTAAAAGAATAGGTTAGGAAAAGTCTAAGAAAACGCAACCAAATTTCTTGTTTTCATTGACAAACCTGCAAAATAGGACTAAACTAAACAAGTAAAAAAATTTTGAAGGAGAATTCATTATGTTGAATTTAAAGATTTTAGCACTTGGGATTGCTGTTTTAGGCGTTAGCCTTGGTGAAGGAATTTTAGTTGCTAATATTGCAAAATCTGCAGCTCGTCAGCCTGAAATGTATGGTAAATTACAAACGCTCATGATTATGGGTGTTGCCTTTATTGAAGGTACCTTTTTCGTGCTTCTTGCTTCAACATTCTTTGTTGGCTGATTTCATAATAAGAAAAGGGGGAATTAGAGTTGGAAAAAACAATAAATCCAACGGTTAAATTCTTAGGTATTGAGTTTGACTTAACCATCTTGATGATGTCTCTCTTAGTTGTTCTTATTGCATTCTTATTTGTCTTTTGGACAAGCCGCCATCTGAAAATAAAGCCTACGGGCAGACAAAATGTTTTAGAATGGATCTATGATTTTGTCCTTGGAATTATCAAGCCTAATTTAGGTTCTTATACTAAAAATTACAGCCTATTTGCTTTTTGTCTCTTCCTTTTTGTTTTTGTTGCTAACAATATTGGTTTATTAACAAAGATTCAAGTTAAAGATTATAATTTATGGACTTCCCCAACAGCAAATTTTGCAGTTGATTTTGGTCTTTCTTTAATGGTGGCGGTAATCTGTCACTTTGAAGGTATTCGTAAGCATGGCTTGAAAACATACTTAAAGGATTATTTAGAACCGACAGCAGCTATGTTGCCTATGAATCTCTTAGAAGAACTAACGAATATTATTTCACTGTCTCTTCGTTTATATGGTAATATTTATGCTGGTGAAGTTGTTATGGCGCTTTTGGTACAGTTTGCTGATTTTAGCCCGTATGCGACACCAATAGCCTTTCTGCTTAACATGGCTTGGATTGGATTTTCTATTTTCATCTCAGGAATACAAGCCTATGTCTTTGTTCTTTTAACGACGACTTATATTGGTAAAAAGGTCAATATTGATACTAAAGGCAATTAAGAAAGGAGCAGTGATTTATGTCAACACTTATTAATGGAACAAGTCTAGGCAATTTGCTTATCGTGACAGGATCTTTTATCCTTTTATTACTTCTGGTTAAGAAATTTGCTTGGTCTCAGCTGGCAGCTATTTTCAAAGCACGAGAAGAAAAAATTGCAAAGGATATTAATGATGCTGAAAATTCACGTCAAAATGCTCAGGTTTTAGAGAATAAACGTCAAGTTGAGCTTAACCAAGCTAAGGATGAAGCTACCCAAATTATTGATAACGCTAAGGAAACTGGTAAAGCTCAAGAGTCTAAGATTATAACAGAAGCTCATGAGGAAGCCGGTCGTCTAAAAGATAAGGCCAATCAAGATATTGCTACAAGCAAGGCAGAAGCCCTATCAAGCGTTAAGGCAGATGTGGCAGATCTTAGTGTTCTTTTAGCCGAAAAAATTATGGCAAAAAATCTTGATAAGACAGCTCAAGGTGACTTAATTGATAGCTACTTAGACAAATTAGGAGATGCCTAATGGATAAAAAAACGCAGGCTGTGACTGAGATCTATGCCAAGAGTCTTGTTGAAGTCGCTCTTGAAAGAGATTCAGTCCCTATTATCTATGATGAAGTTAGAGCAATTTTGAGTGTTCTTGATGATCAGCAAGTACAAGATTTTTTAGCAAGCAAGGCAATTGATCTGTCTGCTAAATCTGAAGTTGTAAGACTGTTTCAAGAGTCTTGTTCGAACTATATGAAACAGTTTCTTGAGATTATCTTACAAAATGAACGTCAGCAGCTTCTTTATCTTATAATGAAAGAAGTTTTGAAAGAGCTCAGTCTTAAGACACATATCTTTGATATTGAGGTAACGACAGCTGTCGCTCTTTCAGATGATCAAAAAGAACGGTTGACAGCACTTGTTGAAAAGAAATTTGCCCTAACCAAACGAAATCTTATTGAAAAAATTGATGATGAAATCATTGGTGGTTTTATTATTAAAGCAAATAATAAGGTAATTGACACTAGTATTCGTAGCCAATTACAAGAATTAAAAATGAATTTGAAATAGAAAGTGGTGTGATTTTTGGCAATTAACGCACAAGAAATTAGCGCTTTAATTAAAAAGCAAATTGAAAA
>OLOB01000186.1_pt1 | contig 53881 bp, 56 predicted proteins | sample 1671911 | NCBI WGS metagenome assembly OLOB01 (sample SAMEA3136625, study PRJEB25190) | human gut metagenome | biome: human gut; feature: human-associated habitat; material: faeces | place: Austria | collected 2013
TACCGACCTCCAAAGTTAGATTTTTTAGGTCTAACTTTTGGGGGTCGGGTCATTTACGGTAGCGGTTTATTTCCTTTGATATATAAAATCAGCTTTATATGGGGTGAAAAAGCTGTTGCTGAATTTTGGAGTATTCTGTATGAAATATACAAGAAATACCATAAGAAAAAACTTGAAATTAACCCTCAGATAAGGGCTTGGCTTAAAAAGAATTTTCTTAGTTTATCACAGCAAAGTTTATCAGATTGCTTTGTCAGTGTTGACCTTACAAAGATTGATGTTGCAGAGATTATAAAGAAAATTTCTGAAAGTGACAATCCATTTACGCTTACTGCAATAAATACAAGCAGTAACAAAAACATTGTAGATACTCAGATAGTATCTGATGAAGAATTTGAACGCTCGTTCTATTCAAAGGATATGGAGTAAAACATTTAAAACCGAGAAACCTATTTCCTAAAAACTAACTAATTCAAATAAATATAAAACCGAAAAACCGAGAAACCGAAATACTTAAATATTTTAACTCAATATTCTTTTTATATTTATAATTCAGAAAGGAGTTTTCACTATGTATGGAAATTTAAGTGAAAAGTGGCATAGAAGCCACAAAGTGAAAGTATGTGTATACTCTTTTTATTACAATAGCGTGGTATACAAAAGTTTGAAGTTATCAGAGAAAGCGTTAAGCTACATATTATACTTAGCCTTTTTCGGTAACGCACAGCATTGGGTAGAAGCAACTCGGTATGTGGGTGATGCCAAAGGCACTGACGATATATTATTTCCGATTGCCGAGGGTGGAGATGTCCATATTTATACCCGAAACGGAGAGCAATATGCCTTAGATTTAGAGCGCTTTTTAAGAGGTATTTATATTGCATTTGCAAATAAGATAGCTTTTCGTCAAGAATATGACTTCGATAATTTTATTATTAACCCAGTTGTTGCAGACGAGATTTTGCAATATGCCCTCTTTGAAGGTATCAAGTATCCTCATTGCGAAGTGGAAGGTGATGTATATGATTGAAGAAAAGAATATGTGTGATGAAGATGATTCCGATGAAATTCTCGAATATACAGGCGGTAGCGAGCTTAGCGATTTAACTTTCATCTCGACATATGATTATTATTCCAGTTGGCGTATTAAGGAAGTGTTTCGAGAAGCTGGGTATGAATTAAAGCCGGTGTTCTTGGGTTATAAGGCATTACGGTACAGAGCGTGTCAGAGATATTGGATAATCGACATGAGTAACGGTCAAAAAATGGGTACATCTTATAACGGCTACAGTTTTGAAGACTTGCGATACTTTTTAGGTAAATTAGGAATACCTCTTCACGGAGATAACTACCGCTCTAAAAGACCTTCAAAAGATGAAAACGGCAGGCGTTATGCTTGTGAAGAGTTTCTAAAACTTGCAGAAAGCCTTCCTGATGAAAAGGAGGACTTAATATGAGTGTAGAGATTAAATTCATCGGTACTAAAGAGGTTGCCGAAGCACTTGGTTGTTCCTTGCCTACTGCACGCAATATTATGTTGAGAGCAGATTTCCCTTTAATACGGGTAGGTAAAAATCTTAAAGTTGAGCTAAATGCTTTTCTTAACTGGTCGCAGAAAAGAAGGGTATGAGTATTTAAAGCATTTACATAATATTTAAGCAACCGTATTGACACAAAAGATTTAAGGCTATACAATACTGATATAGTAAAAATCTTTTGTGCTTTACGGTTTGGAAAGGAACGATTTTTATCAGCACTAAAAGCACAAAACCTAAGTCTAAATGTAATAAACTTGATTACGGTGACGGTTCTGTATACTATGTTAAAAGCAGAAAATGCTTTGCAGGTCAGATAACGCTTGAAATTAACGGTGAGAAAAAACGCAAGACGGCTTACGGTAAAACCGAACGCATTGTTAAGAATAAGTTGCTTGAATATCGTATTCAGGCAAAAGCAGGATTTTTTGACGAACCCGATAACACAACTGTCTATGAGCTTGCCGAAAAGATGATTGAAGAACAATTCTCTCTTAATGAGATTAAGCAAACTTCATATGACCGCAAGAATGAAACATTAAAGTCAATGAGTCCTATTTATGATTTAGCAATGCGTGAGATTACGGAAGATGTAATAAAGCATTTTTTCATTTCTAAAATCTCTTATTCGCAGTCATACTTGGATAAAGCATATCAGCTTTTAAAGTCAGTTTTCAATGAAGCTGTAAGGAAGAAAATTGTTACAGAAAACATTATGCTGAACATCAGAAAGCCAAAGTCAAAGCAGGAGCTTGTAAAAGTAAGAGCATTGACTGTTGATGAACAGAAAAAGCTGATAGATGTTCTCAAAAGCGAGGATATACGCTATTCGGAACAAATGCTTTTGTCAATGTTTACAGGCATGCGTATGGGCGAAATTAACGCCTTAGAGGTAGGAGATATAAACTTTAATGACCGTACAATTAGAGTTTGTAAAACTGTCAGCAGAGGTCTTAACGGTAAAACATATATAAGTAATTCTACAAAGACTAAAGCAGGTATGCGTACAATCTATTTTAATGATGATATGGCTGATTTTTTAAAACAGTGTATCGGAGATAAAAAAGACGGTCTTATATTTGCTTCAAGTGTGGATAAACTTGTCACAACTAATCAGGTAAATTATCAATACGCAAACACGCTGAAAAAGTATGATATACTTGATAAGAGTGTTTACGGAAAGGTTGATTTACATTCACTTCGTCACACATATGCAACAAGATGTATTGAATCAGGTATGCCTGCAAAGGTACTGCAAAATCTTCTCGGTCATACTGATATAAGAATTACGCTTGATACATACTGTGATGTTTTCCAAAAATACAGTATGGAAAATCTTGCTGTAGCTGACAGCTATATGAAGAGCAATAACATTGCAATAGTATGACTGTCCGAAAATGCACTGTCAACTTTACTGTCACACCATAAAAAGCCGATAAATAAGCCACTTGTCAGGGTTACCTGCACCAACAGCCGTTTCTTATGTAGGGACGGCTGTTTTGTACCACATTTTCGGTCTGTTTTATGGTGATTTTCAAAATATTTGAATTAATTTTGAATAAAAAGCGAAAATTATGTTGACAAATCCGAAAATATGGTATATAATAATCAAGCTGTTGTTATTAAACAACATTTCGAGGTGTAACTCAGTTTGGTAGAGTGCTTGGTTTGGGACCAAGATGCCGCAGGTTCAAGTCCTGTCACCTCGACCAAAAAAGGTGGTTTTTTAACCACCTTTTATTTTTTGCCAAAATTACTTAAAATGCCTTAAAAGTGGCTTAAACACTGGGTTTTTGAGATTTCAAAAATTCAGTTGAGTAATTTTGAATTAAGTTAAAACAAGATAAAATGCAGTCAAACTTACTGTCATTTTAGTTTGCCTGCCGATTTTCAAAGGAACAAGATAATATATTTTTAAAATTTATTACATCGTAACACAAAAGATTTTTTATTATTAAAGCAACAAAGAGGTTAAGCAATTTTTTCTAACGCTTAACCTCTTTTTTTATTTTGTTGATTACAGAGCATTCCCATATCATAACTACCCTCCTCGAGGGTTATAACTTTTCATATAAATACCTTCTTTAATATGTTTATATTGTACCATAAATCCTAACTAAATTAAATACTTTCTTTAGTATAATATTTATTTTTAGCATAGAAAAAGAGGGTTCATAAAGAACCCTCTCTTCCCAATAATACTTAAAGGATTTATATCGATTTTTATACTTACTATCGAATTTAATTATCTGTACTCATAGTGACCGCCATCTTTAACCTTTTCATCATAAGGTTTTACCCATTCCTTCTTCTCTACTGTCTTTGTACCTACCTGAACCTGTCGTTCTTCAGCGTGATAAGCACCTGCACCATTTGTTTCCAATTCCCAAAATAAATGCTCATCCATCTGGTTGTCATCTAATAACTCTTTACCACAATTATTGCAAATATTTACCCATCTAGTCTCATATACTGGCTCTTCCTTTGTACCTACTACTTTCCAATAACCTTCGTGGTGTACTGTCTTATAGTCATCTACCCATACCTTCTGCTTTGGCTTTTCTGTTGGTCTTGGAGCCTCAGTAGCCTTTGGTGGGTTTGTCTTATGCTGTTCAGCTGGCTTTGGAGTGTTCGATGAACCACTCGGCTTCTTTGTTGGTTTCTTGTCTTCCTTCGGCTCGTCTTTCTTTGTATCTGCCTTAGATGATGATGTGTTGGTTTTTGAAGTTTCTTCCTTCTTTTCGATGTTACCCTTGTTGCTGTTGTTTTTGTTAGATACTGTAGTTTTTACATCGTCAACCTTAACTGTAACTGTCTTACCGTCATCGGTTTTTACTTCTACCTTACCGTCTTTTACTTCGACTTTCTTACCGTTCTTATCAGTGATGTTGCCGTCTTTGTCGATTTTTAGACCGTTATCCTCAATAGCCTTGCTGACCTCAGATGATACAGTTGAAGTCTGTACGGTTGAAGATATTACTGACGGTTCTGTCGGTTCTTTCTCAGCGTTACAGCCTGCAAGAATGCTTATGCCGACTGCTGATGTGCCTGCAAGTATTGTAGCACCGCAGACAACGGCAATTACCTTGGTTTTTACTGTCGCAGTTGCTGTTGCCTTTACGATAGATGAAACTGTTGACTTTGCACCTGTCGCAAAGCCTTTTGTTGCAGATGTTGCAAGTGTCTGTCCGTTCGGGAGCTTGATTGTAATGTTCGGTACTGCAAGGCTCTTTGCCTGCTCTCTGAAAATTGTTGTAAAGAACGGAACAAATACAACACCGTGAAGCCTGTCACCGCTTTTATTTTCGTAATCTTCAATTGCAGTTTTCATCTTTGCCCTTGAATAATTGAGCCTTGAAAGCACAGTACCCCTTGAACATTCAAAGACTTCTGCGATTTCATCAACAGTCATTTCATTAAAATAGTGCATAATCACTGTCTGATACTGAACATCGGACAGTACTTCCTGCATAATCGAAAGAATAATTTCTCTCTTTGCCTTGTCTGAAATGTATTCTTCGGGAATTGATATACGCTCGTCAACTATTGCCTGATTTTCAAAAATTTCATCGTCCAGTTGGATTTCACCTTTACCTTTCAAATAATTTTTGCACTTATTAACGGCAATTCTGTTAAGCCAACTTCTGATTTGTGATGATTTTTCCAAAGATTGGATTTTTAAAAAAGCCGTTATGTAAGTTTCCTGCATAATGTCCTGTGCGGTTGTTTCGTTCTTTAAAAAGCTGATACAAGTAAACCACACTTCACGCTCTGTAAGCTTGTAGAGCTTTTCAAATGATTTGTTATCTCCCTTTTTAATTTTCTCTACTAAGTGGGAAATGTTCATAAAATAACCTCCTCTCATTTCCTTTCATAATATAGACAATTTAAAACGGCTTTTGATTTTATAAAATCCGAAAAAATTTTAAAATTTTTCAAATTTTGTCGATTTTTTTAAAAAGCAAATATTTTTCGCATAAAACAAAAAGTGCGTAGCTGAAGCTACGCACGAAAAATACATAGCTTTGATTGTTGCGACACAATATTTCACTTGTAAGGTGTGAAAAGTAAAGCCTGTATTTTTACCAAAATAAAAATACACACTTAGGTGAACTTAAAATTAAATTTTTGTTTGGCATTTTTATTTTAGCATACAATATGTGAAAATTCAATATTATTTAAATTAACTTTTAAAATTTATGTAAAAGAATTTAACAATATCAATTCCGTACTATCATATTTCTGTTTATCAAACATCCCGTTTACAAGCAAAAGTATATCGTTGTATCATTGTTATTGTACAGAATTAAATTTGCATAAAAAAATCGGGCAATCGTTATGACTGCCCGATTTGTTTTTGGAAAATTACAATTTTAATCCCATTTATGCACTGTTTTACACGCACTAACCGTAATCAAAGTGCCATGACTTTTTGAGAGATTTCTGCCGGAGATGACACTGTGCCGACGCACTTGTACTCTTCGGTTTCTTCCTTGGTTTTAAAGCCCCAGCCGTATAGCACAGCGAGGAAGTCCATACCTATTTCTTCCGCACCCTTTGCCTCGATTGTGCTGTCGCCGACAAGGATACTTTCTTCAACGGAAACTCCTGTCTGCTCACACGCCTGCAAAAGCAGATGACTCTTTGTGAGGTTTGTACCGACATCTGTTGCACATACTGCGTCGAAAACATCCGACGCCTCGTAGGTTTCAAGAATATCCGTTGTGAACATTCTGTGCTTTTGAGTTGCTATTGCAAGCTTAAAACCGCTTTTCTTGAGTTCACGAAGAGCGTCATAAATTCCGTCATAGACGGTGAACATCTCTTTTCCTTTCTGGGAATAAAGCTTACTGTAATTCTTTACGGCATATTCAATTTCGTCATCACTCATATTAAAGAGCGTTTTAAATCCGTATTCAAGCGGCGCGCCGATTACTCCGTAGAGTGCGCTGTGTTCAACAGGCTCATAGCCCATTGCAACTGCTGTTGTATTGAAACAATATAAAATTCCGGGGGCTGTGTCGGCAAGAGTGCCGTCAAAGCCAAAAACAACTAATTTTTTCATAAAACCACCCAATCTGCAAATAGATAAATTCATAAACAATTTTTTACAAAAGTCTTTGTCCTGCAAATATGGAAATGCATCTCAAGGGAAATTATACCATTTTACGGAGATAAATACAATACTAATTTTTCCACAAGTATTAATTTGGGAATAAAAGTGCCGAAAAATATGCAATTATTGTTCTTTTGCAAGCATATGCCAATCGAAACAAGTCGAAAATCAGAGCTTTCAACTTACTTTATTTCTTGACAACATCGTGTGTGCGTTATAAAATTGAAGTACATTATATTGAAAGGTTATTTTATTATGACTTCTGCAAAGCATAAAAATCCGCCTGCCAAACCCAAAGAAAAATATTCGGTACAGCAGGCGCTCACAAACTATTATCTGCTTGTTATGTTCACGCTTTTTCCGTTGTTTTTTACCGACGCATATTTTAACATCAGGCATGACAAGTATTACTTTTTCATTATATTGACAGGTATTCTCGTTATTGCGGAATTTCTTATTATTATGACCGCAAGCGTTGATAAACCGCCGGAAGACTCAAAGCTTGAAAAGCCTAAACCAAAGCATTTGTATGAAGAGCTTTCGTTTATGGACTGGGCATTTATTGTATTCCTTGGGATAAATGTCATTTCAACGCTGTTGTCTGCAAACCCTTTGGATGCGATTTTAGGCACTGCCGGACGAAACAACGGACTTGTGCTTATGGCATTTTACACCGCAGCATATTTTATGATTACAAGGTGCTTTAAATATTTTGAATACATATTCGTTGCGCTTGCGTTCGGTTCAATGATAGTTTTTGCACTTGCGGTGCTTAACTCATTCTATATTGATCCTCTCGGGATGTTTACTCTTCTCACCGACCAACAGACTATTACCGACTTCACTTCAACAATCGGCAACAAAAATCTGCTTTCAAGCTACATCTGCATCGCTATGCCTGTTATGATTGCAATGTCGGTTATCACGAAAAAGACCTTGCTCAGAGTAATTTATCTTGTAGCAACAGGATTTGGCTTTGCGGCTCTTATGACTGCCGACAGCGATTCCGGCATTCTCGGTATGGCTGTATTTATGATTATTTACCTTGTATGGTTTTCAAACAGCCTTGTCAGACTGAAAAGATTTTTCCTTTCGGCAACTGTTATGCTGTTGTTTGCAAAGCTGCTCAGACTGTTCTCGCTCTGCTTTGACGACAAAAGCAAGGGCTTTGATAAGTTTCAGGAAATTTTCGTTTTCTCAGGCATCGGCTGGATATTGCTTGCAGCTTGTGCCGTTATTACAGGGATTTTGTATCTTATTGATTACAAAAAACCAAACATCACAATTTCAAAAGCCGTGCCGATTGCTCTTGCCGTTGTATTCGGATTTTGTGCTGTTGCCATGATAGGAATTATGGTTTATTTCAGTTGTATTGACACCAAAACCGACCTCGGCAATTTTGAAAGAATTATCCGCTTTAACGATATATGGGGTACGCACAGAGGCTTTATGTGGATAAGGTCGATATGGATTTTCGGTGACGCTTCATTCATTGAAAAGCTGTTCGGCGTAGGTCCGGATATGTTCTACTCCGCATTCAGTCCGTACTTTGATGACCTTTCAAAATACGGTGACAGCTCAACAAATGCCGCCCATAACGAATATCTAAACTACCTTATCACAATCGGAATTACGGGACTTCTCTCCTATCTTGCCATTGTGTGCGGTACGATTAAGAACGCAGTTAAGTATGCAAAAGAAAATCCGATGCTGATTGCGTGCGTTTCGGCTGTTATCTGCTATGCTGTTCAGGCTGTTGTAAACCTTTATCAGCCGATTACAACTCCACTGTTTTTCATCTTCATAGCTTTGTGCGAGGCTTTTGTAAGAAACGCCAAGGCTGAAAAATCTGCCGTATAAAGATTATGACTGCATTTCAATTCGGATAAGAAGATTCTGCATTGACTCGTTGCGGTCACGGCGGTATCGTCCCAGCTCGTAGAGGCTGTCGGGATTTTTAGTAATTATATTGGGCTTTTCCGTACAGGTTAGTGTACACGAAAAGCCCATTTCTTTTATCAGCTTTTCGGTCAGGTCATTTTTTGCACCGAACGGATATACAAAGCAGGTTGGTTTTTTCCCTGTTGCATTTTCAAGCAAGCCTTGAGCTTTGACAACATCTTCCGTAAGAATAGATTTATATGCTTCGTCACTCTCCCCCGCTTTTGGCAAAACACCCTTTCGTGATTTCAAAGAATGCATATCGTACGAATGATTCTGAATTTCAACATAGCCCGAATCGGACATTTCTTTCATATCGTCAAAAGTTATATGCCCGTAGGTCACGGAAATGTCCTTGGTTTCGGTGAATTTTTCGGACACTGACGCAATCGGAGACATGACTGCCTTGCAGTTGTATTTTTCGAGCAAAGGGAGTGCATAATAATAATTATTATAATAGCCGTCGTCAAAGGTCAGCATAATGCATTTTTCGGGCAATGACTTTTTGCCGTAAACATAATCGGTAAGGTCTTTTACAACAACGGTTGTGTAGCCGTTTTCGGTAAGATATTTTAAATCGTTTTCAAAAAGAGTCGGTGAAATGGTGTAGTCATTTTGCAGTTTTTCATCCTTTAAAAGTGAGTGATACATTATTACGGGGAGTTTTACGCTGTCGGTATCAGCCGTTGTTTCTTTTACTGCACCTGTCATTACCGATATTAAAATTACCGCAGACAGGAAGAGAGCCGTAAAAATGATAATTTTTACTGTTTTGTTTGATTTCACTATATTTCCTCCCAATTCTTTGTGCAAGATTTTTTATTTATAATTCTTTATTGTAAATATAATCAAACATCTGCGTGATAGAATATAGCCAAAGTTAATACTGATTACTGATTTTGGTCAATCGGTAATGACTAATATTGCATAAGGATTTATGAATTATGGCAAAAAGAAATTTCAGCTCAAAACGCAATGCAATTTACAACGCTGTGTGCGGTACGGACACTCATCCGAGCGCACGCTGGGTTTATGATAAATTAAAACCCGAAATTCCCGACCTTAGTCTTGGCACGGTTTACAGAAACATTGCTCTTTTTAAGGATGAAGGAAAGGTCAGCGTTATATGCAATGTAAACGGTGAGGAGCGTATTGACGGCAACACAGAGCCGCACCCCCACTTCGTCTGCAACAAATGCAAAGCAGTTATTGATGTTGAAGACAATCAAAATGCTGATGACCTTGAGTCACAGCTTGCCGAAGAGGGATTTAAGGTAGAAAACAGATTTGTTATCTACTACGGCATATGTCCTAAATGTTCGGCAGAAGTACACTAATATTTATTACAAAGGAGAAGTAATTATGAAATGGTATTGCACAGTATGCGGTTATGTTTATGAAGGTCCCGAAGCTCCCGAGGCTTGCCCTGTTTGTAAGGCACCGAAGGAAAAATTTAAGCAGATGGACGAGGAGGCATCTTTCGCAACAGTTCACGAGGTTGGCGTTGCTCAGGGCGTAAGCGAAGATATTCTCAAGGATCTCAGAGCTAACTTTGAGGGAGAATGCAGCGAAGTCGGTATGTATCTTGCAATGGCAAGAGTTGCAGACAGAGAAGGCTATCCCGAGGTTTCTGCCGCATTTACAAAGTATGCTTTTGAAGAGGCTGAACACGCTGCCAAGTTTGCAGAGCTTTTAGGCGAAGTTCTTACAGACAGCACAAAAAAGAATCTTCAGATGCGTGTAGATGCAGAAACAGGTGCTTGCGAAGGTAAGTTTGACCTTGCAAAGCGTGCAAAGGCTCAGAACCTTGACGCTATTCATGACACGGTTCACGAGATGGCAAAGGATGAAGCAAGACACGGCGCAGGCTTTAGAGGTCTTCTTAACAGATACTTTAAGTAATCATTAAAAAATAAAAAATCAAAAAAGTCAGCTTGATAATCGTATGACCAACAACTAACCGATTACACAACAGACTTTGAACAGGAGATTTGATAGTATGAAATATGTATGCGATGTTTGCGGATATGTTTACGATCCTGAAATCGGCGATCCCGACAACGGCGTTGATGCAGGCACAGCATGGGAAGATGTACCCGAGGATTGGGTATGCCCTCTCTGTGGTGTAGGCAAAGACGAATTTTCCGCAGAAGAATAATTAACAAATTGGCAATTTGGGAGCAGGCAATGCTTGCTCCCTTTTGTGTGTACGGGAGTAAATTATGAAAAAATTGATTTCGTGGAATGTAAACGGACTTCGTGCCTGTGTTACAAAGGGCTTTGAGGACTTTTTTAAAGATGTTGACGCAGATATTTTCTGTCTTCAGGAAACAAAACTTCAAGAGGGACAGATTGACCTCTTGCTTGAAGGATATCATCAGTATTGGTGCTATGCCGACAAAAAAGGCTATTCGGGAACGGCTATGTTCACAAAGGAAGAGCCTTTGAATGTATGTTACGGGATTGGCATTGACGAACACGACCATGAGGGCAGAGTTATCACGGCAGAATTTGACAATTGCTTTGTTGTCACCTGCTACACTCCTAACTCGCAAAGCGAGCTGAAAAGGCTTGATTACCGAATGAAATGGGAAGATGATTTCAAGGCATATCTGAAAAAACTTGAAGAAAAAAAGCCGGTTATTATGTGCGGTGATTTGAATGTTGCACACAAAGAAATTGATTTGAAAAATCCGAAAACCAACCGTAAAAATGCAGGCTTTACTGATGAGGAGCGTTCAAAGATGACAGCGTTGCTCGATGACGGCTTTATCGACACCTACCGCTATTTCTATCCCGATACAGAGGGCGTGTATTCGTGGTGGTCATACAGATTCAAGGCTCGTGAAAAAAATGCGGGCTGGCGTATTGACTATTTTATCGTTTCAAAAGCTCTTGAAAGCAAGCTTGACGGTGCAAAAATCCATACCGAAATTTTAGGTTCTGACCATTGTCCCGTTGAACTGACGATTGACATTTAAAAAGCAAAATAAAAACCCGACACAGCATAAACCGTGTCGGGTTTTTTGTATATTATGAAAAATTTTCAAGACTGACAATACAAATTTCAAAAGTGCCAATTGACAAAACGGGAATTTCGTCTTGACAAATGATTTTTTTGCAAAGAAAATGCTCCGACACTAAAAAGTATCGGAGCATATATGAGCTTTTTTATAATTAACTGACGGTAATTTTGTTCTGACCGCCTGTTATGTCGGAAAAATTGTTTTTTGCACTTTTAACGAATGCGAAGATTGTTTTCAAAAGCATATTTCTCGTTTTGCTGTCAAGACCTGCAAAGGATTTTAGGATTGTTCCCGTGTTTTTAAGCGGATTTTTCAGCATCTCATTAAAGGTTGCGGTTTCTGTCAGCGACAAAAGGGCAAAAACCTCTTTTGTGAACTCCCGTCTTTGAGCAATTGTCAGCGATTCAACAAATTCTTTCAGCGTGTGGTCAAAGAAAACGCTGAAATTTGTAGTGCTTTTCAGCCTGACAAGCCTGTTCTGCTCAATCTCCCACGAATAGACATCGTGCTGAAGAAAACCTTTTTGATTGCTCTTTACAATTGTGTAGCTCTCCTCATGCTCAAATATCATGCCGAAAATGCTTGACTGCGGAACAAAGGTGTAGATTCTGTCGTCGATTTCATAAAATCCGCTGTCCTTTATTTTGTCAAGAGAAAACCCCGGTCCGTCAAAATTGTAAATATAATCAATGTGATTTCTTGAATTTTCATCGGTAAAAGCACCGGCATAAACCGCAAGATTTCCGCCCTTTGAGTGACCGCCCAGAATGAATTTTCCGTTGAGCATACGGACTGCCTTTTCAAAATAATCAAGAGCCTTTTTCTGTGACGGCAACGGAAATGTGAAGAACATATTGAAGTCCTCCTGCCAGCCGACAAGAGAAAAGTCCGTTCCTCTGTATGAAATAAAATAATTCTTTTTGAGAAATTCAAAAGTGATTGCGGAAAACTGCATACTCACATCGGACTCAACCTCGTTTACATACCCCGAAACAAGAATTTTGCCGAATCTCTTGCTCTCTGCCGTTGCTTTCAAAAGGTCGGCGTCACCCTTCCACAATAGATTTTTCTCGTAATCATCGGTTGCAAACACACGCATTGCCGCCTGTTCAAGGGTAATTTCATCAAACAGACAGGACGATACCGCACCGTCAAAAGGAAGATATGAAAGCCGTGAAAGCACAAGTGCGTCAAGCTCGTTAAAACCATCCTGTTCAAATGTCAAATCGCCGCGCCAGCTTATGTAATCAAATATGTCAGCCATACAAATGCCTCCAATCTGTTTTCTCTCTGTAATTATTGTATCACTTTGTACTAATTATTTCAATGCAATTTTAAAAATTGAAAAAGAAAAGGACAAACGAATTCGTTCATCCTTTAACAGTATATGAAGTTATCTGAATTTTGCGATTTCTTCGAGAAATTGTTTTCCGAATTTTTCAAGCTTTGTTCTGCCCACACCCGAAACTTCAAGCATTTCATCGGGTGTTTCGGGACATTTTTTGCACATATCAATCAGCGTTGCATCGGTAAAAATAACATAGGCAGGAACGCTCTTTTTGGATGCAATGCCTTTTCGCAAAGCCTTGAGTGCGTCAAGTAATTCGGAATTAACAGGCACTTCGGGGCGGTGCGTTTTGACAACCTTTTCGGAGTTTTCAACTTTCTTCATCACAAGCCGTTCCCGTCCGAAAAGCACATCTCTGCTCTTTGGCAAAAGTTTTAGAATCTCGGTTTCATTGTCGGCTGAGATATACTCCTTTTCGGCAAGAAAGTCAATTGTGCCGAAAATATGCCTTGCCGTAACCTCTTTCATTATTCCGTAGGTTGACTGATTGTTAAGCTCAGCTTTTAGAATTTTCTCGCTTTTACTGCCCTTTAACACATCACAAATCACGGTTTTGCCGTACCTTTGTCCTGTTCTTGCAATACACGACATAATTTTTTGAGCGTCAATTGTGACATCAACAAGCTTGTGAACGGAAAGACAGTTGGAGCATTTTCCGCAGTAAACCTTTTTTTCACCACCGAAATACCGCAGAATAAATCCACGCAGACAATCGTTTGTTGTGCTGTAAAAGGTCATATATTTTAAGCGTTCAAAATCACGCTCACGAATTTGCTCGTTTTCTTCAATTGTAAGCTCATCGTTGCCCTCGCAATTTTCAATCATAAAGCGATTTAGGCGAACATCCTTAGGACTGTAGAGCAAAATACAATCAGCCTCACCGCCGTCACGACCTGCCCGTCCTGCCTCTTGATAGTAGCTTTCAATGTTTTTCGGCATATTGTAATGGATTACATATGTAACATTTGACTTGTCAATTCCCATACCGAAAGCATTGGTTGCAACCATAATATTTTTTCGGTCAAAAACAAAATCCTCCTGATTTTTCCTGCGTTCGTACTCATCAAGACCTGCATGGTATCTTGCCGCCGAAAAGCCGTTATCGCAGAGCAATTCGCAGACAGATTCAACATTTTTTCGGGTTGCACAATAGACAATTCCCGACCTGTCGCCACGCTCCCGAATGAGGTCAATAAGCTTTTCGTCCTTTGACGATGACTTTATTACGCCAAAGAAAAGGTTGGGGCGGTCAAATCCCGTTGTAATTTCAAACGGATTTTCAAGCCTGAGAATTTTCTTTATGTCTTCTTTTACATCATTCGTAGCCGTTGCGGTAAATGCTCCGACAATCGGACGATTTGCAAGGCTTTCAACAAATGAAATAATTTTGAGGTAACTCGGTCTGAAATCCTGTCCCCATTGTGAAACGCAATGAGCCTCGTCAACTGCAACCATTGAGATTTTTATCTTTTTACAGGTGTCGAGAAACCCGTCAGTCAACAGCCTTTCGGGTGCAACATAGATGATTTTGTATTTTCCGTATTCAACATTTGAAAGCACTCGGAGAAATTGCGGATATGAAAGCGAGCTGTTTATATATGCCGCAGGAACTCCCGACTGAACAAGCGAGCCGACCTGATCCTTCATAAGCGAAATCAGAGGTGACACAACAATTGTCACCCCGTCAAAAAGTAATGCAGGAATCTGATAGCACATAGACTTGCCCGCACCTGTGGGCATAATGCAAAGTGCATCTCTGCCGTCAAGCAAAGCGTCAACTATCTGTTCCTGTCCGTCTCTGAAAGAATCGTGTCCGAAGTAATCTTTCAACACGCTTAATTTATCACTCATCTTTTTGCCCTTATCTATCATTCTTTATTGGAATTATAATCATTGTATTCTCTTTCAATCCAAGCCATAAGCAGATTTACAATTTTCTGCTGTTCGACCTCGTTAAGCTGTTTATCCCTTGCAACTCTGTACCACTTGTTAAGACACCCTCTGCAACAACAGGCACAGGCGTGCTGTGCGATAAAAACAGGGTGTCCCCTCATGGGTGTTTGCTTTCCGTCATTCGGAATATATTTTGGTGCAAGCCGTGTTCTGACAAAATCTTCTGCATGTGAGCGGATTTTATTCATTCCCTTTTCATTAATATAGTCAATGTCCTTTTGCTTTAAATGAAACCGACTGCGAAAATCAGATTTTTTCAGTTTGTTTAGTGCCTCATCTATCGTTTGCATTGTTCATGCCTTCTTTTATTGTCATACCTTAATTATAAACAATTACTACGGTAATGGCAAGAAAAAATGCACTCATTTTCTGTTACAGAAAAAAACAACCCCACGATTATTTTACCGTGGGGTTGTTTTCATAGGGTTGCTTTTCAATTATTTTTAGAGATTAAACATCTTTGCAATATTTTTCAGCAAGGGCAAAGAACGCTTTTTCGAGCGAATCCAAGGTTTGTTCCGTCATACTGACCGACATACTGTTTTTGTCGGAAAATATGATTTCAACGATTGTAACCGTGGCGTCATCGACTGTCAGTCCTTTGTTTTTTGGATTATATTTTTTCAGAATTCCCAATGCGTCTTCGGCGGTATCACACAGCAGTCTCATATCCGTTTCGTCGATCAAAACATTTTCAAAAGCGATATAACCGCATTTGCAGATAGCGTCAAAAAGAAAATTTACACCTTTTTTTCGCACATAAAAAGAACAGCAGTAGTCAAAATTTGAATGATTTTTTGAATAGCTCACGGATACAATTTCTTTTTTTACATGCGTTTTTCGTTTGGAAATATTATGAAATAACGACCGTAAAGTCATATCGGTTATGTCATGGCAGCCCCGCAGAACGGACAGAATTTCGGCGGATTGCCGTCAGGCTTATATCCGCAAGCCGAGCAAACAATTGCCGCAGCATTTTGCGGAGTAAACGGCTGTGAAACTTGCTGATTTACTGTGTTGCTCTGCATAGGCATTCCGTTCTGCTGATAGCCCATATTGTTCTGCATGGGCATTCCGTTCTGCTGATAACCAATATTGTTCTGCATAGGCATTCCGCTTTGCTGATAGCCCATATTGTTCTGCATGGGCATTCCGCCTTGCTGATAACCCATATTGTTCTGCATGGGCATTCCGTTCTGCTGATATCCCATATTGTTCTGCATGGGCATTCCGCTTTGCTGATAACCCATATTGTTCTGCATGGACATTCCGCTTTGCTGATAGCCCATATTGTTCTGCATACCGTTCCTTATTTGTTCACACAGTCTCATTAACTGCATTCCGTCATCAAACGCTCTCATAAGCTCATTTCTTACAGTACCGATTGACGAATCAACATACATTGATATATCGGTTATGAACGGATGATTTACGATGAATTTTGCTTTTAAAGAAGATATTCTTTGCGGTGATGACGATGTGTTTGTATCACGAACATACGGCTGAAGCGCAAGCGGAACATCAAGCATACCGTTTTGCCCCGAAAATGAGTTTGTTGTATCAAACTGACTGCCAAAACCGCTGTTCCTGCCCTGACGGTTATCATAGCGGTCATACTCATCAGGAATTCCGTCACGGTCGGAATCCTGCAGAGTTGTATATCCAAGCTCAAGCCAAAAGTCCTGCAGCTGTGAAAAATCAAAAATTTCAGGATTGCTGTTTTTGAAATCTCTGCCTATTGTAAAATAGAATTTTCTGTTATTAAAATCTACAACAAGCTTTTCGTTTGTACCGGCACTTGCCGACTGAACAAATGCCGAATATTTCTGTCTGTTCTGTTCACGCTGTTCAAGATGAGCTTTAACATCTGCTAATGTTCTGTTTTTCCAGCCTGATGAAAGCGAACTGAGCTTGTGCTTACAGTCGCTGCAAAGATAACCGTCTGAAAGCTTTTGCCTTGTGAGGGCGTTTACCTTGTCGCCGCAAAGGTCACAATATTTCTTTTCAAATAGTCCCATAAACTTTCTCCTTTACAAAAGATTCACGATTTTCTTCTGAATATTTGTAGCATCAATAACTGATATTGTGCCGTCACCGTTTGTGTCTGCAATTTTAAGAGTGTAATCGTCAAATTCTTCAAGCCCGACAATGTATTTTTGAACCAAGGTTGCGTCCACAACATTAATAACACCATCCATATTGACATCATACGGAACAGTAATTTTTACATCAAAACTAATATCGTCTTTATACAGATATATCTCATACACCCTTGCAATACACTGCGGTTTGCTTACAGTAATGACATATTTGCCTGGGCATGTATCAAAAGCCACATATAAGGGTTTTGCATTACTGTTTACCGTTTCATCTTCAAAGCCGCCCTTATAAACGCCGTCAAAAGTGTATCTATCCACCTTAACGGTAATAGTGTCCTTCGGTGAGCCGCCTGTTTTTAAGTTCATTGTAATTCTGGCCTTAACCTCTTGCGTAACTTTAACCGATTCACTGTAAATAACATCACCGTTTTTACCCGTGACAGCACACCTGAAATGAGTTTCATCAAAATCCGTATTCGGTCTGATGCTCAAAGCATTTGTTTTTGTACCCTTGAAGGAAAATTTGTTTGATGTGGATGAGTTGTCACTTATGTTGCGCCACACATATCTTCCTGTGCTTCTCCTTACTTTCATCTGCCACTGATAGCTTGCGGCATTGTTGGCAGTAACCGATATAGTTCCTTCTTTGCCTTTCATAATTTCTGCCTCAGTGGACTGATGTGAAAATGAAGGTGATTTATCTGCAACAACGTAATATGCCCAAATATAATATTGACCTGTGGTTTCATCCTGAAGAATTGTCGCCTGACCGTCGTCGTTGTACAAGCCACATACTGCGTTCTTGGCAACCGCATATCCTCTGTTCATATTAAAGTATAGCTGACAACAATACATACCGCTGTCAAAAGCTTCTCCGTCGTTGAGCTTTCTGCTAACTTTGTTGTTTTTGTACTCATACCACTCAATATAATCAAAACTGTAGTAAGTGCTGTTTATCGGGGTTGCCGTAGTTGAGGGGATTTTCCGCTGTTCAGGTTTCTCCAAGCCTAAAAATCCAATTATAGGAATTTCTGCCTTCTCAAGAAGTCCCGGAAAGTTACATTTTCCCGAATAAAAAGTACCGCTCTTTGAACCCGTTACTTTACATCTAAAGACAACATCTTTCCACCCTGAGTCAGGTCCTACAAGTTCTGCGTAGGTCTGAAATTTAAGATGGTCTGTAAAAACACCCGAAAATTTCGAGTTGGGTCTGTCGGTTTTATCGGAAAGGTTAACCCAGTTTAGGCTCGGATATTTTGCCTGCCATTGATAGGTAAAGGTTTCGCCTGTACTGCCGCCGTTTACTCCCACGATAATGTTAAGGACATCTCCTATGTAAACCTCGGTGTCGATATATTTGATATAAGCCTGAGCCGCCGCATTTGCGGTTATGGCTGTCATAGGAAGTGTTGTCAACAGCATGAGAAAGCATAAAACAACACTCGAAATACGCTTTGCTTTTTTCTTGATTTTCATAAAAATCCCTCCTTTATGCCCAAGGATCAACCGAAGCCGGAGTTCGTATGTCAGAGAGTGCAAGATTACGCCATAAGAACCATTGATTGCCCTTTCTGCGAAGCTCAATCGGACGAGGTGAGTCTGCTCCCGACGACTGAACCTGAACCTTTGCATAGCCCTCGCTCTGATAGGTATATGCATACTCGGAAACGGTTATTTTGTACGGAACATTCGGTGTATAATCGTTCTTCACGGATGAACCCTCAAAATATGAGCGAGGAATATATCCCCTGCCCTTGATTCTGTCACGCAAAAACTGAATATCCATCCCGTTCATCGGCTGAGGTCCTTTTAATACATTAAGCATTTCTATTGTGTTTTCCGGACTTTCATCATATTCAAGCAACACAAGCATAGCAAATGCCGCTGTTGAAAGAGGTGACGAAAAGTCAAGCTCCGGCATTTTTTTGAGTTCATCTGCATTTTTCGGATAATCGGCAAATACAAATGTTTTGCTTTTGTGCATCGCATTGTTTACCGCTCCCGAAACGGCCTTTGAAACATTGTTTTTTACAGCCTGATTTGTCATATTTTTTAAGCTGTCAAATATACCCATAAACAGTACCTCCTTTTTAAAGTGCGTCAAGTGCGGCGGCAAGATAATCTGCCGTTACGGATGAATAAAAAAACGAGCTTATTTTTCCGAATTGTTTTGCCTGTTTAACCCTGTCGGCAAGGTCGGGATATGTCTGTTCGTCACAGAGCAGAGCCGTTTTACAGCTTGGCAGATATTCATTTACTTTTCCACAAAGCTCAAGCCGTTTCTCAATAGTTGAATCGGCAAGTCTTGTGACATCCATAAGCAAAACATCAACTCTTTCTGCAATGCACAAATCAAGAATTTTCCCGTCTTGATTCGGTGAAACATTCTCAATACAAAATCTTCCCTTCTTTACAAGGGCATTTTGAATAGCCTCACTGAGCAAATTATTCTGAACACTGAGCAAAATTTTCTTCAACGGACATCACCCCTTTTCACCTATATCTTTCACTTATATTGTACAATTTTGCGATAGAATATGAATGTGCCAAACGGCATATTTCACAACATAAACAAAAAAAGCACAGCCGCCCGATTGTTCGGACAGCTGTTACCTTGTGCTAAAAATATTTACGGTGGGTAATTAAAAGGGGGGGTAAATAATAAAATAATTATGCTTTGTTCTTAACAGCGCCTATAATGTAAAGTACAGGGATAGCAAGACCGCAGATAAGAGAGAATACATTGAACTGTGATCCGCCTATCATGCTGATAATTTCGCCTGCAATACACATAACCGCAACAATAACACCCCATACAATACATGTATTTGCCTTGTGCGGAAGTTTTGCGTTGATAACGCCGATAATACCTGCAACAAACTCAGCAACCGCACTGATAAGTGCGAAAACGCCGCCGACATAAAGCATAGTCATATCGTATGTACCGTCGTTAAAAGCTGCAAGTGCGGCGATACCGAGAATGGCGATGATTGACACAATCAATGCAATAGCACCGAATACAATCATAAGGATTCCCGTTACTTTAAGAAAAGTTGAACCTTTTGCCTCCATAGTTTTTCCTCCTGTCATTAAATAATAAATTTTATGCACCTTTGTCTCTGATTATTAATCGGACAAAGATAGCGTTTTGCACAAAAGATATTCACCGTCTGAGCAGTTTATATCCTGTAATTGTATTATACTGTTTTAACAGCAAAAAAATATGTGCCAAACGGCACATATTCAGAAAAAAGTATTTATTTGTCGTTAATTCTATCGTCAAGGATTACAAGTCCCGCCTCTCTTGCCTTTACGGCAAGCTCTGTTCTTGACTTAAAGCCTGTTTTTTCAAGCATATACTGTATATAGTTCTTGACAGTGCCCGGAGCAATGTAAAGTCTTTTGGCAATTTCCGTGTTTGTATCACCGCTTGTCAGTTCACGCAAAACCTCAAGCTCCCTTTCGGTAAAATCCGTACTCATTGCGTTGCCGAATTTAATTTTGGGAGTTGTGTCGGGAAACACACGCTCACCGTTCATTGTTCTGTCCATAAGTTCAATAATAGGTTCGGAACTTACCTCTTTGTACCAAAAGCTGTCAACCCCTGCATCCTTGGCACGCTTTAGATAGGAATATTCGGGCATTGAGGTAACAATGATTATCTTAATTTTCGGGAACTTTGCTTTTATTCTTTCAGCCGCCTCAAGACCGTTTGCCCCCATTGAAGTGCATATATCCATTAAAATCAGGTCAACATCGGAATTTTCACAATGATAATCCGTCATATCGGCATTACTTATTGAGCCCGCAAGCGTATAGTTTTCGCTTTGGTTTACATACATTTCAAATAAAGTTCTCGGCATTGACTGATCTTCAACTATCAGCACTCTTGTCATACTGCAGCACCTCGCTTTTCGGTATTGTGATTTCAAGAACAAAAATTTCGGAAGTCGATATTTTCATGCTTCCGCCGATTTGCTCCGCTTTTTTTCTCACGGAAGAAAGTCCGCCGCCCTCATTGATTTTTCGAGGCGGTTTTCTGCCGTTATTTGCAAATCTAAAAATATATTTTTCACCGTCGTCAAGACTTTCAAGAATCATTTTATCTGCTTTTGCGTGTCTTGCGGCATTGTTAAGGCATTGCATTGTTGCAAAAGTCAGAACCCGTGCAACCGCATTGTTATCAGTCGGAAGATTTCCGACTGTTTCAAGCGTTATTCCGACAAGCTTTGCGGCATTTTCAATATCCTTAACAAAGTTTTCGTCTTTGCAATCACTCTCTGCGGTATTCAGAACAGAAATATTGTTTTTCCACATTTCAAGTAATTTACTGTTATTTTCAGACAGAGTGCCGTTTTCAAGATATCTTCTTGTTGTTATCAGCGTACTGCCGAGCCTGTCATGAATTATCTCTTTTGTGCGAAGAATTTCTTCTTCTCTTGTCAGATCATAGACCATTTCATTGTATTTTTTCAGATGAGCATTAACCTTTTTTAACTCGCCTATTTCATATTCCAAGGTTGATGTAAGCTTTGTAAACTCTGTTATATCGGTTGCCGCAAGCTGAAAATACGGTTTTGAAAAAATTTCCGTTTCCGACAACGAAAAGCTGAAAACCCTGCCGTCCTTTAATCTGACTGTAAATGCCCCGTCATTTTCATATTGAGAAGCCTCTTTTATCTTCTCTCTGAAGGGCATTGCAACATTAAGCGATTTACCCGTAAGTTCAAGGCATATGCTTTCCATAAGGTTATTTTTCAATACAACAAGTCCGTTTTCGTCAAAATAGCAAAGTCCTGTCGGCAAGCCGTCAAAGCTTTCTTTAATTGACATTGCGGTAATATCGGTATTCCTGCAATGATGAAGCCTTACCGTTATGTACACAGACATTACAGCACAATATGCCGTTATGCCGACAGACAGAGCAAACGGCATTCTGCCAAAAAATTCAGCCATTTTATTAATTTGGTTATCGTAATATATTTTACTCAAGACATGAGTGCTTACCAAAAACATTGTCAAAGAGATTACTGCAATTATAACCGCTGAAATCGGTTTCCACAACCTGATTTTATAAAGAAAAGATTGCGTTGCGTTGTATATTGCCGCACAGGCAACAACAAATTGCACACTCATCAATATAACACAAACAAACGAACGCATTTCAAGGATGGATGTCATATGTCATCACCTCCGCTTTGCATACGAACAAACACAAACAGCGTGTCAGCGTCATATTCCGTGGTGACATTTCCGCCGAGTTTTGTAATATCGTCAAGTAAATCATCGGGAATTTTCATTTCATTTTTGCTGTCACAGTTGATTTTTAAATCAATAAATCTGTCATGGACTTTTAAATTAAACAGCAACGCATCTGTGCAGTTCATTATATGCCTTATAAAAATCCCGATGAATTTAAAAAGTGCAATCGTTTTTTCGGCTGAAATTTCTCCCGAAACATTACTGAAAAACGAACACGAAATTCCGTATACAGAAATGTACTCGGCAAGTTCTCGGATACTGTTTTCAAGCTCAAAAGCATTCAGCATTTTTCTGCTTTTTGCCATAATGAACAGATTGCTTATTCTCTTGATGTAGACATTAACAACACAGGCACCGGCATAATTAACCGAAATATCTCCCCTGTTGTTTTCAATATTTTTGAGTATATTTTCAAGGTCGCAAAGCTGAGGACGGATAAATTCGGTTATACTGTCATAGAGCTTGTTCTGTTCGGTTACTGCCGCTCTTCGTTTTTTCAGCTCTGCCTCTGATTTTAAGATTACATTGTATTCCGAAATCTGCTCTTTTACTTCCGAAAGTTCTCTGTTAATTCGGTTAATTGCCGATATGTCTTCCGTCCAAACTACCTTACCGCCTTTTATATTATGCTTTTTAAGAATTATATTTTCATCAATCACAACACTGTTACCGTTTTGCAGAACAACATCTTTTGAAACATTTGTTGCGTTTTTTGAGCGGTATTTCACATTGCCCTCATTGTCAAATATGAGAGTATTAAGATTTGACGCATTGAAAAAATCGCCGTAACCCGTATTTGACGGCACAAGACCTATCTGAATAAGGCTTTCCCATAAAGCAATTGAGGCAAAACAGAACACCTCGGGAACATTGTAAATTCTAAGCCCCGAATATCCGTGATTCAGATTATTCCAGAGTGTGTAAATTATTGCGACAAGAATTATTACAATCGGAATCCACAGTTTTTTGCGTGTTGCGGAAATTCTGCATCGATTTATTGAAAGTACAATTGACGAAAGTACAAGTATAAAAATCCACACTGCAATTACATAGTAAACAGGACCGTAACTGTATTGTTTGTTCCAATTGTGAAAATCGGGTTCAAATACAAAAGCAAGCTGATGAAAATCGTTCGTCATAACAAGCAGCACAAGAACGGCGGCAGGTATAATCAAAAGATATTTTCGGTTATTTGTATTTTCGGGCTTACCGATATTCAGCATTGCAAAAAACATCATAAGCGGCAAAAACACCATTGCTATGTAATATGAATACCAAAGATACCGTCCGTATGTGTTGATGTCGGCAGGGCTGTTGTATTTTATGGCACGAAGAGCCATCCACAAGAGCATAAGCGCCGCAGATATCACAAGGCAGATTCGTATATTCTTCTGAACAATGCGATATGCAACAGACACACCCCAGCCTATAATAAGCCCGGAAAAGATAATAACATCAAAATTTTCAATATAATTGTCCGCCGAGGAAGTAAGATGAGAAAAAATTCTCACCGCACCTCCAAACAGGAATATAATTATCCCGACAACTGTCAGAAGCTTTGTTTTGTCAACTTTGCGAACCATATGCCACCCGTCAGTTATTTCAAGTTTAATTTCAGCAACATAATTTTTTCAAAACACCAATGTTGCACACCATTTTACTACATAATAACACAATATAACGGATTATACAATTCATATTTACCGCAAACTTAAACAAAAAAGTAAATAGTTAATTTCCAAAGTAACTTCCATGGTGGTACTTACTTTGGAAATTAACGCACTGAAATCTTCCTTGTTTTAGACTGTAATCAATCGTGGTATTCTTAACAAACTTATTAAACTACAAAAGGCACATAACCGAAAGTGATAACGGTTATGTGCCTTATTGTTTTTTGCAATGCTGTTTTTTCACAGTCCACGAGTAAAATTTGTACCCTAATTAGATTTACACTATATACGATTTTTTGTACAAAAGGTAAAGTTACATAGTTGATTGAATAAAAACAAAATTAAACGAATTTAAAAGGGTATTAAAGGGGTGTTTGGAACATCCCTTTTACTTTTACCCTCAAATTCACGAACTACGGTTATAAGCTCCCGAATTTCGGGGGTTTTAAATATTGCTCAAATATCTGAGCATACACACAATTGCTAATAAATTGAAAGGAGCAAACAAATGGACTTAATGGAAATTTTAAAAGCCCTGTTTGGTGACTAGGCATTAACCTTTGAACAGTTTGCCGAAAAGGTAAACAATGCGGCAGATGTTAAGCTCGGCAACCTTGCAGGTGGTCAGTATGTCGAAAAGGACAAGTACGATGATGTATCAAATCAGCTTGCAAGTGCAAACGCAAATTTTCTTGAGGCTTTGTCAAGAAAAGTGTGCAAGTTATTATTCTAACTTACACACTTTATTTTACAAGCTCCAATCCGCTGTTTTGTTATTGCTTGAAGGATTATTATTTACACAGAATTTTATGGGGTGCTGCTTGTTTACAACATCCCTTACTGCGGTGACTTACAAATATCTACTTCAATGAACATGATATTCTTAAAAAATTGTTTCAACTTGCTATTGCAATTTACATCCATTAATTTTTCCTCCAATCAATCTGAATCTTTTAGTAATTCAGGTTGTTTGGAGGATCTCTGTTTCTATATTTCATCATGCCCTTCCATTTTCATGTAAAAAGGGCATAAAAATACCGACAAGTATAGAAAGCTATTACTTGTCGGTATTCTATCACACGCTATTAAATGTCTTTATCCTTCTTGCTATCACAAAATTCATTAATTATATAGTTATTAACATAAAACTTGCCTTTGACCCCTATTTCTTTTCTTATATTACGGAAGCACTTCTCAGTTTTCACTCGTATATTATCATAAGCAGTTACAGAATTTGAACATTCCTGACAAACTTCAACAATATCCCAAATTAAACCTTTTGTATTCTCTTTATGAATAGAACTTTCATTTACTAATAATTCAACTAATATATTGCTAAGCTCTGCATATAAAGCTTTATTTTCCTCAAAAAGCGTTTTTCTTAGCTCATCCTCTGTTTTTAGTTTATCAGTTATATAATTAATAAATATTGGGACAACAACTACGGAAAGAATTCCACCTACTATTTATGCAATCCAAACTCTAACATCCTCAGGGCTTTGCCAGAATACAATTGCTGTCGGCATAATAATCATAAGTAAGGCTAATACAATCATAGCTATGTAACTCAATATCAATACTTCATTAAATAAACTGAAAATAATATTAAAAATTTTCCTTAGTTTCGGTTAATCATACTTATATTCTCCAATACTATAATTTTAAATTCACTTTATTTTTTAGTTTTAATTCTATAGTCTAACAAAAAGTAACATATAACAAAATTCCAGCTAATCAAAAATATTATTGTCAGCCACAGTGACGCTGTAAATGTTCTAGAGAACAGATTTACAAGCATTGGATTTCCTGTTAGGCTTTGTGAGTTTAGTGTTTGTGCATTATCGACAAGCACATTCAGGTAATTTGAAATGTCGAAAATGTTATCATTCGGTATATATTTTGAGGGGATAAAAATGCTGAAATCACAAATATTAAACACAATCAAAAGCACGGCAGGTATTCCTGCAAAAACAAGCACAAGTGCAACATATTTTAGCAGAATATTTTTTAGCGATTTCAGAAAGTAGTTTAATTTGAGATTTTCTTTTATCTCCTCAAAAAATTTTCTACTGAACCTATACCACAACTTCAATGCAATAATGCTAAATCCGATAAATATTGCAAGGTATAAAATATGTTCAAATGACGAGAGCGTTTGATTTTTCTCATTCAGATTAACCGAATAATACTGCGGCAAATCCATTTGCTCAACAATTGCTCCCGTATATACCGAGTTATCGTAAACAATCATATCAACCGTTCTGTCACCATAATTTTCGGATGTTGTATATGGAACATACACTCTATGTTTGTCATCAGCAGAAAACTTATTTATTAAACTTTCGTTTTCGCATATCACACCGCAAATTGTATATTGATTTCCGTCAATGCAAATCTTTTTACCGACTGCATCTGTTGTAAAAAACAGTTTGAGAGCAAGAGAACTTCCGATTATTGCAATCTTATCTCTGTTATCTATGTTTTTGGACGAAATATTTTCGCCGTTAATTTCGGTCTTATAATCCGAAAACCAGTTTTCATTCACAAGTACCGTAGTTACGGTTTCTTCCTTAACTTTTGTTTCTTTACCCTCGGAACAAAAAGCTATGCCTTTGTCAGTAATCCGTTCAAACAGCTTTTCAAGTTCAGAAACCGTTTTTGGAGCAGTTTCGGAATTTTTATCATAAGTTAATTGAGTAACATCAGGTAATTGCCCTTTTGCATTTTCAATAATTATAATATTCGCAATAAAAACGCTCACAGTCAGCAACAGCAGTAACAGAAACGAAACAATTTTTCTTTTGCTCACACTGTTTCCTCCTCAATATAAACACTTGAACCGTTTTCTATACTCTTGGTTGTTTTATATACAACTTGACTGTCGCCAAAAAGTGAGTCCGATGTCACCTCGCAATACAGCTCGTCACTGTTACATATATCCACCGAAACCTCTTCAACTGTTGCATCACCGTTTTCGGTTTTATTTATAACAAATACTATTCCCGTATTGCCTGCCCCATCCACCGATGAAACAGGCAAAAGATAATGTGTTTTCATATCATTTGAACCTGCGGTATCGTCAATTACACCTGTTTGAACCGAAACCACTTTGACCTTTGGAAGAAGCATATTATTGATTGTTTTTGAAAAATATGTAAGTAATGCAATCACAATAAAAAATACAATTGAAAATTTCAACACTACGCTCTTTAGCTTATCTTTTTTCATAAAAGCCTCTCTCCTATCCCTTATCAGTTCCGACAAACGGCGAATCAATATCCCTGTGTCCGTAAAGATAAATAAGCAATGCAGGAATCATAAATATAACTCCGCAGGCAAATATTATGCCGTAATCCGAACTTCCGACATCAGTAAGCGTTACGGAAAGCGGATACATACCCTCATTATCAAAATAAATCAGCGGTTGTTCAACTACATTCCAATTATCAATAAAGCAGAGCAACGCAAGTGTTATGAGTCCGCCCTTAATCTGCGGAAGAATAATATTAGTAAATATCTTCAAATATGACGCACCGTCAACTCTTGCCGCCTCAATTGCGGAATCGGGAATGTATTTTATACTTTGCCTCAAAAGACAAATTCCGAATGCAGAAAAAGTTCCGGGTAAAATTACCGCAAGAAAATTATTCAGCAAATTCATATTTTCAAGAATCATATAATCAGGAACAAGTGTTACCTGCAACGGCAGAATGAGCAAAATTATGTATATGAAAAACAGCTTGTCCCTGAACGGGAATTTCAATTTTGCAAAAGCAAAAGCCGCCGATGATGATACTGCAACCTGACCGATTACTGTCGGAAAAGTACAAATAACCGAATTCCAGAACTTCAACAAATATTCGGGTTTTCTGAAAAGAGTCTGATAAAACTGCTCCAAAGTTGCCATATTCGGAATCATATTGAGTTCTTTATATTTTCCGTCAGAAAAATTGAGCATCTCGCTTACCTGTGAACCTGTCATAAATGAACAAGCAAGCATATAAATGACAGGAAACAAAAACAGCACAGTTACAGCAATCAGCAAAATATATTTTAGTATTTTCATAACCGTATCTTTCATAACAAACCTCTCAAGAATAGCTGTGTTTCCTTTCAAAGCAGAAGAAAATAAACAGCACTATAATTATAAACAGCGATAAGACAATTGATGCCGCCGACAATCTTGGATAGTTAAGATTGTAATAATTGTTGTTGATGAAATTCTGCAAAAAATACACATTGGTGTTTGGATAATCACCAAACAAAGCAAATACCTCACGGAAAATTTTAAATGAATAAATAAGCTCCATCAGAAAAACAAAAAATGTAGTTGGCGCAATCATAGGTATAGTAATTTTAGTTACAAGCTGACGTGATTTTGCACCGTCAAGCCTTGCGCTTTCGTAGAGAGATTGTGAAACATTGGCAATGCCTGCCGTAAAAAGAATCACACAAAATCCGCAGTACTTCCACACATAAATAAAAACGATCATCACCATAGACCATTCCGAATTGAAAAATTCAACAGTATTAAATCCAAGTGAATTAAGTAATCCGTTGATTGCACCGTAATCATCAAAAACTAATTGCCACACGCAAATCAGAGATGCAATCGGGACTACAACAGGAATAAGCAATGCACTTCTGAAAAAGGAAGATATTTTATTAAAAGAATTAAGAAACAACGCTATCAAAAACGAAATCACCATTAACAACGGTATCGCCGTAACTGTAAATATACCCGTGTTTTTAAGTGCAAGCAAAAATGTGTTATTTTGAAAAAGCTGTATGTAATTTTCTATGCCCACAAAAGTATCGCCGACATACAGGCTTTTTGTAAAACAAATTATGTACGGCACAATATAGAACACCGCTATGCCTAAAAAAGACGGTAATATAAACAGGTATGCTGCTATATGTTCCTTTTGTTTTCTTATTAATTTAGATTTTCTCATAATTTATTCCTACTCAGTCAAATAAATTTCCGTTGCCGCCGAAAGCTGACGAATAAACTTTTCCTTTGAAATATCCCCGTTTAAGTAATCGTTCACAATATCTCCGATAACCGAGGAGTTGTAATAAGTATTTTCAAATTCCAGATAATCATATAAAGTACAACTGCTTATACTGTTAATCATATCTAAATATTCATTAAAAAACTTAGTTTTTATTTCATCTGAATATTCTTCCTCAGATTTCTCATACTCTCCATCATCATTAATATCATATACACATTTTGACGTATGGTCAATTACATATTCAAAAGCAGCTTTATTTACAGGCAGTGCCCTTACCACTATTGATGGTGATGAGCTGCTTTCACTCCATAATTTTTGAATATCATAACTTAAAACATATTGAATAAAAGCCAATGCTTTTTCTTTGTTATTTGAATTATTATTCAATGCAATACCACATTGAACAAATGCTGATACTGCATTCGCCTTTTTATTGTAGTTTGGAATAATAACCGGCGTGCTGTTATTATTATAAATATAAAAATAAGAATTTAGCGTACTCATCATAGAACCGTCGAAAGATAATTGTGAAGTACGAAACAAATAATTACCTGTTATATCCCATGTAGTTCCTTCTTTTCTTGAATTATCATTCCTAATCATTTTTCCAATATAATCTAAGCTCTCGGTAAATTCATCGCTTGAAAATTCTGTAGTTTTATTATAAAAATCCACATATTCATTAACATAGGAAAGGAAGAACTTATATGTTTCATCTTTATTTCCAAAAAGCGCATAACTATGGTCTTTGTCAGATAACCGTATCTCTAACTCTTTAAATGAAAAGTTAGTATTTTCCAGATTATATTTATCTAATATTTCCTGAGTTGTTATAAGTATATTGGGGCAATAAGCTATAGGTATAATATATCGCTTTCCATTGTAAATTCCGCAATCCATTATTGTTGAATTATAGTCATCAAAATCTATATCTGATTTGTATAATTCCGCAAGCTCATCTATATCCGCAAATGAACCGTTATCAATCAGCTTTTCAAAAGGTAATTTTTGATTCAATGAAATTATGTCGGGTCCTTTCCCCGCCATTATCTCTGTTGATATTTTTGTAAGCATAGTATCTTCCGAATCAAATTCCACAATTTCAATTTGATAGGACTCATCAAGGTTTTTAAGACAATAATTATTATATTTTTGTATCAATTCTACACAAAGCGAATCTTCATTGTTTATGGTATAATATTTTAATTTTTGACCGTCTTCATTATTCTTTGAACAGGATGCAAAACATAATAATATTGCCAGCAATAAAAATATTGATGTCAATTTAATATACAACTGATATTTCACCTCAAACTTAATCAAGAAAAAACAGTTAATTCATACGGATAAGTAGCGAAATTAATATGCACTGAGTTAAATTCACTTCATTAATAATTGAAAGTAACATATGAACCCTTTGCAGGGTCGGAAACTACTACAGTATCATCCTTAACTTTAGTTATAAACACATAATGCAATAAGGAATCGTCAATTATCATGTGTGCAATTGCAGGCAAAGGCAATTTATTAGTTAACACACTTTTATCCGCTTCAACAACTTTTTGCTAAAAACCAAAATGCTCAATTACCTTTACTAGTCCATGTGCAGCTGGGTCGCAATCTGTTTCGTCATTTTGTAATATACATTTAAATCTAATCATAATATACCAGTTCATTCTGTTAAATAAATTTCCGTAGCAGCCGAGAGCTGACGAATAAATTTATCCTTTGATATACCTTTATTTATATAATTGTCAACAATGTCACCGATAACATTGTCATTATAATATGAATGTGACACATCTCGATACAAGGTGCAAGCGTTTACATTATCGGCAATGTCAATGTATGCTTTCATAAAATCGTTGTCAATCCCGATAATTTTATTGTTATCATCCGTTCTTGAGCCGGCAACAAGCTTAGCATTATCGTAAACAGACATATTCACAGGAAAACTCAAACTTCCTGATGCTGTTGCACCAATTTCTTGAATTTCATCACTAAGAGTATATTTTATAAACGCAAGTGCTTGCTCCTTTCGTTGTGTATTATTATTAATTGCATATCCAACCTGTATGTGTGCGGAATTAACATCTTTGTTTTTTGTCAATCCACGAAAGACTACAGGTGTTTCATTTATAGATTGATAATAAGAATAACTTCCTGCCATCAACGGAAATGACCGATTTATATACAATCCGTCAAACAATTCATTTGTATTGTTTTTTTGAGAAATCGTCAACATCTGCATCATTACATCTAAATTATCTTTAAATTCATCGGTATCAAAATACACAGCTTTATTTTCAAAATCAACATAGCTGTTTAAAAATCTGCAAAAGAGTTGCATTGGATAATCAAACCACAAAAAATCTGACAACTCATTAGATACAAATGAATAGCCTTCATCATTTAAAAAATAATTTTCAAATACATCTGAAAAATTACTGTATGTCAAAGAAAAGCCGTTATTTTCTTTGATATCGAAATTTTTCAATCTTTCTTCTGTAGATACCAATACATCAACTCCATAAAACAGCGGTACAATATATAAACCGTTATCATAAACTCCTGCGTTGAGTATGTTAACGTTATAATCATCAAGATTTATTGCATTTGAAGAATTATCATCTTTTAGCAAATCATAAATATTCATTAATGAACGGCTTTCAATTAATTTTTCAAAAGGCAATTTTTGACTAAGTGAAATAATATCAGGTCCACTTCCTGCCATAATTTCAGTTGATATCTGCGTTGACATTTCTTGTTCAGAATCAAATTTAACTATCTCAACTTGGAAAGACGGATTATTACTGTTTATGCAGTATTTATTGTATTTTTCTATAATCCAAGACAGAGAGTCTTCATCATTTAATGTGTAATAAACAAGATGATTTTGTTCGCTGTTATTTTTTATTGCACAACTTGAAAATGAAGTAATTATTATAACACTTAAAAGTATAGCTATTATGGCTTTAATAGATTCATGCGGTTTAAATAAAAAGCGTGTGAACATAATTACATTTTATCCTTAGCCTATTCCGTTAAATAAATTTCCGTTGCCGCTGAAAGCTGACGAATAAATTTATCTTTTGAAAAATCTCCTTTTAAATATTTATCAACTATATCACCAATTACTGACGAGTTGTAATAGGTGGTTTTTAAATTTTTATAATTATATAAGGTACACCCGCTTATATCATCAATTATACCCAAATAATCTTTCCAAAATATTGAATCCACATTTTCTGAAAATTCTTTTTCTTCTTCATCAAATTCTCCGTCTTCGTTGTAATCCCACTCCTCGCCAGTTTCAACTTCAACAGCATAGTCAAAAGCTTTATTATTCACCGGCAACGATATTTCATTTGTGCCTGAAAATCCCTTATCGCTCCTACTTCCGCACCAATATTCTTGAACATCTTCACTTAAACAATATTCAATAAATCTTAATGCCTTATCTTTTTTATCTGAATTTTGATTTATAGCTATTCCGCACTCAACATAAGCTGTTATTTTGTTCTCATAGCTAAAATTTGGCAAAATAGCAGGAGTTTTGTTTTGTAAAAAAATATTGTAATAAGCTGTTTTTATACCTCCTATTGTACCGCCAAAAAGTAACCTAGGAGTAGACAATATACAACCATTGTTTTCTGAATTATATAAATCATAATATACATTCTCGTTGGTGTTATCATTATTTATCAACTTCTTAATATAATCTATATTTTCCAAAAAGCTATTGGTGTCAAAGTTTGTTGTTTTATTATCAAAATTTACATAGCTATCTATAAATGAATACAAAAGGCTATAGTTATCACTTTCATTTCCAAAAAGCGAACAGGAAACTTTTTCTTGTGAAAGTTGTCTAGATAATTCTTTATAGGAAAAATCAGAAAAATTTAAATCATATTCTTTTAATTTTTCTTGAGTAGAAATAAATATATTGGGACAATAGAAAAAAGGCACAAAATACCGTTTTCTGTTAACTATTCCCGATTCCATTACTTTTGTGTTATAATCATTAAAGTCGATATTAGAACCATATGTATTTATAAGCTCGTCAACATCCGCAAATGCGTGATTTTCAATAAGTTTTTCAAATGGCAATTGTTGATCTAACGAAATAATATCCGGTCCATCGCCTGACATAATTTCCGTTGCCATTATTGTGTACATTTCATCTAACGAATCATACTCTACAATTTCTATTTGATAGGACTCATCGTAATGCTTTTTACAATACTTATTATACCTTTCAATAATATCGCAAATAACATCCTCATTATATGCACAATATGTAAGCTTTGAGGAATTGCTTGAAGCTGTGCTTTCACCACATCCGCTGAAAGCAAACACAGTAATAATAAATTGTAATGTTAAAATTATCGCAATTTTATTCTTCATAATGATTCGCCTTGTGATTTTTTATATGTCTTAACATAATTCTAAATTATTAATCTGTAGTCTATCTGAATTTTTATTATTTAAATCAACAATAACGCTCTACTTGTTAATTCATACGGATAAGTAGCGAAATTAATATGCACTGAGTTAAATTCACTTCTGTTTCAATTTTCATTTGCTGTTCGTTACTCAAAACAAATTTTATAAATTCATATGCAAATTGTTTGTTATTAGAAATATTATTAATATGCAGCTTAATATTTTCATCGCTAAACCTTTATTTTCTTAAATTATATTTCGAGAAAACATCTTATAAACATCGTTTTACTTTTCAAAAATATTTACTCTTCAAGATAAATTTCAGTTTTTGATTTGAGCTCTTTAATAAATTTATTTTCATCTATTTCATCGGATAAAAATTTATCTACAATATCACCTATAACCTCTGTGTTATAATAATCATACAATCCATAAAGTCTATAACTTTTTATGTTATCAACGTAATCCTTTGCATACATAAAATTAGCTTCTGAAATATTTGCAGTGTTATTAATATACTTTACCTCTTTTGCTTTATCAAATAATTTACTGTAAGATTCATTGTTGACGGGATATTCCCAGCCACTTCCGTAAGAGGTTGTCGGTAGATATTCCTCTATATTCGCTCCGCAAAAATCACTCTGCACCTTTTCCGATAACGCATACTCAATAAACTCAAGAGCTTTTTCTTTGTTGTCGGAATTATTGCTAATAAAAATTGCATCGGTTATAACACCCGTGGACTCACCGTCTTTATTCGGTGTATTCAAAATTATAGGCTCGTCATTATCATTTTCAATGTCTGCAATTTCATCATATAACGCAAATAATTCAATCTGACCATTCGATGATAACAATGGCACTATATTTTCTTTATTTTTCTCATTACTGCTGTATAGTTCTTTTAGCGAGGTGACAGACTTTCTAAAGTCATCGCTATCAAAATCATATTTTTGAGAATAGAAGTCAACATTTTCATTTATTAAATTCAGAAAAACATTTTTATAATCCTCAACGCCGGAAAATAGAGCTTGATTATTATCATCATTATTAATATTTCCGCTCAATCCTTTGATGTTATCGTATGTTAAATTCGGTTGTTCGTTGTCTAAATATTTTGATAATTTGCTTGATGAGGAGAGTAAAATCTGAGGCTCAAATGTTACAGGAATAAAATATCTTTTTCCATCGTAAACACCCGCGTCAAGAATATTAGAATTATAATCGGATAATTTTAATTTATCCTTGTCTTCGCTATTAGAAATAATATCGTCAATATTTGCAAATACCCCCTGTTTAATAAGTTTTTCTGTTGATGATGATAATAGAGATAATTCAGCAGATGTAATAATATCAGGACCTTTCCCTGCCATAAGCTCAGTTGTAAGTTGACTTGTCATTTTTTCAATATTATCAAACTCAACAATATTGATTCTATTTTGAACATTCTTACATTTTTCATTATATTGATATATTAAAGTAGAAACTGGTGATACTTGCGGTTCATAGTGATAATAAGTAATTGTATTCTCCTCTTTTTTGTCTGCTTCACATCCGACGCAGGTTAAAACAGAAAATATTAATACGACTGCCAATAAAATACTTACAAATTTTTTCATCAGCTTACTCCTCTGTATAATAATAATTTACTTTAAACAAAAGTTTATTGATACAACTATGTCAAAATTTACGGATAACATGTTAAAAGTATATAGGAAATGATGTTGCTATTTAATTATTATCCAAGAAATACAACACTTGATTTTCCAGTTACCTGATATAATCCTAGACCTGGACTGTACGTATTTGCATAATTTAGTGCAGCTTTTGTATGTGCTGTTGCATTAGTGCATTTTTTTACTCCGTCCTTAATTTTACTTGATAATGAATTTTTGTTTTTCGTTGTAATCAACCTTCTTATTATTTTATCAAAAAAATATTTGCGAATGTTGATTTTTGCAAAAATGGTAATAAATCCGACAAAAATTGCACTCTATAATTCTTATTTAGGGAAGCAGCTTTAAACCTTATTTAAATTTTTCGATAATAAAAGTTTCAAATTCCTGCAACACAAAGCCAAAGTATCATAATGAAATTAACGCAAATACGGCTAGAACATAAAATTCAATACAAATCAAAAATGCTATCCTTTTTCTTGGCATAACGCCTTAAAGAAAGGATAGCATTTTTTAGAATATTTGATTTTAAACAGGTAAAAATAGTGGGTTTTTAGGTAAAAATTCGGTTATCTAAAATTACCGCATATCACATATTGAAAACGGTTACTCTGTACTAGGTATTGAAACATTTGCTAAAATCTGCAATGCATTAAATATCACACCTTACTATCTCTTATTAAGTAGTTTAAAAAAGTAATAACATTCCTAAAAATATTGTTGACAAACAAATTTTTGCAATGATAAATCATTGAGCCTGATATCAAAAATAATATATAGAGTTTTAACTGAACAGGAATAAAACGGATGACAAATTCTTTTTTTTGAGTTATAATCCTAATTAAGGAGGTATAGCTCTATGAATGTACTGATATGTGATGATGATTTGAAAATCGTTCAGCAAATCAAAAATTTTCTCCTTAAATTATCAAAACAGTCAACCTATAATTTTGATATTACCTGCTTTTCAAATGGGGATTCTATATTGGATAAACAAATTAAAACTGATTTTGCGTTTATTGATATAGAAATGCCCGGTGTTAATGGACTTTCTGTTACAAAACATCTTCAAACACTAAATCCGAATATTATTGTCTTTATAGTTACATCTTTTCAAGGATATCTTGATGATGCAATGGATTTAAAGGTTTTTAGATTTTTATCTAAACCCATTGACGAAAATAGATTTTTTAGGAGCATGGAGATTGCTTTAAATCTGTATAAACAAAGCACAGAAAAAATTATCTTAGGCTATTTTGATGAATGTCACAATATATTTACAATTGACATCTTGTATTTAACTATAGAAAATCGCAAAACTAAACTAGTTACAAAAACGCAAGAGTTCATTTCAAATAAAAAGTTTGATTATTGGAAAAAGCAGTTATCCAAATACGAGTATTTTGCCCAATCACACTATAGTTACATAGTTAATTTAAAGAATGTAACAGACTTTGATAAAAATGAAATCACGTTATCGTTTAATTCTAAAAAAGCAACAGTACCTATATCCCGTAGTTTCTATGCATCATTCAAAAAAGCTTTTTATGAATATATGGGAGGTACAATATGACTTCAAATATATGTTATGCTGTGGTATATTTTATCGAATCTCTAATATCTCTTTATTATTTTGATTTTAAATTCAAAAGAAAAATTGCTAAAAAATTCATATTTTTATTTGCACTAGGAAATTTTATTATTTTATACATACTTCATTTTTGTGAAATCCCCATTATAAATCTTTTGGGATTCTTTTTCTGTAATTTTCTAATTTCAATATTATGTTATAATACAAAATTAAAATCCGCTTTATTTAACAACTTAATTCTTTTATTTCTTATGATCGTCACTGAATTAATGGTATTTTATTTTTCTTCAATCATTTTCAGGATAGATTTATTTGAAAGCTATAATGATGATTTTATATTAATTATTCAAGCTACAATTTGTAAATTGCTTTATTTCTTATCAATACATTTAATTATAAAAATATCACAAAAAGAAAGTATGGAAACGAATTCTAAATTTGCTCTTATTCTTTGCATTCTGCCAATCGCTTCTATTATTTTAATGCACACTACTGTATATCTTTGTATTATCTATTCAGTAAATGATAATTTTAAATTATCTTTAGTTATAGGAAACTTACTTCTATTGTTTTCAAATATTATTGTTTTCTATATAAACGAACTAACAATAAAAGTTAATCATAAATACACACAAATACTTTTAGATAAGCAGCAAGAAAAGGATACGATAGATTACTATAAGCTGTTAAGCGAACAGAATGAAAATTCAAAAGTGTTGATTCACGACATAACTAAACACTTAAATACAATTAAACAATTATCAGAAAATAAAGATTCAAATATAACTCAATATATATCTGAAATTGTTGATGATTTTAATATTATGAATCCTATTGACTACTGTAATAACCCTACAGTCAATTTAATTACTCATAGGTATTATGAGATATGCAAGAAAAATAACATCAACTTTACAATCAGTATAAAAAACGCAAATATTGATTTTATTAAAGAACATGATATAACTGCCTTACTTGACAACCTTTTAGAAAATGCAGTTGAGTCAGCGTTAATGACAAATGAAAAATTTATTGATTTTTCTATTAGTACAAGAAATTCCAATTTTGTAATCATTAAAATTTCAAATTCTTGCAATAAAAAACCTAAATACATTGATGGAACTCTCGTATCTTCTAAAAGCACATCCGGTATGCACGGAATTGGCACTAGAAGTATTAAACGAGTAGTTGAAAAATACAATGGAAATTTAGAAATGAAATTTGATAGCAATACAAATACATTCACTTCTACTATTGGAATAAACTCTAATACACAAAATTACGAACGAATATAATCTCTTATTTTTCTTCCATATATTTTTTCGTTATTTACTTATTTGAAACAATAAACTGCTCTTACCGCCCTGTTCACGACAACGTTGTTTAGTTTCTATTAAACCTACTTTCTTTAAATCTTTAATAGCTCTTCTTACTGTAGCAGGCGACAGCTTTATGTCGCCTGCTATTGTTTTTACGGAGGGCCAGCATTCGCCGTTTTTATCGGCTCGGTCGTAGAGGTAGGTATAGACTGCTACGGCTCTGTGAGGTAAGTCCATTTGATAGAGATAAGTTAATCTACTCATTGCTGTTATCCCCCTGTGGTGGTCGCTCGGTTCTGACGACTACTTTTCCCTGCTTATTTTTGTTCTGTTCAACGCTTGAATTTTCAGGTTCTTCTGTTAGTTCGTCTTGCTGTTCAGATATTAGTTCTTCTGTATCAACAATATCTTCACAGTCGGTCTGTTCTGCGTTGGGCGAGGTCTTAAGATTTTCGTTTTTCTTCTTTTTTTCACCGCTTGCTTCATCAAAACCCGAGTCAGTCACAGGACAGTATGTCCGGATTATGTTATTGAACAACTCCGAACGGTTGGCATAGTGAACCTCACGGTTGCCGTTTTCCATGACCTCATACTTTTCTTCAAATTCTATGCCCCATTTAAAGAAAAGCTTTAGCTTGACTTTCATCGGATAAAAGCCTGTTTTCATAACAACAAATGTGCCTTTTGGAAGTAACTTCAGCTCATCGGGAGTCATCAATGGTCTTTCTATCATCTGCAATGATTGGGACGGATCATTTTTGCTCCTGCTTACGGAGCCTGACATAACAGTTCTTGAACCGAGCGCTTTTGACAGCACTTCCGCACTTGTGCTGTTTGGAGCAAAGCCGCCGAAAATGGTCAGCTGTGTGTTATCTATGATAACATCAGCACCCTCTTTGCCGTAATTTTTCTCAAGTTGTGCGAAGGATTGAATTATTGGCACTATCTGTAACCGCCTTGAACGAGAAGCGGAGAACATCATCTCGGCTGAATCAATCTTTGGCAAAGTTCCAAATTCATCGCAGAAGAATACACAGCGATTTTTCAGAACACCGCCGTTTTCATCTGCGACAGAAAGAATTTCACGGTAGAGCTGTTGGATTATGAGTGACACCATAAAGAATGTGTTGGGGTTTTCTTCCGGCATTACAATGAATATCGCACACTTTTCATTGCAGAATTTTTCAGCGTCAATCTCTGTATCAAAGCACAAAAGCTGTTCAAGCTCAGAGTCAAGAAATGCATTCAGCCTTGACAATACCGTACTCATAACACTTGACATACTCTGCTCGGCTGTGTTCAGCGCCGCCCCTGCAAACCATTTTGCTTTGTGGTCGTCTGGAAGATAGTCCATTAAAAGTTGGAACTGATTTTTGCCTTTCTTGTTGGTCGGAGCAAGTAACTCCTGAATGATTTTGAATACCGAAACAATATGCCGTTCTTCGTGTTCGCAGAATTCCGAAACAAGCAGAATAGTTGCTGTTAAAAGTCCCTCTGCCGCATCATAAAAGTAAGCGTTCTGTCCGAATGAAGCCGAGTCCATACCTGAAAGAATAATCGTTTTTGAAATGATTTTTGCATACTTTTCTGCTCTTGCCTTGTAAACAAGCTGTTCGTGTTCAGCTTTGTATAAGTCCATATACTTATTCACAAGATGCAGGAGATTGTTGCCGTGAGAGCGTGTTGGGTTACGCAAATCTATTACTGAAATTTTGTAGCCGTAATACTTTTCTGCAATCGTTCCATAATTCCGAACTACATCACCCTTTGTGTCGGTTGACAAGAATGACATACCCGTAGCACAGGCATACTCAATGCACGGGTAAAGCCAATATGCGGTCTTGCCGACGCCTGCCGCACCAATCATCAGAGCGTGAACATCACCTGTATCAACCATTGCTGTTGTGCCATTTTTGCTATTCTTGCAACCGACAACTATACCTTGCTCCTTTGGTCTGCTGTCGGGAATTGTACGCCATTCATTTGGTTTAAAATCAATTTGTTTGTATGTTTTTTTGACTTCCTTTTTGGTCGCCCAACGAGCCGTGCCGTGCTGACCTTGACCGACTGTCTTATTCTTTATACGGTTGAGTGAATAGTAATTGCCGACCGTAGAAATTATTATGAACAAGGCAAACATTGAGCCTGCAACAATAATCAGAGTTATAACACTTGACGGCATATTTCATCAGTCCTTTCACCGTTTAAAATATCCTCATTCCAGTCTTTATGGATAGGAATGAGGATTTTGCTTTTGATATTCATTGAGTTTAATTTTTCGGCTATGCGTTTGTTTGCTGTCTGTCCTGCTTCGTCATTGTCAAAGCAAAGAAAAACATTTTTGATATTCAGATTGTCTTTCAGACATTGAAAAAGCACCCTGTCCGAAATGGAGCAGGATGCCGCATAGCTGTGTTCTTTCCAATTTTCCTTGTGCATTGAAATGTAGGAAAGCATATCAATCGGTGCTTCGAATAAAAATATCTTGTCGCTTGTGCCGTTAAAGTGAAAGCTGTACTCGAGCTGACTGCCTGCAACATTTCCTTTATACGGATTACTCGTCACCGTTCCTCTCTTATGTGCGTGACGAGGCTTACCGTTTGAATCATAGCCGACAAATACTGCGTTGTGAAAATCGGCAGATTCATAAATCATTTTCTTCCGCACAAACTCAAAAAGCACATCTTTATCAATTTCACGAGTCAACAGCAGATAAGAAAAAACTCTGCTCATCCTGTCATTCCTTGGTGGTAGTATAAATGACTTTTGCTCTCGTTCTGTGGTCTGCAAATTTACTATTTGACCGCCATAGTTACTCAAAAGCATTTGAACCGCTTCGGCATAGTCCTTGTTGTAAAATTTGCGAATGAAATCAATCGCATCACCACCTTTTTGTTCGTACTGATGATACCAGAGATGACCTCTGATTGTGACCTTTTGCGAACCGTCAAGCCATTCGTATTCAGAACCTGATTTCTTAACTTTCTCGCCCTGACTGATTAAAAAATTTGCAAGGTCTGTTCGCCTTGCCTGTTCTCTTTGTTCTTTTGTAAAATAAATGTAGGTTGATATTTTAATCACTTCCTTGTATATATTTTTCTTTTCTGCTGTAATATCTTATAGTGGGTTAGTTCTTTCTCTTATCACTGTGACAAGAGGCACCTGTCAGTGTTTGGGTGCAGTTGTTCCTGAGTACGATTTATGCTAAATTGCCTATTGATTTTTCAAAAATAAGATAATATGATAGTAATGGATTTAGAATATCAGAGGTGAATGTTTATGGATGTTTTTAGCACACTTATCAAGGGACCTTTTGAAATTACAATAGATAACTTTGTTGATGCTACTCATAAAAAAGAGCCGTATTTTCAGAAAGATTCCAAAGGGAAAGAAAAACACTATGCAATATGCCCAGAGTGCGGAAACCCGATTCAAATCATAAATTTATTCGGACAAGAATACGAGGAACAAATAACAAAAAAACGTAACACTCATGCTAGGCATACTGGCAAAGATATCAAAGATTTATCCGCACATAATCAATTGAAGTACTTGTCTTGTCCTTTACACAAGACTAATTCTTTTTCATGCAAAAAAATTAGAGAGAATGAAATTTACAATTCGAATTTGCTTTCATTAATAAAAAATAACACTTATAAAATCATAAAGGACATTCGTGAAATAACAGGAATTAATTTTAGCAAAGATTATCTTAAGGAAATAATCCAAACTTATACAAATTCAGGACACTATTCATATATACATACACATAAGTTTAACATTCCATATTCTATATTATTTACATCGGGCTCTTTAGATTTATTTGGTCGCTTCATACTTAGTGATAATGGTATTTCTGATGAAATTGAAAGAATTATAAATTGCAGTTCAAACTTTAAAGTAAAAATCATAAAAGATGACAAGGAAAATATTTCAAAGAAGATTGCTAAAACTTCTTCAAAATATCTTCATTTAATACTAAAATTTTCACATCATAATGTCGAAGCAAAAACACTTCTACTTTCAATTTTAGAATACGAAGATACTGTTGATAATGCCATAACGCTTGGGAGCACAACAATTACAATGAAACCATTTATTTATGACTAAAAATGCAATCCCTGATCTCGTTTCTTATCATTAATCTTCTGTTGCAACTTTTTATCCGTCCTTTGAGCTTTCTGTTTTCTTCAAAGCGGAGCCTACTTTGAATCATATTGCAGAGGTAGCGAAGGAGATAAAGAGAAGAAACTGCAACGCTGTTTCGGCTTGTTTTAATTGAATAATGCTGAGGATAAAGAACACCTCTGTCTGAATCAAAGACTGATTCGGCAGAGGTGTTTTCTTCATATTCAAAGGGTTTTGTAACAGATTCATTGTCCGAATTTTCGCTTTTCTCAACCACATCTTCAGTGAGATTTAGTTTCAACGCTTCCTTGATTATTGCATTCTTGATTGACTTGAACTCCTTGTTTTTAGCAAGCGGAATCCTGTCAGGCATTTCATCCGTGTAGGTGCGGATTGTATTTTCTTTTTGCTTATACCAAAGGTCATACAACTTTTTAATTCTGCTGTCATTGGCAAGCTCATCAACAATAGAATCCACAAGTGCTTTTACATCAGGTTTCGGATAGCCGTAAACCTTTTTACCTTTCGTTTTTGAAAGTCTGTCGGCAAGCTCCAACAGCTTATGCTGAATTGATGCATTGACATAGATTTCGCAGTTGATATTCGCAACCAAATCCTCTACAATGTCACGAGCCTCGGCACGGAGCTTATCCCTATGCTCGGTTTGCCTTTCATATTTGCACAATAAATCTTGCTGAAAAATATCTTTTGCAAATGACAAACGCAGATTTTCAACTCCTTTTTGAGTGAGATACCCCTCATTTTCAACCGTTGAATATGCAATCAGATGCACATGAGGGTGGTGCGATTCATTATGAAACGCCGCATACCACCGAAGATTTTGGATTGGAATTTTAAGATTCTTAGCAAGTGCTTCTGTCTGTGTACGGAGCATATCTCGCCTGCGTGTAAGGTTGAATTAAAAAGACGGAATTCAATCGTACCCTTGTAGAACACGCTGTGAAGATTCAGTGCGTGGTAGCGAGTATCATCATAATGTCTGTAACTGTAATCCTCGCCGTCATACCACATTGATTTTATCTGCTCCATTGACATCGGAGGACGGTTATTGATTTCATCAAGAAAGCGTGTGTCCATCTTCTGGCAGTAATGTTCTCTTGACACATTCACTTTTAACGCCTTATAAAGCAAGTCCTCTTTAGCCGTCATAATATTTACGATATTGCGAAGTGTTTTCGGATTATGCGGAGCTGCATTAATATGACAATGCAAACCGCAGCTTGAGTTGACTCTCGCTCCTGCGCCACGAAGCTTTCTGACTAACTCCTGTATAGTTTCTATATCATCATAGTTACAAATGGGAGTGACAAACTCTACCGAGTAAAGGTAACTTGCGTTCTGTCCCGAACGGTTTTCACATCTAACGCTTGCGTCACGCATAATCTTCCACATCCTGCCGTCATTATCACGGACAGAATAAGCGTCATAACAGCCGCCGACATGAGTTGCATCTGTATGAAAATAACCGGCAATCACTTTCGCCGCAGTACTGCGAGTGATGCCGGTCATTTCTATTTCTATGCCAAAATTTTGCGACCTCAAGTCTTTTCCTCACTTTCAATCTTTGGTTTTTTAGGCTTTGGTGGTTTCACCTGTGAACCTTTCATATCAATAAACTCTCTGACATTTGCGGGAACATATTTAGCGTACAGAGAGTCCACAGATTTTTCAAGCTCTTCCTTGAAATCCAAATCACGCTGTGACATATACAGCCTGATTGCATTCAGCTTTTCGTCATCATACATTATGCTCACGCTTGTTTTCTTCATTAAAATCACCTCGTCATTTCTTCTTTTGATTTACATATTTTATATTCGGTATCTTCAGCCACTTTGTCCACCCTCGACCGTTAAGCTCTGTTTTGACAACTCCGTAGGCTGTGCCTTGTGCTTCAATAACTTCACCGTTGCCGATATACACTCCGATGTGTCCGTCCATCCAGACAGCAAGCCCGGGTGTTTCCGGCATACTTGAAATCGGACCACTTTCTGTAACATTGTTCCAAATAGAATTTGCACCGCAATCCGTAAACCCGTTTGAACCTGCTACAATTTCTCCGCTGTCAGAGTTGTACCAAGCATATGATTTTATCAAACCTATGCAATCACAAACTCTCTTGCCGAGCCATTTTTCACCGACCTGTCGCATTTCACCGCCTGCCTCGTTGTTGCCGGGAAACAGACTTGCCTGTTGGTCAAGGTATTGCTTTGTGCAGACCTGACCGTAACCGCCGTAAACATAACCCCAACCGTTTTTGTATGCGTTCTCGCACCACTTGACAAGGTCGAGATTATTTTTCGTGATCTTGTCAGTAAAGCCTGCGGTACTGATTTCAGCGTCCTTGATTGACTGCATCATCTTTTGGAACTCGTCATACTTTATCTCCGTTCCGAATTTCTGATTGACGGCTTTTATCAAATCCTCATCAGACTGATTCTTCTTGAAACAGGAAACGAAGCTTTTTACAAAGTCCTTGTCCTCTGATTTACCGGACAGGGAGAACAGATAGATAACCTCTGCTTGCATGTTATAGTCGGACAGTTTCTTGCTTTTGAGTTGATTTTCAACCTCTGTCATTGTGTCGTTAATAAGCTGTAAATTTTCCATCTGCTCGGCTGAAATGTTTTCTTGTATAGACTGATTGAGCTTGTCGGTATCAATATCCATACTTCCGTTGAAAACGGAAACAACAGCAACAATCGGCATAACCACAATTATGATTATGCCGATTACTATACCGCCTATTGTTTTTATTACTTTTTTATCTGTTAGCAGAGCAACTGCTATTTTCTTTAGTGCCGCACCTATGGTAGCACTCACAAAATCACCTCCTGAACGCAAAAAATCCGATTGAAATTCATTTAAGAAAATCAATCGGATTTTATTCTTTGATTATGTGGCAAAACGGAAAGACAAACCGATTTTTAACATTCTCCATTCCATTCTGCCATAAATTCACTTAAATAAGATTTCATATAACGATCTCTATGTTCAGCGATTGTTTTTGCAGTTTGAGTGTTCATCATATCTTTCAATAAAAAAAGTTTTTCATAAAAATGGTTAACTGTTGTTGATATATGCTTAGAATACTCTTCTTTATTCATATCTTTTTTTGGTTCTATATCTGGAAGATAAATTTCTCTATTATGACTACCACCATAAGCAAATGCTCGTGCAATGCCGATTGCACCAATAGCATCTAATCGATCAGCATCCTGAACACATTTTCCTTCTATCGAAGAAGGAACAATTGTATCTTTACCTGCAAACGATACTTCATCAATAATTGTACAAATTCTATTTATTATAATCTCATCAACTTTATGGGATTCTAAAAATTTAATAGTTTTATCTTTATGTTCATAAGTTAAAGGAGATAGTTTTTTATCGTCAACATCATGTAGTAAAGAAGCTAATTGCACAATTAATATATCTGCCTTTTCTTTGCAGGCAATATTAGTTGCCGTTTTATAAACTCTCAAAGTATGAAAGACATCATGTCCGCTATAATCATTTTCAAATATCTTTTTAACATAATCAATAGCATCATCAATAATTGACATAATAATCACCGTTATTTTGAATTTATTAACCTGTTATTTTGTAATTATCATACCACAATTTTAAAATTCTGTCTATTCAAAATTTTATCTTCCGCCTGCACTGCCAAAAATTTCGGCTTTGTATTCGGGAGCCTGAACAAGTAAAAGATAGCGTTCATTACCGCACCTATACAGACAAGTGCCACGCTCACCGAATTTGATTAAGGCATACTCGTTTGGTTCTACCATTAGTGCATCTTCAAAGTCCTTCGGATTGATATTGCCGGGGTAAAACAGGAAATGATGAGTAGGAATTGAAAATAGCGGCTTGGTATATTCCTTAACGCTTGAATCCAGTCCGAACTGCTGTGCAATTCTCGGAACTTCGTTTGATGCAAGCATTATTCCAAGTCCTAAAAGCATATTGCCGGGGAAGGTTAGCAACCCGAGGAACAGCAGAGTTGTCTGCATAAATGCTGTCAGGCATAGTGCCGCTATTTGCTTCATCCACTGATTGAAGCCGTCCTGATATCCTCTCGGAACGCTGAACATATACAATGCACCTACTGCCATCTGAATAAGCAAGATTCCTCCGCGCTTTATGTTAGCAAAGAAGATCTTTATTACGCAATAGGCAAAAGCTATCATACATAGCAAATTGAGAAGTCCGAATGTTGTCTGTGTTGATACTGCAAAACTACCTTCTAAAACACTTGTGCTTTTTCCTGCTAAATCAAGACTTTGCTGTCCTGCCATTATGGAGGACAAATCCTTTGAGAATGTGTTTTGCAGGCTGATGCAGAACTTGTACAGCTCCACAGGCACGACACCGAACAGCGAACAGGCAAAGAAACCTTTTAAGACATTAATTGCGGTTGTTTTGATATTTGCTCTGCCATTCTGATATTCAACAGCTACATCAAATACGGCAACAACCGTGCCTGCGACGAACAATGCCCAGCCAAAAAGCGTAAACAGATTTATTGTTGCCTGCACCCATTCAAGGTCGAAGACATCTGCGCCCATATTTCCCATCATTGTGAAGAAGTCGGCAACAGCGTTGTAAATCGTTTCATAAAGCCACTGAATCATTGTGTTCCATATAGCATTTGAGATTTGCTCATCGAGGTAATCGAACACACCTCCTATGGCACTTCCGATACCACCGATAAAATCTCCTAACCAGTCAAAAATATAAATCACCCCCTGTCAAATGGAAAGTTGAAAATGGGAAGTTGAAAATTAAGCTGTGCGTCTTCGCCGCAATTTTAAATAAATTCGGGCAACAAGGCTTTTTATCATTTCAAACCATCTGCTCGTCCGAAATTTTCCATTTTACATTTTCCATTTTCAATTTTATAGTATTGTCCAAATGTATAGCGGTGCAGTCAGCGAGAACACAAGACAGCCGAAAAGTATTGCAGGCGCAGTGAACTCAAACTGCCCATGTTTTCGATAGTCCATATACGCCGTTGCGAGTTTAACAAAGAAAAGTATAGCAAGAATCATATCCACCGCAGGAAAAACAACATTATTTACAACATTTTTAATCTGTGTTTGAGCCGATGTCCATGTGCTTTCGATTGCTGATGACACATCGCCTGCGGCAAAGACTGTTACTGCCGAAATTCCGAGCATTAACAATATTACTGATATTCCTGCCAACCACTTCAACAACTTAATTTTTCTTGATTTTATCATTTTTTACCTCCGATTTTCTTAAATCATTCTCCGATATATATCTGACTTCGATGTTCAGTTTTTCTGCAAAGCGAATCTCTGTTTTCATACTCTCAGTTATTTCATCTCCGAAAACCCAAACCGCATCACAAACCCAAAGCATAGAAAGTCCTGCGTTCATACCAAGGTTTCTTTCTTCTTTGTTGCTGTCATCTAAAATCAGCGCATAAAAATGCGGTATGAACGGAGCCATACCGCACTCTAACGCATATCGGGCATATCGTTTTGCGTTTTCAATATTTGCAGATACATTACCGCCCAAAGGCGAACAGATATACACCCTGTGCATTATTCATCGTCCTCATCTTTCCTTTTAAATTTTATGATAAGAAATGCAATCAAACCGCCGACAGCAACAGAACCCAAACCGATGTAAAAACCGAGATTTGAATTGTCTCCTGTCTGTGGTTTTTCGGGTTCAGGCTGCGGATGAATTGCTACTGTCTGATCCTTGTCATCAATATCAGCGTGAACGGCAATTTTCGTTTCATCACGGTAGAGAGTTTCAAACACAACGATTTCTGTATCTTGGGTAATTACAGAGCCGTCAAAGGTGAAAGATAAGGTGGAATTTAATACCCTCGTTAAAATTATCCTCACTTGTTTTTAAGACTTCAAGACTGCCTTTCTTGAGGATATTCTCAAAGGTAACAGTTGCAGTCTTTCCGCTTTCAACCTTAACGGTCTGCGATTTCTGCGTTTCGTACTTACTGTCGGTAATTTCGGCAATGGTGTAACTTCCGGGAACGAGGTCGGTTAATTCAAATTCACCTTTTGAGTTTGTTTTTACAGTTTTGCTGTAATCGTCGCCTTTGACGGTAAACTCAATATTTGCAACATTGCCATCCTCGGAGGTTTTAACAAGTTTGAGATTGCCCGAGCTTGTCTTGACCTTGAAATATGCTCTTATTGGGTCTGCGTCGTTTTCAACACCTGTTATTACATCCTGCAAGCTTGCGTCACCATATGGCACAAGAACAGTTTTGCCGACATCAGGCATTGACTTTGCAGAGTTGAATGTTACTGCATCGTTGACGGTCGAAGTTGAAGTCAAGGTCAGCCTGTTTCCTGATACAGATACACTCATACCGCCTGTTGTCTTGAAGCTGAAATCCGAAAGAATACTGTTGCTGTCGGTGAGTGTTAAAGTGTACTTTCCGTCTGAATATTTCATCTCATAGGTTTCAGCCTTTGAAGCGATTGCCTATGCAAAGCTTGGAACAGTTGAGTAATTTGCAAGGCTTTTAGAAATTGCATTGTAAACCGACTTAACGCCGGGGTTTGCTCCGCCTGTCAATAAACTTTGTATTTGTGCATTTATAGCCGTCATTTGTAGAGCGACAGCCTGAAACAAACTCCCATACAATCAGCTGTGTTGCCACCCATTTCTGATCCTCTGTTCCGCTTAAGCTTTTTTCCGAACCGGGTTTGCCGTAAAGCAGACAAGGTTAATTACTTTTTGCTTTGCCGAGCCTAAATTCTTCCAAACGGTTGAGGCACTTTCTGTCAGCGTATTGCCTGAGTAGAGTGTATGACCGGGTTCAATGCAGTAGGCTTCTTTGCCATCTGCAAAAATCTTGCACAACTCTTCTCCGGGAGTTCCGACCGTGTAGCCGTTGCTGACTGTTGTCTGCTGAAATTTGATTGTGTTTCCTGTACTGTCATAACAGTAGTCAAAGGTAATTGTAACTTTATCACCGCTTGCTGCACTTACAGGGAGCGAGAACATTGTTGCGAATATTACGGCAACCACGAGTAAAAGTGCAGTTATTCTTGTGAATTTCTTATTTCTGATTAACTTAGTCATTTTAAAAATCCTTTCATAAAAAATATGGGGCAAGATTTTACCCTTGCCCCGATTGACGTCTTATTCTGTTTAAATACAATCATAATTTCATCGCCTGCCCTTCATTGAAATCTTCATCTATATCATCGGACTGCTCACTGCCATCCGTAATATTTACATATTCGCCGATAATGTTCAGCGCTTCGCAGTAACTTTCCGAACTCGTAACACGACTGCACATTTCTTTTGCCTCGTCAGCCATACCGTTTTGCTTGAGCGTACGGCTTGCCATACCAAGTAGGGCAAACACATTTCCATTAGTCCCTATCAAAGCACAGTCGGGTTTGAGCTTTTCTTCTTTGTTCTGCTCAGGTTCAAAGCCACTGAGCCTGTTGTCCACATAATCGGACAGCCACATCCCTGCAAAGGCTGTGTATGACTGCAACCGCCACATTGCAAGCTTGCCGATGTCAAGGTGGACATTTTCAAAGGGATAGAGAATACAGGTAACGCCGTCACTCTTGAACACCGAAACATTCTCAAACTTTGTATTGTCAAGAAGTATTCCTTTGTCCGTAAGCATTTTATTGATGCCGTCCATCCATTCTTTAATTTCACCTCCACAGCCCTGCAAGATAAGACCTTCCTTGCCGTTCATACGGCGGAGGTCTGTTAAAGTTATTTGGTTTATTTTCATTGAGATCAGTCCTTTCAAAAAAATAACAGCACCCGATTAAGAGTGCTGTCATTATAAAATTTTAAATTGTCCTTACAACGACCTCAACTTGAGTTATTACATCACGAAGCCTGTCACCACCGACAATATATTCCAATATATCATCTGCCGTATCTCCCCACATTTCTTCTATGTCAATGCATGGTTCATTGCTGAGAACATTATAATTTTTTCCATCTTTTATATAGTAACCCTCGCCAATGTTAATTCTCCCGTCAGGATGTGTGATAGAATAAGATTTGCCTTTCCATTGAAATTCAACTTCTCCACCACAATCTACACACCATTTAAACTCGCTAATTGTTTTAAATTGATCTTCTTCGTTTTTTACAATATTTTTATTTACTTTCATCTGTGTGTTCACTTCCCTATAATACTTAAATTCTGGAACTACATCAGGATAATTTATAGGTCTCTGTGGCAATGGATTACCACGATTAGGATCCCAATTTATCATATGATCATGCGGATTTGTATGTTTATCAGGTCGATTATGGAAACTGAAATGTCTTTCCTTGGTTGCACGTCCATCATCACCAATTTTCGTTAACCTTCGTTCGCCATTCTTATCAAATGTTTCCTTGATTTCGCCCGGTTTTCCTAAAAATCGTTCATTTTCAGTCTTTTTTGGTTTCCACTTACCGCCGTAGGCACTACCTGAACCTTTCAGTGAATACATTTTATTGAAGTTCTCTGGCTGAAGCATTGTTTTGTTAACAATTATACCCTTTTTATTATGCAATGGCAAGTCCAATGATTCTTTATTGAGATATTTCCAACCGCTAAGTTCATAATCAACATAAATTATGTCACCTTGCATTTCAGGAAAAGGTTCGCTGTAACATATAATTTTGCTCGGTTCTATTCGCCTGAGCATTTCTTCGTGGCCTTTCATAAAAAAGTCTTTTTGGTCTGCATGATTGTTATGTTCACGCACCATATATGTTGAAACCGCTACTATACTACCTTTTGGAATTCCATCAAAACAAAACTCAAATGTATTTTCATCACCCAAATTTACCGTAGGAATAACCTTTATATCTTTGCTTGCTAGATAAGCACCACACCAACGGTTACGAAAAGTATTCTAGAGTTGCAGTGCTTTATTCATCTCTATATACATACTAAAATCAGGAGATAAAACAGCTTTGTATTTTTTTAACTTTTCCACATACTCATCAGGCTTTTTCTTGCCTAACAGTACAGCTCCCGAACCTCCGAACGGTTCAATATACCTTTCGTAATTCAGAGGAAAGAGGGCGTACAAAATATGAAGTATGGAGGTTTTGTTACCCATCCAACTTACAGGGGTTTTGATATTCTCACTTCCTTACGGCGAGCCGCCGTTGGCAATTCCCCACCGCATAACATTACGATAGAGGAAACATTGTCAGCAGTGGGGAGTTATAACTCTCATCTCGCCAAAATTTTTTAATACCAATCGCCCCTGAAACGACAAAAAGCCGTTGATTAAGTTTTTAACTCAATCAACGGCTATATATATTGAAACCAATATCAGTCGCTGTCAGAAACGATTGAATTGGTTGTTGTTTAATTTTTACTTTCTACCTTTTTAATGATTTCACCGATTGCTGAAATCACATTTACTGTAACTGCATTTCCAGCCATCTTGTAAAGTCTGCTTTCGGATAGTCCTGTGGCTCTTGCTTTATCGAACTGTTCGTCCGTAAAGCCTTGCAATCTCCAGCACTCCCTCGGAGTAAGCTTTCATTCTGCCTATGTGAACTTCACCGTTTGGCTCAACAAAGGCTACTGCAAACTTTTCATTGCCGTCAAGAACATCTGAATTTTCTTCAAACACCCCCGAATGTTCAGCTTTTCGGTTACTGATTTCCGAGTCGTGCCTTGCTGTTATGCATCTTGCAATTTCTGTCAGTTTCGGATCGGGGTTCAGGTCGATAAAATAATACGCTTGCGTTGCGGAAGTAGTAAGCGTGCGTGCTATATGACTTCCGACTCTGCCACGCCTTGAATTTTGTCCCGAAAAGGCGGTATCAATGCTGTCACTGGGATATGCCATCTGATAACCGTCTTTGGTCTTAGACTTTATCGGCAAGCCAAAGTTTTCAGTATCTTCAATAAGATAAAGTCCGCTATGACCGCCGAATCCGCCCGAACCACAAGTGAGCGTACAGCTCAGTCCTGTTGATGAGTAGATTCGCTCACCTTGTGTGGGATTTTCTTTGTATAAGAGCCTTTCCGCTTGTTTGCGTGAAAGATAGTACTTCTCCGGCACATTTTCCTCGATTATATCCGATAATGTACACTCGATTTCGTGATTGGGGTACTCCGAAATTTTTGCTGTTAAGTACCTGCCAGCACACATCATACCCCTCGTCGGTGCAAGCTGTGCTTACTCCTTTCCAACCGCAAGCGGTTAAAAACTCGCACGCTATGCTGCACCTCCTCTCCCCAAAAAGCTTAATGCTTTTCGGGGACCCTGTATTCAATGTATTGAGGATTGTTTTTAATGTCCTGCCTGAGTCATGGTTAAGCAGACCGGGAACGTTTTCGAGGAAGAGATACTTAGGTTTTTTAACGGCAGCAATTCGAGCAATCTTGAAAAACAGCGTTCCTCTTATATCATCAAATCCTTTTCTCGCTCCTGCGACTGAGAAGGACTGACAGGGAAATCCTCCAACAAGAAGGTCGAAAACGGGTAACTGTTCGGGTACAATTTTTCTTGCGTCATCAAAGTAAAGTTCACCTCCGGTATCGTATATTGCTTCATATGCCTGCTTTACATACTTATCGATTTCGCAGTATCCGACGCACTCAAAACCACCTATGGCTTCAAGGCCTGAACGAAAACCGCCGAGCCTGCAAACATATCAAAGAATTTGATGGACATAAATCTTCATTCCAAACGAAGATTTATTGATTAAACCTCACCTCACATTCCCATAGTCATTCCGCTATCCTCATCAGGAGTTCCATTTTCAACTTCTGATTTAGATTGGTTTTCTGCTTCGATTTCTTCCTGTGTGAGCTTTCTGAATGAGTCCTCACCGTGAACTACGCCAAGTGAACGACCGTTGTCCCACTCTGAAAATATCGTTCCCATTGAATCAACAAACTTAACTGTTCCTCTTGTGCTTGCCGGAACAGGATCGTAAGGATCCTTCATACTGATAAGTTCAATTCTTGTACCCGGCGGATACAATTTCTTTGTGTTTTCAGCTATTCTGCGCTGTCTTTCATATTCGTTCAAGTTATACATCTCCTATTTTTTAGTTTTGATTCAAGCAATATCCATTAGTGGGACTTCTGATTTTTATTGTCATAAAATCAACCTCCTTCTTTTTTTCTGTTTGTATTGACATTTTTGTTGTCAGAGAAATGTGAGATTTCATTTTCATCACACTCATCATTGTGCCTGTCAAAATTCGGTTTCTGACGCATCTCTCTTTCAAACTTCCTGAGTTCGGGTGTGTCGGTAAAATACATTTAAAATCATTCCTTTCAAATTTTTTGCAAATAAAAAAGGCAACCGTTCTAATCAAAAAAATTAAAACGATTGCCAAATAAAAAAAAGAGCCAATTACTATATCTCTAAAATAAGAAATATGATGATTGACTCATATATTTGATAATATTAAATTAAGCAGATTAGCGAAAGTAATCAGTTTTCTTTACCTTTAACTAAATTTTGTAGCTTTTCAACAGCTTCATCTTTAGTTTCAGAATCCTTCACTATTTGGATAATTGAGTTCATAAGAACATCAAATTGTTTGTCTGTCATATTTTCGAACTCCATATCTTTTCCTTTCCGATAAAACAATTATCACTTCTACCGGAAATAAATTTTATATATAAGTAATTGAGGCTCATAGAAAAACTATGAGCCTCTTTTGGCTCCCCCAACTGGGCTCGAACCAGTGACATCATGATTAACAGTCATGCGCTC
>OLOB01000189.1_pt1 | contig 53354 bp, 43 predicted proteins | sample 1671911 | NCBI WGS metagenome assembly OLOB01 (sample SAMEA3136625, study PRJEB25190) | human gut metagenome | biome: human gut; feature: human-associated habitat; material: faeces | place: Austria | collected 2013
ATTCCGCGCCGCAGGCCGGGGCCGGGCGCTTTTTCCAAGGCGCGGTTTGCTCCCCGCTCCCCGCTAACCCTTGCAGCTCCGTCCCGGGGAGCAAATTCTTCACACAAATTCCGCGCCGCAGGCCGGGGCCGGGCGCTTTTTCAAAGGCGCGGTTTGCTCCCCCCTCTCCGCGAGCCCTTGCGGCTTCGTTCCGGGGAGCAAATTCTTCACACAAATTCCGCGCCTCCGTACAAAAAGCACCTTGCCGGTTTATCGGCAAGGTGCTTCCCTCTCCTCAACAGTCCCCCGCAGGTCCCAGTCCCGCGGGGCACTTTTAATTAATTAAATAAGTACACGCTGGAGGACAACAGCATGAAGACAATCATGATGATACCCAACAGCAGTGCCATGACACGGCTGATCTTTGAAATTCTCCGCCGGTCCGTCGCGAAACCGGTCGGACCGGTTTTGGCCACTTCGTTTTTCTTCTTCTTATTGTTCTTGGAAGCCACGGTCCACTCCTTTCTATTTCCCTTGCCGGTTTTTCTTCGCCCACCGGCGCCCGGCTCAAAGAGTTTCCATTCAGTGCAAATGATATAAGAGAATTATAGACCATTTGGGGGAATTTTTCCACCCCCGGGCCGGCGGCAATGCTTGGTTCCGGGCCGGCGGCATCGCCCAATGCCGAAGGCAATGCTCCACCCTGAGCCGGAAGCCTATCACACCGGCCGGAGGCCCTGCTCATACCGAATGCCTATCTAAACAGCCCTTTCTTCTGATACTCTTCGCTCTCCATATCCAGCAGGCGGTAGCCCATTTCCCCCAGCTTCTTCTCCAGCTCCGGCTGCGGAATATCGCACTCCGCAACGATGGTGCACTCCCCGGTTCGGTGAGAGGATTTCACTTTTTTTACCCTAAAATTCTTCCGGACCAGGTCGTTCACATGGCTCTCGCACATGCCGCACTGCATTCCGTCAATATGTGCCGTAATCTTACGCATCTCTCCATCTCCTTTTTTTACCGTAAAAACAAATTCGTCTAGCAAAATTCCCCGACAAGGCTGCCGGGGAATTGCGTTTTATCTGTTATTTCTTTGAGTGGCATCCTCCGCTGCAGCCGTGTCCTCCGTGAGAACACATCGAGCAGGTGGAACAATCGAAGCCGCAGGATTTATGCCCTGCCTTCTTTTCCTTAATCAGATACCGGATTACCACGACCACCAGGGCCAAAATAACCAGACAGATTACAATATCAATTCCGTTCAAAGCATTTCCTCCTTTCCTATCTTATCGGAAAAATCCGATTACAATTCGAATGGCTATCACCATCAAAATGCCGATTCCGGCCAGTACAATCACGTCAACGCCGTTCAATGCCATTTCTCCTTTTACAATTATAACTTAGTTCTTCTCCAGCACAACCTTTGCTTTCTTGTTCAGATCCGGACGGAACAGCAAGTACAGCACGAATGCCAGCACGACAAATGCGACTACCGTTGCGATGCCGAAAGACACTTCGCCCAGAATCAGTCCGCCAATCTGGTACACAATCAGAGACACGAAGTATGCGCTGACGTTCTGGAAAAGTACGGAGTACCAGAAGAATTTCCGGTTGTTCATTTCCTTCGCGGTGGTGGACAGAGCCGCCAGGCACGGGGAATCAAACAGGTTGAATACCATGAAGGAGAACGCTGCCAGCATGGATGGGAAGAATGCGGCGAACTGTGCCTGGTACGCTGCACTGTATCCCTCGATCTCGCCCAGTCCGGACAGAACGCCCATGGTGGATACGATACCTTCTTTTGCCACAAAACCGGACAGGGAGGACGCAACAGCCTGCCATGTTCCGAATCCCAGTGGTTTGAAGATAAAAGCAATTGCGCCGCCGATAACCGCCAGCAGCGAGTCTTCTGCGTCCACCAGGCCGAAGCTTCCGCCCGCAAAACCAAAGTTGCCCAGGAACCACATTACCGCACAGCAGAGGAACAGGATGGTTCCCGCTTTCTTCAGGAATGCCCATACTCTTTCCCATACACTGAGGAGTACGCCCTTTGGAGACGGTGCGTGGTATGCCGGAAGTTCCATAACGAACGGAGCCGGGTCTCCTTCAAACATCTTTGTCTTCTTCAAAATAATGCAGTATACGATAACCAGTCCAATGCCCAGGAAGTACATTGCCGGAGCCACCCACCATGCACCGCCGGCGATATAGCCTGCGATGGTAGCGATTACCGGAAGTTTTGCACCACATGGAATGGTGGTGGTGGTCATCATGGTCATGCGGCGGTCCTTCTCATTCTCGATGGTACGGGTTGCCATAATTCCAGGCACGCCGCATCCGGAGGAAATGAGGAACGGGATAAAGCTCTTTCCGGACAGTCCGAAACGACGGAAGATTCTATCCATGATAAAAGCAACTCTCGCCATGTATCCGCAGTCTTCCAGCAATGCCAGGAAGAAGAACACGATGGCCATCTGCGGTGCGAATCCAATCGGCGCACCCAAGCCGCCAATGATACCGTCGGATACCAGGGAAATTACCCAATCCGATGCACCCATATGGGTCAGTCCGTTGGACGCCCAGTCCTGAATTCCCGCAACGAACACGTCGTTGGTCCAGCCGGTAACGATGTCACCGATGGTGGTAACGGAAATATAATATACCAGGAACATCACTACGGCAAAAATCGGCAGTGCCAGCACTCGGTTGGTTACGATCCGGTCGATTTTATCGGACAAAGTCAGCTTCTCGTGACCTTGTTTTCTTTCAATTGCTTTTGGGACCACGCGGTTGATGTACTCGTAGCGCTGGTTGATGATGATGCTCTCCGCATCGTCGTCCATTTCTTTTTCGCAGTCCTCGATGTGACCTTCAATCTCGCTGAGAACGGAAGCGCCCAACTTGATTTCTTCCCGAACCTTCTCATCCCGTTCGAAGAATTTGACGGCGTACCATCTCAGGTTGTTTGCAGACACCTTGTCTTCAATGGATTCCTCGATGTGTGCGATGGCGTGCTCCACGCTGCCGGAGTACACGTGCGGGGTGTCTCCCATGGTTCTCTTCTTTGCCACTTTGACCGCCTGATCAATCAGCTCCTCGCTGCCGTCTCCCTTGAGAGCACTGATCGGAACGATTGGACAGCCCAGCTCTTTGCTCAGCTGCGGGACGTCGATGCGGTCTCCGTTCTTATTCACGATGTCCATCATGTTCAATGCGATGATGGTCGGAATGTGCAGCTCCAACAGCTGTGTGGTGAGATACAGGTTTCGCTCCAGGTTGGTGGCGTCGATGATGTTGATGATGGCATCCGGTCTTTCGTTCACCAAGTACTGCCGGGTGACCACTTCCTCCATGGTGTACGGGGAAAGGGAATAGATTCCCGGAAGGTCCTGAATTGTAATGGTTTTGTCGGTCTTTAATCTACCGTCCTTCTTTTCTACAGTAACGCCCGGCCAGTTTCCCACATACTGGTTGCTTCCGGTCAACGCGTTGAACAGCGTTGTCTTTCCGCAGTTCGGGTTTCCTGCAAGTGCGATCTTAATTGCCACTGAATAACTCCTTTCTTAATATCCTAAATTCGTTTATCTCCAAAATTTTACTTTGCTTTCTGAATGTTCTCGATTTCAATCAGTTCCGCATCGCCTTTCCGCACTGACAGCTCGTACCCTCTTACGGTCAGCTCCATCGGGTCTCCCAGCGGTGCGACTTTGCGAACATAGACCTGCGTTCCTTTGGTCAGGCCCATATCCATGATTCTTCTCCGGGTCTGTCCCACGCTTCCGATTTTCTTGATGGTTGCGCTTTCGCCCACCGCCAGATTGTTCAATGTCTCCATTTTTTCCTCCTTAATGTTCTCTTAAATAGTGACCTGAATTACTTCATTCTCTATCCTTAACTTCTAAAACTCCACAAGCAGCCGGCTGGCCATGCTCTGATCCAAAGCAAGCCGCGTTCCGTGTACCTGCAGAATTAAATTCCCTTTCACCGCCTTCACGACTTTAACTTCCGCGCCCACTGCGAAACCCAGTTCTGCCAAATGGGTCCGAATGGAATCATCCCCTGTGATTCGGATGATACGAACGATATCACCGGTTTTTGCAATTGTGATTGGCATGTTCCCACCTCCTGTATCATTCATCCTGACAAGGCCTTCTCCGTCTCGTCGTATATGTGTGCACGTGCATGTGCTCCGCAGTCTTTGCGGTGCTTCGCGGGCTCCGTTGATGCTCCGCAGGACCTGCAGGCGCTTCGCATTTCTTGCAGACGCTTCCGGCATTCGCGACCGGTTCGTTAGCTGTATATTACTTCTGTTAGTCTTGTGTTACATTTGTTAGTTCAACTTAACTAACTTATATATTATTATAGCGATTTCTTCCCTCTTGTCAATAAAGTTTCAGAAAAAAGTTATAGGAATCTAACTTAAAAGGCCGCCGGTGGCAGGCGGCGGCGCGGTATCTCTGTGAAGATTTTGCTCCCCGGGACGGAGCCGCAAGGGTTTGCGGGGAGCGGGGAGCAAACCGCGCCTCGAAAAAGCCGGCCGGCCCCGAGTGGCGGCGCGGAAATTGTGTGAAGATTTTGCTCCCCGGAACGGAGCCATAAGGGTTTTCAGGGAGCGGGGAGCAAACCGCGCCTCGAAAAAGCCGGTCGGCCCCGGGCGGCGGCGCGGGCAGAAAATCAAAAGGGAGTGAATTCCGCCGGTGCGCGGAATCCACTCCCTTCATCTCTTACTTTTTCTCTTCCTCCGGATTTTTCTCCGTCGGTTCCGTGTTCAAGTTCAGATCCAAATCCGTCTGCTGATGCAGCAGGCCGATCAAATCTACCAGCTCGTCTTTCTTGGAATCCAGGGTTTTGAAAGTGAGTTCCGGATTCCGGTTCTTCTCTGTCCGGTATTCGTCCATCATGCTGGAGAAGATCGCGGAAGAGGAAATCGGTGTGTAGACGATGGCATTGGCACCGGCCTCAATGGTGCGGCGGATGGATTCGTCGGTCTTGCCGCCGCTGGCGATAATCGGCACCTTCGGGAAGTCCTTCCGAATTTCCCGAACCACATCTGCGGTATTCTTTCCGGCTGCCACGTTGAGAATGGTGACGCCGGCATTCAGCCGTTCCTGAATTCCGGTGGAATCAATCACTGTGGAAACCACCGGGATATCGATAACCCGCTTGATGAAGCGGATATTGCTATTGCTCATGGGATTGTTCACCACAACGCCGAAAGCTCCTTGCGCTTCCGCATCCTGAGCCATGTACACGGAGCGAAGTCCTTTGGTGGTGCCGCCGCCCACACCAACGAAAACAGGAATGGAGGAGGCGTTGATGATGGCCTCGGAAATAACCTGCTGCGGAGTAAACGGGTACACGGCCAGAACCGCATCCGCATCACAGTTTCGAATAATGGCAATATCCGTGGAGAAAATTAAAGATCGAATTTTTCGACCCAGCACGATGATGCCCGAAGCTTCTCGAATTACTTCCGGCATTTCAATGGTATGGGCACGAAGTGTGCCGGTTATTCTTGGAATTGATTCCTGCATTGCGAACCCTCCTCTTACTTTCAACAAAAACTGTCAGAATATAACATGAGGAACTGCATTCCTCGGCGAAGCACAGTTCTGTATGTTCATAAAATCACCGGATAATTATACACGATTGCGCCGAATTCGAACATATCCATTTGTGTATTTTTGATAAAAAAATATTACAAAAAATATTACACTCCCCGGCGACTTCCGGCGCAGAATAGTCCGAAGACTATTGAAAAGGTTTCATCGAGATACTATAATAAGTACATTCAGGAGGCTTTCCGCTGGGAGGCCTCCTTTTAGTTGGAAAGGAGAGATCAATGATTGAATGCCTGGTAGTGGGCGCCGGCGGCTTCGTGGGGGCGGTGTTCCGATATCTCGTGGGACTTCTGGATATGAACCCGGAAAGCGGTTTTCCGATAAAAACATTTATCATTAATATTGCGGGAGCGTTCCTCATCGGTGTGGTGGCGGCGCTGGCGTCCCGGGAGGCCTTGAATCCTCGGACGGTGCTTTTTCTGAAGGTGGGAATCTGCGGGGGTTTTACCACGTTCTCTTCCTTCGCACTGGAAAACCACGATTTGATGATGAACGGCGCTTCCGGCGTAGCACTCACGTACATGGGGGTGAGCCTGGTATTGGGAATTCTGGCGGTGTACATCGCCCAGCGCATGTTCGGCGCTTAGGGGCAAAAAACCGAAAGAAATCCGAAAACAATATCCCATCGCTTATGGGAATGTGGTACAATGATAACAATTTATGAAATAAGGCAAGACAAGGAGATTAGGTCGATATGGAATTTATGGAAGAACGGATTCGCAGAGACGGCAGAGTGGCACCGGGGGAAATCCTCAAAGTAGATACCTTTCTGAATCATCAGATCGATGTCAGTCTGATTCGTCAGATTGCAAAAACACTGAAAGAACATTTTGGGGACCGGGAGATTACCAAGGTGGTGACCATAGAAGCGTCCGGAATTGCCATTGCAAGCATCACGGCAGAGGAGCTCGGCGTGCCGATGGTGTTCGCCAAGAAGTCCAAGAGCCGGAACCTGAATTCGGATACCTATAAGTCCCGGGTATATTCCTATACCCACGACCGCTATTACGATATTGTGGTGAACGAGAATGCCCTGAACGACAACGACAAGGTGCTTCTCGTGGACGATTTCCTGGCGAACGGACAGGCCATGCAGGGATTGCTGGACATCTGCCGGCAGGCCGGAGCGGATGTTGCCGGAATCGGCATCTGCATTGAGAAATCCTTCCAGCCGGGCGGAAAAGCACTTCGGGAAGAAGGATACGATGTTCTGAGCATGGCAAAGATTAAGAGCCTGGAGAACGGAACCGTCGAATTTGAACAATAAAAAAACGAATCGTCAAAAGGAGCTGCGCAGTAGGCACACTGCAGCAGCTCCTTTTTCAAATCCGAATTTTAATCTCCTACAATTACCGGTGTGCCGATGTCAACCTTTTGGAACAGTTCTCCGGCGGCGTAGACCGGCATATTGACGCAGCCGTGAGAACCGCCGTACTGATAGATATTTCCGCCGAAGGCACCTCGCCACTGGGCGCTGTGGATTCCGAAGGAACCGCCGATAAAGGCCATCCAGTATTGAACGGTGACATCGTATCCCTGACCCTTTAGGCGGGTGCCGGTGCTCATGGAATTGATATAGTAACTTCCCCGAGGCGTATCGTGAACTCCTTGGGTGCCGGTAACCACCGGCGAGGACATATTGATTTTACCGTCAACGAAATAGGTCAGTCTTTGTTTCGGAATGCTGACATAGACGTAGGTGCCCATGGCGCCGTATGCCGGTTTCTGTACGTGGAAAGTGGCCTTGGCCTGGGAAACGTTGCCGTAGGGGTCGGTGGCGGTAGCATGTACGATGTAGTTCCGAACCTTGTGAACGTTGATCTTCTCGTGGGAGAGCTTCAGCTTCACCTTGCCGGAATTGTCGGTGGCCTTGAACATTCCTTTTAGCAGATCCTGAAGTTCGTAGTCCGTCAGCTCCGTATCTTTGAAAATATAGACATCTTTCGCCTTCTTGAATTTCGGCTTTTCCAGATCCTTGATGGTCACCTGATATTTCCGGTAGACCTGATCCTCGTAGTAGATGGTGAGGGGATAGGTGCCGGGACGGTCGTATTTGTGCCCGGAAACCTTATTTCCATGATAGACGACGGAAGAGTTCTTCTTTACGTATTTCTGTTCTTCTTTGGACAAGGTATCCATGTTCACGTATTCGGATATGTCCGTAGATACCGGGGTGCCGTAGTTGACACAGATTTCCGGGTGGGCGTATTTCTGATTCAGCTCCAGCAGCGGACCGCAGCCGGTGAGGGCGAAAACCGCCATCAGGCAGAGTAGCAGCGGAATCACCCGCCGACGTATTTTGCTTGGCATAAAATATCCTCCATTAATGTGCATATGCCTTGAGATTATACTATAGAAATCATTTTGCCGCAAATAACAATACCGCAGATTGTACGAAAAAAAAGTGTTTGTAGAAAACAACAAAAAAATTGAAAAAATTGTTGACAACCTCATGAAAAAAGTTATAATAAGGTAAGTCAACTGAATAGACCTGATTCGATAGAGGTTGCGGAAATCAAGAGTACGGAGTTACGGACGCAGAGGATGCGGTAACTCGGGAAAGGGAAATCCGCCGAAGGCTGAAGCATCCTACAGCGGAGGCCTGGGACATCGCAGAATATGCGATGGACTGTCACACATGTGGAGCGCTATCAATGGTATATATTTGTACAGGAAGAGTTTTTTGAGTACTTAGCCATGGATACGTTTCAGACGTTATTCAGGGCTTTTTTATTTACATTTTACGAGAAGTCTGCAACAGAAAGGTATTGCAGAGAAAAGAACAATGGGAGGATTAAAATGACACATTCAATTCGAACAAGGCTGAATTACATCTTCGGCCTAGCGATTCTGATAATCGCTTCTATGCCGGCACTTTGTTTCGCAGCAGAGGAAACGGCAAAGAAGCCGGCACTGTACGCAACCGGATTTTCGGTTCTGCCACCGCTGATTGCCATCGTGCTGGCGCTGATTACAAAGGAAGTATACAGTTCCCTGTTCATCGGCGTTTTCGCAGGTGCAGTGCTGTATGCCGGTGCCAACTTCAGCGGCATCATGAACCACCTGCTGCAGGACGGCATCATCGCATCCCTGTCCAGCGCCGGTAACGTCGGAATCCTGATTTTCCTGGTAATCCTGGGCATGTTCGTTGCCATGATGAACCTGAGCGGCGGATCCGCTGCCTTCGGGGAATGGGCTTCCACCAAGGTAAAGAGCAGAAAGCATGCGCAGTTCACCACCATCCTGCTGGGAATCCTGATTTTCGTGGATGACTACTTCAACTGCCTGACCGTAGGAAGCGTTATGAAGCCGCTGTCCGACAAGTTCAATATTTCCAGAGCAAAGCTGGCATATCTGATCGACGCAACGGCAGCTCCGGTGTGCATCATCGCTCCAATCTCTTCCTGGGCGGCTGCAGTATCCGGCTTCGTTCAGGGTCAGAACGGACTGACCATCTTTATCCGCGCAATTCCGTACAACTTCTATGCGTTGTTCACCATCGTGATGATGTTCGCCATCGTTGCAATGAACTTTGATTACAGCAAGATGGCAATCTATGAAAAGAACGCCATTGAGAACGGCGACCTGCTCACCGTTCACGAGAACCTGTCCTCTCAGGACGAAGAGATTTCTCAGGACCATAACGGTCACGTCGCAGACCTGATTGTTCCGGTAATCGTGCTGATTATCTGCTGCCTGATGGGAATGATCTACACCGGCGGATTCTTCAGCGGAACATCCTTTGTAGACGCTTTTGCCGGCTGTGATGCCGCTGCCAGCCTGTCGCTGGGCAGCTTGGTCGCACTGCTGATCACCATCGTATACTACTGTGCGCGCCGCGTCCTGACATTCCGTGAATGCATGGACTGCGTTCCGGAAGGATTTAAGCAGATGGTATCCCCAATCCTGGTTCTGACACTGGCATGGTCCTTGAAGTGCATGACCGACAGCCTGGGCCTGGCTCCGTTCGTTGCAGGAATGGTTGAGAAGATGCCGGCTAGCTGGATGGCACTGATTCCGGCCGTTCTCTTCGTCATCTCCTGTGCACTGGGCTTTGCATCCGGTACATCTTGGGGAACTTTCGGAATCCTGATTCCGATTGCGCTGGCAATCACCGCATCCCGTCCGGATATGATGATTCCGGTAATCTCCGCTTGCATGGCCGGCGGCGTGTGCGGCGACCACTGCTCGCCGATTTCCGACACCACCATCATGGCTTCAGCCGGTGCCGGATGCAACCACATCAGCCACGTGGAGACACAACTGCCATATGCACTTACCGTATTGGTTATCTCCACCATTTCCTACGTCGTTGTGGGATTCACCAAGTCCGCAATTCCGGGACTGATTGTCGGTGTGGTTCTGCTCTTCCTGTTCCTGAACATGATGAAGAAGAGACAGGCTCGCATGAACATGGTGGCCAACGCCGAAGCGTAAGAATATCGCATTGCGAGATATCGAGACTTCCTAAAAAAACATTTTGCAAGCCGGGGCTTCCGAGGGAGCTCCGGTTTTTCGCTGGGCGAAATAGGTGGACTTATCTCCTCAAACAGAATATACTTTACATGTAATCTTCCGGTGCACGGATGAAGAGGGGAGGAAAACGATGAATTCATGGGAACAGAGTTATACCACTGATGAAATTCTGGAGATGATTCGAAATCACGACGGAAAAGAAGTATTGAATCTTCGGAAATGCGAAATCCAAAATGCGGATATTTCCGGCTGGGACATTCCGGAGAACATTGACTTCGAGTGGAGTGTTTTTACCAATGTAAACATGACCGGAACCACCTTTCGAAAATGCAATCTGAATCACGTGTGGTTCAAGGAGTGCAGTACGGAGGGCATTCGGTTTCTGTACTGTGACGTGCGGGAGGCGAATTTCCGGTGGATGAATTTCCGGGGAGCGGATTTCTCCGGCTCCAATTTCCACCATACCTTGTTTGAATATGCCAATACCGAGGATATAACGGATAACGAGGACACGAAATTTTTCCGGATGGTGTGTCCGGAAACCGGGCCGTTCATCGCCTGGAAGTGCTGCACGGAGCTTCGGGTGGTGCAGCTGCTGGTGCCGGCGGATGCCAAGCGGGTGTCGGCCACGGCGGAAACCTGCCGGTGCAATAAGGCGAAGGTACTGTCCATCAAGAGCATTGATGAGACAAAATCCTATGATTGGGCCCAGTCCACGGTGGATCCGGATTTCTACTACGAAGTGGGGAAATGGGTGGAGCCGGCCAACGGGTTTGAAGAGAACCGGTGGCGGGATTCCTCTCAGGGAATTCACTTCTTTATGGAACGGCAGCAGGCCGTGGATTATCAATCGAAATAGGAAAGGATTATTGTTTTTTTATGAATTTTAACGATTACAGCGACGATATCGTATTTGGTTTTAACACCCGTACCGGCGGCGTCAGCACCGGGGTGTACGATTCCATGAATCTGAGTCTCACCCTTCCGGACGATCCGGAAGATGTCATGAAGAATTACGAAATATGGTGCCGGGACCTGGGCGTTCGTATGCAGGATCTGGTCATCGGTCTCCAGACCCACACCAACAACGTGGTTCGGGTGGATGAGCGCAACAAGGGGCAAGGACTTTTCCGAACCCGAATGAAGGATGTGGACGGAATGGTGACCAATGTGCCCGGTGTGGCGCTGGTAACTTATCATGCGGATTGCACGCCCGTGTACCTGTACGATCCGGTGAAAAAAGCCATCGGCATGGTGCACGCCGGATGGCGGGGCACGGTAAAGGAAATTGCCGGAGCAGCGGTTCGAAAACTTCAGACGGAGTTCGGAACGGATCCGACAGACCTGGTGGCCATGATCGGTCCGTGCATTTCCAAAGAATACTTTGAATGCGACCGGGATGTGGTGGATGCGGTGCGGGCCATGAATATTCCGGCAGAGGAAATGATTTCCTACGACACGGTCAAAAATAAATATCACGTCTCCATCGCCGGGGTGAACCGTCTGGTGCTGGAAGCGGCCGGCGTTCCCGGGGATCATATCGACATGCAGGATCGGTGTACCTACGGAAATCCCAGCTTGTTTTTCTCCCATCGCCGGGATGGACTGAAGAGAGGCGGTCACTGTGCATTGCTGATGCTGCGGTAGATTTTGCGCCAACCCCATAAAGGCAGAGAATTCGGTTGAAAAAAAGCGCTGAATAGGTTATTCTAATATAAGTGTTGAAAATTGAAGTAAAGGGAGTGTTATTATGAAAATTACATGGATTGGACATTCGTGTTTCAAAATTGAAGAGGGTGGATATTCCATCATTATCGATCCGTATCAGGACGATTGCATCCCGGGACTGGCTCCGGTTCGAGAGAAGGCCAACGAGGTTCTGAAGAGTCATGAGCATGACGACCACAATGCTGTAGACAATGTGGAAATCGTAAAGACCGTGGCTTCTCCGTTTAAGATTACCACCATCGATACGTTCCACGATGAGAAGAACGGCACCGAGCGCGGTAAGAACAGGATTCATATCATCGAGACAAAGAATCAGCGGGTGGCACACCTGGGCGACCTGGGCTGCGAGCTGACAGATGAGCAGATGGGACAGCTGTATCAGGTAGATGCACTGCTGATTCCGGTAGGCGGCGTCTATACATTGGATGCGGCACAGGCGGCACAGCTCACCGTGGATCTGGATGCCAGACATACCATTCCGATGCACTACAAGAGCGTAGAAAGCGAATTCGATCTGCCGGAGCTGGGTACCGTATACGATTACACCCTGCGTCTTTCCGGTGTGTGGGTGAATTCCCTGAACACCCTGGACCTGGACGAGAATTATCCGGCAAAGGTAGTGGTTCTCCAGCCGCAGAACATGACCAAGAAGTTCATGAGCATCGGCGAGATGGAGAAACTGAGCAATTCAAAGAATGCGAAGTAGCCCCATTCGAATGCGGCAAAAACAAATTTAATGAAGCCAAAGGTGACCGGTGGGAACACAAAAAGTTCTCCGCCGCGTCACCTTTTTTATTTGGAAATGACAATACATTTTCGGAGAGATGTGGTATAATTCAATTAACCCAATTAAAGGAGGTCACAACTATGAAGGTTATGATTACAGCGAAGAATTATAAGCCGAGTGAGCGTCTGCAGGACAACATCGAGAAGAAATTTTCGAAATTAGAGAAGTTCTTCGATGAAGATGTTACCGCGAATGTGATTGTTTCGAAGTTCAAGGACAAGACGAAGTTGGAAGCAACCATCAATACAAAGCAGACACTGTTCCGTGCCGAAGAGACTTCGGACAACGTGTACGAGGCAATGGATCTCATCATCGACCGACTGTCCAGCCAGATGAAGAAATTCAAAGGTAAGCTGGAATCCCGGTACAAGGAGAACAAGGCGCTGAAGTTCGAGTTCATTCCGGACGATGAAGAGGAAGAAGATAATCTCACTGTTGTGAAGAGAAAACAGTTCGAGCTGCAGCCGATGAATTATGAAGAAGCCATTCTTCAGATGGAGATGCTGGGACACAATTTCTTCGTATACTTCGATATGGATACGGAATCCACCAACGTGGTATACAAACGGAAGGGCGATGCATACGGTTTAATTGAAACATACAGATAGAAGGCAATCCGATCCCTATCCGGACGTGACCGGACAACTGAATATTGATTTTATGGGGCTGTCATCGAGGCAGCCCTGTTTTTATGAAGTGAAAATAGGTAATTCCCCGGCCTTGCCGCCCATTTTCTTGACACCGCAAAAGCCCTACGGTAATATATTGACATGAGTAGAAGAACTCCGAGGAGACAGGGCGCATCGGTGTCGAGACGAACATCTCAGCACGGAAATGCCGGCCGGACCCGGGCGGGTTCCAGGGCATCCCGGAATGCGTCTCGGAAGAACGGCGGCGGCCGAAGACATGCAACGAAACAAAGGGCATATACCACCTCCGAGAGTCGGATACTGGACTTCCTGGCCACCATACCGGCCATGATTGTGATTCTTATTACCCTCCGGGAGATTTTTCTGGCGGTAACGAGTTCCGCAATGGGGAAGGAACAGTATACGAAATTCCCGGAGCTTTTTCAATTTGGCAATTTTATTATCATTATTGTAGGGATTCTCTATGTCGTGCTGTCCAACATGGTTCCGGTGAAAAAGAAGCCCCTCCTGCAGCGGAATCCGGAGTTTCTGTTCTTCGGTATCTTTATGATCTGCATGGCGCTTTCCACCTTGGTGAACGGTATCGATGGGAAAGCCATCCACGGAATCCCGTATCGGAATCAGGGCATCTTCCATTTTGCCTTTTACATATTGATTTATTACTTCGTTTCATCCAAAGTCAAGCTGCAGCAGCTTCGGAAGTTTGTGCTGCTGTCCTTTCTTTTTACCGCGGATGTGCTGGGCATTACCGCAATTGGGCATCAGTTCTTCCTGAACATTTCGGCCTATTCCGGGAAAAAAGGCCTGAGTGCAATCTTCTTTAACAGCAATCACTACGGATATTTTCTGGCCATGGCTTTGATGGTGGCGGTAACTGCTTTTATCGTGGGCGATAAAGTGTGGGTGCGGGAATTCGGCTTCCTGTCCGGGATGCTGAACTTAATCGTGTTGTTCATGAACAACACCTTCGGAGCGATTCTGGCTTCTTTCATCAGCTTGCTGGTGGTGCTGTTCCTGTCGCTGATCAAGCTGCCGAAGAGCAAGTGGCGGGCGGTATCGGTGGCGTCCCTGATCATCGCCATTCCGCTGGCGGGGGGCGTGCTGCTGAATGCCCAGTTCGACAATTTCGTGGTGTTGCTGCAGGATATTGGAAAAATCATGTCCGGAAGTTCCGATGCGGCATCGGCCGGAACCAATCGGTGGGGTCAGTGGGTCAAAGCCGTGCAGTACATTCAAGAGCATCCGCTTCTGGGATACGGCTGCGAGGGGATGGCAGACCGGATGATGAACGATATCGGCATTTCCAATCCCCACAACGAGCTGCTAACCTATGCGCTGTTCTTCGGCGTCCCGGCGGCGGTGTGCTATACCGTGGCGGTGCTGATGATTTTCTTGCGGCACCTTGTGAGCGGTGCCTGGAAGGATCCCTATGCACTGATGGCGTTTTCCGCCGCATTGGCGTATTTCATCTCCTCATTTTTCGGAGTGGCCATGTTCTATACCACACCGTTTTTCTTTATCATGCTGGGGTACAGCTCCGGGAAGGGGAAACGGTGAGAAGTTAACGAAAGGCGAGTGAATTTATGAAAAAAGCGAACTTATTTTTTCTGATTACAATGATTGTTATCGGTTGTGTTTTATCGGGATGCGCCGGAAATGATAATGCAGAAATAGTGTAGGAATCTATCAATGCGATCAAGATCTTAATTTGTATTTTAAATCCATCGCGGACCTCTAGTTCGGGCACCCGGTGCCTTTCCGGCTCCCAAGAATGAAAAAACCTGCACCTGGAAAGCTTCGCTAAGCTGTTGCTGACCGGTGCAGGTTTCTATTTTGTTAAATTCTAAAAAGCAGAGGGAAAATCGTAATTGAACTTACTTCCGGATGATGACCCGGGTGCCTATCGGTGCCATCTTATAAAGCTTTGCGGCATTCTTTCGCGGCATATTCGGACAACCGTGAGAGCCGTTTTTCTTATAGATGGTGCCGCCGAATTTGGAGCGCCAGGATGCATCGTGAATACCATATTCACTTCCGATAAAGGCCATCCAATATTTTACGTAGCTGCTGTAGCCATTTCCGCGAAGCGTGATGTTTCGTGATTTGCTCCGGAGGCGGAAATGACCTTTCGGTGTTCGGTTTCCCGGACCGCCGGTGACCACATTGCTCTTTAGTTTGACCTTGCCCTTGACGTAGTACTTCAGCGTCTGATTGCTGATATCGATCAGAATATAACGTTTATAGTGATACGGACCGTAGCTTGCTCGGCGGTACTGCTTCTTGGTGATGGCACCGGTCTTCTTGTTGGGACGGATGGTGACATCGTGGTATTTAAACGCCTTGGTTTTCGCCTTAGCGGCGGAATCGAAATAGTAGTAATGCTTTCCGGACTTCACCATCTTCTTGGTGGTGAGCTTTCCGCCTTTATTGCAATAATAGGTGTTGCTCTTCCAACGGAAACGACCTTTCGCCGTGCGAATCACTCCTTTTCCGTCGGCGTAATAATACGCCTTGCCGATTTTCAGAATTCCGCTTTGCAGGATACCGTCGTTATTGAAATAATACTTTTTTCCCTTGATGGTATTCATTCCGGTGAAAAAATGATTCTCCGTATCGTAATAGCGGGTCTCATTGTTGTCCGTAACCCAGCCCAGTTTTTTTTGAGCTTCCGGGGTGGTCGGGTTTTCCGGGGATGCAGAATTTTCCGGTTTCTGTTCTTGATTTTGTTCCGATTTCTGCTCCGAAACCGCTGAATCCGACTCTTTCGAAGCCGGCGATTCGCCGGATTCTTGCTGCACCGCGGATTCGGTACCGGTCGCAGCGGTGTCTGCTGCGAAGACGCTGTTCATGCTCAGCGCCAGGGTTAGAATGAGCAGCAGTGCGAAAAATGAAATAAACCGATTCTTACCAAAATGTTTCATCAGTCTGAATTCCTTCCTTTGATTTTCTGATAAATATTCCCATTCAGTGTAGCCCTTTTCGTGAAAGAAATCTATAGCCGAATGGTTCAATCTTGCGGATTGCTCCGGAAACTATAACGTCCAGTAGTTCAAATCCACCCGTCCGCTGATTCCCGGAACTTTCCCGGAGCTGGTGTACTGCCAGCATCGGTATGAACCCTTGTAGGTGACGGTGTCGTTGTACTGCGCCACCCATACCCGATAGCCGGACAGCTTCTTCATGTCCAGGTTGTTGTTGAGCCAGCTGGTGCTGGCATAAATCATCGGGGTATAGCCCTTGGCCTTTACATAGTCGCAAAAAGCTTTTACCGCCGCGGTTCGCTTGGACCGGTTCAGCTTCGAGGAGGATGCCCGTCCACCCGGATAATTCTCGGTATCGATAACCAGCGGCAAATTGAGTTTGCATCCGGATTCCTTCACCTGCTTGACGGCGAAGGCGGCTTCCGCCTTCGCTTCTTTTACCGTGCGCGCTTGCGAGAAGTAGTAGGCCCCTACGTCTACCCCGGCGGCGGTGGCCCGCTGTATGTTTCCCTTGTGTTTTTTATCTCCATTGAATGTGCTGTCCGGATGGCATTTTCCATCCTTCGTTCCGGAGTAGCCGCACCGCAGAAAGGCGAAACTGATGCCGCCGGATTTCACCTTTGCCCAGTCGATATCCTTCCCTTGATAATAGGAAACGTCGATGCCTTTCATATATTTCCGATTCGAAGAGATAATGGGTCCGGATGCGTTCGCAGTGTAGGTGTATTTTCCCACCTTAAAGGTGCCGGTGAGGGCAGTGGCTTTCGGCCCGGCGTAGTAAATGTTGCTCCCGCTAAAATAAAAGCGATTGGTATACAGGGTGCCGCTCTTTCGGCTGTAGTAGGACTTTCCCTTCCATGTAATCCGGCCGGCCTTCTTCCGCAGCTTTCCGGTGGAAGTGGAGTAGTAATAGTACTTTCCCCATTTGTATACGCCCACCTTGATGCGCCCGTCGGAACCGGCCCGATAGGTGTACTTTCCGATTCGGAAGGATTTGCTCTTCTGAATCTTCCCGCCTTTTCGAATGTAGTAACGGTTCTTCTTCCAGGTGACGAAGCCCTTGGACTTCCGAAGCCGCCCCTTGCTGCTGGAGTAATAATAGCTTTTTCCCCATTTGTATACGCCGGTTTTTATTCGACCTTTTTTGTTCGCTCGATAGGTGTATTTACCCACCTTGAACGTCTTTCCGGTCTGAATTCGGCCGCCTTTTCGAACGTAATACTTATCTCCGTTCCAGGTGACAAATCCGGCTTTCTTGCGAATCTTTCCCTTGCTGTCCCGGTAAAAATAGTATTTCCCTTTGCGAAGGACCCCGGCTTTGCTCTTGGGTTTGGACGGTTTCTCGGACGGCGGTTGGATCGCGTTCGCTTCTTTTACCGTAAAACGCATCCGGACACTGTCTTCATATAGAATTTCCCAGCTGCCGATTTTATCGGTGTTCAGAAGATAGAGACCTTCCGAATCCGGCTGAAGGAGGATTTCCTTAGAAGTATCCGCAGAACGCTGCCGGAGAACCGGTGCAGTGCCGGAGTCTTCCTGCGAAGAGGTGCCGGATTCAGTGGATTCGGCAGCTGAAAAACGCAGGTATATTTTCTTATTCTGCTCAAAAGTGACCGATTGACTCGAATCGCAGCTTTGCCAGCTTTCCGCATTGGACGGATCCGCAGTGTATTGCAGGACATCCGTTTTCCCGAAACAGGGAAGGGGAGCGAGCATCATTACAAGTGCAATGACTGCGGATAAAATAATTCGATTGTATTTCATGAAAAAAATCCTTTCATTTGATGATTGATGACGGAATAAAATCTGCATTGTTATCTCTTAATTATAATATAGGAGCTTCCGGAAGGGAAGAATATAAGGAAAAACAAAAAAGAGATGAGGGAAAATCTCATCTCTTTCTTCGGGAATGTGATACGGTATGTGTAGGTTGTACCGAAATCAAATTCTCATGTGTATAGGTGTGTAAATTTATGATGGCGATTTAATAATACCAGTAGTCCATATCTACGCGGGTGCTGATTCCGTTTACTTTGCCGGAACTGGTGTACTGCCAGCATTTGTAGGAGCCACCGTAAGTGACCTTCTTGTAATACTGGGCAACCCATACGTAGTAGTCGGACAGCTTGCTCATATTGAGCTGATTGTTGAGCCAACTGGTGCTGGCATAGATCATCGGCGTATATCCCTTGGCTTTTACCTGCTTGCAGAATGCCTGAACCGCTTCGGTTCTCTTGGTCTTGGAAAGTCTGCTGCTGGATGCCCGTGCACCGGCCAGGTTCTCCGTATCGATGACAACCGGATAGGTGACCTTCACACCGGATTTCTTAATCTGCTTAATGCAGAAATCGGCTTCTTCCTTGCCTTCCTTCGCATTGATTGCTTCCGTAAAGAAGTAGACGCCCACATCGATTCCGGCCGCTTTCGCGCCCTTGATGTTTCTCATAAAAGTACTGTCGGTGTACAGCTTGCCATTGGTGCTTCCGCGGTAACCGCAGCGAATGATGGCAAACTTCACGCCGGAGGCTTTCACCTTCTTCCAGTTGATTTCGTACTGGAAATAGGATACATCGATTCCGATGGCTTTGCCGGTATTCAGCTCGATAATCCGGCCAGTAGATGTGGTCTTGTATTTCTTTCCATCCACTTTGAAGGAGCCGGTCTGAATGGCACCGGTGGAGGAGGCGTAGTACCGGTCTCCGCTTACGGTGATGAACTGATCCTGATAGATTTTTCCACCGGATGCGGCATAGTACCGCTTTCCGTTGTAATTAATCCAACCCTTGGTGGTCTTCACCCGGCAGTTGGAATCACCGTAATAGTACTTGGATCCGTATTTGAAGATTCCTTTTCCCAGGCGGCCGGTGGCATACGCCTTATAGGTGTAGCCGGAAACCTTGAAGGTGTGACCCCATTCAATCTTTCCTTCGGAGTTCACATAGTAGCGGTTTCCGTTGTAATTGACAAATCCGGGGGTGGTTTTTACCACGCCGTTGCTGTCCGCGTAGAAGCGGGAAACGGTTCCGTATTTGAAGACGCCGGTTCCCAGTCTTCCGGTTGCGTAAGCCTTATATCTCTTTCCTTTTAACTTCAAGGTGTGACCGGTATAGATGGTGCCGCCTTTGGTGACGTAGTAGCGATTGCCGTCGTATTTCACGAATCCCGCGGTGGTCTTCACCTTGCCGGAAGAGGCATCGGAGTAGTAGTAATTATCTTCATGAGAAAAATGTCCTTTAACAAGGCGACCTTTCTCATCAAAAAAATACTTGCTTCCCTTGATGGTGGCAAAGCGGTTCTTGTAGTATTTGCCGCTCTTGTAGTAGTAGTACGTATAGGAACCGGACTTCTTCCAGCCGGTCTTGCTCTTCTTGGTTGCTCCCTGAGCCGGAACCATGGCCAGCGCAAAAATAAGAAGCACCGCCAGAATTGCGATTCCGATATTGATTTTCCTCGTGTGTTTCTGAATCATAACGCTTTCGTCATTGCCCTTTCTTAAATACCTGTAAGGATAATATCATTGTTGGGAATAAAATGCAATAATATTATTTGTAAACTGGCGGAAATATTTTATCGGTTAACTTGTGACAGGGGCGGTTATGTGCTAAAATCGCACTATATTGAGGTGATACCAATGAGATATATCAGATATTGTATAAATCTTATGACTGCCGGCGTTTTTATTCTGTTGAACCGGATTATCGGCATCTTCTGTCCGGTGCGAAAGAACAAAGCGGTATTTATTTCCGACGTTCGCGCAGAGAACGGCGGAAATTTAAAGTGCGTATATGACGCCATGGGCGAAGACTACGAGAGAGCCACGTATTTCAAAGCAGATCGGCGGAATTGGAGTTCCTTCGGAAAGTTCTGCAAATTAGTCTATGACATGACCACGGCAGAAGTTGTTTTTCTGGAGGATTATTTCCGTTACACATCGTATTACAAGGTGCGAGAAGGTCAGAAAATCTGCCAGCTGTGGCACGGTGCCGGCGCCTTCAAGAAATTCGGATACAGCCGGGCGGAAGGAAATGAGAATATTCGCATCCATAAAGGATACCGGAAGTATACCCACGTGATTACCAGCAGTGAAGCCATTAATTCTTGCTATGCAGAGGCATTCGGCGTAACTCCGGATAAAGTGCGGGCCACCGGTGTTCCCCGGACGGATATTTTTTTCGATGAGGAATATCTGAAGGAAACGAAGACACGGCTGCACGAGACGTATCCGCAGCTGCGGGGAAAGAAACTGATTCTCTTTGCACCGACGTATCGAGGTCTTCGGGCGGATGATGCAAGCTATGATTTCAACCGGATTCCGCTGGATGAAATCTACGAAGCGCTTCACGAGGAATATGTGTGGGCCTTTAAATGGCATCCGGCACTGTACAACAATCTTGCAAACGGCAAAGTCCGGATGCCGGATTTCGCAAAGTATCCGGATTTCTTTCTGGACCTTTCGGAAGAACGGGAAATTAACGATATCCTGACGGTTACGGATGTGATGATTACGGATTATTCTTCCGTTATTTTCGATTACTATTTGACTGGCGGCAGGGTGGTGTATTATCCGTATGATTTCGACACCTACTATAACGGCCGGAGTTTCTATTTTGATTACGAGGAATACCTCTTTGGCTCGGTGGCAAAAACACCGCAAGAACTCATTTCGGCAATTCAGGCGCCGGAGGAGGACGAGTCGGAGATTCGCCGGAAGTTCGGGGAGAAATACATGTCCGCATGCGACGGCCGCGCCACGGAACGGGTTATCCAATGGGTATTTGAGAAGAACGGGAGTGAAGAATGCAGATAATGCTGAAAATTGCCATTGCCATCTGTAACGGCATCTACGGAATTCACAAGCTGTTCCCGGTTCGGAATCGCATCGCCATGGTGAGCCGGCAGAGCAGCACCTTGACACTGGATATGCGCCTCCTGAAGGAAGAACTGGAACGTCAGAATCCGGAGGTAGAAATTCTAACCTTGAACCGGATGATTCCACCGGGATTGGCGGGTAAAATTAAATATCTTTGGTACATGGTAACCCGGGAGATGCACGTCTTCGCTACATCCAGAGTCGTGCTTCTGGAAGGGTATTGCATCAATGCCAGCATTCTCCATCATCGGAAGGAGCTTTCCATTATCCAGCTGTGGCACGCACTGGGTGTGCTGAAACAGTTCGGGTACTATGCGGTAGGAACGGAAGAAGGACACAGCGAGGCCTTGGCAAAGGCGATGCACATGCACGAAAATTACGAATATGCTATCTGCAGCAGTGAATTCTGTCGGCCCTACTATGCGAAGGCCTTTCGTATGCCGGAATCTCGGGTAAAAGTATGCCCGCTGCCGCGGACAGATTTGCTGACGGACCGGGAATACCGCCGCCGAAAGCGGGAAGAAATTATTCGGAGGTATCCGGAATTGGGCAAACGCCCCAATGTCCTCTATGCTCCCACATTTCGAAATGGAGAGGATATCACAGAACATTTAGATTCTTTATTCGAAGCGTTCAATTATGAAGAGTATAATCTGATAGTAAAACTCCATCCGGTGGACCGAACCGGCATCCATCGAGATGAGATTTTTGAATGTCCGGAATTTACGGCGATGGAGCTGTTCAGCCTAACGGATGCGTTGATTACGGACTATTCATCCATTATCTATGAAGCGGCGACAGCAGAAATTCCAATCTATCTATACACGTTCGATTTGGATCGGTATCTGGAGCGGAGAGGTTTTATCATCGATTTCATGAAGGATATTCCGCTGGAGAAATATCGGAAGCCGACCGAGTTGCTGGAACGGGTGTATGAAGATGAGAAAAGAAGAAGGGCGGAGAGTGCAGAACTGCACCTGGATACGAGCCAATCGTTCATTCAGAAATACGTACAGCCGGGGACCGGAAATACCCGTCGGTTGGCGGAATGGGTGCTTCAGGAACTGGCGAAGTCCAGTAAATCTTGAATATTATACAAATATGAGATATAATTACATGATTTAACTCTGATACATGAGGGAGGAAGAAAAATGGTATACGGCGTTGTTCTGGCAGGTGGCATCGGAAGTCGAATGGGAAATGTGGATCGTCCGAAGCAGTATCTGCACATTGGGAAAAAACCGATTATTGTTCATACAGTAGAGAAATTTATCATCAATGACAATTTTGAGAAGGTAATCGTTCTGTGCCCGGCACAGTGGATTACTTATACGAAGGATTTGTTCCGGAAACACCTTCCGGAGAACAGCAATGTGGTTGTGATTGAAGGCGGAAAAGATCGAAACGGCACCATCATGAATGCCATTCGCTACATTGAAGAAACCGACGGATTGAATGAGGAGACCTCTTTGGTAACGCACGATGCGGTTCGTCCTTTCGTGACGCATCGAATCCTGGAAGAGAATGTGGAATCCGTTCGAAAGGGAATCGCTTGCGATACGGTAATTCCGGCAACGGATACCATCGTGGAAAGCGTTGATGGAGAGACCATCGCCAGCATTCCGAACCGGGCGAACTACTATCAGGGACAGACCCCGCAGAGTTTCCGGGCGAAGAGATTCAAGGATTTGTATGAAACCTTGAGCGAGGATGAACGGAAGATTCTGACCGATGCGGCGAAGGTGTTTGTTGTAAAGGGTGATAAGGTGGCATTGATTAAGGGAGAGACCTTTAATATCAAAGTAACCTATCCGTATGATCTTCAGTTGGCAGAAACGCTGCTGGGAGGAGAGAAGTAATGCTGAATACAGTATATCGGTTGGTAGAGCCGCGACGAATTGAGTCGGAATTCTCCAATATTGATGTAAATGGTGATTCGGTGCTGGTGCGTCCGACCCATTTATCTATTTGTAACGCAGACCAGCGCTATTTCCAAGGGACCAGACCGCCGGAAGTGCTGAAGAAGAAATTGCCGATGGCGCTGATTCATGAAGCAATCGGTGAAGTAATCTACGATCCGAAAGGGGATTTTGAATCGGGCCAGAAGGTGGTAATGGTACCGAATACTCCGATGGAGGAGGATGACATCGTTGCGGAGAATTATTTGCGCAGCAGCAAATTCCGTGCCAGCGGATTTGACGGTTTTATGCAGGATATCGTAGCCATGAGACGGGACCGAGTTGTGGCCGTGCCGGACGGAATCGACGATTACGTTGCTGCTTTTACCGAATTGGTATCCGTAAGCTATCATGCCATCGATCGCTTTGACCGGAAAGCACATGGAAGAAGAAATGTGTTGGGCGTATGGGGCGATGGAAATCTTGCTTTTATCACATCATTGCTTTTGAAGAAGAGATTCCCGGAGAGCAAGGTGTACATTTTCGGAAAGCATGAATACAAGATGGACGACTTCGTTTTTGCGGACGAGACTTTCTTCATCGATGCCATTCCGGAAGATTTGAGAATCGATCACGGGTTTGAGTGCGTGGGAAAGGCCGGTTCCGGTACATCCATCAATCAGATTATCGATTACATCAATCCGGAGGGATGCATTGCGGCGCTGGGCGTTTCCGAAGATCCGGTACCGATTAACACTCGAATGATTTTGGAAAAAGGATTGACGCTCTACGGAAGCAGCCGAAGCAGTGCGGATGATTTCCGCCATTTGTTGCAGTTCTACAAAGAGCATCCGGAAGTGGTGGATTATCTGTCCAGCATTATCGGAGAAATCGTAGAGGTCCGCACTATCAAGGATATGACCCATGCGTTTGATGCGGATATCCAGAAACACGGCGGAAAGACCGTTATGGTGTGGAAGAAATAGCGAGCGAAACGAATTAATTTGAGTGGGGGAATAAAATGAGTATCAGGCAGATTTACAAGAATCTCCGAACCAAGGGCTTTAAGGAAACCTATCGAATTCACCGGGTGCATAAATGCGAAGAGGGTTTGTATGGGTATGCGACGAACCGGCCGTATGGAAACTTGCCGCTGGAGAAGCGGCATAAGGCGCTGGAAAAAACCGTCAAGTGGGAACAGACCTTGGAAGAACTGGATCCAAAGAAATATAAGAAGTTCAAGAAGTGGCTGAAGCCGCATTATTTGAAGGAAGTGATTCCCCAGAGATATGCGGAACTGGTTCAGAAATGCGATGTGAAAAATAAAGTCGTATTTATGGAAAAATATGGTCCGAATAGACCGCCGAATAATTACATTTCCAAAGTCCTTCGAGAGGAGGGAAAGTACGAGGTTGTGAAAATAGGGCTGGACAAAAATCACAATTCTGATTTTGGAATCTTTGAGAATGTGGTTCACCTGGTGGAGGAGATGGCGGATGCGAAAGCAATCTGTATCTCCAGTGCAAACCAGTACCTCAGTCATGTGGAAATCCGTCCGGAAACAAAATTTATCCAGCTGTGGCACGGTTGCGGTTGTTTCAAAAAGGTGGGATATTCCACGATAGACAGTAATAATTTTGGGCGAAGTGAAAAGAATCTTCAAGAGTATGAGCAATATCATAACTACAGTTATGTGTGTCTGCCGGCAGAGGATCAGAAGTGGGTATTCGAAGATGCCATGCGCATTCCGCGAGACAGCGGAAAGCTGGTGCCGGTGGGGGTTTCCCGTACGGATCAGTTCTACGATCCGGAATACAGCAAGGCAGCGAGAGAAAAGCTGGAAGAGAAGTTCCCTCAGATTGCCGGAAAGAAGATTATTTTCTACGCACCGACGTATCGAGGCAGAATTTCTCAGGCGTACACTCCGAATCAGTTGGATGTCGCAGCCATGGGTGCGGCCTTGAGCGATGAATACGTCCTTTTGATTAAGTATCACAGCTTTGGATGCAAGACGAGGCCGGCACTTCCGGAAGAATACGCCAATTCCTTTGCATTCGATATGAATGCGAACGGTATCTTGGATATCGAATCGTTGCTGGCAATATCGGATATTCTGATTACGGATTATTCCAGCGTGGGTTTTGAATTTGCAATTCTGGAACGGCCGATTGTGTTCTTTGCGTATGACAAGGATCAGTATTTAGACGAACGGGGAATGTATTACGATTATGAAGAAATTACGCCGGGACCGATATGCACGGAAACGGAAGAAATTATTTCATATATCGATTCATTAAAGGATGGATTTGACGATACTGAAATCAAGAAGTTTAAAGAGCAGTATGTGAAAATGTGTGATGGACACGCCACCGAAAGAACGATTGCGTTGTTTGATGAATAGACGAGGAGGAAACCGATGAAGAGAGTGATTACATATGGAACCTTTGATTTGCTCCACTACGGTCATATCAATCTCCTGCGTCGTGCAAAACAACTGGGGGATTATCTGATAGTCGTGGTTTCCAGTGATGAGTTCAATTGGAATGAAAAGCACAAGAAGTGTTACTTCACCTATGAGCAGCGAAAGGCTCTGGTGGAGGCGGTGCGCTATGTGGATTTGGTCATTCCGGAGACCAGCTGGGATCAGAAACGTTCGGATATGCATGAATATCATATCGACACGTTTGTCATGGGAGATGACTGGATTGGAAAGTTTGATTTTCTGGAAGATGAAGGCGTTGAAGTGGTATATCTGCCCCGCACACCGGAAATCAGCTCTTCCCAAATCAAAGAAGATTTGAATATGCAGAATAAGTAGAATCAGAATCTCAGGATGAAGTCCTGAGATTCTTAGTTTTCTTGAAGAAAAACATAAACTGGTATATAATAAGGAGCTAAGTGTATAAAAATCGGTGATAGAGAGGTCGATTTTAGATATAGAACCATAATGTACGAAAGGAAGTTTTATATGTCACCAAAAGTATCGATTATTGTTCCCGTATACAATGCGGAAAAAACGTTGCCGCGGATACTGGATGCAATTAAAGCACAGACTTTTGAAGATTATGAAGTCATTTTGATGAATGACGGCTCCGTGGACGGAAGCGAACAGGTTATGAGAGCGTATTCCGAGGAAGACGAACGTTTTCGGGTATACTCTCAGGAGAATAAAGGTGTCAGCGCCGCAAGAAATGCCGGTTTGGATTACGCTCAGGGCGAGTATATTCTCTTTTACGATGCGGATGATTCCGTGCCGGAGGATGCCGTTCAAAAGATGTACCATAAAGCCCGGGAAAAGATGGCGGATCTGGTAGTGGGTAAGACGGTAATGCACTACATGTCGGAGCAATCCTTCGCAAAACCAACGGTCACCCTTTCCGAGCTGGAAGATATTCCGAAAAATAAGACCACGATGTTATGGAATTTTTCTCTTTGCAACAAGATGTTCCGCAAAGCGGTAATTGACGAACATCACATTCGTTTTAACGGAACCTCTCACGGAGAGGATGGTGTGTTTCTGTACGAATTCATCCGGAATTGTGAAACCATGGTGGGCTGTGAACGAGAAGTTTACAATTATTATAAGAAGGGTTTCATGGAGGAATCCTCTTTAAGCCAGAGCGTGTCCACTGCATCTTTCCGGGATATTTGTAAAAATTTTGAAACAATTTGCCGTACTTTGGATGCCATGGCGGAGGAAGAGCTGGCGAAATTTGATGAGACACAGCAGTCCGGTCCGGCTTGGGACGAGGAGCGTTGGCGCTGGAGAAGATTGAAAGCTACTGTATGGAAACGGTTTGCCGGTGTTTCTATTCTGAATGAATATTATCGGATGATTTGGCGTAGCGATGAGGATTTGTATCCTCTGCTGAAGGAATGGCTGAAGAAATGCGAAGAAAACATGTTGCCGAGTCAGTGGCAGGGACTCCTGGAGGATCATGCGGATTTGCAGCTGGAATCGGGACTTCTGTCAAAGGAAGAATTGACAGAAAATCCACTGATTTCGGTAATCATTTCAGACAAGCTTCCGTCAAAATATGTAAATAAAGTACTGAGTGCGTATTATCATCAGATTTTCCCATCTTTCGAAGTGCTTGTGGACGAGTCCATGGCAGATGCTGTAGCGGAAGAATACAAAGGCATGATGAATCTGCATTTCTTAGAACATCGGGATACTGCTCATTGGAAAAAGGAGGCTCTGCAGCAGGCAAAAGCAACGCACTGCATTTTCGTGGAGGAGCCGATATATCCGGTGGCACGGACCATCCGTCAGATGTACGAAGCGATGGAAAAGGGGACGTTTATCACCGCACCGATTCTGCAGTATTCTGACGGGGAATACAAACCGCTGCGGACACAATCCACGGCATTTATTAACGAATTTATGATGGTTTATTACCGTTCGCCGTATAACCAGCTGGATTCTACCTGGGGAAATAAGATTTTCAACGTGAAGAATCTGCTGGCAAAGAAACGCCTCTTCGAAAAGAAATCCGAAACGGATATGAACCGTTTGTACAACAATTCGAAATATACGAAATTTACGGATAACTCCTTCGTAACGGATTTGACGGATCAGGATATTCTGAAACGGGTGGAAAAACTCTCCGTTAAACTGGGATATCCGCGAAAGCTAAGACAAGAAGCGAAGCGGCTGGCTCGAATTGAAAAGGAATCCACCCGCGTTGTCCCGCTGTCGCTGAGGCTGAAAAAGTGGAGAAATAGAAAGCTTCGTCAGGGATACAAGTTCCTGACTTTGAAGGTGATATTCCCGTTGTACTATAAGTGGCATGCCCGGAAGCCGATTGAAAAGAACAAAGTTCTTTTTGTGGTAAACCGGAAGCCGACGCTGCCGAATTCCATGACGTACGTACACAGTTTGTTGGAGAAATCCGGAAAGTTTGATATTCACAATAACTTTCTGCTGAACCTGTCTCTGCGGTATCGCCAGAAGTTTAAGGTGGATTTGGAATTCATCAAGGATTTGGCAACGGCAAACTATGTATTCTTAGATGAAGCGACGGTGACCACCTGTGGAATTCACAAGAGACCGGAAACAAAAATCGTCCAGCTTTGGCACGGATGCGGTGCCTTCAAGAAGTTCGGCTTCAGTACGGCGGACAAGATTTTCGGTGGAAATGCAAAGGAGCAGTCCCGGTATCCGATGTATCGAAATTTCGACTTGGTATGTGTCAGCAGCCCGGAAGTGGTATGGGCTTACGAAGAAGCCATGCAGCTGGAAGGGAAAGGAAATGTTAAGCCGGTGGGTGTCAGCCGAACGGATGTATTTTTCCGGGATGATTATATCGAAGCAGCGAAAAAGCGTGTCATCGAACAGATTCCGGCAGCGGCGGAGAAAAAGATTATTTTGTATGCTCCGACATTCCGCGGTCGTGTAGCAAAAGCCTATGGCCCGGATCAGTTTAACTATGATAAGCTCTACGAAGCTTTGGGAGATGAATATATTATCTTAATTAAGCATCATCCACTGGTGAAGAAACTGCCGGATATTCCGCTGGAATACCGTGATTCGTTTGCATACGATGTATCTCGTACGATGGAGATTGAAGATTTGATTTGCGCTTCTGATATCTGCATTTCGGATTATTCGTCGTTAATCTTCGAGTATTCTTTGTTTGAGAAACCAATCATTCTCTTTGCGTATGACTTGGATGTGTACTTTGATTGGCGCGGGTTCTACTATGATTACTTCGAAATGGCTCCGGGACCGGTTTTAATCAGTACCGAAGAGATTATCGATTACATTACTCATATTGATACGAAATTCGATCGGGAGAAGATGCACGCATTCCGCGAGAAGTTCATGCGTTCTTGCGACGGGCACTCTACGGAACGAATTTTGAACGAAGTGGGCTTAAAGCTGTAAAAAAGTCTGGGCATGATGAGCACCATCGTGCCCTTTTTACTACCGAAAGCCATACGGTTTTGGATTAGAAAAGATGTTGGACGTACGGAGAAAAATGTATGAAAAAGATTAGTATAATTATCCCTTTAATTGACGAAAGATATTGTGAAGCGACGAATATTCAAGAAGGAATGAATTGCATTCTGAACCAGAGTTTGGAAATGAGTTCGATGCAGCTTGTTTTTTTGCCGCTTCTTAATCATCCAATACTCATTCAGCAGTTAAACGAATACGCTCTGTCCTATCCGGATTCCGTGCATATCCTTCCGGCTCCCGATAAAAATACGGACATTGTTTCGATGGTTTCCGAAGCCGTGACCGGAGAATACGTTCTTTTCTATGATATGGGAAACCGATGGGAAGAACATGCACTGGAGAAGGTGTATCAGCATTTTGAAAAAACGCCGAATTCATTTGATCTGTGCTTGTGCAACGAAGTTTTTCAGAAAAAAACATCTTCGAAGAGCACGTTCCGTTTTATGTACAAATCCGGCAACACATTTAAAGATGTTCGAGAGAATCCAAGATATTTGGCGGTTTCCCTGAACAATGTGATTTTTCGAAGAGATGCTCTGTGTCGGGCTGCGATGAAATTAGAAAACCAAATTCGGGCGTATTCATACGGTTGGGACCTGATGCTGATTGCGGAAATTCTGAAAGAGAATCCGGTGGTTGGAATCGCTGCTTCTGCAGATTTCATCTATTGCGGTTCCGAAGAACTTAGCGGACAGAAACCGGTAGAAGCCAATGAATATCCTGAGGCACTTCGGCGCTTGTTCTGTGCGTTGAAGGAAGGATGCGTGACGGAATTGGATTCTTATATTCAAAATTTGCAGATGTATATTATGCGTCAATATTTGGAAGGCACGGATACCCGGGGTGAATTCAGCGAAGAATGCAGAACGGAGTACATCCGGCTGCTGCGTCAAGAATTGGCCGGAATTCCGGATGATATCATTGACAAAGCACCGGGGACGGTGAAGCGTCAGCGACTGGGACTGTATGTCCTGAAATACGGAAAGCATATTCTCCGGAATCTGAAAGAATCCTCCGGGCAGCTTGCATATAACGGACATCGTCTGGTTAATTTGAAACATGATTCATTTCGTTTCTATACGATGACGGTGGAACATGGTCTGCTCCATATTTGCGGAAATATCTGTGCCGGAACATCGGAACAGAAAATAAGTGTGCGTGCGCAGGATCAAACCGGCAAGACTTGGAAAGCGACGATGCAAGACTGTTCGAGTGAAAATGTGCGAAATCGATTTGGGGAGGTGCTGGTTGCCGGAAAATCGTTCTCGTTTACCATTCCGATTCGGGATGAGATGAAGCTGACGTTTATGATTTCCTTTGATGGAACCGATATAAAAGTATATCCTAAAATGATGAAGGATACCGAATTAAAGCATAAATACCGTCATTCCTACACGGAGAAAAATGGATGGCTGATTCGATATAATAACGGTTCACTGTTCACGAAAAAAGCAACGGCTTGGAATCGAATCAAGTTCCATCGGCACTATCTTGCGGAACTGCGGCAGAAAAAGAGTGAAGAAGATGAATCAACCTATCTCAGGGACTGTCATTGGAAAAAGCAGATTCGGAAGATGAAGCTGAAGAATCAAATTGCTTTTGTGACAGCGCGAAGCAATGAAGAAATGCTTCCGAACATGCGGGCAGTATATGATCGAACGAATGGGAAGAAGGTGGTGTTCACCCGGATGATGCCTTATGAAAAAGACCGGATGGATGCGGCGATTCAGGCGGTGTATTCCAGCAAAGTCGTGGTCACGGATGATTATTTTTACCTGTTCCGAAAATTCGGAAAGAAGCCGGGACAGAAAATTGTGCAGTTGTGGCATGCTGCCGGCGCTTTCAAGAAATTCGGCATGGACGGAACATCGCTCTTTCCGGAGGTGGATCACCTATACCATAAGGATTATGACTTGGTATCCGTAAGTGGGGAGAACATACGGGGGATTTATGCTCGGGCTTTCGGAATAGGGGAAGATCGGGTGAAGGCCTACGGTGTCCCGCGTACCGATGAATTTCTGGATTCGGAGTATGTGTCACAGGTAAGGAAAAGGATTCGGAGCAGATATCCGAAATTAGATGGGAAGCAGGTGATTTTGTATGCGCCTACTTTTCGGGATGGAAAGGGACAGGATAAACATGAGTTCCGTCCGGAGATGAATTTTGAATCGTTAAGCCATTCCTTAAAAGAAAATCAAGTGTTCCTGATCTGCCCGCATCCGGTGATGCAGAATCGAATTGTGACGGGTTCGTACGAGAACATCATTCAGGTGAAGGATTTCACTACTAACGAGATGATGTGCATTGCGGACTTGCTGGTGACCGATTATTCTTCGGTCGTCTTTGAATATTCTCTGCTGAATAAGCCGATGGTATTCTACTGTTACGATTATGATGAATACAATCGGGACTTCTATTTGGACTACGAAAATGACTTGCCGGGACAGTTGTTCCGCAATTATGCAGAGTTAGAAAAATATATCAGTGCAGGCGATTTTGAGGAAACAGAGGGGGTGAAGGATTTCCGAAACCGTTATATGTCCGCTTGCGATGGAAAAAGTGGAGAGCGGATTGCTCATGTCTTAGAGAAGATGTTGAAAGAAAAATAGAAAGGAAAAAAGTTGTTATTCTCAGGTAATGTATTTATATTTGTCTATCTTCCGGTAGTATTGTTTGTTAATTACGCACTTAAATTCAGTCGCCGGGTACAGAACGTTTTTCTGTGCCTGGCCAGTTTGCTTTTCTACGCTTGGGGCGAGCCACGGTTCGTGTTGGTGATGATGGCATCCATTCTGGTGAACTGGTTTTTTGGCCTGCTGGTTGGGAAGTTTAAAGAGTATAAAAATGTTCGATGGTTGATTGCACTGGATGTTTTTATCAACTTATCGATTATTTTCATATACAAATACATGGCGTTTACGGTGAAAAACCTGAACCTGGTGCTTCACGCACACTGGAAGGTGCCGGAAATCGCACTGCCAATCGGAATTTCTTTTTTTACGTTTCAGGCGATCTCCTACGTAATTGACGTGTACCGCGGACGGGGCGAGGCTCAGAAGAATCTTTTGAATGTGGGTCTGTACATTTCATTTTTCCCTCAGCTCATTGCCGGACCGATTGTGCGCTATGAAACCATTGCGGACCAGATTAATAATCGGAAGGAGAACCTTCAGGACTTTTCCGACGGTGTGGTACGCTTTATCATCGGATTGGGAAAGAAAGTGTTGCTGGCCAATAACATGGCGCTGATTGCGGATCACGCCTTTGGGTTCGGAAACGGAACGGTGCAGTGGTTCGGTGCGGACATGCCGCTGACGGCAGGGATGGCCTGGCTGGGGGCGTTGGCATACACCTTCCAGATTTATTTCGATTTCAGCGGATATTCCGATATGGCCATCGGCCTGGGAAAGATGTTCGGGTTTCACTTCGATGAAAACTTCAATTATCCGTACGTTTCCCGTTCCATTACGGAATTCTGGCGGCGCTGGCACATCTCCCTGTCCAGCTGGTTCCGAGATTATGTCTATATTCCGCTGGGCGGAAACCGAGTGAAGACGGAGGCAAGGCATATCTTCAACCTCTTCGTGGTGTGGCTTCTGACGGGAATCTGGCACGGAGCGAATTGGACCTTCATCCTGTGGGGATTGACCTATTTCGTGCTTCTGGTGACAGAGAAGAAGCTGGGACTCCATAAGGAGGCAAAATACCGCTGGATGAATCCGCTGAAGTATATCGCAACCATGTTCTTTGTCATCATGGAGTGGGTGCTCTTCAGGGCGGACAGTTTGGGAGACGCCGTACACTATATGAGCTGTATGTTCGGAACCAATGGCTGGGGGATCTCCGCACCGGGAATCTTCTATCTAACCCAGTACCGATACTTCTGGCTGGCGGCGATTGTAGGATCCCTGCCGTGGGTTCCGTGGCTGGGAAAACGATTGAAGCAAGAAGGTGTTTCTGCTAAAAGAAAATGGGCCGCGGATGTGATTTCCGGTGTATTCATCGTCAGCATCCTGTTGGTGTCGGTATCATATATCGTCATCGGAAGCTACAATCCGTTTATTTATTTTAACTTTTAGAGAAGAAAGGAGAAATCATGAGAAATCGAATCATTGCAGTATTATTTCTTTGTTTTCTGCTGTTCTTCGGGGTTCGCACCGGAATGAATGTATGGGATTCCATTAACGGTACGGAAAAAAGCCACCAGCCTCAGACGGAGGCATTAGGCAGCAATGGTCAGATAAGTGGTTTTAATAAGGAATCCTTGGAGGAAATCTCCAACACGATAACGTTGAATTTAGCAAATCGAAATCAATGGATTAATCTAAATGGTATATTTCAAAAGGGAATGGGAAAAACCGGTGACTTGGAAAAGGATTGGTATCGTCTGGAAAATGGAATGCTGATGTATAGCTTTCGGAAAAGTTCCCCGGATGAACTGAATACGTATGCGAATAATGTGGTGAAATTATCCCGGTATGTTGAAAAACAGGGAAAGAATTTCCTTTATGTAGAGCTTCCCTGCAAGGCACAGAAAGAGGGGGAATATCCGGCAGGAGTTCCGGAGTACGGAAATCAAAATGCGGATGAAATTCTGAAGGTGCTCGATAGGAAATCTGTGCAGCGAATGGATGTTCGGGACATCATGAAGGATAAGAACATGAAGTCTACGGATAGTTTTTTTCGAACAGATCAGCATTGGAAGCCGGAGACTGCGCTCTGGGCGGCGGGAGAGATATCTAAGAAATTATCTCAAGTGGATTCGAAGTGGAAAGATCATCCGGAATATCGCAATTTGAACAATTATCGGAAAGAGCATTATTCAGATTTGTTTTTGGGAGCCATTGGAAAGAAAATCGGTAGTGCTTATGCCGGAATGGATGATTTTGACATGTTAATCCCGAAATTTGACAATCAGTTTCGGTACTGCATGCCAAAGGAGAAAAAAACCGTAGAGCGGACCGGTAATTTTAAAACAGCCTTTATTGTGCCTGAGAATTTAGAAAAAGATCCGTTCCGGGTAAATACCTACGCCGCATATAGTGGAGGAGATCATCCGAGAGAATGTGTGACAAATGAGAAAGTGAAGAACAACCGACACATTCTATTGATACGGGATTCTTTTTCTTGTGCGTTGATGCCGTATCTATCCCTTTATACAAAGAATGTCACCACGTTGGATTTGAGACATTACAAAACCGAGTCTTTATACGATTACATTCGAAATCATCCGGAAATTGACACGGTAATTGTGGCTTATAATCCAAGTGCCATTACAGAGATACAATATACTTTTGACAAGGTTGTAAAATGAAGAAGATAATTAAGACGACAATTAAATCTGTTTTGTATGTTCTCTATTATGAAATTATTGCTTTGCTGCTGTATTTTGTTGTAGCCGGACGGACTTTGACGGACTGGTATGATGTTACATTCGGCACGCGGTTCCGTGAAATCGTGTACACCTTTAACCTGGGGTTGACCGGGGCGGACACCAGTTTCATGAACGAAGCACTTCAGGAGTGCCGACCGGATTTGATTAAAGCGACGGTCATTGTAATGCTGTTCGCGCTGGCGGATGTGATTGTGTTCCGAAGAGTGGGACGGAGAAAAGTTCGGGTGGATGAATTCAAAGGACAGCACGATGTACAGAAGGAGACGGCAAAGAACGAAACGGAAGAAGCAAAGCCGGAGTACCGATGGGTGCGAAGCAAGTGGGGGTATGCTCTTCGCGGCGTGTATCATGTGACTATTCTTTTAATCTGCATTTTTCTGGCAAAACCGGTGTATGCGTATGCCGATCAGGTGCTGGAAGTGTCGGATTTTGTGCGTTCGAAGCTAACATATACGAAAATATACGATGAAAAATATGTGGCTCCATCCTCTGTTCAAATTCAGAACACACGAAAGCAGAAGCGAAATGTTATCATCGTATATATGGAAAGTATGGAAACTACTTATGCGTCGAAGAATCTGGGTGGCTATCAAGATCACAATTTGATGCCAAATCTCTATAACCTGCAGCAAGAGAACATCGCTTTTGGGGATCGAAAAGGAATGGCCGGAACGCACAATCCGTCCGGAACGACATGGACGACGGCCTCTATCCTGTCATCCTCTTCCGGAATTCCATTTGCCTTTAACATGGGAATGAATAAGAATGAAGGAAATGATTCGAATCAGGGAAAATTTGCTAAAGGGATAACCACGCTGGGGGATATCCTGGAGAAGCAGGGATACAATCAGGAATTCATCTGTGGATCGGATTCCACTTTCGGTCGAAAGAAGAAACTGTTCCTGGAGCACGGAAGCTACAAAATTTTCGATTATTACTCTGCAATCGATGCCGGGTATATCGACAAGGACTACAAGGTCTGGTGGGGAATGGAAGATTTCAGAACCTATGAAGCGGCAAAGGATGAAATCCTGAAGCTATCGGAGAAGGACAAGCCATTCAACTGTACGATGCTGACGGTGGATACCCACCATGTGGGCGGATACAAATGCCAGAAGTGTCCGACGGGGAATGGTAACAAAACCGCCAACGTGGTGGCATGTGCCGATCGGCAGGTACAAGAATTTGTAGACTGGTGCAAGGCACAGGATTTCTATGAGAACACTACCATCGTCATTCTGGGAGATCACCCGCGAATGGACAAGAAACTGGTGCAGGGAGTGGATAAGAAAGATCGGGAAGCGATTGATGTGTTTATCAATTCTGCATCTCCTTATCAGAAGATTAATCAAAAGAGGACAGCAGCGACGATGGATCTTTTCCCGACCATCCTGTCTTCCATGGGTTATTCCATTGAAGGAAATCGACTGGGCATGGGAACGAACCTGTTCTCTTCGAAGGAAACCCTGTCCGAAGAGATGGGATACGATGAATTCAATCTAGAATTAGGAAAGAACTCCCGGTTTTACCACAAAGAATTCGAATAGAATAGCTGTTTTATTGAGACATAGGCTGGAGACATCATGGAAAAACAATAAGACATCAGTGTAATTCTTCCGGTGTACAATAACGTGCAGTATTTGGAGGAATGTTTAGACAGCGTTTTGGCAGAAGAAAAACTATCCATTGAGATTGTTGCGATAGACGATGGATCTACCGATGGATCCGAACAAATACTGGATGATTATGCCGGAAAATATGAGAACATTCGGGTCTTTCATCAAGAGAATTCCGGGGTCAGCGTCGCCAGGAATTTGGGCCTTAAAAAAGCAAACGGGGAATACATCTGTTATCTGGACAGCGATGACCGTTATTGTCCCGGGGTGCTGGAGAAAGGACTCGCCCTGTGCAGTGAAAAGAAACTGGACGTACTCTTCTTCACCTATGAGAATTTTTTCGAAAACGAGATTGCCGCGGAGCGATGGCAGAACAATCGGGTGAATCAGCCCATGCGAAAAAGAGAATATCCGAAGGAACCCATCTGTGGCCGGGAAATGCTTCTTTTATTCAAAACACAGCTGGAATACCGAGTAAATGTATTTCTGCAGATGGCTCGACACGATTTCCTTCAGAAGAATCAGTTTTCTTTTGAGCCCGAAATTATTTTCGAAGATATTCCCTATACATTCGAAGTACTCCTGCGGGCGGAACGAGTGATGGCATTGAATGAAGTGTTAGTAAAAAGAAGAATTCGGGATAATTCTCTGGAACATCGTCCGACGACGGTACATCGGTGCAAGAGCGCATTTCGAAGCCTGATTCTGGATTACAAGTTGGTGCGGCATTTCGGATATGATTTTCCGGAATGCGAACCGGCGGTAATTCAGGAATTGGCGTTTCGACACGAATTTGTGAAAAATACCTATCTGGAATTAGATGAGGAGAATCAAGAGGCATTCCTTCGACAGTGCAGCCCGGAGGAGCGGATTTTCTTTGAGGCAGCGATTCTTCCTCGTATACAGAAAGAACAGAAAGATCGGGCAACGATTGATCGGTTGAAGGACAAACACAGAGAAAAAGCGGAGAAGTATAAGGCGAAGATTGCAGACCAAAAGGAAACGATTCGGATACTGAAAAAAGAAAAGAAGGATTTGCAGCAGGAGAAAAAGCGCCTTCAAGGAGAGATAAAAAGAATTCGAAAATCCCGAGCTTTTCGATTGGGCCGATGGATATTGAGACCCTTTTCATACATAAAACGACATATGAAAGGTAAGCGATAAAAGTTAAATCTTGATGAGTGTATTTTTGGGATTAGGGGAGTGGTTTCAATGAAAGGATTACTTGTTTGTTTTGTTTAATCTTGAGTTTTGTTTGCGTGCCGATTGGCAGTCAAAACAGCTATGGTGCAACGAAAACTAAAGCACAAAGTAAATATGTTTCCAATAAAGTTTGAAAAAATGGAAAAAAGGATGGCATTCCCGTGCCGGAAGAAAGTATTACTGTGTGAAAAAAGGCAAGCTGGCAAAGGGCTGGAAAAGGATAGAAAAAAACAAGTATTATTTTGATAAAAAAAATGGGTTCATGCTGCGATTTCGTCAAACGATTCGCGGTAAAAAGTACTATTTTAATTCAAAGGGCGCAATGAAGACCGGTCTGGTTAAGTTTAAGGCTGGGAACTGGTGGTATGACAAGAATGGGAAACAGATCACCGGATGGAAAACGGTTCCGATAAACGGGAAAAAAGAAAAACACTGTTTCGATCCGAAGACGGGCATCATGATTCCGGGATGACCAGTGGGTCGCGTCCGTGGAGGATTTCAAGGAACAGACGCAATATTTATACGAACACGATTATAAGACGCTGTCCATGGATGAGTATTATGATTGGTATAAGGGAAAACGTACGCTAAAGAAAATGAGTATTGTACTGACCATTGATGATGGGGATTACGAATTATATTATTTGGTAACTCCGGTTTTGAAGAGATACGGATTTGCCGTGGTCGGTATATCGGGTGAAGATCAACGGGCAGATGAAAATGGACGTCTTTAAAAAGACGGTAGAAATTCAGTAGCTTCAGGAAATAAAAAGATATGAGTTTGGAGCACGCGGAACTTTCGGATTGACAAACGAGACATTTTATTCATATAGTTGAAATGAGTGGCTTTATGCGTTATAATAGCGTGGTTTATGTTAACGTTTTTTTTAAAAGGTGGGTACATGAATAAGTTTTTTTCGAATATAAAAAAGTATCACAAATATGCAATTCGAAGTGCGAAGGCAGAGCTCAAGAGTGAAGTTGCGGACTCCTACTTAAACTGGTTGTGGTGGATTATCGAACCGGTATGCTTCATGCTGATTTACACGTTTATTTTTGGATATGTATTTCATAACAAGACGCCGTATTTTGCATCTTTCGTATTTATCGGACTGACTGCTTGGGATTTCTTCAACCGCATGGTGAAGGGTAGCGTAAAGCTGATTACCAGCAACCGGGATTTGGTCAAGAAGGTATACATTCCGAAGTATATTCTGTTGTTGGCAAAATCCTATACGTATCTCTTTAAAATGGGAATTTCCATGATTATCACGTTCTTCCTGATGTTCGCTCAGGGAGTGCGTTTGAGTTGGCATATCATTTTCTTTATTCCGATTATAGCGATTCTCTATATTTTGACCTTCGGAATCGGAATGATTTTGATGAATTATGGGGTTACGGTAAACGACTTAGCAAATCTCACAAACGTGCTGCTGCGAATGGTATTCTATCTTTCTGGTATTTTCTATAATATCAATGAAAGATTGGCAGGACCTTTGTGTTTTATCCTGCTTCGTGTGAACCCTATTGCGATGCTGATGAACGAACTCCGACGGACGATGTTGTACAATCAGTTGCCGAGTTTCAAGTGGCTTCTGGTATGGCTTGGCATTGCGTTGATTCTGAATGTAATCGGCATTCATTTAATCCATAAAAATGAAAACAGTTATGCGAAGGTGATCTAATGAGTGATAATGAGAAGAAAATTGCACTGTCGGTAAGGAATTTACATATCTGCTACCGCGGCCTTAAGAAAACATCCATTCGATCCAGTTGGATGCGGTTGAAAGATAAAGTTGAAATTTTCGAAGCTCTCAAAGGTGTAAGCTTTGATTTGGAAGAGGGAAAGATTCTGGGAATCATTGGCAAAAACGGAAGTGGTAAGTCCACCATGCTTCGGGCCATTGCGGGAATCTTCTCTCCGGATGAGGGAACGATTGACCTGCACGGTCGTCGGGTATCCTTGTTGTCCATCGGTGTTGGTTTTAACAAAAAACTGACCGGAAGAGAAAACGTATATCTTTCCGGAATGCTGCTGGGTTTCTCGGAAGAACAGATTGCGGAAAAGGAAAAAGAAATCATCGATTTCGCAGATATTGGCAAATTCATCGATCGTCCGGTAAAAACTTACTCTTCCGGCATGTATTCGAAACTGGCGTTTGCGATTACGGCGATTTTGGAAACGGATATCATGTTGATTGACGAAGTATTGAGTGTGGGCGACCAGCGCTTTAAGGAGAAGAGTTACAATAAGATGAAGGAACTCATCTCTGATGATACGCGTACCGTGGTAATTGTTTCTCACAGCTTAGGTACAATTGAAGAATTGTGCGATGAGGTTCTTTGGTTAAACGACGGCGAGATGATTGAACAGGGAGATCCGGCAGATGTGCTGCCGAGATACACGGAGTTCATGAAATCTAATAAGAAAAAGAAATAAGTTTAAACAGATGTTTTATAAAATACCCTTGCGGTAGTTTATTGATATTTTGGCTCCGTTATGCTAAAATCACGGAAACGAAGAAACAAATTTATCAACTTGATGAGAAAGGAAGAAGTATGTTTAAAAAGAACGGAAAGAAAGCCGTAGCGTACATCGCCTTGCTTTTAACATTGATTATGTGTTTGGGCACCTTACTGGAAGGCGCAATCGCATTTGCAGATGTGGATACACCAAATGCTTCGACGCCGACCGGCGAAACGGTGCAGGATGACACACCAAAGGCAGAAGGATCTACTGCAGAAGATGAAGACCAGGCAGCAGCTCCGGCGGAGGATGAGAATACGAATCCGAACACTTCCGAAAACACCGCATCTTCAGAAGTGGTGACGGATGCACTGAAGATGACGGTTGCTCCGGTAAGCAACAGCCTGTATCTGAACGTATCCGGAAAAAAGAAGGTAACCATCCAGTGTGAACTGGATGCCACTGCCGGATACAAGGCACAGACTTTTGATGTCTTTGACCAGACGAAAAATGCTGCAGTGTCGGAAGGCATTGTGATGGGAAGCAAAGCAACGGTTACAATTGAGGACGATCACGTGTACTGTCTTAAGGCTGAGGCCAAGGCCACAGATGCTTCTGCAAAGGAAGTCGTTCTTCAGTCGAAGGAGTCCTATTCCGTAAATTTCCCGGAAAAAGTCACCGACTTGAAGGCATCTTGCGCTAAGAAGGACAATTTAATTAAAGTAACTTGGGACAAGGTGGATGGTGCAAATCGATACTACGTGTATCGGAATACGAAGGCCACTCGCCCGAGCAAGCCGATTAAAACCGTAACCGGAACATCTTATTCCGAACGAAAGAAAGGTGGATCCTATTACTACTGGGTTCAGGCCGCGAATACTACGGATGCAGCTGCTTCGATGCATGTAAGGAGCGGAAAGGTTACCGCTGGAAAGTATCTGACGATTGCGGTGCGGAATTATTGGTTCACCGCAAAGGCCAAAAAACGGATTCCGATTTATAAATCCGCAAAGAGCAAAAAAGTAATCGGTTATCTTCCAAAGGGGAAGACCGTGGTAATCAAGAAGAAGAGTCCGAAGGTGGTTCCGCAGTACGGCGTGGTAAAGCGGGTATATTTTAACGACAAAAAATTAAAGAAAAAGGGTTGGGTGAATTACAGATCCATTAAATTAAAGAGCCACGTTGCCGGAAAGTCCAATGACTGGAGCAGAAGCGTAAAGGAGAACTACGTGAACAAGAAGAAGTTCAAGAGTTCAACTAATTACCTGATTTGGCTCAGCAAATACACCCAGAAGGTGTACGTGTTCAAGAGAGCCAACAAGCACAGCAAATGGGTTCTCAAGAAGACATATCGTTGTTCTACCGGTACGTTTGCGCATCCGACACCGACCAACATGAACTATATCCTGATTCGGAAGCAATACGATCGCCATCGTGTTACCAATAAGGGACTGAGATATTACTACAAGTATCTGTCCGCATTTGGAAAGAAAGGTTCCTCCGGACGAGGAAATGCTTTCCATACCGTATGCTGGAGAGAAGGAACTCATAAGATGCTGAAGCCGGTAAAAGATAAGCCGAACACCAAGGGCTGTGCCAGAATGTTCACCGGTGAGGCAAAGTGGATTTATAAGCATGTTCCGACTAAGACCCGAGTAGTCAGTTATTAGTTGAATTGCATAAAGAATTTAATAATCGCATAGGACATCGTCCTATGCGATTTCGCTGTGTTCGCCTTTTCCAAAATGTGATACAATAAACCCAGTGACGTTAAAAAAAAAGAAAGAATTGGAATAATGAGAAGAAAAAAGATTGCAATCGTGGGAGCCGGTGATTTCCAGCTTCCATTGGTTCAGGAGGCGTCAAAAGAAAACGACGTGGTGCTGATTGCACCGGTAATAGGCAAAGCATTTGAACCCTACATCAAGGAGCGCTGTCTCATCGATGTAAGAGATCAGGATGCAGCGCTGAACTTCTGCCGAGAACAGAAAATTGACGGAATCATTACGGATCAAACGGACATCTCCGTTCGCACTGTGGCTTACGTGGCGGAACAGATGGGACTACCGGGAATCAGTTACGAGACGGGACTTCTTTTTACCGACAAGGCGAGGATGCGAGACGTGATGGAGGAAGCAGGAATTCCGTGTCTCCCAAACCGCACGGTAACTTCCGTGGAAGATGCGGTGTCCTTTTGGCGAGAATTGGAGGGAACGACGGTCATCATCAAACCGCTGGACTCCCAGGGAAGCCGGGGAATCTATTCTTGCGATTCGGAGGAGGATATCCGAAAGTATTTTGACGAGAGTGCCGTTTTTTCTTCCAACGGAGAAGTAATCGTCGAAAAGATGGCCACGGGAATGGAATTCTTCGTAGAAGGGATGGCTTTTGGCGGAACGTTCCGGAATCTGATTATCGGAGATACCCATTACTTTGATATTGAGAACGCTTATGCAGCGGAAAGCCGCCGCACACCGTCGGTACGGAATCCAGAGACAGTGCGGCGCGTGCTGGAACGAAACCGGGAAATCATCGAAGCCTTTGGGCTGAAGCAGGGACTGACGCACAGCGAATTTATCATGGACGGCGACGAAATCTATCTGCTGGAGACGGCGGCCAGAGGCGGTGGCGTGTACATTTCATCGGATTTAATTTCGTTGGAAACCGGTATCAATGTGGAGAAGTTCCTGGTAGACATCGCTTTGGGACAACTTCAAGAAATGCCGCAATCGAGATCTACCGGGAAGTATTCCGGATACAAGGCCTTCTACGTGCCCTTTGGAACAGTGAAGAGCGTCTCGGGTTTGGAAGAAGTGAAAGCACTGCCGTATGTCCACCGCAATCAATTGGATAATTTACACATCGGAATGGAAGTTCCGGTGGAGAAGCTGAACAAGACCAATCGGCTGGCCCTGATTGTGGAGGCGGAGTCGGAGAAGCAATGGCAGGAGAGAGTCGCACATATCCGGGATATTCTGCATGTGGAATGCGAATCGGATGGCACAACCCACGACCTGGTGTGGAAATAGGAGGAAAAATTAAATGCTGGATAAGTTGCAGAAAAAAATGGTAAACGTATTTCTGTTCTTTGACCTGATGAAACTGAACAGAAAGTATCCGAAGGGAGACGACTACATTCGCCTGAAGAAGATTCAGGAGAAGCGCCTTCACAAGCTCATGAAGAAGGCGTATCAGATTCCATTCTATCGGGAACGTTTCGACAGAGCCGGCGTGAAGCCGGAGGATATTCGTACTGCGGAGGATTTGGTGAAGCTGCCGCCTCTCACCAAGGACGAGCTTCGCGCTTGGATGAACGAGGAAGCGGAAAAGCCGAAATACAAGAATTGGTTCCATGACACCACCAGCGGTTCTTCCGGAAAGCCGTTGATGCTCCTGTATTCTCCAAAGGAGAAGGCGTTCATGATGGCGGACTGGTTCCGGGTAATGTGCATGGCGGGTTACAACCCGTTCCGCGGAAAGACCATGAGCCGAAAGAGTGCTCACAGTACTTCCGCCGGTGCGGATACGTTCCTTCAGAAATTCGGCATCCTCCGAAGAGGTTTTCTGAATCAGTATGCACCGGAAGAGGACATGATTAAGCAGGTAAACGAATACAAACCGGATTTCCTGTACATGAACAAGACGGAATTGATGCGTCTTTGTCTGTACTGTAAGGAGAATCACAGCGATATTTGGCAGCCGAAATTCTTCTGTGCCTCCGGCGAGATGACGGATCCGGCAGCCAGAAAGCTGTTCAAGGAGATTCTGGGAGATGGCATTATCGATGCGTACGGCAGCGCCGAAACCGGTTCCTGCATGTTGAAGCTTTTCGACAGCCCGGAGCACATCATTCACTACGATGCATATGCAATCAATATTTATGACGAAAACGACCGGCTGGCCGATGCGGGCTCTGTGGTAATCACCCCGCTGTTCAAGACGGATATTCCGCTGATTAACTATAAGATTGGCGATAAGGCCATTTCCGAAATGCGGGACGGCGTTCGTTACGTTACCAGTCTTCAGGGACGGATGAACGACTTCTTCCGCTACGACACCGGCGAGGTGACCACTTTCTTTGAAATCGCTCCGATTATCGCACATTGCGAGGACGTGGTTCAGATTCGTTTCGTGCAGGATTCCTACACTCATATCGTGGTTCAGTGCGTCCAGAGCAAGGAATCCCCGAAGACATTGGAACAGATCGAAAAAGAATTGGATGAGGCATTGAACAAAAAGTTCAAACATCATATGGATATCGACTTCGAATGGTCCAACTCCATTCCGCCGGACAGCAACGGCAAACTGCGAATGATTGTATGCAAGGTGGACGAGAATGGAAAAAAATAAATTAGAACGGCTACAGCGTCCGGCAGATATCGTGTTCGGCATCTGTCTGGCGCTGACATTTGCGATGGAAACTCTGCTGGCATATCGGCAGAGTATTCTGTATAACGGAAAATATTTTTCGGATATGGCACTTCACCTGAACATTGCCCGACGCGACCAGTATACCTATCGGATGATTGGATTTCTGGTGAAATACATGGACAAGGTGACTGCCAGCCCTTGGGGCATCGCCGCGGTAATCGGCTTGCTGGTGTTCTTTACGGTGGTAGGGAACTACCTTTTGATACGATTCTTCACGAAAGGAATCACCAAGACCCGGATTCCGGCAGAAGTGCTTTCCCTGGTGGCGTTGTACACCGGACCGATTTACATCCCGAAGTTCATGCCGTATTTCTATGCAAAGACCCAGAGCAAATATGCATGGCAGAATCCGACTCAGATTATGGTAACGGTCTTCTCCATCTTTGCACTGTTGGTTTTCTATAAGGTATACGAGAACTACATGGAGGGGATTTCCATGAAATCCTGGATTCTTCTGGCGGTGACTTTTTTGCTGTCCGCCTGGGCGAAACCAAGCTTTATCATGGCCTTCTTCCCGGCGGCAGCGATGGCACTGCTGGCGGATGTATTCCGTACCGTCGATATATCGGAGATAAGGGATTGCTTAATCGTATCCAAGGCGTACCGCTTCCGACAAGTAGTGATTATGGGGCTTACCATGCTTCCGTCCTGCATTTACTTCCTAATGCTGAATCAGACCCTGTTCGGAAAGGATACTCAGCAGGCCTCCGTGGAAGCGGGGAAAGAAGCCTCCAAGGTGGTCATCGATCTGGGGCGGGCCTACTTCAATCAGGATTTCTCCATTACGCTGAGCATTATTGCCGGACTGGCGTTTCCGCTGTTCGTACTTGCTTTTAACCTGAAGTCGTTAAAGAAACCGGAATACGCGGTTGGCTGGCTGACGGTGCTGTGGGGATATGCGGAACACTTTACCTTTTCGGAAAGCGGTCCGAGAGCGACTCACGGTAATTTTGCCTGGGGAAAGAAGGTTGCGGTATATCTGATGTTCGTTATCAGCATGGCAAAGTTCATCGAGAACCTGTACGATCCGGAATTCTGCAAGGGAAAGAAGAATCTGAAAATCGCCTACGGTGTCGTCGGCATCGGGCTTTTGGTTCTCCATATGGGATCCCAGCTGGTGTACCTGAACCATATCGGTCATGGCGGACGGTATATGATATAATATTCGATGGATGGTTCTATTGTAATGAGAGGGGAATGGTTTAAATGGAAGAATTAACTGAATTTGGACAGGAGCTTCAGGAAAATACCGTGTATGTCAATCCGGAAAAGTCGACGATGGATGATTGTACGAGTATTCGTTTTACCGGAAAAAACAGCATTCTTGTCATTGAAGATGGGGTAAACATACGCGATTCTGAAATAATATTTGATGGAAATAATGCCGTAGTCTATCTCAGCAGAAATAAACATACATATCGCTTGGCTATACATGCACATTCAAATACGTGCATATATATCGGCCGGGATAATTATTTCAACGGAAGGGCTACACTGATAACATCGGAAAGACAAAATATCATTATCGGAGATGATGGCCTTTTTTCTTTCGGAATATACGTGAGAACGGCGGATCCGCACCTTCTTTACAGCTGTGAAACGAAAGAACGGATCAATGAAAGCAGGTCCGTACTGATGGGGGATCACGTGTGGATCGGTCAAGGTGCGTTGATTCTAAAAGGATCCTCCATCGGTTCGGGTTCGGTAATCGGTGGTGGTGCGGTTGTTTCCGGCAAAGCCATTCCTTCGAATACCGTGGCGGCCGGAAATCCTGCCAAAGTAGTAAAGAGAAAAATATTCTTTTCTAAAGAGTGTGTTCATAATTATGGAAAAAAGAAATCCGATAGGTACAAGAGAATGGATTCGGATTGTTGGATATATGAGCCGGAGCAGAATGAATACAACCTAAAGAATGTTGATTGTCATTTGTGTCGAAGCAAGAGTGCGGAGGATAAGCTGGCGATTATACAGCGGGAACTTGTGAATAACACAGAAAAAAACCGGTTTTACATCGGCGAAAAACAGCCTTCAAAGAAGTTCAGATTTCGCTTTTGGAGGTAATGAAAGATGCAAAAGGAGGGAGTATTGAATAAGTATAAATTCTCAATTATCGTACCTGTGTATAATGCGGAGAAATTTCTGGAAGAGTGCATCGAATCCGTCTTAAACCAGTCTATCGGATTCAAAGAGAATGTTCAGTTGATTCTGGTAAACGATGGAAGCAAGGATAATTCCGGCGAAATGTGCGAAAAATACTTTCAACGGTTTCCGGAAAATATCATATACATCGACAAGGAAAACGGCGGGGTCGCCGATGCAAGAAACGCTGGAATGGAACGAATTGAAGGGGAGTATACGGCTTTTCTGGATTCTGACGATTACTATTCTCAGACCATGCTGGAAAATGTGTATCGTTTTTTTAAACAAAAAAAGGATGCCTTTGACGTATGCGTTTGCCGTCTGGAACATGTAGGGGATTTTTATGGAAAAGAACATGCCCTGAGTTGGCGTTTCGAAAATGGAAATCAAGTAATCGATCTTAAGGTGAATCCGGAATACGTTCAATCGGCAATCGGAAATTCCGTGTTTCGAAGCGAAGCAATTCATGATGTGCGATTTGACAGGAGTCTGCAAACCGCAGAAGATGCGTTGTTCAATACTTTTGTAATTCTAAAACGCCTGAAGCTCGGAATCTGTGCAGATGCAACGTACTTTTATCGTCGATTTGAACGGGGGAATTCTCTGACCGGAACTATACGAATGCAAAAAGCGTTTTATTTGGATATTCCCCAAAACTATTATTTGTATCTGATAGAATATTCAAAGAACAGATATGGCTTTGTTCCTGCGTATGTTCAGCACCTGATTCGTTACGACATACAATGGCGGAAGTACATTCCGGAAGCAATTTGTCAACTGAATGCGGAAGAACGAAATGCGTATATTCAAATGATGAAGCAGACGTTGAAGTGTATTGATGATGAGGTAATACCTACGCACGATGGATTAAATCAATACCGTCGGCTCTATCTGTTCCTGTTGAAATATGGGATTCAAATTCTCGATGAAGCAACGCTTCAGAGCGGTGTTCTGTATTATAAGGATTTGAGACTCATCAATTTCACGGCGCCGAGTGTTCTAAAGGTTACCGCTATTGAATTAGATGAGAATACCGCATATATTGAAGGACTTGTGACGGATTGCCTTCCTCGTGCAGAGAAAAAAATATTTCTCTGTTCCAATTCGGGAGAACGCATTCCGATTCATTTAGAATACGGGAAAGCGGGTTTTGTTGCAGGCTACGTTGGCGAACACGTGGCGGAGATTGGAAATTTCAAAGTTGAAATACCGATTTCTCCTTGCATTAAATGGAAGTTTACTCTAGAATTTAATCAAGATGCGATTACAATGAATCCAAATTTTGACGAATCGGTGGGAGTAAGCCGAAAGCATAAGGAATCGTTTTTTGTTTCGGGAAGGTACATTGTCAAGTATAGAAAAAAGAAAATCTGTTTTTATAAGAATACTTTCAAGACGAGACTGGCATCTGGATTCCGTTACAGAAAAGAGCTTCGGTCCCAATTCGCAAAAGGAAGAAAATAGTATTCGTTGTGGATTATTTTTTATGGTTTATGAGAGAAGGTGGAAGTATGACTAATGTCAAAAGAAAAAGCCTGATCTATGCATTGATTCTGACACTCTGCTTGGGCGTGATTCCGTTTAACGTGGTATCCTTTCAGGCAGCGGCAGAGACCAAAAGCAAGGCTCCGGCAGTAACCGCGAAGACCTATTCCAAAAAGGCAGGTCGTTATACGGTAAAGGTAAAACAGGCGAAGGTGGATTACAAGACCGTGAATGTATACGTTCCGGGCGTGAAGACACTGAAGAAGGTGAAGGGGAAGAAAAAGGTCTATAAGATTAAGGCAACGGCTTATATGTACTGCGATAAGAAGGTTTCCAAGAAGAAATCCAAGACTGTAAAGCTTTCTTCGATTTCCTCAAAGAAAAAGTATTTCACCATGGCTGCACCGGCAATGGGTAAATACAATTTCGTGGTTAAGTACTACAACAAGAAAGGCAAAAAACTGAAGACTGTTACGGTGAAGAATGCCGGCGTAATCGCACAGGAATACAATATCGCAGTGCTGAATGCGACCTACGGACCGTTGCAGTTCTCCCTGTCCCTGTGGGATATCACGAAGCGTGATGATGGAAGGCCGATTCCGACGACCATCGCAACGACCCGAAAGAAATCCTACAATTGGTCCAAGATGCCGCCGAACGTACAGCAGAATCCGAAGATGAAGAATCCGATGTCCACCAGCAATGTGGCTTCCATGACGAACTACATGCGGAAGTACGTGCAGGATTTGAGATCGTTGAATAAGAATTCCAAGTTCCACATCTATTTGACGGATACCTATGTTAAGGGTGTTTTGGAATTGGCTTGCAGGACGAAGCTGCCGGAGAACCGCTACGATGTAACGTTCCTGTCGGACGGAAGTTCCAGCTATGTATTCTTCAACCAGCTGTATGGCGGTGAGAATGCTAAGAGCGTATACGATACCACCGAGGCAGAGTGGAAGCTTCTCAAGAGTGCTTGGAAGAAGGGTCATTACGTAGACCCGAGAGATGTGAAGTATGCGGCAAATCACGAGTCCTACAGCCTCAGAAAGTACACCTATGCGGCGGTAGCATCTGCGAATAATGTGAAGTGGTGGGTCGGCCGTAAGGACGGTACCTTTGAATCCCAGGATGCGGAATTCCTGGCTCAGGCAAAGGCCCGCATGGAACAGTACAACATGAATGACAAGCTGAATAAGCTGAAGGCGGAGAAGCACGATAAGGCGTTCAAGGCATGGTATCATTTCAGCGACAGCATGTTTGCGGATGCGACGAAGAATCACAAGAAGGTCATGGTTCTCATGGGCGGACGTGTAACATCCGAAAAGGATTTTGCAGAGTTTACCGCCTTTGTTAAGAAGTACTACGGCTCTGGATACGAATACTACTATAAGGGTCACCCGGCAACTCCAACCGTGAAGTATCCGGAAAAACAGAAACAGCTGAAGGACGCAAACGTACACGACGTGGATTCCACCATTCCGGCAGAACTGATTCTGTTCTTCTATCCGGACGTGTATGTATCCGGTATGTCCAACAGTACCCTGAACACCAGCTACAAAGATGGCAGAACCTGTGCATACCTGGGTGCCAGAAAGGACTGGGCGCTTGACAAGGATGACAAGGGAAATATGCATGTCATCGATGGAAACAAGTTCCAGATTTTCTTTACGTAGCTGACGGATGCCGAGAAGGCAGCCGGAAAGTACGGAGAGCTGGGTATTCCGGCAGGGCACAAGTTCTATCTGGTGGAGTTCAACAAGAATCCAAAGTACGATTACGCTCTCTATGATTACGATACCAACAAGATTCTGTATCATGAAATCAAGAAGGCCGGGGAAGAGACGAAATCTGCGGGTGCAGAAAAACAGGAAGCTGAGAACAATACCGAAGCGGCTGCTCCGGAAAATGAGAAAACCGCTGCAGATTCTGCAGAATAGGGTGAACCTATCGAAAAACTGAATAGTTGAATTAGAAGGCGTTGTCTTGACAACGCCTTTTAATATGCTAAAATAAATTTATCGGTTAAGTTAACAAATAATTTTATTTTGGCACTCTTTATACATATTCAGAAAGGACAGAAACCAAATGGAAGAAAAAACATGTGGGGGAGAATCCCGGGGAATGCAGACCGGGGTGCGGCAGCTCCTGCGGTGGTTTGGCATTGCCCTGATCGTTATCAGCATGCTGGGACCGGCGTTTGCACCGGTGAGCTACGGCGCAGAAGATTCGCAGGTAAAGACGGTAAAGATTACCACAAAGCCGGCTTCCGGACAGATTAATCGCCGGACGGGCGCTGTGGTGCGGAAAAGTGCCTCTTCTCGTTCCAAGAAGGTGGCCCGACTTCCGAACAACAAGAAGATTACCATGGGACACATGACATTCACCACTACCAAGAACTATTCCAGAAAGCAGCGGTGGTTCTACATTAAATGCGGCAGTGTGAAGGGATATGTACCGGTGAATCAGGTAGATCACGTGCGGTATCAGTATCGGAAGGTAAAAGCGAAGCGAAACCTGACATACCGCTACGGAGCTGGCTACAAGATGCGGAAGAAGGGAACCTTGAAGAAGGGAACCACACTCTCCTTGTGTCTGGAAACCAAGGCGAAGGGGTCCAAGACCCTGTGGTATCGTTTCCGTTACGGCAAGAAATTCTACTTCGTCAGCTCCAAGGATTTGAATCTGACGGAGACCGTGCGAATCGAGCCGGATCGTGACAACGGCAGCAGCCCGGCAAAACCCTCCGACAACGGAAGTTCCGGAACTCAGACGGATAATAAAGGTAACGAGACAAAGCCGGATACAGAGAATATAGTCACACCGCCGAAAACCAATCCATCGGTGAATGCGACGGTGCTTCAGAGCAATAAGAAACCGATGACGGCGCAGATGCCGAAGTCCACTCTTACTGCGTGGTACAATTCGCTGCTCAAGATGGCGAATTTAATTGAGACAAACAATCTGAAGTACAATACGAGCGGCGGCGGAACGACTTACAAAAAAGGTCTGGCGGCCAAGAAGGTGAATTGCGCTACCTATATTTCCTGGTCCTTGCAGGATGCGGGTTTTGAGCCTTCCGGATTCTGTTTTTACCTGGGATACGGAAAGATTTACGACCAGAAGATTCCGAAGAATTATTTCATCAAGTCGCCGAATTACCTGGTGCAGACCAATCTGAACATGTCCTTGGCGGATTGCGTGAAGAAGGGATACTTAAAGCCGGGGGATATCGTGGGCTGGCAGAACGGATACCACACCATGGTGTACAAGCATACGAAAAACGGAAAGTACTATTTCTTCTCCGTGGGACCGACGAGTGTGGCTAATAAGGTGGTTCACGAGAACACGTACAAGGCGAGCTATCGCATCGGGGTAATCATTCGGCGGATTGCCTAATTTGGAATGAGCAGAATGGAGATGAATCTCCCACGAACAACAGAAGAGGGACGACACGGCGTGTTGTCCCTCTTTTCGCATCTTACTCTCTGGAATAGGTCACCTTGCAGCTGATTCCGCTGAGACGCCCGATTCGGCCGGACAGGGTGCTGATGATCTGCTGGGGTGCATCCAGGACGATGCTGATGATATTGATTCCCTTTTCCCGGTAGGGAAGTCCCATTCGTCCGATGATGTAGGGACTGTTTTCGTGCAGCAGCGCGTTTACCGGTTCGACAGAATCCATGTCGGAAATGATGATGCCGAGAATGGCTACCCGTGTATTTTCCATTGTTCCTTCCTCCTGTTGAATCTTCTTGAATTGTATCACAAAAGGCCTTTTTTTTCTGTGCAAATTGAACAAATTTCTCGATTTTTCTCGAACGATGTGTACTGAAGGGGAATTTTTTTTCTGCCATAATGGAGTCAGAAGCAATGCTGATCATTTAGGAGGTATGAAATGAAAAGAAAAAAGGAAAAAATGAGTAAGAAGCAGTTTGCGGAGACGATGGCGCAGGAACTGAACCGGTACTTCGAGGAGAATCTGACGATGGAAGTGCACGCTGTCATTCGGGAATTCGTGAAGACCAACGATTACACCCACTACGCCATCGTGCTGGAACGGCCGGGCGTGTATGTACTTCCGGCGCTGAACGTGGATATTTTTTATGAAGAGTACAAGCATGGAGACAGCATCGAATCCCTGTCTCGAACACTTGCCTGGAATGCGATGGGGGCGATTATGACGCCACCGCCGGTGAACGGCGTGGACGGAATCCCGAAGAAGGATTTTGGCGTGAAGTTGTCCGCACGGGTGGTGAGCAAGCGACGAAATGAGAAATATCTGGAGGATGTGCCGTGCCGGGATGTGGTGCCGGGCATTACCATGTTCGCCAGCGTGGAGATTATTGTGGAAGACATGGATTCCTGGCAGTGCCGGATTACCAACCCAATGATGAAGGAGATGGAGTATCAGCCGGAGGAATTGATCGACGAAGCGCTCATGCTGTCTGAAGAATATTATCCGCCGATGCTGATGACATTCTCCGATGGCAATGCGGAAGGGGAGAATTTGCTGGAAAAAGAAGGTTACGCGATGAACGACGATTCCATGTACATCCTCACCACCAATCGATTTCAGTTGGGTGCGGTGGCATTGTTCTATCCCGGCATTGCGGAAAAAATTGCCGAGATGGCCGGGGGCAATTTCTACGCAATTCCAAGCTCCGTGCATGAATTTATTATTCTACCGGAAAGCGATAAGTATTCCGAAGAGGAACTGCAGGCGATGCTGGAGAGCGGAAACCGGGAGGTGGTCTCCGAAGACGACATCCTGTCGGATACCATTTACGTCTACGACCGGCACCTGGGACTGATCCTTTCTTGCTCCGAGTACAGCGGCATGTGCGGCACGGAATTCTGTGAGAATATGTGGTGTTAAGCGGGAAAAGGCGGTGAAAGAACGATGGAATCTGTGATAAAAATATGCCGAAATCTGTGGTAAACTTAACGCTTTGAATACTGTCCGGGGTGTGCTAGAATAAAGGCACAGAGAACTTACTGACCGTAAGGAACACCAAGCGGGAAGAAGTGCCGGATACAGTATATAAAGGGCTCGTGGAGACCCGTATCGGATGGACTTCTTCTCGGAGGAAGTCCATTTTTTATGTAGTTTGGAGCAGAGGTATGATTAAAATTGCAATATACGGAAAAGGCGGAATCGGCAAATCTACCACTGTTTCCAACGTGGCAGCAGCCCTTGCCGAAAAAGGTCTCGCCGTAATGCAGATCGGGTGCGATCCAAAGGCAGATTCTACGATTGCCTTGCGCGATGGAGAACCTATGCCGGCAGTATTGGATATCTATAATGAGAAAAAAGGCAATGTGACTTTGAAAGAGATTACAAGAATCGGATACAAAGGAGTTGTCTGTGTGGAGTCAGGAGGACCGACCCCGGGACTTGGCTGTGCAGGACGCGGAATTATCACTGCACTGGAGAAACTAAAAGAGACCGGAGCATATGAAGTCTACAAACCGGACGTAGTCCTTTACGATGTACTTGGCGATGTAGTGTGTGGCGGATTTTCCATGCCTATGCGGAGTGGGTATGCAGACTATGTATTTGTTGTAACTTCGGGAGAAAATATGTCCATTCATGCCGGAGCGAACATTGCAATGGCACTGGAACGCTTCCAGAATCGCGGATATGCAAAACTTGGCGGATTTAT
>OLOB01000192.1_pt1 | contig 52961 bp, 46 predicted proteins | sample 1671911 | NCBI WGS metagenome assembly OLOB01 (sample SAMEA3136625, study PRJEB25190) | human gut metagenome | biome: human gut; feature: human-associated habitat; material: faeces | place: Austria | collected 2013
CCGCCAGCGACACCATCGCATCCGATGACACGAGACTCGGCCTGGGCAGCGGCCTCGACCGCTACCGGACCATCATCGAAACACGCGGCGGCACCTTCCAAACCCGCGCCGGACAAGCCCACTGGCAGCTGGATGTCAGCATTCCAATCGATGGCGACCGGTAAAACATGCATTCGCAGACCAGCCATGTCAAGCAATCGCATGACAGCATATTCACGCAGGATCGCGCCTCATTTCGGCTGATCCCGCACGCCCTGTTCCGACGCGAATTGTTCGGCGATTTGCCGTGCGTGGATGTTCTTGGCTTCGTTAACGAAGTCGGCGCATGCCTTGCTGCCGTAGAGCGCCTCACCACACGGGTCAGCGAAACGCGGGTCGCCGGCCAGCGCGGAGCGGATGGCCCCGAGCGAGCCGGACAGCGGCATGGCGTTCATCACGGTCGCGGTTTGATTCTGCGCCTCCTGGGTGCGGGCGGTCTTGATGTCCCGGTCCAGGATTCGTTCGGCGTATTGCACGCCAACATCAAAAAATGCAAGAGGCTGAAAGACCTGGCTGCTTCCCTTCACGATATCTACTGTTCTGATTTGACCGGCCCAGTCGTATATATCCTGAAATAATTGTCGATGAATCTGCTGCAGTTGTCGCAAAGTACCTTGAGCGACAGGAAGATTCGATTGGAATTCCAACATTCTGGCAGATACAAGATCGTTTTCAGCCGCTTCAAGTTCTGTAACGGTTGTGGCACCGATAAGATTGCGCAGTACGTTTGTGCCGGGAATCAGATATGTGTCAAAGGTTTCGGGCAGTTCAATCACACGGATTCCAGACCGTATCGGCGACGTGTACGATTAACCAATTCGTGTGCGTCTATTTGTTCTTCGATATAGTCGCGCGCGTCTGCAAAAAACGAGGATGTGACACCGCCGCCTTCCATACGGGCAGAATGGACGGCTTCCGCCACTCTCATCGCACGTATCTCTTGTTCCGTCATGTCAACCTCCTCATTGCAAACAATCATACCTACCGGAATAGGTTCCTGCAGAATCGGCAATCCCGTTCCGAAAAAGCGAATGCACTAATCAAAAGACACTCGCATAACCACCACTACGCATCGCCAATAACATACCGATGAGCCAGAATGAGGCCCCGGCCATGATGCTAATCCGTGAATGACGCTGGTCAGAGTGGCAGGTACATTGGTCTTATGGCTAAGCGCAAACATACCGGCACTGTTGTTATTGCAATACTGGTCGCTATTCTGCTGGCGGTGGGCGTTTCCGGCTGGCTGTTCTGGCAGTCGGTACAACGGGTGATCGGCGAGGCGCAGCAGGCGGGCGAATATGCGGCTGAAGCACAGCAATCCGTCGGGCAGGGCGACTTCAAGCAGGCGCTTGAGCAGATGGACAGCGCTGGCAGTCACATCGTCGCGGCGCGAGACGAAACCCAGGGCATGCTATGGCAGGCCGCCGAATACGTGCCATATTACGGTTCGGACGTGAAGGCGGTGCGCGGCATGCTGGGCGCGGCCGCCGACGCCGCGACCAACGCCCTGCCCAAAATCGACAGTGCCGCGCAGGGCACGTTGGTGGACTTCAATATCGAAGAGCTGCTGTCCGGCATGAACTTCTCCGACGGCACGCTTTCCATTCCCAAAATCGCTTCCATCAAGCAGGACCTGTCCGACGCCGGTGCGGTCTTGAAGCGCGTCAAGACGTCGATTCATGCGCTGCCGCAACCCCGCACGGAACAGATCACCGAAATGGTCAACCAGGGCAAGCAGGTAGTGGACCAAATCGATGAGACTTTCGACACCTTGAACACCATCGTCGAAAAGATTCCGGGCTGACGTTGGTTCGTTCTTGTCGTATATTGGCGTAACCTCCGCATAAGGCTAGTCCATACAAATTTAGAAAAAATTTGGGATAGGAGGTGCCAATATGCCGACACGCACACCAATCCCGGTCAGTCGGGCGATGCGTCAGATATCCGCCAACCTCGATTTGGCGCGCAGACAACAGCGCATTCCCGTAGCCTTGCTGGCCGAGCGGGCTGGATTATCCATGCCAACGGTCACCAAAATGCTGCGTACGGGTAATGGCAGCTTTGAGAACTTCCTCCGCATTGCTCGTCTGCTTGGACTGCTGGACGGCGTACAGCAAGCGACGGACCCTCTTAACACAGATATCGGCAAATTACGCGCCGACGAAGACACTCCAAAACGTATTCGATAGTACAGCAGGAGGCGCAACACATCATGGAAGCAATCGTCACCCTGCAGTTCAACGGCACAGACGTCACCGTCGGGAAATTATTCACCAGTATCAGGCGCGGCATCGAATCGGCACATTTCACATACGATACGGCCTATATGCGCTCTTCAAACGCAGTATCCCTCTGTCCAGAGATGCCCCTCTCCCCCCGGAACGTTCCCGGCCGAGCATAATGCGATGCATCGCATCTTTCAAGACTGCATGCCGGATCGTTGGGGCAGGAACCTCATGCTTCGTGCAGAACATCAAGATGCTCGTTCGGAGCATCGCACAGCACGCACACTATTTGAGGGAGATCTCTTGCTATCCGTCAACGATGAGACCCGACAAGGCGCATTGCGCTTCTGGAACAACGACGGTGACGCGCTAGCTCCCAGTGAGACCGGCGGTCCAAGAGAAGTGACCATTCAGTCCCGCATCCATAGCAATGATGAGCAGCTGCTTTGAATCCGGCATTGCGCGGCTTCGCGAAGCAAACGCACAATGACTTCACATTCCCGCCTTGCACCAGCTGGCTGCAATCTGCGTATGGTCATGTATCTGTAGGCCGGCACGAATGCGGCTGATGGGTGCGGCGAATCGTGACATTGCTTATTACCCATTCGCCCCTTCAGTCGTACCATTCGGGTCGTCGCAGTTCCAGGAATGGCCGCTGTTTGCGCGCTGCTGCGGTCTGTGTGAGATCGATGTCGGCGATAATCAACTGTTCTTGGTCGTCGGCCTTGCTGACGACGTTGCCGTACGGGTCCACCACCACCGATTGGCCGGCGAACGTCACATCGCCTTCCTTGCCGACCCGGTTGCACATGACGATGGCCACCTGGTTCTGCATGGCCTGGACACGGATTTTCCACAGGAACGGCTTCGACGGTTCGGCGTCAGTGTTCGGAACCGATGCTCGCCGTCGGCACGATGACCAGGCGGCGCCGCGCAACGCGCATGTGCGGATGCCTTCACGGGGTTCACTCAAATAGCGTCATCCAGTCGGGATCGCGGTGGGCCGCAAAACACATGGCGATTTGTTCCGCGGTGTTTCTTGTTTCCGAAAGCCGCGGCAACCGGTCTTCCTCGAAGTAGCGGATTTCCGTCGTTTCGATGTTGGCCGAGAACCAACCGCCGGCGCGGCTGCACAATACGAAGAACTTGAGCACCCCGTACGGATAGGTCAGCGCGTTGTGATTGGCGCAGTCCTGCACCGCGATGAGTCGCTCGCCCCTCACATCGAGCCCAGTCTCCTCCTTGACCTCCTTGACGGCGTTGGACCGAATGGACTGGTTCTCGTCGACCCAGCCTCCGGGCAGTGACCATTCCCCGCTGTTCTCATGCGTCATGAGGATCCTGCCTTCTTCATCGAAGATGGCCGCACGAGTGTCGAGTTTCGGCGTCGGATATCCGGCGCTGAGCAGTCGACTCACCTGTCCGGCCGGCGCATCAACCTGCGTGGAGAGCATGTCGACCGCCATCGCGCGGATACGCTCGTAGCGCTCCCGGTCGAAGGGGTCCTTGCAGTACATCAGTCCGGTCTGGGCCAGCGCCTGCAATTCTCGGGCCTGTTCCAGTAATGTGCGGTTCGTGGCCATCATCGTTCATCCTGTCATCGTAAGGTCTTGGATCCGTTTGCACTCAGGCATCGCAGCGTAGTGCAAGCAGTATAGCACTTCGAACCGTTCCGGGGACGAGGGTCTCAGCGCATCCCCCGTAACCTCTCCCATGTGCCATCAACGCTTGGCGAGCTGCACGTTCTTGCGCTGTCTGCGATTGCGGCTGGCGACCGACTTTTCACGCTCGCGGCGCACGTGGGCCTCCTCACGCGCGGCCGCCGCGCGCTCTTCTTCCAAAGACGGCAATCCGGAGGCGGCGCGGTGCCGGTTCTCCCGCTCATGGTCGCGTTCGGCCTTGCGCTCCCCGCCTCGGATCCGGGCGCCGGAAACCATCGCAGTTGGCAGAGCGTCTGGCCGAAGTTCCACAGGTTATTGGTCAGCCAGTACAGCAGCACGCCGAACGGCAAGGTGCCGCCCGACACCACGTAGATGGCCGGGAACACAAACGCGGTCAGCTTCTGCGTGCGGAACTGCGGTGAATCCATGGCGTCCTTCGGCGTATTGCGATGGATGAGCAGCCACTGCATCGCGAACAACATCAGACACATCAACGCCACGGCCACGCCGATGACGACGTGCGACTGCGGCGAGACGACCGTGCCGAACGAGTCGGCGATGCGCACGCCGAATATGGACGATGATTCGATGTCGCCCGCCATGACGCGGTCGATGCCGCTCAACGGTTCCGCATTCCCGGCGGCGCTTGCGGGCAGGGATTGCAGCGTGTAGAACAGCGAGCACAGAATCGGCGCCTGAATCAGCGAAGCAGGTATGAACCGAGCGGATTGGCGTTATGCCGCTGCTGCAAAGCCATAATTTCACGTTGCATGGCTTCTTTGGAACGCGGATCCTTACGCGCGGCGTACTTGCGTTGGATACGTTGGATTTGCGGTTGGAGCACCTGCATACGCTGCGTCGCGCGCATTTGGGAGAAGAAGAGAGGCAATAGACAGATACGGATGATGAGCACGAGGCACATAATCGCGATGCCTAAGCTGTGCGGCACCGACTCCTTCTACGGCGGCGGCATGGTCACCGGCCAGCCCATCGGCACCATGATCGGCTCTCGCATGATCAACAATGCGCAAGCCGGCTTCATCATCGGCGCCGTGATCATGGGCTTCCGGATTCGTGGCGCTTGACATCTGACCTCGCGAGGAATCCTCAAAGGACATGGAACGCACCAAGATGACGCTCAAGGATCTCGCTGTCTCCTTCCACTTCCCGAAGTTCTCCACCTCGCGTGACTTCTACAAGGCGTTCGGCTGCCGAGTGTGCATGTTGCTCAGCTACCAGATGATCTCCGTGTACCAACTCTACATCGTCGAGGATTACGTGCACCAGACCAAGACCGAGGCTGCCGGCACCATCGCCACCATGTCCATCATCACCATGGTCGTTTCCCTGACCGCTTCGCTGATCTCCGGCCCGATCTCCGACAAGATGCACACGCACAAGGTACCAGTCATCATCGCCTCGCTGCTGTTCGCGATTGGCACCGCGATGCCGTGGATCATGCCGAGCGTCACGGGCATGTACCTGTATGCGGGCATCGCCGGCTTCGGCTACGGCGTGTACTCAGCCATCGACCAAGCGCTCAACGTCGACGTGCTGCCGAACAAGGAAGAGGCCGGTAAGGGCCTCGGCATCCTCAACCTGGCCACCACGCTCGGCCAAGCAGTCGGTCCCACCATCACCTCCGTGGTCAAGACCACGACCGGCACCTACACGCCGGCGTTCGCCATCTCCATCGTCATGGCCGTGTGCGCTGCCGTGTTCGTGCTGCGTATCCAGAAGGTGAAGTAGCCGCTGCGAGTGCCTATCTCCGTTTCAAGGGGCTGATTTTGACTTTGCGGAACATCTACTTCCGTTTCAAGGGGCTGATGCCAAAGTAGCCACTGGTTAAAAACGGCGGAATAGCGATAGAACAATGCCATTTCTATCTGCGTTCCGCCAGTTGACCAGCCCCTTGAAACGGAAGTAGACCTCCGGCAAACGCCAAATCAGCCCCTTGAAGCTGATTTTGACTCAGCATCATGCAGCGCAGCTATATCCTCGGTGCGGGTATACTATTCCGGGCCGTCACGACGACGCCTATGGAACGCACGCATGGCAAAGAGAGAAACATGAGTCAGCCCGACACCGACACGGCGGCACAGTCGCCGTCCTCGCAACAGGAACCGCAGATTCAGACGGATGGCCGTCGAAGCCATTCGGAACAGATGAATCAACCAGCGCAAACCAGCCAGTCCGAGTCGTCACATGATGGCAAAGACGAGCACGCCCTACATACCAACCTGAAGCGCGGCATGGAATCCCGCCACCTGCAGATGATCTCATTAGGCGGCGTGATCGGCACCGGCCTGTTCCTGAGCTCCGGATACACCATCCAGCAGGCGGGCCCCATCGGCACGATCCTGGCATACAGCATCGGCGCGCTGATCGTCTACCTGGTCATGCTCACGCTCGGCGAACTGTCCGTGGCCATGCCGGTGACCGGCTCCTTCCATGTGTATGCCGAGAAGTTCATCGGCCCTGGCACCGGCTTCGTGATCGCAATCCAGTATTGGCTCACCTGGACGGTGGCGCTCGGCTCCGAATTCACCGCCGCCGGCCTGCTCATGCAACGCTGGTTCCCGGACAGCCCCACATGGGTGTGGAGCGCGGCGTGCATCATTCTCATCTTCACCTTAAACGCCTTGTCGGTGCGGCTCTTCGCCGAAGCGGAATTCTGGTTCGCCTCGATCAAGGTGTTCGCCATCTGCGCGTTCATCGTCATCGGATCGCTCGCCATCTTCGGCGTCATCCCGGTCGCCGGCTACCAACATGCCCCGATGTTCGTCAATCTCATCAAGGACGGCGTCTTCCCCAACGGCTTCATGCCGGTGTTCGCCACGATTCTGACCGTCAACTTCGCGTTCTCCGGCACCGAACTCATCGGCGTGACCGCCGGTGAGACGAGGGACCCGCAAACCGCCGTGCCGAAAGCCATCCACACCACCCTGTGGCGTCTGGTGCTCTTCTTCATCGGCTCAATCACCGTGATGTGCGCGCTGATCCCGTGGCGCAAGGCCGGCGTGGGCGAAAGCCCGTTCGTGCTCGTGTTCAACGGCATAGGCATCCCCTATGCGGGAGACATCATGAACTTCGTGGTGCTCACGGCCGTGCTCTCCGCCTCGAATTCCGGCCTGTACGCCTCCACGCGCATGGTGTGGTCGATGGGCAACGAAGGCATGATTCCGCGCTGGTTCGCCAAAACGAACCGTCGCGGCGTGCCGATGCTCGCCTTGTGCGCCGCGATGGCCGGTGGCCTGCTGGCGCTCCTGTCTTCCGTGATCGCCGCCTCGACTGTGTACCTGGTGCTGGTGGCGCTTTCCGGCCTGTCCGCCGTGGTGGTGTGGATCGCCATCGCCTACTGCCAGATCGTGTTCCGTCGCCGTTGGCTGGAGTCCGGCCATTCCACCAGCGAACTCAAATACCGCACGCCCGGCTATCCGTACGTGTCTTGGGCGGCGTTCATCCTGTGCACCGCATCGTTCGTATTGGTGATTTTCGACGTGGAGCAACGGTTCGCGCTCGTGGCCGAGCTCGTGTTCATCGTGGCCTGCTATGGGGCGTATTTCCTGCAACAGTGGGTACGCAAGCGCAAAAAGGCGACCGAGGCCGACGACCTCGATACGCTTTGGGTCGCGCGCGACTGAACACATGACCATAGTGTGATACACGTCACTTCCTGAAGTACGTAGTCGTTATGGAATCACCCGCACGTTTCCCGTATCGGAGCTGTACGATAGCTGTGAGACAGGGGGGTCGTCAGATTTCGGGGGGGAGGGTTCCGGTAACGGTCCGGCTGCAGGATGCACCGGACCGTGCGGCACGTATCAACTCGTGGATTCACGCCAAACTCAGTTCAGTATGCCGATTCTCGTAAATGGCCAGAAGCGGAACAACGCCACACCTTGGATATCGTCGTATGGCACTAGCCCATTGTTGCCGTCGTCAAGATGGTATCGAGAATCTCTGGAATTGGAGCGATTATCACCAAGCACGAACACGTTGCCGTCAGTAACGGTTACGGAAAAAGGGCTGTCGCTTGGATTCACGCCGGACTTAAGATAAGCGCTTTCATCAATGGGTTTGCCGTTGACCGTGATGGGCTCCCCGGATCCCTTGCAGGCGACGGTATCGCCGGGCAGACCGATGACACGTTTGATTAGGTAACGATTGCTGTCGATTATCGACATCAGATTGGTGGGAAGCTGCTCCCCCTCCATCCAGTCTGCGGGATCTTTGAACACGATGATGTCGCCACGGTGCAGTGTAAAGAGTCTCGGAGTCAATCGCGAGGCAAATACGCGGTCGCCGATTTGCAACGTGTCTTCCATGCTGCGGGATGGAATCACATATACGTTGAACACGAAGGTACGTCCCAGCAACACGACCAGCATCACCGCGATCACTGTCAGCAGATAGCCGCGAATTTCGCTCCAAACGGAGGGCTTTCGCGCATATCTCCTCGACTGGCCACGCGCTTTTTTGCTATGACGCCCCACCATCACATCCTTTCCGACCGATAACGCAACACCATAGTCCTCAAACCATGCCGTTACCTACGCATGTTTGAGCTCAGCTGTCACACCAGCGGTTCGCGCACGTCCAGTTCACAGGCGATGCCGGTTTCCTTGCGGGCCCATTCGGCCGCCTGCAGTGCGGCGATGTTCCATAATGCGCACGGCACTCCGCCAAGGTCCGGATGCGATGCCCAGAATGTGAGGTCATCAGCGTATGCGGTGATGACCGATTCTTCCGTGACTGGCATAATCGTGTGGTACAGGCGGTCCGCAAGCGTGGCCACGAATTCGTTGGCCGCGGCGAACGTGTCGATGAGATGCTGTTCGGCGGTCACCGGCGGGCCGACCAGCTCCCAGGATTCGACATCCGTGGCGCTCCAATGCGCGGCTTCGCCGTCCACTTCACGCTGCAAAGAGACGAACAGCCTGGCGAACTCATCCGAAGTCAGTCCCGTAACCCGGCGTCGGGTTGACAATTCAATCGGAGTCATCAGATACCGTTCCTTTCGCTTCGTTCATTCCGTTGTTTCGCTGCTTGGATTTGCTGCCAGCCGGCACAAAGCCCATCTCGCACACCTCACGATAGCCCAAACTACCGGCATGGCCATGATTGCCAGCCCTACGACCAGTAGCCATGAGGAGCCGGCGTAATGGCCTCATCGAGCATTGTCGGATGATTCGCGTGGCCCACAATCGAGACAGTATCGGTTTCCGTTCGGTTCGTGCGGCCAGACTATCGCCCGTTCTTGCCGATTGCCTGTAAGCAGGTTCGGATAGACTGGCGCGAGAACAATGCGAGAAAGAGGCAAGGATGACCCGGAAACAGTCGCAACAGCACGACGCACAACGCAAACCGTCCTGGCGCGTACGCTGGAAAACCATGAGCCGAGCCGTGGGCATGGAAATCCGCGAACACAAAAGCTCATTCGCGGTCTATGTGGTGCTGCGCATGCTGGTGCTCGCCATGGCAATACTCCAGTTCTTTAACGGCGACTACGAAAATGTGTTCCTGTGCATCCTGACGTTGCTGCTGCTGTTGGCGCCGGCGTTCATCCAGGTGCAGTTCCGCATCGAGCTGCCTTCGGTGCTGGAAGTCATCGTGCTGGTGTTCGTGTTCTCGGCTGAGATTCTTGGCGAGATCAGTTCGTTCTATGAGATCTTCCCGTTCTGGGACACGGTGTTGCATACGATGAACGGCTTCCTCGCTGCGGCGATCGGCTTCTCGCTGGTCGACCTGCTCAACCGGTCCGACCGGGTGAAGTTCGAGCTTTCGCCCCTGTATCTGGCGATCGTGTCCTTCTGCTTCTCCATGACCATCGGCGTGATCTGGGAGTTCTTCGAATTCGGCATGGACCAGTTGTTCGGGTTCGACATGCAGAAGGACGCCATCGTGCATTCCATCAGCTCGGTGATGCTCGACCCCACGCACACCAACCATGCGATTCGCATCAACGACATTACCCAGGTCACGGTCAATGGCCAAGACCTGGGCCTCGGCGGCTACCTCGACATCGGTCTGATCGACACGATGGAGGATCTGGTCGTCAACTTCATCGGCGCGGTCGTGTTCTCCGTGTTCGGTTTCCTGTACGTGAAGAACCGCGGCAAGAAGGACTCCATCATCAGTCGTTTCGTGCCACGCCGCAAGTCCGCCGACCGCGATTACCTGCGACTGGTGATTGATGGCGGGAGCCGGGAAAGTCATACAAATATGAGAGATACAGTAATCGAACAAACGTTCGACTGCCCTGATAAACTGGATGCATAATTTAGCGACGACAACGACATGATTTACAGACGCCCGAAAAAAGAAAGGCGATCTCATGACTGGCGAGGAACTGAAGCAGCAGATTGCTTTGTATGAGAGCGCGGACCACACCGTGCACCTCGATGTGAAGGTAGACGAGGACACGGTGTGGCTTAACAGACAGCAATTGGCCTTGCTGTTTGGCCGCGATATCAAAACAATCGGCAAGCATGTCGGCAATGCATTAAGGGAAGAGCTCAATGGATTTTCAGTTGTCGCAAAATTTGCGACAACTGCATCTGACGGTAAGACATACCAAGTCGAGCATTACAACCTGGATATGATCCTGTCGGTCGGATACCGCGTCAAATCCAAGGAAGGCATCTATTTCCGGCGATGGGCCAACTCAGTTCTGAAGCAGCATCTCGTTGATGGTTATACCATCAATCGCAAGCGGCTTGACGCACTTCACGCCGTCGTCAAGGTGCTATCGAGGTCCACCGAACCGGAAATTGCTGGCACCGCCGAGATCTTGGAACGATATTTGCCGAGTCTTGTGCTGCTTAACGACTATGACACAGGCAATGTCCCTATACCCAAGGGCGACGAGTCCCAGTGGGTCTTGACCTATGAGGACGCGATGCTGTTCATCCGGTCGATGCCGTATATGCCAATCACTGTTGTGTTTGCGAACTCCTTCGCTCATGGTGCCGAAAATGCATACATTTGGTTATTCGCTGTTTGCGGTGGGGCGTGCATGGGTTAGTGTTTCGGGTTCGATTCCCTGTCAGAAAAAATAATCGAGTGCGGGATTACGGCCGGTAAGGCTCCTGTCGTGGATGCGGATGCGCGCCGGTCTTACGGTGGTGCTTTCCCGAAACGTGGATTGCACGAGGTGTGGGACGGCACGCGGATTCGGCCGTTTTCCGCCCGCCGTCCCACAGCGCTCGCTATGAACGGTTGTGGATAATCATGGAGCTGTAGCGGAAATCGGCGTTATTCCGCGGTTTCGACAGTTAATAGAACAAATAGAACAAATAGAACAGCCAGCTTAGGCACGGCGCGGCAAATGGCGCAAACCGGCCGCGATAGTAGTAGCGTGGTGCATACCAGTACAACCATGCGAGGAGAACAGCCATGATCAATGAGGAATACAAGGCCATGCTTGGCGGCAAGTCCGTGATTCGCGAGCTGAGCGAGTACGCCACGAGCCGCGGTGCCGAAATCGGCTACCAGAACGTGTTCGATTACAGCCTTGGCAATCCCTCGGTGCCGGCTCCGAAATCCTTCACCGACGCCATGGTCGACCTCTACGAAAACGGCGATCCGGTGGCCATCCACGGCTACTCCCCCTCGCTCGGTATCCCATCCGTCAAGGACGCGATCGCCGAAAACCTCAACGAACGTTTCGGCATGGCATACACCGGCAACCACATCTTCCCGACCACGGGCGCGGCGGGCGCGCTGTCCCACGCGATGCGTGCGGTGACCAAGCCGGGCGATGAGATCATCACCTTCGCCCCCTACTTCCCCGAATACCAGCCGTACGTCAAGGGCACCGGCGCCAAGCTGACCATCGTGCCGGCCGACACCGAGAACTTCCAGATCAACTTCGAGGCGTTCGAGGCTGCGCTTAACCCGAACGTGCAGGTCGTGCTTATCAACACCCCGAACAACCCGTCCGGCGCGGTGTATTCGGCGGACACGCTCAAGCGTCTGGCCGCGATCCTGACCGCCAAGCAGGCCGAGTACGGCCACGACATCTTCCTGATCAGCGACGAACCTTACCGCGAAATCGTGTTCGACGGAGCCACCCAGCCCTACCCGGCCAGCTTCTATGCGAACTCGCTGACCTGCTACTCGTGGTCGAAGTCGCTGAGCCTGCCGGGCGAACGCATCGGCTACGTCGCGGTGAACCCCGCAGCCACCGACGCCGACCTGCTCGTGCCGATGATGGGCCAAATCTCGCGCGGCACCGGCCACAACTGCCCGCCGAGCTCGATCCAGCTGGGCGTAGCCAAAGTCATCGACCAGACCGCCGACCTCAACGTCTACGAGACGAACATGAACCTGCTCTACGATGCGCTCACCGGCATCGGCTTCGACGTGGTGCGCCCCGGCGGCACGTTCTACATCTTCCCCAAGGCGTTAGAGGACGACGCCGTGGCGTTCTGCATGAAGGCCAAGGAATACGACCTGATCCTCGTGCCGTCCGACAGCTTCGGCGTGCCCGGATACTTCCGCATGGCCTACTGCATCGACACGGAGAAGGTCAAGCGCTCGATCCCCGTGTTCGAAAAGTTCGCCCACGAGGTGTACGGCCTGTAAACACGGACCGCAAGTAACAAACACAAGAAAGGGGTTGCCATGGAATACACCGAAGACGCCGATCGTCGCGAACTGCTGCTGCACAGCGCCTATGACTCCGATACGGTCCGGGCCATGGAGCGACCCCTGCTGGACAAAGGCGTGCCGCTGATGCGCATGGCCGCCCAGGCCGCGGCCCACATGGCGGCCGGTATGCTGGACGACGAGGATCTGGCGCTGGAGGACACGTCGATCGTGCTGCTGGCCGGGGCCGGAGACAATGGTGGCGATGGTCTGTTCGCGGCCGCCGCGCTGGCCCAGGAGGGCGCGAACGTCACCGCCATCGCCGTGGGCCGGTCGTTGCATGAGGCCGGATTCGCCTCATTCGTGCGCGCCGGAGGCAAGGTGCTGGTGCTTGATCCCGCGGCTGATATTCCCGGTTGCGCGTCCGGGTTTTCCGCCGGTGAGGCCGGCGAGCGACTGCAGACCGCCATCGCCGTGGCCAGGAAATCGCATCTGATCATCGACGCGATGACCGGCATCGGCATCCAAGGCTCGCTACGCGGCATTCCCGCCGCACTCGCCTCCGCCCTTGGTCTCGACGGCGAGGCTCCCGATGAGCCCGCCCTGCCAAACCGTGAGTCGTCAGGCGATTTTCCGCTGGTACTTGCCGTGGATACGCCATCCGGCGTCGGTGTGAACGATGGTTCTCTGCCCGGCCCGTACATTCCGGCCACGGTCACGGTCACGTTCGGCGCGATGAAGCCGTGCGCGGTGCTGCCGCCCGCCACGTTCGCCTGCGGCCGTATCGAGTTGCTCGATTTCGGATTCGATATCGACGACAAGGATCCGGACGTCGAGGTGGTGGATAATTCGTTCGCGTCCGACGCGGTCCGTCTCCCCAGGTTCGAGGATTCCAAATACTCCCGGGGCGTGGTTGGTCTGGTGACCGGCTCGCAGCGCTACCCCGGTGCCGCCGTGCTCACCGCCAGCGCCGCCGCCCGCGCGAACACCGGCATGGTCCGGTATCTGGGCCCGGAGCGCGCGCAGAACATGGTGCTCGCCGCACTGCCGGAAGCCGTGATCGGCAAGGGACATGTGCAGTCCTGGGTCGTGGGGTCCGGCGTGCCCGAGGCTAGCGTCGAGGGCACCGACGGCGATATGCAGCGGGACACCATCGCCGCATTGCTCAAGCATTACGCGCTCGGCAGCGAGGATGAGAACAAGGACGCCTACGACATGCCGCCAATCGTGGTGGATGCCGGCGCACTCGACCTGCTGCCGGAGCGTGTGCCCGGCCAGGTGGTGATCACGCCACATGCCGGCGAGATGGCGAAACTGCTCAACCGGTTCGAAACCGCCGCCAGCACCGCGGAGCATGCCGATTCGCACGAGCCGTACACCGCCGACGACGTGCGGTTGAACCCGTTGGCCAGCGCGAAGCGTGCCCACGAGCTCACCGGCGCCACCGTATTGTTGAAGGGCGCGGTGACCATCGTGGTGGATGAGGACCACGTCTATGCGTCGGGTAGCGCACCGGCCTGGCTGGGCACCGCCGGCGCGGGCGACGTGCTGGCCGGTCTGACCGGCGCCCTGCTCGCCCAGCAGGATGACGTGGCCACCACGGGCGAGACCGTGGCCTCGGCCGCCTACCTGCATGGCCTGGCGGCGGCGATCGCCTCCGAATCCGAGCAACAAGGCTGGCAGGAGCCGGAACTGATCGGCCGCGAGCATCGCCAGCGCTTCATGACGCTCGGCCACCCGATTGTGGCCGGCGACGTGGCCCACGCCATCCCCGAAGCCATCGCCGACGTCATCGCATGATTCCGTACGTTGGCTCCCCTCAGAGAGGGGAGCCAACGTATGAAACCCCCTATACTAAATCGCAGACCCCACTCAACGGCCCCAACAACACAAGGAGCATCATGGCCAACTCCCCCATCACCGACGTGATTTTCGACTTCTGCGGCGTGCTGCTGGACTGGAACACCCGCGCATGCCTGGAAGGCCGATTCCCCGATGAGATCGTGGAACGCATCTGCGCCGACGACGACCCCTGCGGCTTCTTCCGCTACGAGGACCGCATGGACACCGGCGAGGATTTCGCGGACATCTACCCGGATGTGGTACGCGAACAAGGCCAGGAACTCGCCGACATCTTCAAGTTCTACATCGGCCACTACGCGGACGCGCTGCCCCGCACGCTTCCGGGCATGGTCGAGCTGCTGGCGGATTTGAAGGCCCACGGCTACGGCGTATGGGGTCTGACCAACTGGTCGCATGAGACCTTCCACCTGGCCTTCGAGAAGTACCCGCGCCTTGAACAGCTGTTGCAGGGCACCGTGGTCTCCGGCGTGGAGAAGATGCATAAGCCGAACGCCGACATCTACGAGCTGGCCCTGACCCGTTTCGGCCTCACGGCCGAGCGCTGCGTGTTCTTCGACGACACCGCCAAGAACATCGTCGGCGCCAACGAGGTCGGCATCCACGGCATCCTCTTCGAGAACGCGTTGCAGGCACGCGAATCGCTCGCAGAACTCGGCGTACGTCTGTAAGTCGCCAAACGTTGCATCGCGGCAGTTGAAGTCTATGGACCCGTCCTTGACGACGGTGACCGGCCGTGTGGCGACTATCCCTAGCGATATAAATAGACTTTATGACACTGCTGCAGCTGAAATACATCGTCAAAATCGTCGAGTGCGGCTCGATGAACGAGGCCTCCCATGCCCTGTACGTCTCCCAGCCGGCCCTGAGCTCGTCGGTCAAGGAATTGGAGAACGAGCTGGGCATCGAGATCTTCACCCGCTCCTCGCAGGGCATCGCCCTGACCGTGGACGGCGCGGAATTCCTGACCTACGCCCGCCAAGTGCTCGACCAGGCCGACCTGCTCGAAGAGCGCTATAAGCATGCCAAACCGCGCAAGCAGCTGTGCCAGGTCTCCACCCAGCACTACATGTTCGCCGTCGAGGCGTTCGTGGAGATGATCAACTCCATCAAGTCCGACGAATACGAGTTCACCATCCGCGAGACCCGCACGCGCGACATCATCAACCAGGTCGCCAACATGCAGTCCGAAATCGGCATCATCTACCTGTCCGATTTTAACAAGGACGTGATCGGCAAGCTCCTGCGCGAGAAGCACCTCGAATTCCACCCGCTCTTCCGCGCGCCGCTGCACGTGTTCATCTCGCGCAACAACCCGCTGGCCGCCAAGAAGGTCATCACCATGGAGGACCTGAAACCTTATCCGTTCATCCAGTACGAGCAGGGCGAGGAAGGCTCGTTCTACTTCTATGAGGAAGCGGTCTGGCCGGAGTACTCCCCCAAGCAGATCAACGTGACCGACCGCGCCACGATCCTGAACTTCATCATCGGCCTCAACGGCTACACGGTGTGCACCGGCATCGACAACGGCGACCTCAACAACGAGAAGATCGTCACCGTGCCGCTCGACACCGACGAAACGATGTTGGTCGGCTGGATCACGAACGAGCGTTCCAAGCTCTCCAAGGCCGCCGAAACCTATCTCGACAAGCTCAAGTCCGTAGTCTCCGACCACGGCTACAAGCTCATTGATTAGGAGTAAGTAAAACAGGCATGGTCAGCAGTGAGATATACTGCGATTAAGCCAACCCCGCTGGGGAAATGGAAGTAAGGGCCGGCTCCTGAGTATCTCAGGGGCCGGCTTTTGCGCTATTGAGACTGACTGGCAAAACCAGTTTGATGGCCTCCGACTACTTGGCCAAGATTACCGACGCGGCGGCTGTCGCGGCGAAGCCTTTGAGCACTTCAATCATCACGTCGCGATCTTCGACATCAATGTTGCGGGCCGCGGCGAGCATAATCGGCAGTGACTGTGTCAAATGCGAAGTGAGGTCGCCGAATGTGTCGTATCCGCCAGCCTCGAAGATGGCAAACAGGTTTTCGATGAACTTGCGGCGATGCTCGTCGTCGTATTTTGCCATCCATCCGTTGATCGTGCGTGCCAGGTATTGCGCGCTACTTGTCAGTCCATCAGCCTGTACGAATTGGCCATGATCGACTTGCCAGTGCAATGCGAAATGCTGCATGATGCTGGCACCGTCGCTGCTGACCACCGTATAGCCGTCTTCCACATGCTCACGAGTCTCAAACAGCATGCCGATGATCGACGAGCCCGGTACCGATTTATGAATCTTCGACGCAATGCGTACGTACCCGTCCTCATCGAAGAACGCCTCATCGAATCCAGGCCCATCGTGCGAATATACGACCGTGATACGTTCCTGAATCTCGCTAGGCACATTGGCCGCCGCATACACCGCCAGATTGCCGCCTTTGGAATGGCCGCCGACCATAATCGGCCCGGCCCAATGGCCAGCCAGCTCGGTCAGATAACGCGCGGCGGCCTCCTGCGAGGCGACCGGGCGGCGGAACGCCATCATGAAGTCCTCTTTCCACCCGACGATTGAGCTGTCGGTACCGCGAAAAGCCACATAGAGCGTGCCGTTACCCAGTTCGAACACGCAGGCCGAGAACTGCTTGGTGGTTGCAGCATCGAATTCGTCCACGTATGCGCCCACGCGTAGGTTCCTCCAACGTGGGCTCTCGCTCATCGCACGTAACAGATCGACATTCATCGAAGGCGACCACACCTTGCCGAACATGTCGTCATAGCATTCGGCACGCAGCAAATCGTGAATCGGAACCGTGGCGATCATGCCGTCGGCGGTCTCTGCATTCTCGTGATAGCGCGGCACGTTATCCGGCATGCGAGCATAGGCCAACTGGGACAAAGCGAGGCTATCCGCCTCGGTGAACGGCAGTTCGGCGAAAGTGTCGAAATGTTGCCGAATATCGTCGGTGATGTTCCCCATAGCGGCCTTCCTTGTTCGAATGCAACGAACCTACGGTAATTCTACGCCGAGCGGGTTTTCATCACAGGCGAGTCGGTCCCAGAGTTTAGAACCCTATCTCGCTTTCAAGGGAGCTGATTTGGCCTTCTGGAGACATTTATCTCCGTTTCAAGAGGCTGTTCATCCGTCATATCCCGAGTATGAGCGGCGTCACCCCAACGTCATTCCGCCATTTTCATGCTGCTTCTACTTGGGCATCAGCATCTCGGCGGTCTTCTTCATTACCTTGCGACAACTTGTTCGCTTTGCTGTCCAGATGATGCTCGATGCCGAAGTAACTGCATATCCCCACGAGCGCAAACAGCCCTATATCAACTAACCAGTTCATAGCACGCTCCTTGCCAAAGCTTTTGCCTTAATATGGTGCTGCTGTTCATGGAACGTAATAAAAAAAGCGGGCTCGCAAGCCCGCTTTTGGTTTTTAGATTGAAGACGATCAGGCGCCGTATTCCTCAAGGTAGGCGGCGGCGCGCTGCTGGATGTCGTGGCTGAGCAGCGGGGTGCCGTCGGGGTTCTTCATCTTGGCGGCGGCGTCGAAGATCTCGCGCACGTTGGCGATGGAGAGCACCGGGAAGCCGAATTCGGCTTCCACGGCCTTCACGGCGGACATGTCGGAGTCCTTGGTCTTCTCCATGCGGTCCACGGAGAGCACGAGACCCACGACCTCGACGTTCGCCTCGGCCTTGAGTTTGGGGATGACTTCGCGCACGGCGGTGCCGGCGGTCATCACGTCGTCCACGAGCAGCACCTTCATGCCGTCGGTCAGCGGGGTGCCAACCATCCAGCCGCCGTCGCCGTGGTCCTTCTTCTCCTTGCGGTCGAAGGTGTATCCGACGGTCATGTTGTGGCCGGCGGTCAGCGCGATCGCGGTGGACACGGCCAGCGGAATGCCCTTGTAGGCGGGGCCGAACACGGTGTCGATGTTGCGGGGAATCGTGTTGTGCACGATGGCCTGGCTAATCTTTTCGGCGTAGAACGCGCCGAGCGCGGCGATCTTCTTGCCGTCGTCGAAGGCGCCGGCGTTGATGAAGTACGGGCTCTTGCGGCCGGACTTCAGCGTGAAGTCGCCGAACTTCAGCGCGTTGGATTCCAACAGGAATTCAGTGAAGCGATGTGCGAGTGTTTCTGCCATGATGTTCCTTACCTCCAAGTCTGTCCTGCGGCCAGTTTAGCAGCGAGTTCGGGACGGCTGTCCAACAGGTCGTCGAGTTCGCGGGCGACGCGCAGCGGGGCCACCGGGTCGAAGAGCGCGGCCGCACCCACTTCGACGGCGTTCGCGCCGGCGTACAGGTATTCGAGCGCCTTCTCGCCGCTGTCGATGCCGCCGAGGCCGATGATCGGAATCTCCGGCAGTGCGGTGCGCACCCGATAGACGGCTGCCAGGCCGACCGGCAGCACGGCCGGGCCGGATACGCCGCCGGTGACGTTGGCGATGATCGGCTTGCCGGTGCGAATGTTAATGCGCATGCCTTTGAGCGTGTTGATCATGCTCAACGCGTCGGCGCCATGTTCCACGGCCGCGCGCGCCGGCACGGTGATGTCGGTGACGTTCGGCGTGAGTTTGACGATCATCGGCTTGTCGGTCATCGGGCGCAGCCGGTCCATAAGATTGGCGAGGGCCACCGGGTCGGTGCCCACGCTCATGCCGCCGGCGGAAACGTTCGGGCAGCTGACGTTGATTTCCAGCATGTCCGCGTCGGAGTCGGCGAGCTTTTCCACGACCGCCGCGTAATCGTCATCGCAATGTCCGGCGACATTGGAGATGACGAACGCGCCCGCGGCCTTGAGCTTGGGCAGGTCCTCGGCCAAGTAATGGTCGATGCCGGGATTCTGCAGGCCCACGGCGTTGATGTTCGCGGCCGGCGATTCGGCGGTGCGCGGCGAGGGATTGCCTTCCCACGGTACGGGCGAGGCGCCCTTGGTGCATACGGCGCCGAGCTGGCTGACGTCGTAGAACCAGCGGACGGCGGCGTACTGGAAGGTGCCGGAGGCGGTGCCGACCGGATTCTTCCATTCCAGACCGGCCACCTTGGTGTGGTGCTTCCACACGTGGGGCTCGTACAGGTTGATGTGGTTGTCGCCGCCCTGCGCGGACTGGTTGTTTGCGCTCATCGTCACTTCCCCCATCCGAGCTGTTCGCGGGTGAACACGGGTCCGTCGGAGCAGACCTTGAGGCGGCCGTCCACGGTGTCGATGGTGCACAGCACGCAGGTGCCATAGCCGCAGCCCATGCGCTGTTCCATGCTCAGCTGCGCGGGGATGCCGCGTTCGGCGGCCCAGTCGGCCACGGCCTTCATCATAGGCAGCGGTCCGCAGGACAGAATGATCGGCTTGCGATCGTAGGCCTTCAGGTCGTCGCCTTGTTCCAGTTTGTTGAGCAGGTCGACCACGTTGCCTTCGGCGTCGTCGATGCTCCACGACCAGTCCGCGTACCGGGAGACGTATTCCTCGGCGAAGTGGTCGTTGCGGTAACCGAATACGGCGGTGGCAAAGGAGGCGTCGTGTTCGGCGAGCTTTTGCGCGGCGTAGATTAGCGGGGGCACGCCGAGTCCGCCGCCGACAAGAATGTAGTTGGCGTCTTCCTTGAGGTTGAAGCCGCGGCCGAGCGGGCCGAGCACGTCGACGGTGTCGCCGGCCTGCAGTCCTGCCAACTGTTCGGTGCCGTGTCCCACGACGGCGAAGATCACGCTGACTTCGTCGCCGTCGACTTCGCTGACGCCGAACGGACGCGGCATGAGCATGAAGTCGTCGTGCGTGAACAGGTTGACGAACTGGGCGGGCTTGGCATGGGAGGCGATGAACGGGTCGCGGAACGTCAGTCGCATCACGCGGTCGGTCAGTTCCGTAACCTGCGTGATTTCGACGTTGTGGCGCGGCGGGAAGAATCCGGCCGCAGTCGCTTCCGTAACCACATCATGGGTGGGGGTGAAAGTTGTCATTTCATTCCTATTCAGCACATCAAGCTCCCCCTATCAGGGGAGCGGTCAACCGCAGGTTGACTGAGAGGTAGTTAAACACACTCGGCTCCGGTTTCCAGCCCACACTCACGTATAGCCCACAGCCGGACAATCTACCTACCTATATACGGCAACCCGCAGATTATCGCGCATGTCGAGCGCCGCCTGGCGCGCGCTGCTCGCCACAAGGTCCAGCGCCTCGTCGGCGGTCATGGATTCGGAGTACTTGCCGCTCTTCTTCCATGCGCCGATAATGCCGCGCGACGAGTTGACGATGGCGCCGCTGCCCTGCTTGTCGAACATGCCTGCCACGTCCGCGGCCGTGCCGCCCTGCGCACCGTAGCCCGGCACGAGGAAGAACGTGTGCGGCATACGTTCACGCAACGCCTTGCCTTCCTCGGGGTGGGTGGCACCGACCACCGCGCCCACGCGGGAGTAGCCGTGGCTGCCGATGGTCTCGGCGCCCCATCCTTCCACAAGATCGGCCACGTGCTCGTAGACCTTCGTGCCGTCGGCCAGGTCGAGCATCTGCAGTTCGCTGGAGGACGGGTTGGAGGTGCGCACGAGCACGAAGATGTCCTTGTCGGCTTCGGCGGCGGCCTCGACGAACGGGGTGATGCCGTCGGTGCCGAGATACGGGTTGACGGTCACCGCATCCTCATGCCACGGGTCGAAGTCGCCCACGCCGTTCAGGTGGTGGGCGTAGGCGGCTGCGGTGGAGCCGATGTCGCCACGCTTGATGTCGCCGAGCACGTAGAGGCCCTGCTGGGCCGCGTATTCGCAGGTCATCGTGTAGATGTCCACGCCGGCGGGGCCGAGCGCCTCGTACATGGCGATCTGCGGTTTGACGGCGGGCACGATGTCGGCGATGGCGTCAATGATCGTGCGGTTGTATTCGAAGTAGGCGACGGCCAGCTGCGCGGATTCGACTTCCTCCGGGGATTCGACCGAGTCACGCACCTCGTCGGCAAAGCTCGCCACGACCTGCGGCGGCACCAGCGCCTCAGTGGGGTCAAGGCCCACGACGCTGGGGTTCTGAGTGTTGTCAATCGCTTCGATCAGGCGATCCATGCTGCTCCTTGTGTTATCTACAGACGGCTGAACATCAGCTGGGAGCCGATGATTGTGGCGAGGGGGCGTCCGGTGACCTGCCAGCCGCCGAACGGGGTGTTACGAGCCTTGGAGTGGAACTGTTCGGGGTCCACGGTCCATTCCTCGGCGGCGTTGAGCACCACGAGGTCGACATTGTCGGCGTCATCCACGCGGCTCAAGTCGAGCAGTCGGTTGACGCCTTCACGCTGCGGCTGAGCGTCGCTCTCCCCCGCAATCACGCCATCCGGATCATCCCCGGTGGGCGCGGGTTCGGCGTAGTCCTCGACCAGCGCGGCTACGTCGGTTGGCACATGCCCCATGAGTTCGGCAGGTCCAACGGACATGAGCTCGATCAGACGCTCATCGGAAATGAAGCCGCCGTCGACGAGCACCTTGTGGCACACGCCGTACGCGCATTCCAGTCCGATGATGCCGTTGGGCGCCTCAAGGAAGCCGAGTTCCTTCTCTGCCAACGTGTGCGGCGCATGGTCGGTGGCCAGCAGATCCACGGTGCCGTCGGCGATGGCCGCGATGGTGGCTTTGCGGTCCGCTTCGGAGCGCAGTGGCGGATTCATCTTGGCGAGCGTGCCGTACTTGAGCAGCGCCTCGTCGCTCAACGCCAGATAGTGCGGCGCGGTCTCGCAGGTAATCGGCAGTCCTTCGGCCTTGGCCCTGCGAATCGCCTCGAACGAGATGGCAGTGCTCACATGCTGGAAGTGCACGTGGACACCGGTGCGGCGGGCCGCTTCGATATCGCGGGCCACGATCTTGAGCTCGGTGTCTTCCGGAATGCCGGGCACGCCAAGCTCGCGGGAAACGGGGCCTTCGTTCACGGCACCTGTATCGTGATGCTCGCAATGCTCGATCAGGTACAGGTCGGAGGCCTTGACGTTCTCCAGCACCTGGTCCAGGATCTCCGGCGTCACAGCGGAACCGTCGTCGCTGATTGCGGTGATGGGGTGCGTGAGCATGGCCGGCGTCTTGGCGTCGTCCTCGAATCCGGGCACGTACTTGAGCCAATCGGCAACGTCGCTTGCCTCATGACCGGCGCGATCCTTGGACGCGCACACGCACAGATCGTAACGAACCGGCAATTGAACGTCATGCGCAGTATCGTACTGCTGCAGGAAGTCGATGACGTTGTCGAAGCCGGCATCCAGAACCTCTTTTGCACCGGTCGCTTCCGGGCCAGACACGGTCTGCCCATCCAGTGCCGGCAACGTGTTCGGCATGATGAGCACGTTCGTGTATCCGCCGGATGCGGACGCACGGCAGCCGGAGACCATCGATTCCTTGTAGGTCTGGCCGGGATCGCGGAAGTGGACGTGTGGGTCTTCGAAACCGGGGGCCACGGTCAGGCCGGTGGCGTCGATGTCGGCGCCGTCAGCCACGGCGGAGGTGTCGGCGAAGTAGGCGGCAGCGGTCCCGGGCACCACGAGGTCGATGACCTCGCCGGTGTTCCAGACCTTGATGTTGCGTAGGGTGATGCTCACAGTTTGGCTTCCTCGTCGCAGTAGTCGCAGCGGTATTCGAGCCGCTCGGAGTGCACGAGGTGGAACATCTGCTTGATGCCGGGCTCGGCGGTGGTCACGCAGCGCGGGTTCACGCAGGAAATCACGCCGACGATGTGCTCGGGCAGGTTCGGCTGCTTCTTTTCGACGATCTTGCCGCCGCGCACCACGTCCACGGTGGCTTGGCGGGCCACGAAGCCGAGCACGTCGAGGTCGATGTCCTTGTCATCTTCGATTTTGATGATGTCCTTGGAGCCGTAACGCTTGGAGTCGGCGTTCATGATGAGCGCAAGCTTGGTTTTGGCCGGGTCGATTTTCAGGTATTCGAGAACCTTCAGCGAGGTTCCGGCCGGCACATGGTCGATAATGATGCCGTTCTGAATGCTGGTGACTTCCATCAGGCCTGAACCTCCTTGGGGTTGAGCGGTTCGTATCCGGGCAGTTCGTCGCCCACCACGGTGCTTTCGAGGGCCATGCGCACGAGCATGCCGTTCTTGACCTGTTCGAAGTAGGCGGCACGCGGGTCGTCGTCCACGTCCACGGCGATTTCGTTGACGCGCGGCAGCGGGTGAAGCACGGCCATGGACGGCTTGGCGAGCTGCAGCTTCTCTTCGTCGAGAATGTAGGTGTCGCGCAGGCGCAGGTAGTCGTCTTCGTTGAAGAAGCGTTCCTTCTGTACGCGGGTCATGTACAGCACGTCGAGGTCGCCGATCACGGAGGCCAGGTCGCGCACTTCCACGTAGGAGCAGCTGTCGGTGGCGTTGATGCGGTCGATCACGTACTGCGGGGTCTTGAGCTCGTCCGGGCTGATGAGCACGAAGCGCACGTTGCCGAAGCGGCACAGGGTCTCGATCAGGGAGTGCACGGTGCGGCCGAAGGTCAAATCGCCGCACAGTCCCACGGTCAGGTCGGTGATGCGGCCGAAGCGCGACTGCAGCGTGGCCAGGTCGGCCAGCGTCTGCGTGGGGTGCATGTGGCCGCCGTCGCCGGCGTTGATTACCGGCACGGATGCGGCGCGGGAGGCCACCAGCGCGGCACCCTCCTTCGGGTGACGGATGGCGACCACGTCCACGTAGTTGGACACGGTCTTCAACGTGTCGGCGATGGATTCGCCCTTGGTCACGGAGGCCAGCTGCGCGCCGGCGAATCCGATGACCTTGCCGCCGAGACGTAGCATTGCGGTCTCAAAGCTCAGGCGCGTACGGGTGGAGGGCTCGTAGAACAGCGTGGCCAGCACTCGCCCATCGCAGGTATGGGCAATCTCTTTGCGGTGGGAATCGATGTATTCGGCCTTATGCAGCAGGTCGAGAATCTGGTTTGTAGACAGGCCGTCCAGCGTTACGACGCTTTTGCCGACCATTGGCGTTTCTTCAGACAAGGCTCACCTTTTCGCTCGTGGTTTTCAGGTGGCCACCCTTGCGTGACCTAATCTAACTTACGCCATTTTTCGGACAGCCGCATTCACCGAGTGTCCACCTGAAAATCCAACGAATATGCTGCCTTATCGCTGCGCGCGGCGTCGATTTCGTTCCAGTCGCGGTGCGATCACGTGCATACGCGGGCGAGGGGCGGTTTGCGGCTGCTGCGTTGCGGCGGAGGCCGTGGCGGTGGTTGCCGCAGCCGCCTCGCCTTCGGTCTTCCCATAGAACAAGCGCTGGCATACGTCACGGCATTTGCGCATCACGGCCAGCAGGTCGTTCTCGAAATGCTGGCCGCGGTGGGCGCCGTAGCCGAGGTAGACGGCGATGCCGCCCAGCGAATAGATGTCATCAGGCAGAATATCGGCCTGGTTGGCGCGCCCGCTCCACAGATAGCTGCCGTTGCGGGCCGCGGTGCACAACGTCCATGCCTTGCGCAGCTGAATCGCGTCGATAGCGCTGATGAGCTTCTTGGCTTCCAGCACGTCCAATGCCTCCAGCGTGCCGTTGACGCGCAGATCTTTGATATCGCCGGCGTGCTGGAGCTGCATGAGTTGCACGGTCCATTCCACGTCAGACAAGCCGCCCTTGCCGAGCTTCAGATGCCGTTCACGGCGCACGCCGCGCGGCAGACGCTCGGCTTCCATGCGGGCCTTGAGCTTGCGGATGTTCTGCAATTCTGCTTCAGTCAGTTCCGTGGTCGGGTAGCGCAGCGGGTCGGCGATGTTGATCAGGAAGTCCCGCGCCAGTTCAGCGTCGCCGGCCGCGTACCGGGCGCGCAGCAGCGCCTGGCGCTCCCAGGTCGAAGCCCAGGATTCGTAGTATTCCTCGCAGGAGGCATAGGAGCGCACGAGCGGGCCGTTCTTGCCTTCCGGGCGCAGGTCCAGGTCGAGTTCGATCTTGGGTTCCAGCGTCGTCGGTCCTTGCAGGATGTTGCGCAGGTCTTCCACGACCTTCTTGGCGAAGGCGTTGGCTTGGCCGTCGTCGGCATCGTCGGCCGGACGGTAGATGAGAATGGCATCCGCATCGGAGCTGAAGTTCACTTCGCGACCGCCGTAACGGCCCATGGCGATGACGGTGATGCCGGCCGGCGCGGTTTCGACGCCGAACTCGGCGATCTGGTGGCGCACGGCCCAGGTCAGGGAGGCATCGATGATCGCGTCATACACGTCGGTCATGGCCTTGAGACTGTCGGAGTCGCTGATCACACCGCTCATCCAAGACAGGCCGATGCGTTCGATTTCGTGGCGGCGCATGGCGCGCATGGAGGTGGCGAACTCGTTGATGTTCGAGCCGAAACGTTCCAGCGCCGAGCCGGTCTGCACGTCCAAGGCCTCGCGCGTGCGGGCCTGCAGATTGTCGTCGTCGCCAAGCCAGCTGATCGATTCGACCGACTTGTTGAGCGCGTCGCCCAGGAATCGTGAGTTGGACAGGATGTGGCACAGGCGCTGGGCGGCGGAGGTGGAGTCGCGCAGGAAGCCGAGGTAGCCGGATTCGGTGCCGAAGTTCTCCTCCAGTTTGCGCCAGTTGAGCAGGCCCATGTCCGGGTTCTGGCCCTCGCCCAGCCACTGCAAGACGGCGGGCAGAATGATGCGGTTGATTTTGGCCGCGCGCCCCACGCCGGCGGTGAGCGCCTGCACGTGGCGGATGGCGGCGTCCGGGTCGCCGAAACCGATGGATTCGAATCGTTCCTGTGCTGCCTCGACGCTCAGGACGATCTGGTCGTTCTCCATCTGGGCGTTGACCGGCAGCATCGGGCGATAGTAGATGTCGAGGTGCAGGTGGCGTACTTCGCGGCGGGTGTCGTCGTACTTGTCGACGAGTTCTTCCGGGTGCAGGCCGAATGCGCGGGCGAGTCGGCGCAGCTCCTGGTTCTGGTTGAGCTCGTCCACGTCGATGTCGCGCTTCTTTTCGAGGCCTCCGACCGAGGCCCGGCCGAGGTCCGGGAACAGGTGCGTGCGCTTCAGGGACCAGATCTGCTGGCGATGTTCCATCACGCGCTCGAAGCGGTAGTCCTGGGACATGCGCACGGCCTGCTTGCGCGAGACATAGCCGCCTTCGGACAGGCGCTGCAGCGAGTCGAGCGTGTTGCTGGTGCGCAGCGATTCGTCGGTGCGGCCGTGTACGAGCTGGAGCATCTGCACGGTGAATTCCACATCGCGCAGACCGCCGCGGCCGAGCTTAATCTCGCGGTCCTTCAGGGGCGCGGGAATCAAATCCTCCACGCGCTTGCGCATTTTCTGGCAGTCGTAGACGAAGTTCTTGCGCTTGGACGCGCTCCACACGAACGGCCGGGTCATGTCCATGTAGGCCTGGCCGAGGTCGGGGTCGCCGGCCACCGGGCGGGCCTTGAGCAGCGCTTGGAACTCCCAATTCTCGGCCCACTGCTCGTAATAGTTCTTGTGCGAGGAGAGCACGCGCACCAGCGCGCCGTCCTTGCCTTCCGGGCGCAGGCCGCCGTCGATCTGCCACAGCGGCTGCTCGGCCACGCCCATGATGGCGGACTGGCAGACGCGCTGTAACATGGTGCCCATCTTGGTGCCCACGCGAATCAGCGTCTGATGGTCCACATCCTTGTCAGCCGGTTCAACCACGTAGATGAGGTCCACGTCGGAGACGTAGTTCAGTTCCTGTGCGCCGAGTTTGCCCATGCCGATGATGGTGAAGCGCACGTGCTCGCTGCCCTCGGTTTCATGGCGGGCGATGGCCAGCGCGCCTTCGAGCGCCGCGTCCGCGAGGTCGGACAGTTCGCGGCTGATGGTCGGTTGGATGGAGGTCGGGTCGTCCGCCACGGCATCCTGGGCGATGATGGCGGCCAGTTGGTTCCGGTAGCTGGAACGCAGAGCCGTGGCCGCTTCGGCCAGATCCTTGGAGGCGACGGGCATGGCCGGTTCGTCCGGGTCCGCGCCGACCGCCTTGAGCAGACGTGCACGGCGTTGCGCGTGATTGAACAGATGGCTGTTGCAGTTGTCGACTGCTGCCGCCTCCACAAGCTGCGGCTTGAAGCGCATGAACTTGCCCATCGCGTCGGAGACGCCGAGCACCGTGACCAGACGCTTCAGGGCGTCGTTGTCGGGGATGACGTGTTCCAGATCGCGCTGGCTGGATTGCATCGCGTTGACGATATCCACGAAATTGCTCAATGCCATATCGGGGTCGCAGGCGTGGGCCAGCGCGCTCAGCAGTTCGGCGCATCGCTCATCGGGAATGTCGTCCGCCTTGAGCTGGTCGAACAAGGCGCGGGCCTTGTCGAGGTCTTGCAGACCTGCCCTGATGAGGTCCATGGAGCTGGGTTTGAAGATCGACGATTCCATAAGATTCCACTATATACGCTCATGCCCTCCGAATGGGGCATGAGCCGGGAAGGAGTCATCGGGCGACGCTGATGAGCTCCGAGGAATCCATATCGTAATCGGCCATGGCGTAGGAACGGATGGCGGGGTCATCATAGGTGTTCATGTAATAGGTGTTGGTCTTGGACGAATATCCGCTGGTGAACAGCGTGCGTTCGAACTGGCCGTCGCCCATCTTCGCCATGCCGTCCACCATCTGCACGGAGCCGAGGGTGTGGAACAGGCGCGACACATTGGCGGCTTCATCGTTCTGCTGCGGGTAATGCGCGTTGGTGTAGGCCACACGAACGAAGCGCGACGGGGAACTCACGTCGCCCGGGATGCCATGCATGCCCACACCCGCACCCCAGGCGGTCAAGGAGGCCTTGCCCCATGAAGTCGGTTCGGCCATCTCGTTGCTGACGCACATGTAGTTGCGCAGGTTTTCCATATGGAAGTCGAACGTCGGCTGATTGGTCAGCACATCGACGTCATCATGATGCACGTGCATGCCATCGGCCATCTGCTCGACGACGATGCTGCGCTTGCCGTCGCCGATGAACCAGTGCAGCAGAGACTCCTGCTGTCCCGGCACGATCTGGGAGACGAGCGTCACGTTCCTGAGCGCCTCCTCGACCTCGTCGACGGAGTCGAAATTACGCGCCACCCACAGCGGAAATTCGAACGTGGCGACGTTTTCCGTGCCTTCGACCGGTTCGTGGACGAACGAGGCGTAGCCGGGGAAATTCAAGCCGGCGATGGCCAGACCATGTTCATTGGCGCAGTCGAAATACATCGGCCTATCGGCCATGACCACACCCACGCCGATCACCGCGTTCGGCTTCGCCTTGCCGCCCGCACCAAACACCGTGTCATAGTGGTAGCCGCGCGGAGTAACCAGGATGGTCTCCCCATATGAGAAACTCCAGTCGAGATTACGGCCGAAATAGGTGTTGCCCTCATCATCGGAGAAACGGACACCAGTGCACATAACGGACTCCCTTCCATCGCTTTGGTTGGCTTGCACGTTCATGATACCCATCGGCCGCTGGGAGAACTCTGGGTTTCGCCAGCAGATTAACGTGCGGCGCGACGCATTGAGATGCGCCGCGCCGCGATATGCGTCAACCTTGCGTACCGCGGAACAACGGTTCCGCATTGCGCCAGATACGGCGCGTGGTGGCGGGGTGGTTCATCGAATACAGGTGGACGCCGTCCACGTCGTGGGCCACGAGGTCGGCGATCTGCTCGGAAGCGTAGAGGATGCCGGCGGCACGCAGGGACTGGATGTCGTCCCCCCACTTGTTCAGCAGGGTGTTGAGCTTGTCCGGGATGCGCGAGGCGTTGCGCTCGGCCATGCGACGCACGGACTTGGCGCCACGCACCGGCATGATGCCCGCCTCGATCGGCACGGTGATGCCGGCGGCGCGCGCCTTGTCGAGGAAGCGGTAGAAGTCCTCATTGTCGTAGAAGAGCTGGGAAATCAGGTGAGTGACGCCGGCATCGACCTTGATTTTGAGGTTTTCGATGTCCTGGTCCAGCGAGTCAGCCTGATAGTGGCCTTCCGGGTAGCAAGCACCAAACACCTTGAAGTCCGGCTTCACGGAGCGGATGTATGACACGAGGTCGCTGGCGTGGTTGAACTCGCCGACCAGCTGCTCGCCGTCGATGTAGTCGCCGCGCAGCGCGAGCACGGCGCTCACGCCGGCTTCCTCGAACATGTCGAGAGCCTCATCGATCTTGGCCTTGTCGGAGTAGAGCGCGGTCAGGTGGGCGACTGCAGGGATGCCGTATTCCTTGCTGATCGTGTGGGCGATGCGCGCGGTGGCGGTGCGGTCGGAATGGGTGCCGTGACCGTAGGTCACGGAGATGAAGTCGGGGTTCAGCCCTTCGAGTCCGTCGAGGGTGTCGTAGATGGTGCCAACAGGCGCGTTGCGCTTCGGGGGAAAGACCTCAAGGGTGAACATCGGGGAATGCATGCTGATTTCCTTACATAAACCCGAGCTCCCTCATCCAGAGGGAGCTCGGTGATTTCCGCTACTTGTCGAGCTTGGCGCGCACGGCCTTGGCGGCGGCGACCAGGTTCTCCAGGCTCGGCCAGGTCTCGGCGTTACCACGGGTCTTCAGACCGCAGTCGGGGTTGATCCACACCTTCTTGACGTCCATCTTGTCAAGAATCTCGTAGATACGATCCTCGATCTCCTTCTCGGAAGGAATACGCGGGGAGTGAATGTCGTAGACGCCCGGGCCGGCCTCGGTCTCAAAGTGCGCGTCATGAATGGCGTCGAGCACCACCAGATCGCCACGGGAGGCTTCGAAGGAGATCACGTCGGCATCCATCGCGTCGATGTCGCGGATGATGTCGTTGAACTCGGAGTAGCACATGTGGGTGTGGATCTGGGTGGTCGGCTTGACGGCGGAGTGCACCAGACGGAAGGCCGGAACGGCCCAGTCGAGGTACTTGACGTGCCAGTCGGACTTGCGCAGCGGCAGCTTCTCACGCAGGGCGGCCTCATCGATCTGGATGACCTTGATACCGGCGGCCTCGAGATCGAGCACTTCGTCGCGGATGGCGAGGGCGAGCTGCTTGGTCTGCTCCTCGTGGGTGATGTCCTCGCGCGGCCAGGACCAGTTGAGGATGGTCACCGGGCCGGTGAGCATGCCCTTCATCACGTGGTCGGTCTTGGACTGGGCGTACGCGGACCATTCCACGGTGATCGGGTTGGCGCGGGACACGTCGCCCCAGACGATCGGGGGCTTGACGCAACGGGTGCCGTAGGACTGGACCCAGGCGTTCTTGGTGAACAGGAAGCCGTTGAGGTTCTGGCCGAAGTATTCGACCATGTCGTTACGCTCGAACTCGCCGTGGACCAGCACGTCGAGGCCGATCTCCTCCTGCTTCTTGATGACGGCGTCGATCTGGGCCTTGATGAACTCGTCGTAAGCTTCCTTGGTGACCTCGCCCTTGCGCAGCTTGGCACGCTCGGCGCGAATCTCCTTGGTCTGGGGGAAGGAGCCGATGGTGGTGGTCGGCAGCAGCGGCAGGCCGAGGGCCTCGCGCTGCAGGGCCTGACGCTCCTCGCGGGCAGGCTGACGCACGTAGTCGGCGTCGGACAGCTTGCCGATGCGCTCGGCGACGGCCGGGTCGGCGGCCACGCGGGTGCCGTCGAACAGAGCCTGGTTGGCGGCGAGGACGGCGGATGCCTTCTTCTCGTCCTCGGTGGCGTCGGCCAGGGCGGCGACTTCCTTGAGCTCGTCGAGCTTCTGGACGGCGAACGCGAAGTGCTTGAGGTCTTCGGCCGGGATGCCGGTCTCGCCTTCGGTGCTGAACGGCACGTGCAGCAGGGAGGATGCGGTGGAGACGGCCACGTTGGCGGTGACCTGCTTCAGGGCGTCGACCAGGCCGAGGGAGGTGGCGTAGTTGTTGCGCCAGATGTTGCGGCCGTTGATCACGCCGGCGAAGATGGTGGTGTTGGAGGCCACGCCGTACTTGGCGACGGCTTCGAGGTTCTCCTCGCGGCCTTCGTTGAGGTCCAGGCCGATGCCGTCGAAGCCGAGCAGGTTGACGGTCTCGTACACGTCGGCGATGTGGCCGAAGTAGGTGTTGAGCAGCACCTTGACGTTGCCCTTGGCGGACAGGATCTTGGTGTACAGGGTCTTGAAGAGTTCAACGTCGCCCGGCTCCTTGTCGAGCACGAGGTACGGCTCGTCGAGCTGGACCCATGCGGCGCCGAGCTCGTTGAACTTGGCGAGCACTTCGACGTAGACGGCGGCCACGGCGTTGACCAGGCCCTTGTCGAGCTCGAGTTCGGTGGCTTCCGGGGTACGGGCGAGCTTCAGGAACGTGTACGGGCCGATGAACACGGGCTTGGTGTCGATGCCCAGAGCCTTGGCCTCGTTGAACTCGTCGAACGGCTTGGTGGAGTTGAGCTTGATCTCCGCGGCCGACTCGACTTCGGGCACCAGATAGTGGTAGTTGGTGGTGAACCACTTCTTCATCGGCAGGGCGGTCACGTCGCCCTTGTCGCCCTGGTAGCCGCGGGCCATGGCGAAGAGCGTGTCCTCCTGGTTGTCGAAGGAGAGACGTGCGTAACGCTGCGGAATCACGTTGAGAAGGATGGCGGTGTCCAGCATCTGATCGTAGTAGCTGAAGTCGTTGCTGGGGATGAGGTCGATGCCGGCGGCCTGCTGCAGCTTCCAGTGCTTGGCGCGCAGTTCGGCGGCGGTGGCCTTGACGGCGGCGAGGTCGTTGGCACCCTTCCAGTAGCCTTCGATGATCTTCTTCAGTTCGCGGTTCTGCCCGATGCGGGGGAAGCCGGAGACGGAAGTCAGAGTGGACATGAATCCTCCAATGTATGCGTTCGTAACCCGACTTAGGGTAGCAAAACATCCGGATTCCGGCCCTTATAAATGGCCGTAGAGTGTCGTTATAGATGGAATTTATATCCGCTTTAGTCGAAGTCTTTCACATTGATGACCGCGAGCAGTTCGCCGCTGTGCACCTGCCATTCGTCGAACGGTTTGTTCGATCCCATGATCACGATGGATGCGGGCGAAAGTCCCAAATTCAGCAGGTCGAGTCGTTCGCCGTCGGAGTCGGCGGAGGCGAGCCATTGGGCGCTGATCGACACAGTCGGCTCGTGGCCCACGATCATGAACACGCGATTCTTGGCCTTGACGTGGGCGAGCTCGTCGAACACCGCCTGCACTCCCCCGTCATACAGGCTGATGCGGTAGTCGACGATTGGCTTGTCGCCAAAGGTCTTGAGCATGCGGTCCAACGTCTGGCGCGTGCGGGTAACGGACGAGCAGGAGATTTGGTCGGGCACCAGTCCCAACGACTCGATGCCCTTGCCCACGGCCTTCGCCTGTTTCAGACCTTTGTCGGTGAGCTCGCGCTCCGAGTCGCCCTTGTCGCCGAACGGCTCGGCCTTGGCATGCCTCATGATGATGAGAATATGGTCGTATTTCTTCGCCGCTTTGGCGACTTTACTCAGCTTGATGCCCATCCGTGGCTCCCTTCACGAACCGTCTGCCCGGTGTGGCGGTGTGGCGGTGTGGTATTGCTTCCAGTATAGAGGTGTGTGAGCGTTCACAAACTCATCGTTTGGCGGTTATTCGTGCGTATTGCCAAGTTCTCCCACCTGACGGTCGAGGTCGCGCAACACCTTACGTAGTTTGTGGTCGGAGATGTCGCGCAGTTCCAGTTCCTCGATCTGCGCCTCACGCTGTTCGTCGGTGAGCGAGTCGATGTCGGTCTGTGTGTCCTTGGTCACGCGATCACGCTTTCTGAGCGCCTCGAACCCGGAGGCCATGGCGCGCGAGATAACAAGGAAACCGGTATGACCGATCATCTGGTGGTCGGGGCGTACGGCGAGGCCCTGGGCCTTCCATGTGCGTTCGAACGATTCCTGGATCTGCGGCTCGGTCCAGCAACCGGCCGCGCGCAGGGCTTCGGCCAGTCGACTCATCTGCGTGGTGGTAGTTACGTAACTGACCAACACGCCGCCGGGGGCAATCACGCGGTATGCCTGCTCGAGCCTGTTCCACGGGTCGAGCATGTCGAGCATGATGCGGTCGAACCAATGCTCAGGCAGTTCGGCGGCAACGGAATCGAAGTCGCCGGTTTTGAGGTCCCACCAGCTGGGGGCCTCGCCGTAGTACAGCGTGGCATTGGCCTGAGCCACTTTGGCGAATTCGGGGCGCAGCTCGATCGTGGTCAGGTGGCCGCGCTCGCCCACGGCGTCCAGCAGGTTCACACTCATCGCGCCCGAGCCGGCACCGGACTCAAGCACGCGCATGCCGGAGCGGATGTCGCCGAGCTGAATAACTTGGGCGATGTCCTTCGGATACATGATCTGCGCGCCGCGCGGCATCGACAGCACATAATCGGCCAGTCGCGGGCGCATCACCGCATACTCCCAGCCGCCGATGGCGCGCGACGATTTCCACGGCTTGTTCTTGTCTTTCTCGGGGTAGACCTGATTGACCTGTGCCTCGCGCTTGGCATGCACGGTGAGGATCACGGTGCCTTCGGTCTTGCCGATCACATCGTCATGCAGAATCAGGCCATGCTCGGTCTGCGTGGAGCCGCCGGCCACAAGCTGACCGGTGATCTTCTTGCCCTTGCGGTCGGTGAACTGCACTTTCTCGCCTGCGGTGAGAGGCCCGCGCCTCGGCTCCATAACTTGCTCCTTGCGTGCTCGGTGGGTCAATCGCTACAAGTCTAATGCATGTAAGCTCGCTGGTGAGGTGATGACGATGCGAATGCAGATGACAAGCCAGATCGATGCCGGCGGCAATGACCCCATTTTCCTGATGTTCCACGGTTACGGCAACGACGAAAGCGAGATGGTGCGGATTCTCGACGCCGTATATGCGCCGACGCGAGCCGATGCGGCCCCGGCCGCAATTGCCGCCGTACCCAGCTATATCTCGTTCCGCGCCACCTACGCGAGGCCCTATATGGGCGGCAATTACTGGTATCCCGACGGCTGCGGCGTGGACGAGCGCCAACGCGAATGCGCGGCGGTCGGGGATGCGGTGGCTTCACTGCTGGACGCCTCGGCATTCGCCCATCGCAGGAAGATATTGATCGGTTTCTCCCAAGGCGGTTATCTGTCGTATCGTCTGGTCAAGGCACATCCGACGTTGTTCGATGCCGCGATCCTGCTCAGTCCTTCGTTCATGGGCGAGGAACAGGCGGCGTTTGACTCCCCTACCCGATTCTTCCTGGCGTATGGCGCGCAGGACCGCACGATTCCGCTGCCCGACCAGCAAACGGCCCATCAGGTCCTTGAACGGGCCGGGCATCTGACCTATCGCGAGTATTCCGGCATGGCCCATGCCATCTGTGATGAGGAAATCGCCGATATCCGGGATTTCCTACGTGCCATATGATGCCGGAATAGCTTCAATATGGAATATCTCCGTTCAAAGAGGTACCGGTCCAAGTAGAAGCGGTTCAACAATGGCGGAATGTGTTGGCCACGCCCATTCATCGCGCGATGGTTCTGCGATCAGCTCAATTCCCCTGCCGGCTGATGCCGCCCTTATGACCGGTGGCCTTGAATGGCGTGGCGCGTGCCGTCACCTTCGGCCCCGGCAGATTCGTACTGGTATTGGATCGACCGCGGAGCCCGGCAGCCGGCTGGGTCTCGGAGCGTCGACCAGTACCCGTGATGTCGGTATGCCGTTTGCCGTCGTGTGCCCGTTTCCCACCAGCACCGTCAGCCTCGTCAATATCAATGCCCTTGGCGCGCAAAGCACGCGCCCACCGCTCATCCATCGTGCGCCTCACACGTCCCATTCGGGTTTCCACGTGTACTGCATGTCGTAGGCGCTGGGCGAACGGCGGCAGGTGGTTCAAGGTGATCGGGCCGAATGCGGCGGCGTCAAAAGACATCGTTTGCTCCCTTCGATGGTGTTGGCCAACAGGTTCCAAGGGTCAGGCACAGCGCCTTTCTCAACCCGTTCGCCGTCACGATGGCTGGCAGCTTGCGTTCACTGGTTCCCCTGCAATGCGCCTCATTATGGCAACACGAACCGACAGGTGCCGGCTGCGCCTAGGATGGGAAACGATTGCTGCACGCCGAAAAGGGAAGGCGACTGTCATGAGGTATTTCACGACCGACACGCATTTCGGGCATCCGCTGGTCACGGTGTTGAGAGGGTTCACGACGTTTGACCCGACGCGCTCGCGTTACGAGGAGGTGTTGCGAGCGCAGGGTCGCCGAGTCGCCGAGGATTGGGCCAAGGAAACGACGTTCAGTGCAGGTTCGACATTTCGTCAGACTGCCGATACGGATGCGCATGACAAGGCGATTGTGGATCATATCAACACTTTGGTCGGCCCGGATGACGAGCTGTGGATTCTGGGTGATATCGGTTTCCGCACATCGCTGACCCATCTGAAGAACTGCCTGCGAGCGCTCAATTGCAAGCATCTGCATGGTGTGATCGGCAACCATGATGACTGGTGGTTGGAAGACCGCCCCGCACTTAACCTGTTCGAAAGTTTGGAGCCGCACGATACGGTTGAGATTGAGGGACTCGGTACGGTCAATCTTTCGCATTACCCGTATCGGGAGGATCTGGCATACAGTTGGCCCGATGATGTGGCGAAGTTCAGCGGCAAGGCGTTGCCGTTTGACGGCCGCAAACTGCTGTATGGACATACACATCAGCTTTCGCCAGATGGTGCACGCCCGGAGGCACTGAATGTTGGCTTGGATGCTTGGGATTTGATGCCGGTGAGTGAAACACAGGTTGTCGAGTGGTTCCGCAATCACGATGTCGACTCGCCCGCGAACGGGACCAGTAAGGCCGATGATTCAGTTCCCTCGCTCGATATGCCGTCGTTCTGATGTGATTCGCGGAATGTTCGTGTCGTTGTTCTCGTCGTGGGTGGATTGACACAGCATTAACTGCCGTTGAGATGTATGCACGCTGAACACGCGCCTCAACGGCAGTGGTCTCGTCATCTCTCGCTCACACCAACGGATTGCCGGCTGCCTGATACAGCGACCACCAGTCACGGCGTTCGAGTTCGATATCGGCACCGGCCGCCATCTGGCGGATGCGCTCCGGTGTCATTGAGCCGAGCAACGGCTGGATACCGGCGGGATGACGCAGAATCCAAGCGACGGCAATGCCGTTGGGCGTGGAACCGTATTTGCCGGCAAGACGGGTCAATTCGACGTTCAGCTCGGGGAAATGCTCGTTGCCGACGAACGGACCGTATTCCGTGCCGGATTGGAATGGGCACCATGCCTGAATGGTCATATGCTTCAGCCGTGAATAAGGCAGGATGCCACCGGTGCGATCGGCTGCGGGATCGCTCGCCATATTGAATTGGATTTCAGCGTCGAGCATCTGTGTATGCATCAGGCCGAACTGCAGTTGGTTGATTTCCAATTTCTGACGAAGGCCGCTTTGCAATAGTTCGATCTGCCACGGGCCCATATTGCTGACTCCGAAATGACGCACTTTGCCACTTGATTCCAACGCGTCGAATGCTTCGGCGACCTCGTTCAACTCAAACAGCGTGTCAATACGGTGCAGCAGCACGGCGTCGACGTAATCCGTCTGCAAAGCCTCAAGCTCGTGATCGAGTGCGTCAATCAGATGCTTGGCGCTGAAGTCATACCCGTTTGCGCCGCCATCGTTTTCGCCGAAACTGTAGTCGATGCCGAACTTGGTTTGGATGAAGATGGTGCTGCGGTCGAGTCCTGCGTCCTTCCACGCTTGGCCGAAACGCTTCGAACTGGCGTGCGCGGCATGATCATGGAATCCATAGATGTCCGCCGTGTCGAAATAGTCGATGCCAGAATCATGGGCCACGGCCACGGTACGTGCCGCATCGGCGGCATCCAACGCGTCCATGCGCATCACGCCCAGCGCCACTCGTGACGCAATCATGCCGGATTGTCCGATTTCCTGAGTCTTCATAGTGTCTCATTTCTGTTATCGTGAATCGGCGAACGGGCACTGTCCGCCTCGTTGCCGGGCAGCAATCTCCATTGCCGCGGCTTATGTCACCTTATCGCTTGAAGTGCACTTGAAGGCAACTCGCAGGCAGGCAGCGCGCGCTGCCGGGCGCGTCTTCGCGTCTTTATGTCTTCGCTGTGACCGAGACATCGTTGTGCCGTAATCATGCCTATTTCTTGTATGATGACCTCTATAGCAACAAAGCTAGGGGGATTCCATGAACACTACCGATTCAGCCAAAGTCAGTGATGCCAACGCCGGCGCAAACAATGTCATCCATATCCCGCACAATCCCACGCTTGCCGGGTTGGCCACGCTGACCCGCAACGTGGCGTACAAGACCGGGGCCGATAACCTGGTGATGGATATCATCTCACCACAATCCACCGGCGATGACGATGACCGCCGCTACCCCACCGTGGTATTCGTGCAAGGCAGCGCCTGGACCACGCCGCATCGCGACTACGAGATTCCGCAGCTCTCGGCTTTGGCCCGCGAAGGCTTTGTGGTGGCTACGGTGAATCATCGCGATGCCTCGAGCGACCCCCACGACATGTTCCCCGCATATCTCGAGGACGTCAAAGCAGCCATCCGCTATCTCAGGGCAAACGCGCGTCAATGGCACGTGGACCCCGACCGTCTCGGCATCTGGGGCACGTCGTCCGGCGGCAACACGTCGCTGCTGGTGGGGTTGACCGCCGACGATCCGCGGTATGAGGACGGCACCAATGCCGATGAAAGCGATGCGGTGAAGTACGTGGTCAGCTGCTTCCCGCCCACCGACATGCTTGAAGCTGTCGATGCATTCGACGATGAGACCAATCCATTCCGGCTGTATTATTTCGGCCCGTTCGCGGCCGTGGTGGGTGCGACCCATGAGACCGGCATCAATGCCGAGGTCCGTCAGCGCGCGGCTGACATGAGCCCCTACCTGCAGGTGCGGGATGACCAACAGTATCCGCCGATGCTCCTGTTGCACGGTACCGCCGACACCGTGGTCCCCTATCATCAATCCGTCAAGATGCGCGACCGACTGGTCGAGCACGGCGTGGACGCGCAGCTGGTGCTAGTCGACGGCGCCGAACATGAGTACGATTTCTGGAGCCAGCAGGTCTTCGACGTGATCTTCGATTTCATTCGTGAGCGGAGCTGAACGGTAAGGGCACACGGGCGCGTCCTTGTTATAGGTTGCCAAGTTCTCTTTTAGCCAATTTTGTTGGAGCCCCTATCTGCACGAACATGCCATGACAGTTCTAGGCTGTGTTCTAGGACTGTCAATCGGCAATGTGTATGAAAGCGTGATGTGATGGGTCAGACGGCGATTGATGGAGTTGAGGGACTTAATAGGGCCGGCGAAATCGGCGGATTCAGCGGTTCGCGGTCGGTGGCGTTGCCGCCTATACCATTCTGGCCGTGCTTACTTCGCTACTGTTGCAACGGCCGATCACCACGGAACTGTTGCTCATCGTCATGTGGATCACGCTGGAACTATGTGCGCTGACCATGTTGCACAGTTCCGGAGCTCTCAGGGCAACCGCCGCCATCGTTTTGGCCATCATCCTGCTGATTTTGCTTATCGCCGACATGGCCTGCTACCTCGCCTACTATCATCTGCCACCCATGCCCGCTTTCATCGACGGCACCACACCACTGATTGCCGTAACGGTGTTTTCTGAGATTGTCGTGACGATGATTGTGTAGGTCCGGGGATTTTGTTTGCTATTTCGTGTTATTCAATTGTGTCCCGAATATATATGGGCACTGCCAAATTTATGATTCCAATCTTTTCCTGCGGATCGGCTTAAGATAATTGACTCTGAAGGATTTCCAATCACCAAAAAACTTGTTGTCCGTTTCAGTTTGTTCCCCATTCCGGAATTTCTCACAGGTCAATTCAAGGGTGCATAGAAAATCCGCAACTTGTTCAAGCCGGTAGTCGCGTGGAGAAGCGTCACGATAGACAATGGCATCTTTTGAGAGTGCATACTCAATCCCGCCTCGCAGGGCATCAGTAACTATCTGTTGGCCACCGTCGTAATACACCTTGACAGTGCCATAAGAATGGAAATCCGAAAGATGCGCCAAAAGTAGATTAACAATATCGCGTTTGAGTTGCGCTTCAAAACGTTGGCGGTTATCGTCAAAATCACTTTTACGATGCACAAACGTCCGATATGTAATCGGCAGCCGCCGAGTCATGATAACGAATAAACCCAGAAGCCTCTTACGCTCCGATAGGCTCATCCCTTCGTAAGCATCATGCCCGGTAAGCAGCGGCCCAGCATGGAAAGGGACATCAGGAAGTCCATAGTCAGCCAACGACTGGCGGTACCGCTCTAAGGCAAGACTAATGTCCTTAGACTGGTCATGAAAGACAAGAGTAATTAAATAATATTCTGATCGTTTACCCCACTCACCGCTCTCATCAGCGAAGATGCTCAATACAGACGGCATCGCATCCCCCGTCCCCGTTGACAAAAAATGCCGGGGGAGCCCCCCGGCGACTTGGAGCCTTTCTCGTTTCCGAGTAAAGCAATATATTTATAGCATTTTCAGCCCCTAGTCCGCAAGCCACAAACGGCTATTCCGCTGACAGCTGCTCATATTGTAGCCACGCCATCTACTGCAGCATCATGTCACGGTGCTTGTGCCAACGGAACAGACGCTCACGATGGCGGTTCAGCGTGAGACGATCCCACATCTGATTCTTGGCCCACTCAACCATGCCATCATGTTCTTCATCTTCGGGATTGCCCAAGGTATCAAGGAACCGCTCGAACCCATACACCCCGCCGACATCCTCCGAAGGCGCATCCCCCGCCCCATCCCAAAGCTGAGGATCCGCAACGTGCACGCTGCGGTAGGTACGCATCAGCTTAATATCATGGATCCAATCGTCACCATAATCGTAGTAATAGCGAGCGGTACGCGCCTTGGGAAACACGTCGCCCAGCTCGGTTTCCGAAGCAATGCGAACTTCCGGCAACGGCTCCACCGGCATATATTGTTCGTATTTCGCCTCATGGTATGAGGACTCTTCTCCCCACAATTCTTCCACTTGCACCTGCTTCCCATCCGGGAATGTGGCACAGAAGCAGAACAGATGCTCGCCGTACCACATAAAGCATTCCTGCAATACCGCATGCAAATCGAAGAACGTCAATGATGCCGGCACCACCCTGTTCGCCACCCAATACCCCCAAAAGGACTGGCGCCAACGAATCGGAGGCGGCACCCACGCCGACGCCATCATGGAACGGATTGTGCGCAACACCACCTAGCTGGAAACCGGCGACTACAACATGAGGGAACACGCACCCGGCAAGTAACCATCAAACAACCACCACGAACAGGGACGGCACCGATGGTGCCCAATGCCACGCACGCCGGTGCCGTCCCGCAATAACCCCGGTGCTCAAACCTTCAAATAATCAGCACGTCTTTCACGATACCGGTCATATTGCCGCACAACCACACCTTCGCAAGACGCGCATCCAACAGGAAGCCCCTGCTTCGGACGAAATGGACCAGGACATAAGCCCAATAATCGAGCTCTTCTTCTAACACGGCCTCACCGATGCCGAATTATCCACGATATGGCAGCGAAGCAAGCTTCCACAATGGAGTAATACTACTCATTTAATTTCCACAAAAAATAATAACCCATAGCTTTAGTTCCATTAATATTTTCTCTATGCTTACGTATTATATCAGTAACTGTAGCCGCCCCCAATGCACCTGATGCGAGACTTGCAACTGGGGCCAACTCCGGAGGTATCCCTAGCTGAGCCACACTAATGCAGATAGACCCAGCCATCAATAAAGCATCACTCATATAGGTATTTTTAGCATTCTTTACTGCATGTTGAATATTATTGATTCCACATTGAATCTCATCTCGATAAAAATCCCTGTAATCATTAGCTGTAACTAATTTTACAGATTTCATCGCCTTAGTAATTGAGCTTCTGTAGTTATCAAAAGCATCCCCTTCTTCTTTTCTCAATTTTAGTATTTTTTCAGTTGAGATATTCGCTAGATATGGAATGGAATGAGTAAGCTGCGACAAAATTCGATAATGAGATATATCTTCAAACGAGACACTGTCACTCATGCCTTTCAAAACAGTAAGATCCGATGGCCTGTCTGTAAGGTATGAACATTGCGCTTCGATATTTTGCTCATTATACATTGACAAATCATCATTAATCTCTTGAAAAATCTGCTGCGCTAAGCCAATCTCTCGCATAGACTCAAAATCGAGAGAAGCGCCAATTCCATCCTTATTCAAGGCAGACAAAACAACTGAAGGAACTTCATATCTAAAATGAATAAACGAACTTTCTTGTATCCCTAATTCTGGACAAGGAAGAATCTTAAGATATACTTCTTCGCCTTCTTTCATGACATACACCTGCAACGAATTTAGAACAGATTGAATGACAGGAGAACCAATTGATTCAAATCTATTTTGGAAAGTTTGCTGAATCTGATTGAGATGTACAGTACAACTAGGACAAGTAGTAACTAAATCAGGCTGGAAATAAAGTAAACCAGCCCTCACAAGTGGCTCATACATTTTAATGAGAATCAATGCATCTAAAAATAGATTTCTATCTAGAGATGAATTGGATTCTGCCTCTTTTAGTAAATCATTGAGAGGAAAAGGAACGAAGACATTATCCGCATACATCACAGAAAAATTACATAATCGTTGAGCATTCCTTAGCCGACAATTAATATCTGCACAAGGAAATCTACCTCCAGAAAGTGATTGCGAAGGAGAGAAAGAGAAGAGAGAAGGCTGCACTTTCGGTTCTCTTATGCTTAAATACATATCCCAAAATAAATCAAGTACTTCAGAATCACTCTTTGAACACAGAGCTTCATATGATTCCTGCGGTCCTCTCCCCAACCGATTTATATCAGAATAGAGTTCTTCATATCCTTCATCTACATAGCCCATCTCTACTATCTCCTTTGATACGTAACCGAAAATTCCTTCACGCGACGAAGTTTCTGCTGCCTGGTCAGTGGATTGAGCCAGTCGTTGTCGCTGTAACGCTGGTAGATGTCCAAGCCGCGGCCCAAGATGACCCGCCATCCGGTGTCGGTGACTATGGAACGATCGTGCCCGGACTCGCTGAATTCGTAGGTCAACGCAATGCCTAATGTGCCGAACGTTGCTTGCACTTGGCTGAGATTATCGATTTGCCGGTCGGGATACTCCTCATCGCATCCGGTAATCAAATGCACATGCACTTCGTCTGAACGATTAGTGTATGTGTACACGGTTTCAAGAAACTCCGCGAGGTTGCGCACCTGATAAGTCTTACGAATATACGGGTCCTTGAGCGTAATCTGCGTCGCACCAGCGACATACGGACCGAACAGCTTATTATATGTGGCACCTCGCTGGCTTTCAGCGAATTCGACATGTCCTTCCTTGGCCGTTGTAGCGGCACGCTCAATGGGAGACAAAGATGGCACGCGCGCAAGAGTAGACAAAGACGTAGCCGTAGACTCAGTGGCAAGTACTGGCGACGAAGACTCTGTTTCATTCGCGTTATCAACTTTATGAGTTACGTCAGCTGAGGCAGCAGCTTTGTCATCAACAGAACCGATGGAATCTCCAGCAGGCACGTCAGAAGTAGTGTTATCAACCTTCTCAACACCGAGACTAGCGTCATCAGCGAGTGCAACAGGAGCAACCGTACCTCTCTCTGCCTCGTCACGCTCATCATGCCCACCGCGCCAATACAGCTCCGGGTAATCATCCTCCTCCAGCACATGCACGGCGACCGGCTCCACCGAGCCAGCCCGCGTGTAGCTGAAATCCACCGCTGCCATGGTGGAGTCGATGCGGCACAGCTGATCCTTGACACGCTTGCGCCCTTCGATGGCGCAACGCAGCAGCGGTTCCATCTGTTCGGCCGTGGCCTGTCCGGATGGATAGATCAGCTTCATCAGGCCGGAGAAGGTCTTACGCACACCATCTTTATCTCGTGTGGACAGCGACGGCGACAGCTTGAAATACTTCTCGAACGCCGATCCGTAATCCACGTTGCGCAGGTTGTGCAATATCTCCGCCAGGTAGTCCACCACGAAGCCATATCCGCTCGTGAACATCTCCGTACGAATCTGCTCGAATTCCCACCCGGGCAGGTAATAGTGGATGCGGTCAAGAAACGCCGGGTCATGGTATTGCACCGGCAGCTCCTCGAACAGGTCGGAGTTCTTGAGCATGTATGGCACGTTGTGCGAGGTGTTGCCCACGAACACCATGGATGCCTCGGCCTGCGTCACATTGGTGCCGCGCGAGAAGCTCTTGTTGGCCATGTAGTTCTTCATGATGTCCACAAGAGCCTTGTCGGCCTTCTTGGCTTTGCCTGCGAACTCATCGAACGCCACCGTATCCCAGTAGCCCACCAAGCCGATCTGCTTGTTCGCATTATTCACGAAGAGCTTCGCCGCCGTCACCTCGCCACCGGAAATGAGCATCCCATGCGGCGAGAATTCGGAATAGATATGCGACTTGCCGGTGCCCTTTGGTCCAAGCTCGATCAGATTGTAGTTGCGTTCCACGAACGGGATCATGCGCACCAAGTGCAGGAGTTTGGCGCGGTCGCCGAACAGATCCGGGTTGAATCCGACCGATTGCATCAGCAGGTCGATCCACTCCCCCGCGGTGAACTTCGCGCGCATGGCCAGATAGTTTTCGCGGTCATCATGCGACATCTGCACGGGCATGAGCCGATGCAAACGCCACGGCACCTCGTCGCGGTCGCCGGAATAGGCGTATACCAGCGTGCACATGCACCAGATGCCCGTGACCAGCAGCTTGGGATTCTTGTCCACCGTAATGGAATCGACAACCACGCGACTGATGCCAAGATTCTCGAATGTGGCCTCGTAACGGTCGAGTTTTTCGTTAAGCGCGACCTGTACCTTGTCGATAACCTGGTATCGGCCTTTCTCGCGAATCTTCGATTGGATGAGGTTCGCTTCCTCGCGATGAACGTAATTGTCCGCAAGAATGTCGCGAACGCGCTTCACGCCGGCATTGATGCTCTCCTGGTCGGTGGTGGTCGCGTATTTGCTCAGCAGGTATTCCAGCACATACGACGGCACCAGCGCATTGCCTTTGACTTCGCTGACCAGGTCCTTGCGCACCGTGTATTGCGAGAAGTCATCGGTGATCTTGCGGTCCAGATTGCTCATTACGAGAGCCGCCACGCCGCCCTCAGCACCAGCACCAGCACCAGCACCAGTCAACGACCCGCTCACCTCATTGGATTCATCTGCCATAATCCCACCTTACGCCCAATCTCATTTCGCCGAAGACACATTCGGCAACGACACATTCAACTTCAGAAATCGAATCCGTCATCGGTGAACAAGCCGCGCTTGAGCAGATACTCCGCCTTCACGTCCAGCTGGCGCATCTGGCTGGAGCCGGGAATCTGCTCGCTCACACGCAATTCGACGGTTGTGTTGTTGAATTGGTCGGCATCGCCGGCCAGCAGGAATGTGGCAGGCACGTGGCGGTCAGCGGAATCCTTGCTGGTGGAGTTGAACGCAATGGGCACCTCATTAGAGATAAGCACGCCCTTGCCATCCGCTGAAACGCCCCACAAGCCGGCCAGCACGGTTCGTTCGGACACCTTGCCGCCCACCGGCTCGGTCTGCAGGAAGTCGACCGTGATCTGACCAGTGGTGATGCGGTCGGTCGTCTGCTGGATTCTGAAACTCACTTTGCGCACGTCTTCCGAGGCGGACCGCCCCTTGCTGATGTGCACGATTGGCACCACGATCTCCGGCAAAGAAGCCCCGCCGTGCACGTATCGCACGCCCGGCCCTTTGATACGAAGGCGATGGATGGCATTGGGCACCTGAATCGTCACGCCTTCGCCTACCATATCCCGCAAACCAACCTGTGCCGCACTGAATGTGGTGAACGCGGGCTTGCTGACCAAGTTGGCCCCGATGACGAAGCGTCGGCTTTCCTTCCATATCGCATCGCCGGATGGCCGTTCGCTGAGCCATTCCGCATCCGATACATCGTGATTCTGGTAGAGGAAGCCATGATCGGCGGTGACGATCATATTGGTGATGTTCGCGTTGGATAGGCGCTTCACTACCGCTTCAAGCTCATTGATTGCTCGAATGCACGCCTCGAAGGTTCCGGATTCACTGGCTTCCTTATCGCCAATGGCGTCGATGGTGTTGTGGTACACGTACAGCACGTTGCAGGATTTCACCAGATTGCGGTATTCATCTCGCTTCATGTTGAGCAGATCCTCCGCCTCTATGGCGGAGCCTCCGACTTCGGCGAGAATCGCGGCACGAGCCGGCGTACCGCTCGCATCCTTCCCATCCACAACGGCATAATAATGCTTCTTTGTATCCAAGGACAGGTCCGTATGCGGCAGCAACGCCGCCATGCCTAATTGGGTATACGAGGGCAGCGTGCTGAGTTGAGCCGCCATGGACGCGGTCCACCGGCTTTGCTCATTGAGCTTCCTGCAGAATTCCTCGGCGACTTCGTAACGCAGCGCGTCGGAAATGATGACCGCGATCTTCTTATGCGCATCCGTCACCGTCTTCACATTGCGCGCATAGAACTCGGTTTGGGAGGGTATACCCGCAATCGCCCAACTGTCCATCTTGCCGACCTGCCGCTGCCATGCGACGCCAAGCTCGGACTGGTACCTGGAGTACTCCCGTTCCAGACTGTCCGCGATGTCCCTGTCCCGCGATGGGGAACCGATTTTCCACGCCGCGATGAAGCGCCGGTAACAGCCGTCCACTTGGTAGAGCGAATTGGTATAAGCCTCGAATCCACTTTGCGGCGAAGTGATGGACTCCACAATGGGCTGGCATTGCCGCAGCATGGCACGCAGCGCGCTCGCGGACGCGATGATGTCGTAATCATTGGCGAACCGGGTGAACCAGAGGCCGTATCGGCGGGCGGCGATGATGCGCTGCACGTCTTCATCGGTCACGTCCGCATTGTCCAATGCCTCATAGAGCAGTTCCACGATTTGCTCGTCGACTTCACTGAATACGTCGTGCTGTTCCAGTTCGGCCAGGCTCATGGTGGCGATGGTGCTATCCAGCGACAGATCCGGAAACACCTCACTCGCCAGCCTCTGTATCACCGGAGTGGTTTTCGGGTTATTGCGCCAGGTATCGAAGTCGCGGCGGACGTTCGCGTAATAGTCGATGCTATTCTCGGCATCGCTGAACCCGTTCCAGGCGAGACGGAACAGCCAGATCACGAAATCCTTCACCGTGGGCTTGTTCAGTTGATTGCCGGAGTCAAATCTGTAGATGCCGCGCGTGCCCGCCCAGTGGTAGTCGGCCAATCCCATGGCCTCGATTGTCTCGATGCCGCGAGCGGAGTCTTTGGCGTATTGCGTGAGCAGCTCCCGCCAGATGGCCTGCAAGCTATGTTCGCCGACTGGCAATCCCAGCAGCGATGCGATCATCTTCGCTTGGAAGGTCTTGGCATCGTCTTCCGCACGCAATCGTTGCTGCAAGGCTTGAACCAAATCGTCATCATCAAAGAACGGCTTACACCGCTGCATGATGGCGAGCCAATCACGGCGCGTTTCGGCGGATGTCTCACGCGGGAACAGCTCGTTGAGGATCATCGACAGCTTGTCCGCAGTGAACCAAGGACCATAGGCGATTTCAAAATCCAGTAGCCAATTGTCCTCATTGGCCGGCAGCCTGCCTTCCACATATACCAGGAATTTGGTGGTTGGTTCTGCAAGCATGATCCGGTATTTCAGTGCGAACGGATTGCGTTCCAGACGAACCAGCTCAACATCGCGCAGCGCTTCGTTCTCCGCTTCCGGCCCAACGATGCTGTCCACTTCGTCAGAAAACTCTCCAGCCTCGTCATGCCAGAACACCACGCGCCCTTCGCTATGCGGAGTGCCGTCGAATGGCGCGAAACGTGTCGCCAACAAACGACCAATCTGCGTATTACCGCTCATTCACCGTCCTCTTCTCCGTCCACAGGTTGCCCGTCGTCCGCCGATAATCGACATTGACCGCTCCCTCCATACAAAAAAATGCCGGAGGACTACCCCCGGCTCTTGGAAGTCTCGCATTGCTACTGACTAATGAATCAGCTTATAGCGTATCTATGACCTCGCGCGATTTTTGTGCTCCTCGCTGTACTGCATAGGCAATTGAGCGGTTGACACCGATTCTCTGAATCACTCCCTTATCCGTCATGTCATTCAGTATGTCTATCGCACGTCTTTTTTGCACACCCAGCTGATCCGCTATGGATGACGATTTCATTGGACCATTCTGCACAAGCATGTCCAGCACTTTGCGTTGCTGTTCGTCAAGCCGGGCCATCGATTCACTGTTGATGCTCTCACCGTGCACGTTGAGCGCACTGTCAGTGCACTCAACACCATTTGAGTGCATTTTCCGAGCATTTTCAGTACCCTGGTCGAAGCTCCGGTTGCTGCCCTCGAACAATAGTTCCTTGATGGTGGCGGCATCCGCCTGCCGTGTGGTATCGGCGACCCGGGCGAACGTGCCCCTGCTCCCGCCCCATCGACTTGATGAAGTATGGCCGCTACGCTCCAGAAAGAATCTCCGCGACGATCACCGTCTTGCCGTCAATGTCCCGCATGGAGATATCCGGAATGATCAACGGCTCACAACTATCGCAATGGCATTCGAGATGGCATCCATAATGGTGAACACCTAATCGTCCGGCACACCCACCACACGTAGCGTCTAGTCCTCGATGCCGAACACAATGCGCCCGCCCTCGCCATTGGCAAACGCCACTGCAGTCTTCGTGAATTTGATGCTGCGGTCAGGCAAGGCAACCTTGTACTCGACGTTCTTGGATTCACCATTCAGGTTCATTGTCGCTCATTTCTGACTCATCTTGTTCTTCATCAGAATAAGCAAGCCATCTTGCTTTTGCGAGAAGTTCATCATACGTGATGATCTCAGGCGTCATAATACTGGATCTAAATAATTCAAATGATCGTATTTTACTGGGATTTCTTCCTCCGCTATCAGATTGGAATTCTTTCGTAGAACCAATGACTAGATAGGCACGAGGACGAAATAGATAAACCTCATCGGACAACATTTCATTGCCCTCTTCATCCTCTCGTCTCTTTACATGCCCATTAAGTTCATCCTCTGTCAATTGAACAGTTGTATGAACTTGGGCAATGCCTCCGGACAATTCCTTCGAAATTGACCATGTACCAGAACGATACTGATTAACTTCTAGCAATTGCGTATCTGGGCGTTTGATCTCAGCAAATACAAAAGACTTCACAATTCCGCTTGTTGTATATAATGCATCAGTTCTTTTACCAACTGAATTAAATGATTTACCTTTAACAACTGTTTCAAGTTTACCGGGATTAAATGCCGTAAAAAGAGGAGCGCCAAGCCCCGCACCCAATATCCACTGATTGTGTTCAAAAAAATCCTGCCATACTGCTTCTGGTTTTGCCTTATTCCCGTTCTTTCCCAAAGCAGACCGCGCTGAATCCATATAATCCGAATCCTCAAGAAGCTTTTCAAATCGTTTTACAGCTTCTTTTCGGGCTTTCACGGCTTTTACATCTTTAGCATCAGGATCATTTTCCACTAGGTTACGGATGCTATCAGGCTCCTGTCGATACGCCTCTTCTAACGTATCAGTTTCTTTCAGTAGCCTTTGTAAAGCTACGCTATCTACACGACGAGACAGCTCACCTTCGGGAGAGATTGATTCAATTAAATGTATAGAGCTAATAAATTGATTAACTTGCTCTCCTTGTAACGTAAGCACATTTTTCAATTTATCCGCATGTCTCGGATTGAACTCTTGAATTACGAGGTCCTTGTAATGCCCCGCTTCTTTAGCGATACAAATCTTAATTTGCCTTCTATTACCCAAGGTCATCACTTTACTCGACCATTCTTTACCAGTGGTATCAATAGTTCGATCAATATCAAAGCAATCAAATACTTGATTGATGTTTCTCGCCGGGGATCCAATATCTCTAGAATTCGGGCGATTATAAGAAAACTCTCTTGATATATAAGTCAGACCGTCAATCCGGCTTCTAAAAAAGTCAATCTCATCCATGCTGGTTATTCCTTCAACGGATTGACGGGCCAGGTCCAGGATTGGACGGTGGTGCGTTTCTTTTCGATTGCGGGGATGATGCGGAGGGCTTTGCCCATGCGCAGGTAGTTGACTAGGACGCCGTCATCGAGGTCGATGGGGAGGTTGCGGGTGGCGAGCGGGTAGAGGATGTCGCGCTCGTAGTCGGCGCATTCCTTGATGACGGTTTGCAGCTTTTCGCCCTGGCGAACCTCGCTGGCCTTGTCGGATTGCGCGAGCCGTTCGGACTGGGCATGAAGCTTGGCGGTGAAGTCGCGAAGGTACGACAGCACGTTGTTGGTGGTGGCCGGCGTGTAGCGGTGCAGATAGACCAGCGCCTTGAACGCGCCCTTCTTGTCGGTACGGCTGGAGTACATCCAGTAGATCGGTCGGTTCTTGTACATCTTGACGTGGTCGTCATAAAAATCGTTGACGAAGTATTTGCGCAATGACTTGCCCAGCACCTGCTCGATGTAGGCTATGTTCTCCTCAAGATGCTGCTCGCCGAGGGCCACGCTGAGGAACTGCCTGAATCGGGCCACGATGTCATCCTCGAACCATTCATCCTCGGTGACGGGGATGACGTTGTCCGAGTCGGGCTCGAACGAGGGATTCGGGATCTGCGCGTGATAGTCGGCGAGAGTCTCACCTTGGGAAGCGAGAATCAGACCGGGCTTGTCGAGCGAGTAGCGACCGAACATGCAGCCGACCGCATAGGAGACGATCTCCTTGACGATATCTCGCGTCATGAGTTCGTCACGCTCGGCAGGCGTGTTCTTCGGGTATGCGAATGCTGGATTACGTTTCAGCGACACTCGTTCGATCGGTACGTCGCATGGCACTTCATTGCGCACACCGTAGGCGTCCGCCACGAGTTCGTTGTTCTTGATTTCACGTTGACGTTGCTCTTCAGTGATATGTTTGCATCGTTCGATATATGTCGGAATGATCGTGCGTAAACTCCCCTTATCGAGGACATCCTCAGTTACTTCCCTCATAGGAATCACCTGCAGAGAAGACTTAATATCAATCGTATCTAGAATCCCTAATCTGGTGAAACCCCACGAAGTCTCATAAGAGTTCCAGTCCGAGCGAGCTACCGAAACCAGACTCGTGACAATAGACATGCATAGATCATCATCCGGGAAAATGAGCTTGGGTAACTTCTCCAAGTAGCCCGGGTGCATATTAATAGTTGGATTGATACCCCCTAGAACAAATGATGAATATGAAGAATTTAACATACCAAGTGCTTCAACGGCCTTGTCCCCCTGTGCGACACCAGCAGCATCCGCAAAAAGGAATCCATTATCTTGAATACGGAAAGAGGGTTCTCCACTCGTAATTGTCGTCCAACTTATTCCGGTCTTGAAAATTCGGTCAAGATTGAAATTATGAGCTTGGACTCTCGCGCCATCTGCTGTTTTAACTGTCTGGAGTGCATGGCCATCGTTCTTCCAATTCACCAATTTGGTATTATTCCCATACCATTTATGAAACTCGCCGCCGGACGCATAGGGAAACCATATGGCCCCACTTTCCACAGCCTGTGTCCGAGTCATTCCATAGCCAGTTTCAGACGTTGAAACCTCAAACCAATAACGTACAAAACGATTATTATCGCCAGTTATCATACCGATAGCGAACCGCATCTGACTGCCAAGTGATTGTGTACCGAATTTATTTAGAAGCTCTTCCGGGAACCAATACACAATTGGGGAGCCGGGGATTTGGGCGAAATCGTGTTGTTTGCAGACGTAGAAATGTTTGGACATTGGCGCATCTTCAACAGATAAACCCTCAGCAACAGCGCGATGAGCTGCAATAATCTCCCTCGACCGGGGAGCCTGTTGTTTTGCACCAACAAAATCACTTAATCGAACAAAGGAACTATGCTCTGTCGATTGTCCTTTGCCGAGCACAAAAGTACAAATCGGCACAGTAGCACCATCAAAGCCAGAGTATTCCAGTTGAATCAGAGAAGATATATGCTCGTGCTCGATTATTTGTTTACGTAGCTGTTCATAAGAACTAATGAACATCCACACGTATGGCGACATAAAGCCAAGTCGGCCATGCTCAGGAACCATCAACAGCAGGCGATATATGAATGCGGCGAAGAGATCGGCTTTGCCGTCCTTGTAATGGTCGTTGACGAACTTCTTAAGCTCGTTGCCCATGTTGCCCGAACCCATGTAGGGCGGGTTGGCCACTACCGCGGCGTATTGGCGGGAGAGGTAGCGGGTTTGGGTGAGGACGAGGTTGGCACGTTTGGTCAAACCCTCATCGAAAAGGGTGTTCTCCCCCCCAGTCTCGCTACGCTCGACAGCCCCCTCGTCAGAGGGGGCTGAGGCTAGAGCCGCCAATTCTGTGGGCGGTTGGATAAGGGAACCGTAGGTGTCGGCGTTTTGGTAGGTGTTCCAAGTGTCGGTGTCGAAGGTCACGTGGTAGAGGTCGTTGAGTTCGGTGACTTCGTCATCGGTGAAACGTTCCGGTGTGATGCGTTGGATGTTAGGTTGGACTTGGCGGCCTTTGCGGAAGAAGCGGCGGTATTTGCCCCGGGCCTTCATGGTGAGGGCGAAGGCGGCGAGGTTGGCGGCTCGTTCGTCGATCTCCATGCCGAAGAGGTTGTGTTCCAGAATCAGGCCGGGGATTTCGTTGGCGGAGTAGCCGGCTTCGTCGTAGATGCTGTAGAGGAGGTCGAAGGCGTAGGTGAGCATGTGGCCGGAGCCGCAGGCGGGGTCGCAGACGGTGAGGTCTTCGGGAGAATCGATCTTGAGGATCTCTCCGGCGTCTTCCCCAACCGGTTCAATGTAGTATTCCCAGGATTTGTGGAGTTGGGATTCGGGGTGGTTTTGGGTCCAGAGGCGTCCTACGGTGTTTTGGACTAGGTAACGGACAATCCAGTCGGGGGTGAAGAGCTGGGTGGCTGCGGGAATTTCGTCGGCTCCGGCCTTCTTCGACTTCTTGAAGCCGGCCATTACTTCGTCTTTGCGTTCGGAGATGTAGAACTGGTAGAGCCAGCCGATGATCTCCACGGTGCCTTCGCCGTTCTCTCCCACGCAGTCTTCCACGCTCATGGCCTCTACGGATTTACGCAGTACAGAATCCTTAGCCAAGAGATCGGCGGGCATCAATATCTCGTCGGCGGCACCGGCATCATCGAACATGAACGGAAGGAACCGATGCCAGTAATCGCAATAGGCTCGTAACAACAGACCGTATGCGTCACCTTGCGGGTCGTTGCTAGGTTTGCTACCATCCAGAATGGCTTGAATAGTCGGCAATACCTTGGTTTTGGGGCCAACGTTCGAGTCGAATACCTCTTCATCGAATTCACCGCGCTTCGCCGCTGATAGCACTGCGGGCAACGCATTCGGATTGTCCAGTTCCTCACCGGACACCACGTGTACGCTAGTGAACTCATTAGCATCCATATACCGCAGGGCAATAATTCGGTTGAACCAACGGTAGGCGTGGCGTTCCGCAGTCTTCGCCCTGCCTTGCTCGCCACCACCATTCTGCTTGATTTCATCGCGCAGCTTTTGGTACGCATGCGGATTATCGGACTGTGCGGCGGAATTCTGTTCCATCGCCGGGTCAATGCGGGCGCGAACCGCCTT
>OLOB01000208.1_pt1 | contig 50923 bp, 52 predicted proteins | sample 1671911 | NCBI WGS metagenome assembly OLOB01 (sample SAMEA3136625, study PRJEB25190) | human gut metagenome | biome: human gut; feature: human-associated habitat; material: faeces | place: Austria | collected 2013
TTAATTTCTTTCAGCATTTACTTTTACATTTACATTTGATACAATTATTATGTTGTTAATATGATTATCTCTAAAAGAAATGATTATTATAAAATAATATACAGGTATTCTGTACTATAAATATTAAATATTGGTATTTTTAAAATATAAAGAAAGTGAGGAAAAAGATATGGCTACTGAAATTAAAGAAAAAAACAAGTTAGAAGAAAAGAAAAATATTATAAAAATATTTGAAACAACTAATATTAGAGCAAAATGGGATGCTGAAAAGGAAGATTACTATTTTAGTGTTGTTGATGTTATCAAGGCATTAACTGATAGTTCAAACCCAAGAAAGTATTGGAGTGTTCTTAAAACAAGATTAAAAAAAGAAGGTTCTGAGTTGACTACAAATTGTAGTCAACTGAAAATGCAATCAATTGATGGTAAATTTTACAACACTGATGTATTAGATACAAAAGGAATATTAAGACTTATACAAAGTGTACCTAGTTCCAGGGCTGAACCTTTTAAACTTTGGTTAGCAAATCTTGGTAGTGAAAAAATTGACGAAACATTTGACCCGTCAAAAGCAATTGATAGAAGCATTATGATTTATAGAGCACAAGGTTATAGTGATGCTTGGATTGAAAAAAGATTAAAAGGTCAATTACATAGATTTCAATTAACAGATGCATGGAAGTCAGGTGGCATAAATGAACCTATGGAATATGGTATACTAACAAATGAAATATATAAAGCTTGGTCTGGTATGAAAGCAAGTGAGTATAAAGAATATAAAGGAATTAGAAAAGAATCTTTAAGAGATAATATGTCTGATATAGAAGTTGCTCTTACTGATTTAGGAGAAATTGCTACTCGTGAACTTGCTAAAGAACACAAACCTTATGGATTAGAACAAAATAAAAAAATTGCTAAAATGGGTGGACATGCTGCTAAAGTTGCTAGAGATGATATTGAAAAAAATTTAGGTAAATCAGTAATTAGTAGTGGTAATGCACTTAACTACCAGTATATAGATGAAAATAAGCAAATAGAAAACAAATAACTCTGTTAAAAATAAAGTTAAACTAAAGAAAAATTGTAAATTAATATAAAAAGAAGAAAAAAGTGTCTATACAACATTCAAAGAGTTGCTTTAATTAGAACACTTGCGACTAAACCTGATATTATTCTTTTAGATGAGCCTTTTTCAGCTTTAGATTACCAAACTAGATTAGCAGTCTCAGATGATGTATATAAAATAATAAAGAAAGAAAAAAAGAGTGTTATTATGGTTACTCATGACATAGCAGAAGCTATATCGCTTGCTAATAAAGTAATTGTTCTTACAAATAGACCATGTACAATTAAAAATATTTATGATATAAATTTGTCTAATAGAAGTACTCCAATTGAAAATAGGAAGGCTAAGGAATTTTCATATTATTATGACATGATATGGAAGGATATTGATACTTATGTATAGCATGGAACATAAAAAATATCTAAAAAAAATTAAGAAAAATAAGTTTTTAGTTTTACTTTTTCAGCTATTAATATTGATATTATTTATTTTAGGATGGCAAATACTTGCTGATTTAGAATTAATAAATACTTTTATATCATCAAGTCCTAAAAAAGTATTAAATACATTAGTTGAACTAACTAAAAATGGAGATATTTATAGACATATTTGGGTTACTGTTTATGAAACATTAATAAGCTTTTCACTTGGAACAATACTTGGAATTATAATTGCTACCATATTATGGAGATTTGAATTTTTAGCTAAAGTAATAGATCCATATTTAACTATTTTAAATAGTTTACCTAAAGTAGCACTTGGTCCAATTATTATAATATGGGTAGGTGCAAATATAAAATCTATTATTTTAATGGCTTTATTAATTTCAGTTATTATAACTATTATTAATATATATCAAGGCTTTATTAACACTGATCCATTAAAGATAAAGTTAATGAATTCATTTAAAGCTACTAAAAAACAAATATATTTTAAATTATTACTTCCTAGTAATTTGAAAGTAATAATTAGTACACTTAAGATAAATATAAGTATGTCATTAATAGGAATTATAATGGGAGAGTTCTTGGTTTCAAAAGAAGGTATTGGTTATTTAATAATGTATGGTTCGCAGGTGTTTAATTTAAATTTAGTTATAACTGGGATATTTGTTCTTTGTATTGTGGCGACTATTATGTATTATTTAGTTTGTTGTATTGAAAAAAAATTAATAAAAGTTGGCTAGTTTTAGCTTTCTTTTATTATTTTTTTAGTTTTTGTAAAAATATAACTTTTTTATATACAAAAAAGCCTTACAAAGTAAGACTATTTAGAGAAAGAAGTATCTACTAATTTATCATAAGGAGCATCTTTTTCTAGTGCACCAGCAGATTTCATTATTTCTTTTACATGTTCAAAATCAGACTTTTCTATATAAGTTGTTTTGTACCAAGAATCACTATCTTTGTATCTCTTTATAATTTTAATTAAATCTTCCATAGAAGTATCAGGAAAATAATCAATAATAACTTTGGCAATTTCTTCTTCAGTTCTGTTATGAACAAAATCTAATCCTTTTTGAATAGCTTTAGTAAATCCTTTAATTACGTCAGGATTGTTTTCAATATAACTTTTTCTAGCATTATATACAGTATAAGGGACAATACCACCTAGTTCTCCAACAGAAGCAACAACATATCCATAGCCTTGCTTTTCTAATTGTAATGCTTGTGGTTCAAATAATGTAACATAGTCTCCAGTACCGCCAATAAAAGCACCAGCCATAGCAGAGAATGCAACAGAAGTATCAATATTAACACTATTTGGTTCTACATCATTTTCTTTTAAAGCCCATTCTAGAGTCATTTCAGGCATACCATTTTTTCTACCACCTAAAACATGTTTCCCAACTAAATCTTTAACACTAAAGTTATCTTCTTTAGTTCTAGAAACTAAAAAGCTGCCATCTCTTTTAGTTAAACCAGCAAAGTTAACTAAATAATTTTTTTCACCTTCATTGTAAACATAAATAGTTGCTTCAAGACCTGATAAGCCAATATCTGTGTCTCCACTTAATACTGCACTTGCTACTTTGTCAGCACCACTTGTTAGAGTTTTAGTAACTTCTAAACCTTCAAAATAATTATTATTAAGCGCTACATAGAATGGTGCATAAAAGACACTATGGGTAACTTCTGCAACTTTGACTTTAACAATATCTTCTTCTTTGTTAAATTTATAATATATTCCTGTAAAACCTAAAATAGCTAAAATAAAAATACTTATAACATAATAGTATATTTTTTTCATATAACCTCACTTTCAATTATAGTATATGGGTTAAATGGTTATGTGTGACTTTATAACACAATGTCGGGTAAAATATTGAAAATAACCCGACATTGTGTTATAATTGACATGGTGGTTGGAATGATTTATAATTATAGTGAACTCTTGAAAAAGAAGAGTAGAAAAGAGATAGAAACTTTAGTTTTAAATAAAAAACTTTATAAATTGGAAACTGGAATTTATTCTGATACATTAGTTGGAGACGATTTAGTTGTTTATTCTAAAAAATATAAGAGTTCTATTGTTACTATGGAAAGTGCTTTTTATTATTATGATTTGACTGATGTTGTACCTACTGTTACTACTTTGGCTACTTTGAGTAATGCAAGAAAGATTAAAAATAAAAATGTTAAACAATATTATGTGCCTAAAGGAAGATTTGAAAGTGGAAAAGTACTTGAAAGGGTTAAAGATGGAAGTTTTTATATTTATGACAAAGAGAGACTTTTAGTTGAGCTTGTTAGAAATAAAAATAAAATGTCTTTAGAGTATTATAAAGAAATAATTCGTAATTATAGGGTTATTAGTGATAAACTAAATTTTAGAAAGGTTGATAAGTATTTAAAGTTATATAAAAATGAAGATAATCTATCTAATATTATATGGAATGAGGTGTTATAGTTGTTAAATTTTGAAAAACTTATAGAAAAGTATACTGAACTTGGTTATCAGTATAAAACGGCAAGTTCTTTGGCAGGACAGGATGTATTTATTTATAAACTTTTTAAGAGCAAGTATAAAGATAATATTACTCTTAAAGGTGGAGTTATAATGCATAGTATTTCTAAAGATAAGAGACGAACTACTAGAGATATAGATTTAGATTTTATTAAATATTCTTTAGAAGATGATAGAATTAGAGAATTTATTGGAAGTTTATGTAGTGGTGAAGACGGAGTGAATATTTCTATTAAAGGTAATATAATACCTTTGAAACATCAAGATTATAATGGTAAAAGAGTTTATGTTGAACTTAAGGATTTCTTTGGGAATGTTTTAGAAACTAAAATTGATATAGGTGTTCATAAAAATTTTAATTTAATTCAAGAGGAGTATTATTTTGATTTAAAATCTTCAAATGAAAAAGTGAAATTGTTAATTAATTCTAAAGAACAAATAATAGTTGAAAAAGTTTTATCTTTACTGCGGTTTGGAAAACAAACTACTAGATATAAAGATGTGTTTGATATTTATTATTTAATAAGTTATTCTATTGATGTTAAAAAAGTTGTTAAATATTTTGAATGTTATGTATTCAATAATGAGAATTTTGAAGAAAAAAATATGAAAGATGTAAGTGATAGTTTAAGAGAAATATTATATAGTAAAAGAATTTATACTAACTTAAAATTAAAGGAGTATAATTGGTTAAATATATCTGTGGATGTTATAATTAAGAAAATAATTAATTTTTTTGAAAGTATATAACTAAAAAAGTTCTGTTCATTTCTTTAAATCTATGATAAAATAGTTTTAGAGAGTGATGACAATGAGATGTTTAATAACAGGTGGCTCTAGTGGGATTGGACTAGAGATGGCTAAGTATTTGAGTAGTTTAGGACATGAAGTTGTTCTTGTTAGTAAGGATGAAAACAAACTACTTAAGGTAAGTGAGAGTATCAAGAGGTCTAGAGTTTACGTGTGTGATTTAACTTATGATAGTGAAGTTAAGAAATTATGTGAGTATATTTTAAGAGAAAAGTTTGAAGTGGTTATTAATTGTGCTGGGTTTGGCGCTTTTGGAAGTTACGACGAGGTAAGCTTAGACAGGGAAATGGACATGGTTAAAGTTAATGTAACTAGTCTGCATAAAATTACTAAGACTTGCTTAAAATATATGGAAGAGTGTAGTAATGCCTATATTCTAAACGTTGCTAGTATCGCTGGTTTACTTCCTGGTGGACCACTACTAAATACATACTATGCTACTAAAAGTTATGTAAGAAGCTATACTTTAGGCATATATGAAGAGTTAAGACGTAAAAAAAGTAGAGTTAATGTGTCATGCTTGTGTCCAGGGCCAGTTAAAACTAACTTTAATAATGTTGCAGGTGGGCACTTTAGTATTAGAAGTAAAACACCAGAGTATGTAAGTAAGTATGCTATTGATATGATGTTTAAGAAGAAATTAGTAATACTTCCTGGATTAGATGTTAAACTTGGTTCTTTTTTTGGAAGAGTTTTACCTAGTAAATTAGTACTTAGAGTATTATATAAAGTAGAACATAAGAAAAGAGGTTAGAGTAATGAATAGAAGAGATGGAATTAGAGTAAAAAATTTAGACGCAATGCACGTATTAATGCCTTATATTAAGCCTAATAGATGTGATAGTGATGTGTTTATTAATCAGTTACTTGATGTAACAGAATTAGTTAAGTATATGGATAACTTAAAAAAGAAAGAGAAAGATATTACATATTTTCATTTATTTATGACACTTATTGCTAAGACAATTTATAATAAACCTTTGTTAAATAGATTTGTTGTAAATAAGAGATTTTATGATAGAAAAGATGTTAGCATTGCTTTTACAGCTAAAGTTAATTATGAAGATAAAGCTAAAGAGATTTTGTCTGTTATTAAGATAGAAGAAAATGATAATTTATTTTCAATTAAAGAGAAGACTTTGAAGGCTGTAGAAAACGTTAGAAATGCAAAGGAAAGTGGGACTAATAACAGTATGAACATTATAGCTAAGTTACCTGGTTTTATATTAGGTCCAGTAGTTGGGATTGTTAAATGGATGGACAGGCATGACTTACTTCCAAAGAGTTTAATTGATGATAACTTATATTATAGTACTTGTATTGTTAGTAATTTGGGAAGTATTAAGAGTGGAGCAATATATCATAATTTGACTGATTTTGGAACAAGTAGTATACTTGCGACTATTGGTGAAATAAAGGAACAGTACGTTTTAATAGATGGTAAACAAGAGAAAAGATACCTTTGTGAATTTGGTATTAATATAGATGAAAGAATAGCAGATGGAGTTTATTTTGTTAAGGCTGTTAAGTTAATGCAAGATATTCTTAATAAGCCAGAAAGTCTAGAGGAGAACGTAAATGAAAAGATTAGAGAAACAACAAAACTTAAGTATTAGTAAACCATGGGTTAAGTATTATGATGAGTGGACACCAAAGAGTTTTGATTATCCAGAAAAGATGTTATGGGAGTTTGTTAAAGAGAGTGCAGAAAAGAATCCTAATAATATGGCTTATGAGTATTATGGGTCTAATGCTACATTTAAAAAGTTAATGAAAGAGATAGAAGAATGTGCTAGGAGTTTAAAGAGTATTGGGGTTAAAAAAGACGATATAGTTACAGTGTGTTCTCCTAATATCCCACAAGCAGTAGTTTTGTTTTACGCGATTAATATGATAGGTGCAGTTAGTAATATGATACATCCTTTGAGTGCTGAAAAAGAGATAGAAAATTATTTGTGTTTATCTAAAAGTAAGTATGTTTTTTGTATAGATATTACTTTGGATAAGTTATTAAATGTGATAAAGAATACTAGTGTAGAATTAGTTATTGTTTTGTCTGCTGCAGATAAGATGAGTACAATTACAAAATATGCTTATAAGCTTACACAGGGTAGAAAGATTAAGGTAGACTATAATAATGAGTATTTACTTAGTTGGAGTAGTTTTATTGATTTTGGATACTTATATGATGGAGAGTATAAGGTTAAGAGAAAGACTACTGATAGAGCAGTAATTTTATATAGTGGTGGAACAACAGGTAAACCTAAGGGGATAGTAATTAGTAATAGAAACTTTAATGCTGCGACTATGCAAACTGGCACTATGATAACTCCAGTAAAAGATGGGGATACTGTTTTAACAATTATGCCAATATTTCATGCATTTGGGCTTGATGTGTGCATACATACACCTTTAACTTATGGGGTTACTTGTATACTTATTCCTGTGTTTAATTATAAAACGTTTGGTAGGTTAATTAAGCAGTATAAACCTAATTATATAGTGGGAGTGCCAGCATTATTACAAACTATGATTAATGATGCTAGCTTACAAAATATGGATATGTCTTTTGTTAAATGTATTATTACAGGAGGAGATGTTGTTAGTGCTGAGTTAAAGACCAAAGTTGATAAGTTTATGAGTGAAAGAGGGTCAAGTGCGACTGTTAGACCAGGATACGGGTTAACTGAAGGGTCAGGGGCTAGCAGCTTTTTACCTGATAAACATCAGAAACTGGGGTCAACTGGTATACCTTGTCAAGATTGCACATATAAGATAGTTGATATTGAAACTAATAAGGAAGTTCCAGCTAATACTGTGGGGGAAATTCTTATAAGTGGACCTAATGTAATGCTAGGGTATTTGAATGATCCAGAAGAGACTAAGAAAGTTTTAGAAAAAGATAAAGACAATGTAGTGTGGCTTCATACTGGAGATATGGGTAAGATGGATAAAGACGGGTTTATTTATTTTGATGGTAGACTTAAGAGAATTATTATATCTAGTGGGTATAATTTGTATCCTAATCATATTGAGAGTGTTATTATGAAACATCCTATGGTAGAAGAGGTTTGTGTTATAGGAGTAGATCATCCTTATAAATCTCAAGTAGCTAAAGCTTTTGTAGTATTAAAGAGTGAGGCAAGAGAAGACACTGTTAGAAGAGAGATTAAAAAACTATGTTTAGAGTATCTTGCTAAGTATAGTCAGCCTTATCAAATAGAGTTTAGAAGTAGTTTACCTAGAACTAATTTGGGTAAAATTGATTATAAACAATTAGAACGTGAAGAAAAAGAAAAGAAGTAAGTCTTTCATTTCAAGTGAAAGATTTTTCTTTTGTGTGTAAAATCTTTCAGTAGAAAAAACTAAGGAGCGGTTGCTCCTTAATTTTAGCTTTATTCAATATCAATAAGTTTTTTGTTGTCTTTCTTAGGGGATTCTGGAACTATTACTCTTAATGTTCCATCTTTAAATTCAGCTTTGATATCTTCATGATTTACATCGCCAATATAGAATTCTCTTTTGAATGAACCAGAATATCTTTCTCTTTTAATGTAGTGTTTATCTTTGTCTTCATGTTTTTCACTCTTGTGAGCAGATATTGTAAGATATCCATCTTCAACTTCAATTTTAACATCTTTTTTGTCAAATCCTGGGATATCCATTACGATGTTGTATTTACCTTCTTTCTCATAAATATCACAATTCATGTTCATAACTTTTTTTTCTGGTTCAAAATCATTAAAGAAATCATCTAAATAAAATCTTCCTGGTAATAAACTCATAATATCATCTCCTTACAATTATCATTATACTATCTTTATTAGCACTTGTCAATAGTGAGTGCTAAATATTTTTAAAATATTCACATTAAATAGTATATACAGTGTTCTAAAAAATATATTGGTAGATATAGGAAGTATTATTGTGGGTGTTTAGAAAATAATATAAGTAGGAGAGTGATAAAATGAAAGAAGTACCTAATATAATTAGTACTAAAGATTTAAGTTATATTAAAGATATGCTTAGCTGGAATTTAGTTATGGCTAAGAAGAGTAAAGAGTATTTAAAGTTAGTAGGTGATAAAGATGTAAAAGAACTTTTAAAGAAAGTTAATGAAGTACATAAGAGTCACTATGAAATGCTATTGGAAATTATAAGTTAGGAGGAATTATGAGTAAGATAGGAAATGAAAAAGTAGAAGTTAGCAGTACTAAAGAAATGAATGATTTAGATATTTTAAATGATATAATGCAGAGTGAAAAGAATAATAGTAATAATTATAGTATTGCAATAGATGAGATGAGTAATAAAGTTTTATATAAAAAAATATTTAAGATATTTAAGGAAACTAAGGCTTTAGCAAGAGAGTTATATGATTTAGCTTTTGTTAAGGGATGGTATACTTTAGAAACTGCAGATGAAACTAAAATCAAGAAAGAGTATGATAATGCAAAGAACTTATATAAAGAATTATAAGTTCTTTTTAGTTATGTAAGTTATTGTATTTATCTTCCATTGAGCCTATGCCTTGTTTTAAATTGTTAAATACGTTTTTCATTTGGTCTGGGTATATTTCTTTTAGTACATTTCTTAATGTTTCAATATTGTATTTAATTGGATCGTAAGCACATTTTACTTCTTTACTATTGGTGTTCATTATAGGCCCATGAACTCGTCTTTCAATTAGTGCTTGAGCTGCAGCGTTTGTGATTAAGATTTGACTTATTAACATTAACCAGTTACCAACTACGTTTTGCTCGTTTGCTGTTAAATCATCTATTAATAAATATCCTATTAGAATACATATTGCACTTGATACTTTTGGATTAAGAGTAAATAAGTCGTCCATATATTTCACCATTTTCTTATAAAAGTTTATTGTGTTCGCTTTTCTTTTATTACTTAATTTGGTATAATTATAAAGGAGGAGTGAATTATAATGGAATTAAAAGGAAGTAAAACAGAAAAAAATTTAATGACTGCTTTTGCAGGAGAAAGTCAAGCTAGAAATAAGTATACATTCTATGCAAGTAAAGCTAAAAAGGAAGGATATGAGCAAATAGCAGCAATATTTGAAGAGACTGCTAATAATGAGAAAGAACATGCTAAGTTATGGTTTAAGGCATTACATGACGGGAGTGTTCCTAGTACCTTAGAAAACTTAAAAGATGCTGCTAATGGAGAAAACTATGAGTGGACTGATATGTATAAAGAGTTTAGTGAAACTGCTAAAGAAGAAGGATTTCTTGATATCGCTGAATTATTTAGAATGGTAGGAGATATTGAAAAAGAGCATGAAGAGAGATATTTAAAACTTATTAGTAGAGTAGAAGACAATATGGTTTTTGAAAGTGAAGAAGAAACTATTTGGATTTGTAGAAATTGTGGACATGTTTATAGAAGCAAAGAAGCATTAGAAGTGTGTCCTGTATGTAAGCATGGAAAAGCTTATCAAGAAAGAAGAGCAACTAATTATTAACTCTTCTTTTTTTATTTTCTTACTTTGATTATATCTTCTTTTGTTAAGATTATAATAGAGATAAATCTTTTGATATTGATAAAAATAAAACTAAATGTTATAATTATATTAGAAAGGAAAATGTTAGTGAAAAAGAAAATCTTTATTTTTATTTATCTGTTGACCTGCTCTTTATTTTTTACTCTTAAAATCTCTGCTGTAACATTAGGCAACGTATATGGGCACAAAATGACTGGTGGTATCGGGAATGTTTCTATTTATATTGATAATAAAACACATCCCTATGCAACATATTATCAACGTTTAATTAAAAATGCTGTTACTAATTGGGATAATACTGGTTTTGGCTTAAACAAATTTGAATATGTATACGTTAGTTCTAGCAATGGGTCTAAAATTGATATATATAATCGTTATGGTTCTTATTTTGGAAATGATTCTTCTAATGTGTTGGCAAGCACTTCTTTTTATAATTCTTCTGAAATTAAAGTTGATCAACACTATTATGATTGGTATTCAGCAACTATAAATCTTAATGATGATGTTTTATCTCTTGACACTGTTAGTAATGCTGCAGCCACTGGCACTTTTGCTCATGAAATTGGACACGCGTTTGGTCTTGCACATAACAATTCAATTCCGAATAGTATAATGTGTCCGACAGGTGCTGGAAGAACTGTCAATACTATTCAATTAATTGATCATAACACTTTAAATAGTTTATATTAATAAGAAAGGAATTTATTTATGAAAAAAATTTTAATAATTGGTTTAATGTTGGTAATTTTAACTGGATGTAACAATAAAAAGGAACTTAATACTAATATAAAAAATAATAATGAAAACTCTATAATTAATGAAGAAATTATAGAAGATAATATATTGACAGTACATAGTGAAGCTGATACATTTTTGGATTTTTCTGATAATTCAGTTATTTTTAATTCAGTAAAATATGTTGCTCTTGTTAAAATAGAAGAAGTGGCAGGAAGTGATAATTATAGTTATGTTACTAATCAATATGTTTTACCTTATACTTATGGTAAGATGAAAATTCTAAAAGTTTTTAAGGGTGATTTAGAAATAAACAAAGTAGTTGATTTTTATCGTTTAGGTGCTACTATGGAATTTGATAAATATTATGAAGGTTTAACAGATAGTGAAAAAGATAAAATTAATAAACTTAATGAAGGAAGAAAAGTTAAATATAAATATGTGGATTCATATACAGGAAAAAAGGTTCAAATTGAAAAAGATAAATTTTATTTAGTTTATTTAACAGATGAAAAATCTTATAAAAATGAAGAAAATTCTTATGCTATTATTGGTTTTGAATATGGTTTAAGAAAAGTAAAAACTGATAATGATAATTTAGTAACTACTGAAAGTTTTAAAGATTTAGATGTTTTAAATAATGAGACTGGAGAATATGAAAAATTATCAAGTGTTGTTAATAAAAATAGTTATTAAAAAATAAAAGGAGTGATGTTATTTTCACTTCTTTTATCTTCTTACTTTAATTATATCTTCTTTAGTAATGTGACCGACTAGTAAGCTTGATTTGTCGTCATGTAGTTTAAAATTGTCTTTTACTTTTTCTTCATTAAAGTTTGCATAACAATACTTGCAGAAATGTGGGCATGAGTTATAAACACCTATATCAACCATTTCTACACAGTTACATTTTTGTTCTTTTCTAGCAGTCCAGTTTTTGTATTTTTTACCAGTTAAGATATAAGCTAGTTCATGACTTAAACATTCTCCTTTAGTAAAACCATATTCTGTTAAGTCTCTATTTTCAAAACATGTTTGTACTGTTAGGTTGTTTTCTTTTGCAGATTTGCTAAAATTTTCTCCGATTAGTTTATAGTCGTTTTCTGTGAACTCTCTAAAGTTTAGGATTTTTTCGTTTTTTCTTACATTTTGGTAGTTATCAATAAATGATACTATTATTTTTTCTACGTGTCCGTTTAATAATTTACAGAGTTTATCAAATGCTTTTATATGATATTCTATAGTATATTTTTCACTTATGAATATTGGGTCATACCTAATATATGTAAATTCTTTTCCAATTATTTTAGATACCTCTATGACGTCACTAATAAGTTTGGTTTTATCTTTTACGTTTGGTTCAATATCTATTTTATATGGTGTAATAGTTGTGTGAAATATTATAGGTTTTTTGATACCTTTTAAATAGGGTATAATTGGTCTTGGGTTTTTAGTACAAAATACAATTAAGTCTACATCATTAAAGTATATTCTACTAATGCTTATTGGGTAAAATGGGTTTCTTACATCTACAAAACCTTCTTTATATCTATTCATAAACCATTTAGTATAAAAAGCTACTATATCGGTTCTTCCACTTACATTTAATATCACGGATGTTAACCTCCTTTGTCGCAGTTAATAAAGAAAAAACTATTCCGAAGAATAGTTAATATTTAAAAATGGCGCCTGTTGCAGGACTCGAACCTGCGACCTAACGGTTAACAGCCGTGCGCTCTACCGACTGAGCTAAACAGGCATCACATGTATATAATTCTACATCAATATATGTTATTTGTCAAATGAAAATGTTAAATTTTTTAAAAAATTTTAATTTTACTATTATTTTGGGCTTTTTTTTGGTACAATAATAGTGGTGAATGAGTATGAACGAAGAATTTGAAGTATTAAATTTTGAAGAACCTAAAAAGTTTAGTGTACTTGATACTTATGGAGAAAATTTAAAAACTAAGTTTTATTTGACAGACCCAGCTATTGGTAGAGATAAAGAAATAAAAGAAACTTTATTAATTTTGTTAACACCTGAAAAAAGTGCGATGCTTGTTGGTAAGCCTGGTATTGGTAAAACTGCAATAGTTGAAGGTGTAGGTTATAGAATGCAAAAGGGCGAAGTACCTGATGCTTTAAAAAATTATGATTTAATTAAAATTAATATATCTAGTTTATTAGGTAATGTTAGTAGTGATGGGGTAAATGAGAATAAACTACAAATTCTTGTTGATGAGTTAAAACAAAGAGAGAATATTATATTATTTATAGATGAAGTGCATTTACTTGTAAGTAGAAATACAAGTAATTTGAATGTTGACTTTGCTAATATGCTTAAACCTGGACTTGATAGGGGTACTATTAAAATGATAGGTGCGACTACTACTGAAGAATATGAAAGTTATATTTTAAGAGATAGAGCATTTTTAAGAAGATTTCAGAAAGTTGATGTAATGGAACCAACTATTGAAGATACTGTTAAAATACTTATGGGAACATATCCTAAACTTGAAAAACAAAGCGGTGTTACTATTCCATATAGTGAGTATACTAAAGAAAAGATATTTAGGTTTATGGTAGAGTATACAGACGAATATAAAAGAATTTATGAAATAGGAAATAGATATCCTGATATAGCTTTAGCGCTTTTAGGTAATGCTTTTAGTAATGCTGTGTTTGAAAATAAGAATACTCTTAATATAAAGAATGTGTATGATGCGATTAAAAATACTAAAAGTGTATATGAAGATGCTAAAAGAAAAGGACTAGTTGAGTTTAAAAACGAGTTTAAAGATATCATAAAAGAAGAAAATGTAGTGTTAGATTAACATATTTATCATAATATGTTAATTTTTTTAAAGAAATTTTTTTGACTGATTTTAAAATTGAGTGGAGTTTTGTTAAAAAATGGTATGGGTTTTAGTATAAAACATGGGTTAATTTTAAAAATCTGCAAATTTGACATACATAAACTTATATGTTAGACTACAAAACAAGGAACGCTTACATTGGGTGACTGCCTTTTCACCTTGGCTCCTTTCAGGGGAAGGTCAAGGTGAGGGGGTGATAATGTGGTAAGAGACATAATTGGTGTCCTTATCAAGGGGATTATCTTTTTCTTACAGCGACGTAAGAAAAAAAGACACCTATCTTTAGTAATAAAGATAGATGTAAGATCATAAAAAGGCTTACATTCAATCAATGAACGTTCCTTTCATTAATAGTATATTATATTTTTATAATTTATGCAAGTAATTTTACGCGAAAAGCTTATTAAAAATTTTTTTATAAAATAATAAAGATGCTTTAATAAGCTTTTTTACATTTTAAAAAAGGCACTTATCTTTAGTAATAAAGATAAGTGTTAGTCTATAAAAAGGCTTACATTCAATTAATGAACGTTCCTTTCATTAATAGTTTATTACATATTATATAATTATTCAAGACATTTATTTGTTTGTTTTTGAGCCAAAAAACTTTAAATTATGAAAACGTTTTATTTTTTTTAAAGAAATTTTTTTAACAGATTTTAAAAATTGAGTGGGGTTTTGTTAAAAAAGGTATAGGTTTTAGCATAAAACATGGGTTAATTTTAAAAATCTGCAAATTTGACAAACTCTTTAAAACTTGGTAAAGTGAGTTTGGAGGTGAAAAATGAAAGGAGAAGGTTATATGAAAAAAAGTGTTAAAGATTGCATTCGTGGTGCTATGGAATTAGATGCTGGGATCTTATATTTTAGTCCAATAGACATTTTGAAAGAATTTGAAAGTGGCAACCCTTTTAAACTTTGGAAAAAGATTAAACATGATTTAAACTTATATGGAAATGTTAAAAAGAGAAAACTAGTATGTTTTGATAATCAAGTGAGATATACTGAAACAGTTGATTTAAAAGATGCGATTAGAATTGTTATGGTACTTAATTCAGCTAAGGCTATGTTTATGAGAGAGTTTTTACTGGATGTACTAATTAATGAAATGCGTTATATTTACAAGAAAGCAAAAGAAAATCCAAATACATTTGTTAATATTTCTAGAAATGGAAGAAAAAATGAATACTGTAGAAGTTAGAAATGTAAGTAAAAAGTTAGGAGATAATAATATATTTGAAAATGTTAGCTTTAACTTAGAGAAAGGTAAAATATATGGTTTAGTAGGTGCGAACGGAAGTGGAAAGAGTACTCTTCTAAAGATAATAATGAGTTTATATAAGACTAAAGGAAGAGTTTTGATAAATGGTTTTGATGTAAGAAAAAACTTTAGTGAAGCTCTTTCTAAAGTTAGTGGAATAGTAGATAATGTATCTTTGTATGACTTTTTAACTGCTAAAGAAAATCTTAGATATTTTGCATATTTATATGATGTAGATTATTCTAAAGTTAAAGAAATACTTGAGTTATTAAAGTTTGATATAAATGATAAGAGAATAGTAAAACACTTTAGTTTAGGAATGAAACAAAAATTAGGACTTGGTGTGAGCTTACTAAAAGATTCAGATGTTCTTATATTAGATGAGCCTACTAATGGATTAGATCCTAAAGGGATAATGGAGTTAAGGCAATTATTAAAGAGCATGAAAGATAAAACTATAATAGTGTCTAGTCATATGATTAGTGAAATTGAAAAACTTACTACTGATATATTATTTATTAATAATAAGAGTATTACTAAAATAGAAAGTAATACTAGGCATAGGGAGTTTAAACTAGGAAACTATGATTTAGCTAAGGATATTTTGCCTGAGAGTATGAATATGAGTGATGAAGAAGTTAGTGTTTATGTTAAAAAACTAGCTGATAAGAATATTCCTATATACGCAGTTAATGAAAGTAGTGGACTAGAAGATATGTTAATTGATTTAATGGAGGATAAATGATTAACTTAATTAAGGCTGACTTATATAAAGAGACTAGAAAGAAGAGTTTAATCTATTTAATTTTAGTTGTATCTATTTTTACTGTTGTTTATTTGTATATTTGTAGTAAGAGCTTGGGTTCTAGTGATAATTTTAGTCCTATGTTAAGTGAAAAAGAGTATTCTAGTATTAATGGAAAAGGAGATTATCAAGAGTATTTAGGTAAGTTTAAAGACTATGAAAAGAGTAGTTTAGTAAATAGTGAAATTGATAGTGAGACAGTTTATAGTAAGACTAGACAGATAGTTATTAATAGCATGCCTTTATATTATTTAATTGGTGTAGTCTTAGTGTTTATGGCTTATCAAAGTTTAAGTTATGATTATCAACATGGTACTTTAAAATATGTGTTTTTAGCTAAAGAAGGAAGAATGAAAGTTTTTATTTCTAAATTTGTATCCCTACTTATAATTTTAATTGCTTTTGTTTCTTTAATTAATGTTTTAAATATAGTGTGTTCAAGTATTTTTGGAGATAAGAGTGTTCTTTATTTGACTAAGACTATTTATTATAATAAGAAATTTATTGATATGTCTTTAGTGTATTACATATTTATAAAAAGTGTTATATATATGTTGCCTATAGTTTTTATGATATTATTAACACTTCTTTTGACAATTTTATTTAAGGGCAATACTATTAGTTTAGTTATTAACATGATAGTGTATTTGTTATCAACAACTTTAATGGGAAATTTACTTAAATTTGGAATTACTTTTGTTTATAAGTTACCAATATGTTATATTGATTTGACTTATTTTGAAAATAACGCGTATCTTTTAAATAATGCTATTTATAATAGTGATATTACTTTGAATAATGGGTTTATTATATTAAGTTTTTATAGTATTATATTCTTTGTTTTAAGTGTTAGATTATTTAAGAAAGATGTATAAAAATAACTGCTAAACTTTTCACCTCGTTTAGCAGTTTTAAATTACATTCCTTTACTTTTGTAGTAATCTAATAGTTCTTTAAATCTATTATAGTGAACTACTTCTCGTTGTCTTAGAAAACTAAGTGGTGCGAGCAAGTCAGGGTCATTAGTTAAATCCATTAAGTTTTCATAAGTTTTTCTTGCTTTTTCTTCGGCAGCTAAGTCTTCTGTTAAATCAACTATAGCATCTCCACTTGAAGCAATATATGCAGCAGTGAAAGGCATACCATTAGCGCCACTTGGGAATACTCCTTTGTTGTGTGTTGTGTAGTAATCATTTAAGCCAGCATTTTTTATTTCTTCAATACTAGCGCCTTGCATAAGTTGATACATCATAGAAGATATCATTTCACAATGGCCAATTTCTTCACAGCCAATATCTGAAAGTAGTGTTCTTCCTTTTTCATCAGGCATAGTAAATCTTTGACAAAGATATCTTAAGCAAGCACCAAGTTCCCCGTTTGGACCACCTAACTGATCTGCAAGAAGTTTTGCCATTTTAAGATCTTTTTTCTTTATATTAATAGGATATTCAAGCATCTTTTCATATTTAAACATTACTTATTACCTCCATTCATCCATGGACACATTACATTATTCCATAAGTATTCATTATACATATTAGAACTTTTTACACAAAGTGGACCATATTTCTTTTCATAAGTTTCTTTTACATTATTTAACTCATTAATAGAGTTTTTAAAAATTTTAAATACTTCTAAATCATTAGGATATATATCTAAATAAAGATTTAAATCTATTACTCTAAAAGTTAATTCTTGAATTTTTAAAAGTAAACTATCTTTTTCTCCTTTTACTACTACTTTATAAATATAATTTTTATAAGGAATATATTTGTTTTTAAAACTGTTTCCTTTGTTTAATGACTCGCTTAAACTATATAAAGAATTATCTTTTCTAAAGTTATTAACATTAACGTTAATAGTGTCTACTTTAAAATCATTGTCAAATTTTTTAACTGTGTTATTCATATCAACATAGTTATATTCGTTATCCACACTTACACTTTCCTTGTCAATATCACTATAGTTAAAAGCATTCTCTCTTTCATCATAATACATGACATTTCCCCCTTCAATAGATATCTTATGTTTTTAACTATACTTAGTAAGGGCTTATAACTAAAAAATTTTGTAAAGTTTATAAACTTAGTATTGATTATTTAAAAAGCTATGATACAATTAAAGAGGTGATAGATTTATGAATTACAAAATTATTTCAAATAGCGACATGGATACCATTGAGCTTGCTCAAAATATTGAAAGTGAAAAGTTTCCTAATATGGTTATATGTATGGAAGGAGACTTAGGTAGTGGTAAAACACTTTTTACTAAGGCTTTTGCTAAATCTATGGGAATAAGTGAAAATATTACTTCTCCTACATTTAATATTATTAAAGAATATGATGGGGAAGAAGGTTATAAGTTATATCATATGGATGTTTATAGATTAAGTGAAAGTAAAGAAGATATAGGTATTAGTGAATACTTTAATAAAGGTGGAGTAACTATTATTGAATGGGCTGATTTGATTAGTGATATTTTACCTAAAGATAGGTTAGATATTAGAATTAAAATAGTTGATGAAAATAAAAGAGTTTTTTATATTACACCTCATGGGGAAGAGTATGAAGATTTATGTGAGAGAGTTTTGTAAACTCTTTTATTTTTTTATTAAATGTGGTAAAATATAGGGCGAAAGAAGTTGATTTTATGTATACGTTGTTTATTGATACGCATGATGAAGTGATTACTGTTAGTTTAGTTAATGAGAGTAATGTTTTTACTAAAGAACAAGCTAGTTTTCATAAGCATGCAGTTTATTTAGTACCTATGATTAGGAGTATATTAAGTGAAAACAATTTAACAGTAAAAGATATAAAGAATATAGTTTGTATAAATGGACCTGGTAGTTTTACTGGACTAAGAATAGGACTTACTGTGGGTAAGACTCTTGCTTATACATTAAATGTTTCAATTTATTTGATGTCTAGTTTGGAAGCTCATTTAGTGAGTGGTGAAAAAAGTGATAATAACATTGCTGTTATAGAGGATACTAAAGGGTATTATATAAGAGGAAATAATATAGAAGAACAATACGTTACAGATATTAGTAAATATGAAAAGTATAACATAGTACCAAAGGTGTTAGATGTTAGAAAAGTGGTAAGTGAAGCATTAAAGAAAAATAGTGTTAATGCACATCTAGTTAGAGCTAATTATGTTAAAGAAATTGAGGTAAATAAGCGTGATTAGTGAAAGTACTATAGGGTATTATAAATATAGAGTATCTTATATGATAGATGAAGTGAGTGTTAGTTTTATAGATATAGAAGTAGTAATGGAAGACATTAATATAATTGATGTTTTTACTAAGGAAGAATATAGAAGAAAAGGATATTCTAGGAAGTTATTTAATTATATATTTGATAAATATAAGAATAAGAGATTTATGTTAGAAGTGAGAACTAAAAATAGTATAGCAATTAGTTTATATGAAAGCTTGGGATTTAAAGTTATTCACACACGTTTAAAGTATTATAAAGATGATGACGCGTACATCATGGAAAGGAAGTAATTATGAAGGATGTATATATTTTAGCAATTGAAAGCTCATGTGATGAGACAAGCGCTAGTATTGTTAAGAATGGGAAAGAAGATATAGCTACTACAATTAATACACAGATAGATATACATAAATTATATGGTGGAGTAGTACCAGAGGTTGCTAGTAGGTTACACTTAGAAAATATTACTTTAGTAATAGATGAGACACTTAAAAAAGCAAATATGAAAGTAGAAGATATGGACGCGATAGCAGTTACTTATGCACCAGGGCTATTAGGAAGTCTGCTAGTGGGATTAGAAGCTGCTAAAACACTTAGTTTAGTTTATAATAAACCATTTATTAAAGTTAATCATATGATGGGACATATACTTGCAAATAATATTAATCAAGATTTAAGTTATCCACTTATAAGTTTAGTTATAAGCGGGGGGCATACTGATTTACTTTATATGGAAAATGAAAGTAGTTTTAAGTATATAGGAAGAACATTAGATGATGCAGTTGGGGAGTGCTTTGATAAAGTTGCAAGGATACTTGATATGCCTTATCCTGGGGGACCTAATGTTGAAAGGTTAGCAAGTAATGGAAATAATACTTATCATATGCCTAAGATATTAGATGACAATACATTCAACTTTAGTTTTAGTGGGATAAAAAGTCATGTTAATAATTTAGTACATAATGCTAAACAAAGAGGAGAAACTATTGTTAAAGAAGATATAGCAAGAAGTTTTCAAGATGCAGTAATAGATGTGCTTGTTAGAAAAAGTGAGAATGCGATTAATCATTTTGGCGTTAAAAACTTTTCTATTGCAGGAGGAGTTGCGTCAAACTCACATATAAGAGAAGCTTTAACTAAAATGTGTGAAAGAAATGATGTTAAGTTGTTTATTCCAGATAAAAAGTATTGTACAGATAATGCAACTATGATAGGGGCTGCTGCGTATGTACTATATAAAAACAATGAATTTAGTGATTTAGATGTTAACGCATCAAGTCATGAAGAGTTAACTTTAGAAGAAATGTAGTTTACTTTTTGTTAAAAATATGATATTATCAATACACATGAATTAGCTGGAAGCAAGCATGCCTTGTTCATTAAACTGATGGGCTCGTGCAGAGGCTAGTTCTTGTTTTTTTGTTTAAAAATAGTTTACTTTATGTTTAAAATATGGTATTATTAATACACATGAATTAGCTGGAAGCAAGCTTGCCTCGTTCAATAGAACCAGGGCTCGTGCGGAGGCTAGTTTTTGTTTTTTGTTTAAAAATAGTTTACTTTGCGTCAAAAATATGATATTATTAGTATACATGAATTAGCTGGAGCGCCAATATGCCTCGTCTAATATGACCAGGGCTCATGCGGAGGCTAGTTCTTGTTTTTTTATTCGCTTAATTTTTAGTATGTCATATAAATATTTTTTTCCATCATATGAGTTTCTAATAAGTACTATTGCTTCATAAATACTCTCTATATTCTTTTCTACAATTGAAAAAGTTATTTTATATTTGTAAAAACCATATTTAGCATCTAATATGTGTTTTTCTTTTTTATGATTAACAAATATTTTATCTTTTCCATTTTCTATTAATTCTTTTAAATATTTTGATAATTTATATTTAACGTACTTTAACTCATAACTTGAATATTTGGTATCATGGGAATAAATGAACTCATTTGCTGTTTTCTTATCAATTAAAATATTATAAGAATTTTCTATATTTTTATATTCAACACCTTTTTGTTTTTTAATGTTATTTAATGCTCTTTTTTGAGATTCATATATACTTAAATTATCATAATCAGTATCGTCTATTTGAAATCTATTAAAAGTACCATCTTCATTATATATTTCTCTACCTTCATTAAGAAATAAATTATAAATAATTTCTTCTAAAAATTCACAACTTATTATGTTTAACACACTTTTCACTTCCTTTTAGAAAATATTATATAATAAAAGTTTAAATAATGTAAAGTAGGTACTTGAAAAAAGTTCTTTTTTATTATAAAATATTCTATAGAAAGTAGGGATAACATGAAAGATAAATATCCAAAGAATTATTTACTATTAATGGCAGTGAGTGTATTTTGCTTAATAGCAATAGTATTTAGTTCTTCTTATGCTTATTTTAAAGCAAGAATAGTAAATAATACTAATCCATTTGAATTAATAGGTGGAACAATAAAGTTACTGTTAAATGAGAATTCTATAAGTGGAGACAAATTACTTCCAATATTAGATAGTCAAAAAGATACAAATGCGCAGATAAAGAATTTTACTGTTAAGAGAACAGATGACTCTAATATTGATGTTTGTTATAATGTTTATTTAGTAATTGAAAGTATTAGTGATAACATTAAGAATTCTAAATATATGAAGTATGAACTTACTAATGGGTCTAGTACAACTACTGGAAACTTTAGTACAGTAACATATAAAGATGGAAAAGCAATAATATTACTTGCACAAAATAAATATTTAAGTGATACTAATACAACGGGAGATGCTTATTCATTAAAAGTATGGTTAAGTTATGATGGAAGTGTAGACCAAACTAGTTTATTAGGTGGAAACTTTAGTGCTCATATATATGCTCAAGGTAATAGTGGTAATACTTGTCCTGGGTCAATTGAGACAAAGTATACTTTGTATGATAAACTATTATCAGATAAGTCAACAAGACCAGGAGCAAGAACAGACTTTAGTACAGTTTTAACAAATGATAATACAAAAACATTATATACAGGAACAGAGAATGGAACAACAGTATACTATTTTGCAGGTAATGCAACAGACAACTGGGTAAAGTTTGGAAAGAATGCAAGTAATCAAGACTTATACTGGAGAATAATAAGAACAAACTCAGATGGAAGTGTAAGACTACTATACCATGGAACAAGTACAACAGCAACAGACGCATATATAGGAACATCAGCATTTAATAGTAGTTATGATAATATAGCATATGTAAGTTATATGTATGGTAGCCTAGGAAGTGTTGAAAATGCAAGAGCAAATACAAATAATAGTACAATAAAAGGAGTAATAGATACATGGTATAAAAATAATTTGAATACAAATTATGGAAAATACATAAGTACAACAGCAGTATACTGTAACGATAGAACATATACAATATCTGGAAGTAATACATTATTTGGAGCTTACACAAGATTGAGAACAAATAAAACACCAACATACGATTGTACAGACACTAACGATAAATTTACAGTAGACACAAGTACTGGAAACGGGAAACTAAAATATCCAATAGCATTAATGACAGCAGACGAAGTATCATTTGCAGGTGGACTATGGGCAACAAACGCACCAACATGGTATTATTATAATAGTGCAAACGGTAGTTCAACAGGCTCAACCTGGTGGTGGTTGTTGTCTCCTTACCGTTGGAATGGCAACCATGCTTACGTGTTCCGCGTGGGCGGTTCGTCCTACCCTGGCTACTTGGACGGCAGCTACGTCAACTTCGCTATCGGGGCGCGTCCAGTCATATCATTAAAGTCAGATGTCCTTTATAAAACAGGAGATGGTAGTGCTGAAAGTCCTTATGAAATACAAGAAACACCTGACACTATTTCGGATGTGGTAAAAGCTAATGCAGTAAATGAAAATGGTTATAGATATGAAGGAAGTGACCCAAATAACTATATCCAAATGCAGAAGACTGATGGAACAACAGAAATGTGGAGAATAATAGGGTTATTCCCAGATGGAGAAAATGGAGAAGAAGTAATAAGAGTAAGAAGACATTATGAACAGGGTAGGTTCCCTTCTGGAGCATTTGATCTAAATGGTAATCTTTGGCAAGACTCAACACTTTACACAAATTTAAAAAATGATTATAATACTAGTAATTATAGTGGTACAGTAAAATTTAAAATGTATTTAGGAACATCAAGTTCATTTGAGTCTTACACTTCATCAGACTTATATAATATGGAAAGACTACTAAATAGTAAAGGAACTGCGAGTAGTTATGCAAATGGTGTTACTTCATATGTAGGAGAAGTTGGACTAATTTATCCAAGTGACTATGGATATGCAGCACAAGCAAGTGACTGTCTAAGAATAGTTAAACCAAATAGTTATGGTAGTAACTCAACATGTTATACAAAAAACTGGTTATATCAAGGGTCTAGTACTCTTCAGTGGATAATAAGTCCAGAATATTATACTAAATATTCTGTTATAACAATTTACACTGATGGTAATTTAACTGAATATAATGATAGTTATGATTACTTAACACCTGGAGATAATGGTGCTTACTCTCCAGTTATGGCCTTATCAAGTGATGTACTTGTAAGTGGCTCTGGTACTAAAACTGATCCATATGTAATGGAATAAACTATTGTAATACAAAGATACTTCAACCAAACATGAAGTATCTTTTTTGTAAAATAAAAACTTTGTTCTATAGAAATTTCTATAATTTTATGATATTCTTATAAGGTACGGAAGTGATTTAATGAAAAATAGAATTTTTTTAGGAATAGTAGCATTAGTAATTTCATTCTTTCTAGCAGGATGTGAAATTAATGTTCCAGATAAAGAATATGATATAAATGGTATTAAAGTAACTCTAGAAGAAGGACTAAAAGAAAAAGAACAAGATGGACAAACATTATACTTACAAGGTTTAGACATGGAGTTCACAGCTTTAAAAGAGCCTTTTGAAAACTTAAGTGAATTTAATCTTACAGAAAATAGTACAGAAGAAGATTATGCTAAACTATCAATTGAAAGCTACAATCTTGATAGTGAAGTAATTGTTAAAGACGATATTACATACTTTACTTACGAAAAAGAAGTAAATGGTAAAAAGTATTTCTATTTAGCAAGTGTACACAAATCTACTGATGCATTCTATTTAGTGCAATACATTTGCCTAAGTAAGAACAAAGAAAAATATGAACCTAAATTCCTAACTTGGGATAAAACAGTTAAATTTGATTAAACTTCTATTTAGAAGTTTTTTTCTATATACTTTAATATGAGAAATAGTGAGCTAGTAAACTTAGATGTAGAAAAAATAATTTACATCATCTTCATAATAATATCAATAATGGGTATAATTGGTACTAACTATGAAGAAAAGTTTTTGCTTACTAAAGACAAAAACTATCATAAAAAAGGATCTACTATATTTAAGATAACTATTATAATTGCTTTACTTATATATTTATACTACTTAAAAAGAAACTATGAAATATTTAATGAAGCAAACGAAAAAGAAAAAAACATGATTAGAATAAGACTATTTGGTAGTATCTTCTTTGTAGTTGGTGCATTATGTTTAGTATACTTTAGATTTAAAGACACTACATTTGTAGAACCACCTGAAATATAACTAGATTATTTTTACATTTTGATTTATAATATAAGAAAGGAGTTCTCATGACTGATTTTGAATATGAAAAATGTAAAACTATTTTAGACTATTATAAAGGTACACATGAATATGCAGCATACCTACTTGATAAATTTAATAACCCTAATAATAAGAATATTACTTCTATATTAGAAAAAGAAAATATTTTTGCTTCTTTAGTAGGATTTATTACTAATATATTACTATCCGTAAAAGAAGATATCATAGAAAACAAAGGTAACTTAGTTTATGAGTCAAAATTATTAGTAGACGAATTAGAAAAGTCAGTAAGTCTTATTTCTAAACAAACAGATAAAGGTTACTTAATAAATAATTATTTAGTAAAAGACGCTCCATCAGTAGTCCAACTAATTAGAAATAAACTTGCCCATGGAAATTTTACTTTAGACTTAACCCATGGTAGAATTATACTTAATGTAGATAATGAAAAAGTACTCTTAAGAATAGAAGACTTAGCTAACTTTGTTTATGTTGCTTTAGTTAAATTTAACGAGCAAATAAATGGTAACAAATACACAAGACGCTTACTCATAAATGATAAAGTAGATACAAAAAGAAAGAAATTAGTAACTAACAAAAAAGAATTAATTAGAATAATGTCTAACATGAAAGAATTAAAAGTCACTTTAGAAACAAAAAATGGCTACAAAATGGATGTAGTTGCAAGAAACACACTAGACGATGCAATTCGTTTATTTAACATACGTCCCACTTTAAAAGTGTTTGATATTTTATCTGAACAATTAAGTCCAAATTATAAAGTAACGTATGAAGTTCATAAAATAAAAGACTTTGGCTTTGAAGAGTTTGCAACTTCTTTTCTATCAATGGTAAGACCAGATACTAGTTACTATGATGAGTTGTACGCCTTAGAAGAAAAAATGACTAAAATACTAAACGGTAGACCAAAAAACTCACACTTAATAAGTAACCAAAATAACATCACACACTTAAATGCAATTAAAATAACTAATAGTATAGACTTTATAACTTTACAAAAATACTTTAATAAATTATCTCCATCAGCTGTCTTTAGTACAGAAGAATTTTCTTCTTGTCTAATATCTATGTTTAATAGTTTATTTAGTTATGCTCTAGATGATATATACGAAAGCAAAAATATTTTAAATGACGGAATAATTACAGGACTAGATTTTAGTAAGTTAGATTTTTCCAAGTTATCTATAAATACACTTGATCCAGCTCCAAGAGAACTAAAAAATATTCTTGAAATTAGAAAATCAAGAATTAAAAAAATAGAAGAAATAAATAAAAACATTAAAAAAAGTGAACAACAAATAACAAACCTAAAACAAAGAGGTTTAACTGAAAAAATAGACTCTTTAAAAGAAAGAATAAATAATAATTTAGAAGTTATATCCCTTCTTAATGAAGAAGTAAATAACTACAATATTAAATTAAATATCTTTAAAGATAACTACACATTCTTTGTTAATGAAGCTATCGTAAATGGTATAAGAAACTCCATCGCACATGGACATTACACATTTAGTCTAACTGAAAACTTTGATACTAGCAAAATATATTTTAAAGATATTTATGAAGGAACCACAACTTTCTCTTGTGAAGTAAAAATAGGTGACTTTTTAACAACACTCGTAAATAATGAACAAGTAGTAACTGATTATATAAACTCAGTTTTATCAAATAAGAAAATGAGGTAATATTATGATAAATGATAAAATAGAGACTATTAATAAAATGTACTATTCTAGTTTAGTATATACAAATTTTTTATTAAATACCATATATGAATTTCCCCAAGACAATATAAAAAATTATATATTAGATGACGAATTATTAGACACAGCTTCTTTATTATTTTCTTCCAATATTCTATTTACAGTAAATGAGTCATTAATAACAGCATATCCAAATAATATTGTTTTATCTAACATATTAGATGATGAACTTAACAAATCATTAATAAAACTATTTGACTATAAAAATGGTATATATTATTATAACAACAAAGAAGTAGCTGATGGTCCTAAAACTATTTTTAAAATAAGAAATAAACTAGCGCATGGAGAATATATAATAAACAAGAATAAAGTAACTATTATTGATGAAAATAATTACTTAACTTTTGAAATTAGCAAAATAAACAAGCTAGTTTATGAATCATTACATAATACCATATTTGAAAACAAGTCTAATAGGTTTGAATCTGGTATAGTATTCACAAAACACATAGTAAGTAATAGAAAAGAACCATTTAAAAATATTGCCCAAGTAGAAAAATATATTAAATCTCATAAAGTTTTAACTGCAACTATTGAAGGAATGAATGGCTACAAAATAACAAAAGAAGATAAGATGGAACTTGATAATATAGTTAACAATTTTGTAAACAAAGACAATTTTAAAGAATTTAAAAACTATCAGAAAAGTCATCCAAATATAATACTAACGTACAATTTAAATGATGTTAATATAGATTCATCTAAATTAGCAAACAACATATTACAAATGACTAAAGATGAAACTTCATATTTTGAAATGACTAAATATATAACAGACAGTATTTCAAAAAATTTATCTGATGATAAAAGCATAATTATTGCCGCTTCACTTAATAATTTAGTTATAATAGACTCTATTAAAAAAACTAAAAGCTATGATATTAATGTATTAAAAGATTATATTGTAAACAATTATTACGATATGGCTATTGATACAGATACAGTTTTATCTTCTCTTATTAACATGTTTAATAGTTTATTTATGTATGGATTAACTGATATGTTTGACAATATAGATAATTTGTTTATACCTGATGATAAATTAAGCTTTGATTTATTAGATTTATCTATATTTAATGGTTGTTATTACACTATGAGTGTAGGTAATATTAAAGAAAAACAAAATGTATATAATTCTCTAGTTAAGTCCATTGAAAAGAAGAAAATAGCTATAGTAAAGAGAAAAGAACAATTAGATAATATGGTTACTAAAGTAAGTAAAGAAAAGTACGAAGAAGAAAAAATAAAGTTTAATAATATATTAATTGAATATAGAAAAACTATAAATGAAAAAAATACTTTAAAAAAGGAACTTGATTATTTTAATAATAATAAAAAATACTTTGAAAATAAAGCTATCATAACAGGTATAAGAAATTCCATCGCACATGGAAATTATAAAATTAAGTTAAGCGAAAAGATAGGCAACACAATGATTACTTTTGACGATATATATTTAGGAAAAACTACCTTTCATGCTGAAGTATATTTGGTTGATTTTTATAATTTCATTTATAATAATCAGCAGATAGTCGTAGATTATTTAGAAAGTTTGAAAGGCAAACAACTATGAAAAATATATACTTTATAAGCGATACTCATTTTGAACATACTAACATTTACGTTCACATTCATAATAAAGAGTTAGATGACACCTTTGATAAATAAAAGCGCATTAATGTAAGTGTTGAACAAATAAACTATACATTAGTTAGCTTAGAAAAGTTACTAAATAAAATAATTTAAACATTCCTCCAATTTGACTTTTTGTACCAAATATGGTATAATTATACTTAATTAAGGGGGATTTTTATTATGGACTTTTTTGATAAATATGCTGATAGATATGACATAGATTTAACAGGCGCGACTACAAGAGAAGAAAAGATAGAAATATTTGCTAAAGAAAGAAAATATGTATTTAGTTTTATATTTGAAAATTTAACAAAAGAAGAGAAGATTAAATATCTAGAATATGCTCATGCAAAAGATATAGAAGAATTTTTGTTAACTCTTCCTAATGAAGAAAGAATTAGTATTATTAAATCAAAGTTAGAATGTATGGAAGAGGGAATACTAGAATATATTGGAACAAAACTTTCAACCGACAAAGAAAAATTTGAATATCTAGAAATAATTAATAATTATGTTGGAAACTACTATAAATCTGAAATTATTTGTAAAATGGTAGATGATAATTATAAACTTTTAGCATTAGATAATTTTGTAAACAATGAATATTCTAAAATCAAAGTAGTTAAGGAAATGCCAGATGAATTTAAAGAATTATATATAGATAAACTAAGCAAAATCAGCTACAAAGTAGAAGTTATATTATCTTTAAATAATAAGGAATTAATAAAAAAATATTCAGAACTTCCAATATACTCTAATTATAGAAGTAAATTAGTTTCAGCTACTAATGATAGTGAATATATCATAAAGAAATTTAATGAAATAAATGTACTAAAATTTAGATTAAACTTAATTAACTTAATAACAGATGAAAATTTAAAAGTGTCTTTAATAGATAAACTAGAAAATGTTGGTTTAAAGAACTTCTTATTAAGTAATATTAATCAAACAAGTTGCGTTAAACTAGAAGAAAACGAATTACTAGAAACTAAAATAGACCCAAATATTACCATAGGTGTAGAACTAGAGTGTTCTAATAAAGAAATAGATAATTTTAATGGAGTACATAATTTATTTAACGTTTACACCATTAAAAGTGATACTTCAGTTAAAAGTGGTTTTGAAATAGTAAGCCCAGTTTTACATTTTACTTTAGAAGACATGAGAACACTAAAAAGTGTATGTAACTTACTAAAAGAAAACAACTTCTATACAGACAAAAGTTGTGGTGGTCACATTCATATAGGCGCATCATATTTTACTAGAAAAGAAGACTTTTATATGCTTTTGTATTTATATGCTAACACTGAAAATATACTTTATTACATATGCGACAGAAAAAATACATTAAAACGTCCAAGTGTTAACAGGTATGCCATGAAAACAAAAAGCGACTACATAAAAGCAATAGATAATGGTCTATTTAACACTGAACATTATGAAGAAGAAATGAATGTTATACTAAATGAAATTAATAAAGATAGATATAAAGGACTAAACTTTAAAAACTTAGGAACTTACTATAAAAATACAATTGAATTTAGAATGCCTAATGGCGAAATAGATTTTAATGAGCTTTTACTAAACATAAAATTATTTGCTAGACTTATTGAAGTAAGTCATGAACTTGTAAGCCATCCAAATGAAGATTTTTATAAACTTGCAAGTGTTAAATCCGAAAAAGAAAAATTAAATATTTTATTAGATTTATTATTTACTAGTGAAGAAGAAAAAAATCTATATAAAGAAAGATATTATACAAATAAATTATTAGAGAAAAAAACTCAAAGAAAAATTCTAGAAGACTTAAAATCAAAAATTATAAAACAAGAAGAAGTAGCAGTTGAATATGATAAAGAAACTCACACATTAAAAAAGAAAGTATTGTAGGTGTAATATGATAATAGGTTGTATTGATAATTTAAAAAAATACAAAAGTATAGACCTAACTGATTGTAAAACAAGACAAGATAAAATAGTTAAAATATTCAAAAATCTAAAATATAATACTGACAAAGATATCTTCTTTAAATATTTAACGAGTGATGAGAAAACAAAGTATCTATTCTATACATCATACGATAATATTGCATCATACATAACAAAAAAACATAAAACTATATTTAAAAACATAAAAGAGATTATTAAAGAAAATCCTAGTGTTAATGAATATGACTTAAAAAGAGTTATGGAAGAAATAAAAAGCGAAGACATTAAATATGAATATTTATGTTCTATATACAGTATTATGAATCATTTCTATTTAGAACAAGCAGCTATTGTTTTCAAAGATAATAAATATATTATTAAATTTTACCTAAACAAAATTAGATACTCTAAGTATAGTGTAGACTATGTAAAAAGAGTATTATCTGACACTGGTAAATCTTACTTTCTTAAAGACTTTAATGATGAAGAAAAAGCTAGTATCATACTATATATACAAGACAAAAAAATTCTAAAAAAGTATGTAGATGCTCCTTATTTATCTAAATATCGCTCTACTATCGTTGCAAGAACAGAAGATACTAATTTAATATTAGATAAATTCATACAAATAGATAGTCTTACATTTAAATTAAACTTGATAAACAAAGTTAAAGATAATGATTTAAAAAAGATGTTAATCTGTATGTTAGATGATAAAAACTTAATGGAATTTTTAATATCTAATGAAACAAACTTATCAAATAGTGACTTAGTTAAAAAACAATGTGAAACTACTTTAATAGATCAAAATATTACTATAGGTGTAGAATTAGAAGCCTGTAATGAAGATATTAAAAACTTTAATAAAACAAAAACTGTATTTAATGATTTCAATATAAAACAAGATTTATCAGTTAAAAGTGGTTTTGAAATAGTAAGCCCAATATTACATTACAACTTAACAGATATGAATAAACTATATCAAGTTTGTGAACTATTAAAAAGATGTAACTTTTATACTGATCAAAGTTGTGGTGGTCATATTCATATAGGTGCATCTTACTTTACTAGTAAAGAAGATTATTATATGTTAGTTTATCTTTATAGTAATGTTGAAAACATACTTTATTACATAACAGACAAAGAAGGAACTATTAAAAGGAGTAGTGTAGAAAGATTTGCGATGAAAAGCAAAGAACAATACCTAAAAGCAATAGATGAAGGATTATTTGACAAAGAACACTTAGATGATGGAATAAAAGATACATTTGATGAAATAAATAAAGACAGGTATAAAGGTTTAAACTTCAAAAATGTAGGTAGTGAATACAAAAATACAATTGAATTTAGAATGCCTAACGGAGAAATAGAGTTCACTGAACTTTTATCAAACATCAAATTATTTGCTAGACTTATAGAAATGAGCCATAAATTAGTACAAATGGATAAAACAGATATAATAAAACAAAAAGCATTAAAATTAAGCTCTACTAAAGATGAACTAGAAAAACTAAACCTTCTTTTAGAAATACTTTTTCCTAATCCAAGTGATAGAATAATATACTTAAAAAGATACAAAACAAACTACTCTTTAACACAAAAAGAAACTGAACAAATAACTTCTTCTTTAAGAGATAAACTATTTTATGAAGTAGTAGCTTACGATGAAGAAAATCATTCTTTAGTTAAAAAAATAATATAGAACTAATACTATATTATTTTTTATTGCCGTGATATAATATATATGAAAGGTAAACATATGAAAAAAAGAAGATTAAAGAAAAAATATAGAATACTACTAAATAAACTAGAAATCCTATTATTTCTACTACTCATATTTTTAGTATTTAAGTCACTATTAACAAAAGAAGAACGTGCTAAAAAACAAATATTAAAGATTAATACTGATACTATATACTTAACTATAGATGAAACTTACACCCTTACACCAAAAGTTAAAGTAGTTTATAATGTTACTAACCCAGAAATAATTAGCATTAAAAATAATACTGTAACAGCTTTAAAAGACGGAAATACTAAAATTGAAGTAACTTACAAAGAAGAAAAAGAAGTGATAGATGTAGTAGTAACTAATTTATACACATTACCAAAAATAAATAATAAAAAGCCATATCTTACATGTAATTTGTATACAGCTGAAGAAGAAAGTATCCTTGACTCTTCACTAAAATTCAAAATTAATTCTAGTGGATACAAAACTAGGGCAGGCGTTGTAACTTCCGCCAGATTTTTAACTTTACAATTTAAAAATAGAATATCATACTTTTATGAAAATGGAAGACTAGTTAACTATGGCGACCAAGACTATGCTGATGGAGAAGGCAGGTACTACCACGAAGGATTATATCTAACTGAAAACAAGTTTAAAACTATTAAAGCCAGTGTTAACGGCCCCGCTGCTTGGGGTTGCCCTTTATACGTTGATCTATTTGAAAGGGAAGAAAAAAATGGCCTAGACTGCAGTGGCTTTGTATCATGGGCTTTACTAAATGGTGGCTTTGATGTAGGGGATGTGGGCGCTGGAATTGACCCAGAAAGAACTGACGACCTAGACGATTTAGGAGAAAAAATGAAAGTAAATGAAAGTGACTTTGACCCATCAAAAATCAAAGTTGGAGACCTATTTAGTAGGTATGGCCACATAGGAATACTTATCGGAAAAGATAATGATACATTCTATATAGCTGAAGCATTAGATTACGACTTACACGTATTAACTATGACTTCTAAAGAAATACTAGAAAGTGAGTGGCTATATGTAATATTAATGGATGACCTTTACAAAAAAGATGGTAACTTAAAAGAAATGTGGTAAACTAAATACCATATTTCTTTTTATTTGTATCATAAAATAGAAAATACTTAGGTGGTTTATATGTTAACAAACCAAAAGATACATAAGTAACAATTATAACTATAATTAAGAATACCTTATTAATATTTAGTTCATTTTCGCTCAGAATCTTATAACTAACATATGCCATAAAAGCGTAAACAAGTAGCATTAACCCTATAGAAATAAACATAACTTCCCCAAATACTTTATAAAGTGGTAAATATATAATTAAATACAAGGCAATACTTAAAATACTAGTTAGCACAGTACTAAAAAAGTGATTATTGTAATAAATGTTAAACTTATCTAATAAAAACTTATCAACTAATCCCCAAACTAAAATAGCTGATACAAATATCTTCATATGTTCCCATATACTTTCATTAACTGGAAAAAATATACTTGTAACTACATTAGGCCACCACTCATACATAAAATGAAATAAAAAACTTAATGCAAAAACACCAATAACATTAATAATTTTAATCTTTTTTAAATTCATGAATACACCTCGTACTAATATTATATTCAAATAAGCCTTTAAAATAATAGAAACTTTTGGTATAATTAACTTGTGAAAAAATATGTATGTTTTAATGAGTATAAAGCCAAAATATGTAGAAAAAATACTAAGTGGAGAAAAGAAGTATGAATACAGAAAAACACTTTTAAAGAAAGATGTAGAAAGTATACTTGTGTATTCAACCTCTCCAGTTAAAAAAGTAGTCTGTGAAATAAAACTACTTGAAGTAGTAAAAGGAACACTTGAGTATGTATACAGTAAAACTAATAAAGAAGGTGGCATTACTTTAGAAGAATTTAATAGCTACTTCAAAAACAAAAGTGTTGCCTATGCATACAAACTAGGAAGTATAAAAAAATTAGACTTAACACTAAAAGAAATAGGCGTTCCAACTGCCACTCAGTCATACCAATACATAGAAAGGATAGAATTATGAAAGTAATATTTTTAGATGTAGATGGAGTACTAAACAATGATGGATATTTTGAAAGAACGAAAAATGAAAAACAAAATAGAATAGAATTAGACGACGAAAGCATAAAATGCTTAAAAGAAATAATTGATTTAACAGGTGCAAAAGTAGTAGTCACTTCAACTTGGAAAGAACTTCGTATATATAGCAAGTTAATTAGTTATCTAAAAAATTTTGGAATAGAAGTATATGATAAAACTGTTCATATGTCTTATAAAAGGGGAGACGAAATACGTGAGTATCTATCTACTCATGAAATAGATAACTTTATTATATTAGATGATGAAATATTTAAAGACTTTAACGAATTGATTTCACATCTAGTAAAAACAGATTTTTATAACGGTGGACTAACAGAAAAACATAAAACATTAGCCCTTAAGCTAATGAATAATTAATCTAAACATCTTGAACGAGTTAAAAAATGTAATACAATATAAATGCATGGTACATAAAGTACAATTGGTAACTGAATGTCTACCTATGTTTTTGTGGACATTGCCCTAAAAGGCGATGTCATTTCTTTATTTCTATCACTAGTAACAGCAATAAAAACAAAGCAATATTCACTAGAATCAACACGCATATTCTATACGGTCTCTTCTTCATGGATATTGAACCTCCTTTCCTTTTCAACCAAGTTTCCCTGATTTACTTTAAAAGTCGGTACGCGCGCTGCACTTCCTGCTCCATGTTAACATTATAACGTAAATAGTAAGGTAAGTCAATACTAAAAACAAATAAATTTTCGCCACAATTTTCAAAATCTGCAATAATTGTGGATAACTTAAAACTTATTAACAAAAATTCCTAAAACCAGTAGAAAAAAATAAGTTTTTGATGTAAAATCATATTAGGAGGTTTGATTATGGGAAAGATAATTGTTATTGAAGGAACAGACTGTTCTGGAAAAGAAACACAGTCAAAACTATTAAAAAGTTACTTAGAACAAAATGGCATTAAGGTGGCAACATTCAGTTATCCACAATATAACACACCAACAGGCAAAATAATAGGTGGTCCACTTTTGGGAAAACCAAGCATATGCCCATCATGGTTTAATAACTATGTAGAAGTTGATAGCAAAGTTGCAAGTCTTTACTTTGCAGCCGATAGACGCGCGTCACTTCCAGTACTAAAAGAATTAATAAACAATAACGAAATTGTAATAATTGACAGATACATCTACTCAAACATGGGACACCAAGGTTCTAAAATAGAAGACAAAGAAGAAAGACTAAAAATGTATAAATTCTTAGAAACTCTAGAATTTGACTTACTAGAACTTCCTCGTCCAGACTTAGTAATCTTCCTTTATTTACCATACTCTTATGGAGAAGAATTAAAGAAAAATCGACTTGAAACACTAGACGAAGCAGAAAAAAGTCAAACACACCAAATAAAAAGTGAAAGAACATATCTAGAACTAACCGAGCTTTATGGCTTTAAAAAAATTGACTGCTTTACAAACGGCACAGTAAAAACAAGAGAAGAAATAAATAAAGAAGTAATCTCGCATGTTAAAAAACTAACTTTAAAATAACAAAAATTGGTAGATTAATAATTAACATTTAATAAATACTATAACTAGGTGAATACAAATGAAAAAAATATTATTAACTCTATCAATTTTTTTAATGATTTTTATTTCTCCAAACACCAGAGCAATAGAAGATTATAGTCTATATAAAGAAAGTGTGTATGTTTTAAAATATAACACTCTAAACTCTAAAGACTTGCCTTCTTTATTAAAAGACACTAATAGCCTAGTCTTAGAAATAGACGCAAACATCAAAGGAAAAACCTACACTTATAGAATACTATCAAGTGACATAAGTGTAACTACTGAAAAACTAATAAAGAAAATAACTAAAGACATAACAGATAAAGAAACCATAACCGATATAGAAATCAACGGAGTAAAAATAACAAAACTCACTCTAAAAATCACTAATGAAGACTATAACATACTAAAAGAAAGAAGTAAAATCTATGAGTGATTTAAAAAAGTACAATATATTTATATTCATAACAAGCTTTGCTAAATTACTAGTTGAAATCTTTATTCCACTTATACTTTATAATATGTCCTTCACTATAAAAGAAATAATTCTATTTTTAATACTAAAATATTCTTTTTGTCTACTCTTCATTCCAGTAGGTTACTTTATAGGAAAAAAATATTCAGTCTCAACACTAATGATACTAAGTTCTATAATTTTTAGTATAACCTATATATACTTATCACAAATAAACAAAAACTTAACATCCCTTATAATACTAAGCATCCTTTACTCAAGTTACTTAATGTTCTATTGGCTTGGAAGACACACGTATGGCCTAAGTATAATTGAAGACAAAAAAACAACAGATAACGTTAGCTTATACAATATATTCACCATTCTAGGTGGATTATTTTCTCCGTTCATCGGTTCATACATTATTGAAAAAACAAACACACTTACTCTTTCAACAATCGTACTAGTACTTATGATAATCAGTATAATTCCCCTTACCAAAATTAAAAAAATCAAACTTAACTCTAACACTCAAATAAAACATATTATAAAGTCTTTCCCAAAAACAAACTACATATTTAATACTCTTGACCAATTAAGATACATCTTATACACAGTACTACCTTTATGGATATACATTAACATAAAAAGCAAATATTCATATATAGGAATTCTAAACATCATAACTGGTCTAGGTAGCATTATCTACATATACTTACTATCTAAAAAGATGGACAAAAACAAAAAAGACTACCTAAGTTTATCACTACTTATAATGGGTATAATTTACTTATTAAAAATAACCATCACATCTAATCTAGCATACCTAATAATAACATTATTTGAAGGAATTACAAAGTCTAGTTTAGACACTATTACACTGAGAAACACATACGTATACCAAAAAAACTATTGTATTACTTCATACATAATATTTACTGAAATAATAAACAACATTGCAAGAACTCTATTCCTAATAATTTTCTATATATTTAACGTACCACTAAAAACAATGTTACTAATATGTATTCTAGGAATATTCTTAAACGTATTTGTAAAATATGATGATGGAAAATATGGTTACTCTCTTGTTAAATAATGAAATTTATGATATTATATTAATATAATAAAGAGGGATAAAGATGGGTAGTTTAAAAGATTATTTTAAAATTGATACAACACTAGGTTTTGCAAGACCTGACTGCATATTTAAAGGAGAAAAATACAGAATTACTATACTTTCTGATGTTTTATTGCGCCTAGAATATAACGAAAACAAAATATTTAACGATTATCCTACACTATTTGCTATAAATAGAAAATTCACTAAAATGCCAACTTTCACAAAAAAAGAAGACGAAAAATTCCTAAATATTACAAACGACTACTTTATCTTAGAATACAATAAAGAAAAACCTTTTGCTGCATCCAAACTAATTCCAGACTCAAACCTTAGAATAAGTATTCAAGGTACAGATAAAATTTGGTATGTAAACCATCCTGAAGTAAAAAACTTAAAAGGGGCAACTTATAGCTTTGACACAAAAAACTTCACTCTAGATAGAGGTCTATATAGTCTAGACGGAGTAGCAAGTTTTAACGACTCATGTCGTCCTGTATTTGTAAGTGACGGTACAGTTAAAAAAAATCCAAGTGATGGAATGGATATATACTTATTTGTATACAAAGATAATTTTGAAGAAGCACTAAATAGCTATTACGAACTAACAGGAAAACCAAGCCTAATTCCAAGATATGCTCTAGGTGTATGGTGGAACAAAAACGAAGATTATACATCTGACGACATCACTTCCTTAATAAACAATTTTAAAAAATCAGACATTCCAATAAGCACCCTTTTACTAGGTAACAAATGGAATAAAACAGAAGGAAAATTGTCCCCTACATTTAACTATAACGATAAGAAATTCCCTAACTTTATAGAAACCGCAAATAATATACACAGAAACGGCATATATTTTGGTTTAACAGTAAATCCACAAAACGGAATAACACCACTAGATCCAGGATACCAAAATTTAAAAACAAAGCTAAACGAAACAAAAGAAATAATACCAATAAATGTTTACAATAGCACTATATTAGAGTTTTTGTATACTTATTTAGTAGAATATTTAAATCAAAGAGGAATAGACTTTATAAACTTTGACATAAAAGCAGAAGATAAAATAGCACAGTTTATGCTAATGCATTACACTTACATGAACTTCAAAAAAGACGCATCACGTCGTGGACTAATTATGAGTAGAAACCCAGGCATAGCATCACATAGATACCCAATTATGTATTCAGGAGTTACTGAAGTTTCATGGAAAACTTTAAAATACTTACCATTTTATAACATTAGTTCTTCAAATATAGGCCTTACTTGGTGGTCACATGATATAGGTGGATATGAAAATGGAACAGAAGATGCTGAGTTATATACTAGATACGTTCAACTAGGTGTATATAGTCCAATATTTAGGTTTTCTTCAAAAGAAGGAAGATACTATAAACGTGAACCATGGAAATGGGATGTAAAAACACAAGGTATCGTAAAAGACTACACTAGAGTAAGACATAGACTAATTCCTTATATATATAGCGAGGCATATAAATATTCAAAACATGGAATAAACTTAATCAAACCATTATATTATGACTACAAAGAAACAATAGATGAGCCACTTTACAAAAATGAATACCATTTTGGTAGTGAACTATTTGTCTGCCCAATAACTGAACCAAAAGACAAAGTCATGAATAGGGTACTTCATAGAATATACCTTCCTGAAGGAACATGGTATGACTTTAAAACTGGTAAAAAATTCCCAGGTGGAAAAAGATACGTTACATTCTATAAAGACGAAGACTACCCAGTATACGCTAAAAGCGGCTCTATCATACCTTTAGCTATCATTGACGAAAACAACATAAATAGTGTTTTACCACCTAAAAAAATGGAAATTCAAGTCTTCCCTGGGGTAAGCAATAACATTAATTTATACGAAGATGATGGAATTAGTAGTTTATACAAAGAAGGATACTATATTCTTACAAATATAGACTATAACTATAGAAAAAATAACTACACATTGATTTTAAGGCCAATTGAAGGTAAAACAGGTATAGTTCCAGACAAACGTGACTACAAAATTAAATTTAGAAACACAAAAAGACCAGAATACGTAAAAGTAAACGTTGGAAGATTTGAAGTAGAGTTTACTACTAGATGTGACGAAAGTGACTTCATTATAGAAATACCTAACGTACCAACAAACCAACAACTAACAGTAAACTGTGGTGGAGAAGCAATAGAAATAGATGCAGTTAGACTTATAAACGAAGACATAGACGAAATAATAAGTGACTTACAAATAGAAACAAACTTAAAAGAACAAGTAGCAAGCATTTTATTTAGTGATTTATCTATAAGAAAGAAAAGAATAGAGATAAGAAAAATGAAAAGAAAAGGCTTAAATAAACTTTTTATAAAAATGTTTATAAAACTACTTGAATATATTAATGAGATATGATATACTTATAGTGGGTTATCGATTAATTTATATTTTTTGATACCCACCTAATATATTTTTATACGACATCCTTAACCCAGGATGTCACTTTTTTTATAATGAACTACTTGAAATTAAATAAATATACTGCTATAATACTAATATAAGTTTTGTTGACAAAAGAGTAGTAATTAACATTTCTTTTATAGAGAGTTAGTGTCAGGTGTAAACTAACAAAGAAAGTTAATGAACTTGCTTTTAGAAAAACTTCGCTAGTAAGCGTTATAACTATAAAGATGCATAATACTTTATGAATTAAGGTGGTACCGCTGTAGTTTGCAGTCCTTAAGTCATAAAGTTTATTTTTTTGAAAGGAGTACTATGAAAGAAAAAATAATAATTAACACAATCTACTTTTTAGCCTCATACCTGATTATATTCTTAGTCTATGTTTTTATTATCAATAGAAAAAAGAAAACATACGCTGATGCTAAAAAAATGACAGACGTAACATACCTGACTACAAAGTTTAAAATAGATAAAAGAAAAACAGACTATAATACCCTGAAGTGGTACATAAACTTTATAAACCCACTCATAATATCAACAACATTTGTAGTAATATCAAATATAAAATCATTCACTATGAGCTTACTTGTAGGTTTCATAGTAATGTTAGTATTAATTTATTCATTATATGAAATAATAGGAAGAATATTAAAAAAGAAGGAGTTTGATAAAAATGTATAATTTTGAAGAAATAGAAAAGAAATGGCAAAGTTTTTGGGAAAAAAACCATACTTTTGAAGTAAAAAATGAAGGGGCTAATCCATACTACATACTAGTAGAGTTCCCATACCCTAGTGGAGAAGGACTTCACGTTGGACACGTAAGAAGTTATACTGCACATGATATAATGGCAAGAATGAAAAGAATGCAAGGATATAACGTATTATTTCCAATGGGTTTTGACGCTTTCGGTGCCCCAGCTGAACAATACGCAATTAAAACACACACACATCCAAAAGATGTAACAAACAAAGCTATCGCTCATTTTAGAAGTCAAATGAAAAGAATAGGTTTTAGTTTTGACTGGAGTAGAGAATTCTCGACAACTGACCCAGAATACTATAAATGGACACAATGGCAATTCATACAATTTTTTAAACACAACATGGCATATAAAGACACAATACCTGTTAACTGGTGTCCAAACTGTAAAATGGTACTTTCAAATGAAGACGCAGCAGGTGGAGTTTGCGAAAGATGTGGAAGTGCTGTAGAACAAAAAGAAAAAAGTCAGTGGATGCTAAAAATGAGCGAATACGCAGAAGACTTACTTACAGGACTAAACGATACTCACTTTGCTGAAAAAGTAAAACTAGGTCAAATAAACTGGATAGGTAAATCTACTGGTGTAGAAGTAGACATAAATATTGTAGGCGGAGGAAAATTTAGCATATTCACAACTTGTATAGAAACAATATACGGAATAACTTTCTTTGTAATCGCGCCAGATGGTAAACTTATTAAAGAACTTATGCCTAGAATAGAAAACAAAGATGAAGTAAACGAATACATCAAAGAAACACTAAAAAAATCAAATATGGATAGAACAGAACTAAATAAAGGAAAATCTGGTGTAGAACTAAAAGGCTTAAAAGCTATAAACCCAGTTAATGGAAAAGAAGTTCCAATATTTATCGGAGACTTTGTATTAGGTTCATATGGTACAGGTGCTGTAATGGCTGTTCCTAGTCACGATCAAAGAGACTTTGAGTATTCTAAAGTTCACAATATTCCAATGATCCAAGTAATAGACGGTAGAGAAACCACTTCTTCTGCATTTGAGAAACTTGACTACTTAGGTAAGGGCTGTAAACTTATAAACTCAGAAGAATTTACTGGCTTAACTGTAGAAGAAGCAAAAGAAAAAATCACTAAAAAACTAGAAAATATGGGTATCGCAAGACGTGTAAACAACTACAAAATGAGAGACTGGATTTTTAGTAGACAAAGATTCTGGGGCGAACCAATTCCAATGATAAACTGTCCTAAATGCGGATGGGTTCCAATGAAAGAAGAAGATTTACCACTTCTACTTCCAGATGTAGCAGAATATGAGCCTACTGATACAGGAGAAAGTCCTCTTGCAAAAATAACTGACTGGGTTAACACTACATGTCCAGTGTGTGGCACTCCTGCAAAAAGAGAAACAGACACAATGCCACAATGGGCTGGATCTTCTTGGTATTTTCTAAGATTCATGGACGCCCATAACAATAAAGAATTCGCAAGCATGGAAGCAATGAAATACTGGGGAAAAGTAAATTGGTACAACGGTGGAATGGAACACACAGCAAGACACTTACTTTATGCAAGATTCTGGGTACAAATGCTATACAATTTTGGTCTTGTTCCAAATAAAGAAATGATAGACGTAAGAGTTTCCCATGGTATGATACTAGGTTCAAACCATGAAAAAATGTCCAAGAGTAAAGGTAACGTAATAAACCCTGATACAGTAGTAAATGAAGTAGGTGCAGACGCTTTAAGAGTTTATGAAATGTTTATAGGTGACTATCAACAAGATGTATCTTGGTCAACAGACTCGCTAAGAGGTTGCAAACGTTTCTTAGATAGAATATATAAGTTAGGAGAAAAACTAAGTGATAAAGAAGGTTACACTAACGAAACACTAGTACATCAAACAATTAAAAAAGTAACAGATGACTTAAGTAGTCTTAAATTTAACACAGCAGTATCTCAACTTATGATACTAACAAACGACTTAGATAAAAATGAAACAATAACAAAGAATGACTACAAAATACTTTTAACTTTACTAAACCCAATTGCACCACACATTACTGAAGAACTAAACGAAAAATATGCTTTAGGAAAACCAATATGTGAAAGCTCTTGGCCTACATTTGATGAAGAAAAAACAAAAGAAAGCACAGTAAATATTGCAGTACAAGTAAATGGTAAACTAAGAGGTACTATGAACGTACCTTCAAACACAGACAAAGAAGAAACTTTAAGACTTGCAAAAGAATTAGACAATGTTAAAAAACACTTAGAAAATACTACTATCCTAAAAGAAATAGTAGTACCTAATAAAATAGTAAATATAGTAACAAAACAGAGCTAAATAATTAACTCTGTTTTACTTTTGCATTTTCTTCCATATTAGAAAGTGCGTAACTAATACACTGTGATATATTCTCATTACGACTAATCTTAGCTTTATAAGACTCTCTATCTATAGTTTCTAATAATTTAGTATCAATTCTCATGATTATAACAACTTTATCATTACTTCCCCCTGAAGAGAGCATTTAACTGTGCTCTCATTTTTTATGCCCATTTTATAAGGGGTTGTGAGCATTTGTAAGATTAAAAATAATTTTTGGGAACAACTTGGGAACAAGTTTTGTTAAATTTACATGATTATTGCAGACATTTATGAGATAAAGTAGTATAATTAAATCATAGAGTTCTATACAATTTAAAGTATAGAATTTTTTCTTTTATAAGGAGGATATGTATGAATGAAATAGTACCAGAGTTTAATGATTCTTTAGTAATTGATTCTTCGGATATAGTAGGAGATTATTTGGAATTAGGAATTGATAGTATTTTAGAAAATGATAGTTTAAAGGAAATACCAATTATCAAAACTTTTATAAGTGTTGGAAAAATTACAAAGAGTATTAGAGAAAGAAATCTAATTAAGAATCTTGTAATTTTTATAAATGAACTCAACAGCGGAAAAATAAATAAAGAAAAGTTAAGTAGACATAGGGAAGAATTAAGAAAAAATCCTAAAAAAGCAGAAAAAGAATTAGGAAGAATTTTAATAATTTTAGAACAAACAATAGACAACATTAAATCATCGATATTAGGAAAGCTTTATAAATCATATATTAACCAAGAAATTGATTGGGATATATTTATTGAATTTAGTGAAATAACAAATAGACTTTTTATGTTTGATATAAATATTTTGAAGGTCATGTGGTCGCAAGCATATAATACTTATATTGAACAAAAAGATGACAATTTTAGAATAGAAAGAATGTATTCATTGGGAATAATTGGTAATATATTTCCATCCATGAATGAAACTAAACATTTACATGGAAGAGTATTAAATGGCTTAGGTAAAAAGTACTGTGATATTATTTTCAGATAATGAGGAGGTAAAAAATGATATTAATTAATAATAAGGAATTATCAAAACTAAAATTCTCAGATGTCAAGGTATTTTTAGATAATACTGATTTAGATGAAAGCTTTTTTGTTGAATTTAAAAATGATAAGGTTACGACAAAAGGATTAGCAAAAGAAATATGTGCATTTTCTAATACATTTGGTGGTTATATATTTCTTGGTGTAGAAGATGATAAAAATATTACAGGCTGTACTGAATGGACAGAGGAGAAAAATTAATAATGTTATTAGAGATCTTATTAATCCCAATCCATCTTTTGATATTAAAAAATTAATTAGAAACGAGCAAAAAATATATGTAATAAGAATTGATGAGGGTGTAAATCCACCATATATAACAAATTCTGGTATTATTTTTGAAAGAATTTCCTCAAGTTCAAATCCGGTTAGTGATAGTGCTACTATTAACAGAATATTAGAAAAAAGAAAAGATAATATAAAGAAAATAGAAAATAAGATTTATATAGAACCTATTAAAGAGAATATTAATAATTTGTGCGGATATCTAGATTTTGGTTTTTCGGTTTTATCTAGAGATATTTCAAAAATAACAAAAAAATTATTAAATGCAGATTTTGAAAAAGTATCCAATATTTTAAAAGAAACAAAATCACCATATAGTATATCAAAAGTTGGATATTCAATTTGTATTATGATAGGGGCTCCAAAATGTGGAAATGATCATTTCAATATACTGGTTCCAGCAGGACTTAATCATTTTATGGAAATATTATTTATATAATTGCAGCTTCATATGACAAAGAAATCAAAACTACTTTAGATACATCACCAGGAGAATTGCGCAAAGTATTAGTAGAAAATTGCAGTTCAATATTTACAGATTATTTTGAACCAGAAGATTTCAATAATATATATAAATACCTTTGTAAAATTATTCATCCTTGTAGTTTAAAGGAACTTGTATCATACATGAATAAAACAATTAAGTATAAAAACTATTTGTTAGGAAATCTAAAATATATGATGTTAGTAATAGAATATATGTATTTGAACTTTTTAAATAAAAAAATAGGTAATGAAGAAAGTAAATTTGATCTGAATTTTATAGATTTATGTACATATGTAAATTTGATGAATGTTGCTTACTATATTCATGATGTAAAAAACAGTAAGAGTTTTATTAAAAGATATTTCCATTATGATACAAATAATAAATACATAATCGAAAATCAAGAAAAGATAAAAGTAGTATATGAAACCTTAATAGATAAAAAAGACTTAGTTGAAGAAGATATAAAAGAATTAACTAAAGCATTAGATTGTCAAATAAACGAAAGGAAATATAATGTGATAATAGCAGATATATTAGGTGGTAAATAACTAATATGTAATGCTTTTTTCGGGAACAAATGGGGAACAACTACATAGAGCAAGATAGGTAAAATAGTGCTATTTACGAGAAATATAGCAAGTGATAAATCAATAATAATGAAAAATATGACAAAAAATCAGGGTATAATTTTTCCCTTAGAAGGCACAAACTTCTTCATTCTATACACAACTATAACAATTATATTAATAAACCATAATTAAATATATATTCACTTTTGAATACAAAATGTATTTACTTTTTGAATTTATTAAGCTAAGATCCCATTAACTTAACTATGTCTAACGATTAATTTACTAATATAATTACTATAAAGTAACTTAATATTTAATTGATAATGCATATAATAAGAAAAACTAGTAAAATACTTTAACAAAAAGACTAAAGTATTTTTCATTTTTCATGATTCTTTTCTCAGTATCTATATTTTTTTAGCAAAATATGGTATACTAACAAAATGAGGTGAAATAGTATGTTCGAAAAAGAAAACGATTATGTAACTAATAAAAAAATGTATCTTGATAATAAAGATTACATTCTTAAAAGATTTGCTTACTCTGATATCGTACGTGGTGAATTAATAACTAGCTATAGTATAGAAGTTACTGATGAACATGACTATCCTGATAAAGGTTACACTGACTACTGTTTTGAAACTAATTCATACTATTATGATGTTGGTAAATATAGACAAGTAATAAGAAAAAATGATGCTGGAGAAATATTATCCTACTCTTGTAACTGTAGTAACTTTAGAGATACTAATTCATGTGTTCACTTAGTAGGATGTTTCCATAACTATGCATTTTTAATTTTCTATGCTAAACCAGATCCACTAAAAATATCAAACAATATTTTAGACATACTTTCAAAATCAAATAAACCTGTAGTTAAAAAAGAAGTATTCTTATCAGTTGACATACTATCCTCTTCAATAGACTTTTATTATGATGTTAAAATAAAATTAGGTATTAATAAGATGTACTCATACAATAACAAACAAAACCAATTCTTACAGGCGTCAAATAGAAACGATGACGAGTTCACTTTTGGTAAAGATTTTACTTTTGATTTTAACAGCAATTACTTTAGCGAAAAAGCTTCAAAAGTATTAAAATACATAAATAGATTTCATCCTGACTTAAATAAAAACAATTTTGATGATAAAGAAATAAATAATTTTCTAGATTTATTAAAAGAACAAGATTACCCTTTTACATATAATAATCATAACATAACTAAAATACTAGAAGAATTTCCACTTGAAAGTACAGTAGAAGAAATGGATCAAGATAACTACATAGTTAACTTTGATTTAAAAGACTACAAACTAATTAGTTATAACTATGCATACAATAATTCTAATATTTACTATTTATCTAACAAAGACGTATCACTATTATTTTTATTATATAAACAAAATATGTCTAGTTTAATTATACCAAAAAATAGACTAAAAGACTTCTCTAGTGGTGTACTTCCAATAATAAAAAAACATATAGAAGTAAATGAAAACCTAAAAGATAAAATACAAATAATTAATGAACCAGATGTATCTTTATACTTTGATTTAAATAAAGATAATGTTATATGTAATATAAAACTAAAATATAATGAAGAAATAGATTACTTTAATAACAAAGCTAATGTACTAAGAGATGTAGAATTTGAAAACAATTTAATTAGTTACTTACAAACTTTTGGTTTTATCATAAATAATAAAAAGATCATAATGAATGATTTAGATAAAATAGTATATTTAATAGATGAAGGATTAAACTTAATAAGTAAAAAATATCCTGTATACACAACTGAAAACTTTAAAAAACTAGGTTTAAAGAAAACTAAAGTATCTAGTACATTCTCGGTAGGAAAAGATAACATATTAAGTTATGATTTTAATTTAGATGGAATAAGTAATGATGATATAGTAAATATATTTAAAAGCATTAAAGAAAAAAAGAAATACTATAAGTTAAGTAATAATCAAATAGTAGACCTAGAAGACAGTGATTTAAATGAATTAATGAATCTAACTGAAGAACTAGATATTACTGACGAAGACATAATAAATGCTAAAGGTTCAGTTATGAAATACAGGGCTATTTATTTAGACAGTATTAAAGATAGCAAGTATTCTATTATTAAAACAGACAACTTATTTAAAGAATTTATTAATAACTTTCATCAATATAAAGATGCTAATTTAACTCTTACAGCTGATGAGTTAAAAACACTCAGAGACTACCAAATAACTGGTGTAAAATGGCTTTATAACTTAGATAAATGTTCTTTTGGTGGAATACTAGCTGATGAAATGGGTCTTGGTAAAACAATACAACTAATCTACTACATAAAACAAATGTTAAAAGAAGATAATACTTACAAATTCCTAATAGTAGTACCAACTAGCTTACTTTATAACTGGGATAGAGAGTTTGAAAAATTTGCACCTGATATTCCAGTAAAAATAGTAAATGGTATAAAAACTAAAAGACAAGACTTAATAGAAAATACAAACAAAAATGTCTACATAACAACCTATGGTCTATTAAGAGAAGACTTAGAGTACTATGAAAAAATTCACTATCATGCTGTTATATTAGATGAAGCTCAAAATATAAAAAATCCACTAGCTGGCACAACAAAAGCATGTAAAAGCATGAAAGCAGATGTTAAGTTTGCATTAACAGGAACTCCTATAGAAAACTCGGCTGTTGAATTATGGAGTATATTTGACTATATCATGCCAGGATACTTATCTAAATATGATAAATTCACTAATAAATACAAAATAAAAGAATTTGATGAAGACACAAACAAACTACTTGATAGTTTATCTAAACAAATAAGTCCATTTATATTAAGAAGAAAAAAGAAAGACGTTATAAAAGAACTTCCTGAAAAAATAGAAACAAATATATTTATAGAGTTAGGTGATGAACAAAAGAAAATCTATGTAGCAGAACTAAACAAAGTAAAAGAAGCTATTGAAGAAGCCCTAAATGATGGTGGAATGTCTAAAGTTAGATTTATGATACTTCCTCTTCTTACGAAACTAAGGCAAATTTGTATAGATCCTAAAATAGTATATAGTGATTATACTAGTGGGTCTAATAAAATAGATAGATTCTTAAGCATAATAGAAGAAGTAACAAATAATGGCCATAAAGTACTAGTGTTCACTTCATTTAGAACAGCACTTAACTTAGTAAAAGATAAGCTTGATAGTATTGGTATAAAGTCATACCAAATAGATGGGTCAGTATCTAGTAAAGAAAGACAAACTAGAGTAGATAACTTTAATAATAATGATGATGTTAAAGTATTCTTAATAATGCTAAAAAGCGGTGGAACTGGACTTAACTTAGCTTCTGCTGATATAGTTATTCACCTAGATTTATGGTGGAATCCACAAGCTGAAAACCAAGCAACAGATCGTGCACATAGAATTGGACAAAAAAACACTGTTGAAGTAATAAAATTAGTTTCAAAAGGGACAATTGAAGAAAAAGTACTTGATTTACAAGAAAAGAAAAAAGAACTAAGTAATAGACTAATAGACTCAAATAACATGGATCAAAACATCATCAGTGAACTAACAGAAAAAGACATCAAAAACTTACTTGCTTTTGAAAACAAAGACTAAACTACGCAGAGATGCGTAGTTTTTAAATGAAAAAGTTATTAATAATTCATTTAATACAAAATGCTTCATGACATAAAAATCATTGAAAAATATATCAATATATATTATAATATTATTACTTTAAGTAACTAGGCTTAAAGGCAGAATATTAAACTTGTCAAGTATTTGTTGATAATTTCTTTAATTGTTAATAATAACTTTACAAGACAGTCTAAGTTAATATAAATATTGATTGTGATTAATTGATATTTCATATTGAAATCCCTCCTTAGATTGGTATAGTAATAGTAGAATATTATTATTCTTATACTAATATTATACAATAAATGTATTAATTGAGGGCGCAGCCTTAGTAAAAGTTTGAAACAGTAGACTTAGTAGAAAATGCTGCTTTGAACCGTAATGTACTCACCAGTTAAGATTGCTGCGATCTTGGTGAGTATCTTACATTGGAGGAAAAATGGAAAAAGAATATTTAAAATATAAGAATTATGCACATTTTGATAAAAAAAATGAGTGTTAAAAAAGCAAAAAGAATTTTAACTAACTCTGATCAAATAAAAAAACAGGGATTTTTTCCATTCATACATTTTACAAAAAAACAGAAAAAAATTGAAAGTATAAATGATAAAATACATGCAAAAAAAGAGCCTAAAATTAGAGATATTTATTATTGTGCACATTTGGACCGATATATATATCAATATTATTCACATGAATTGGGACTCACATATAACGAATATGTAAAAAAACATAATATAGATGAATGCAGTGCAGCATATAGGATAGGAAAGAAAATGTGCAATATCAATTATGCTTATGACGTATTTGAGTTTTTAAAAACTAAGAAGAATGCTATTGTAATAATTGGAGATTTTACAAAATTTTTTGATAATTTGGACCATAGTCAACTTAAAAAAAGAATAAAAGAAATGAAAAATTCAGAACTTGATAATGAATTTTATAAAATATTTAAAAGTGTAACAAATTTTAAATATATAAATATAGAAGATCTTTATGAATATTTTTCTAAAAAAAATAATAAAAGATGTGAAAAATATTATATTAGAAAACTAAAGGTGTTGATGCCAATGAATGAATTTAAAAAATTTATTCACGAAACTAACGATGCGGGCATTCCATATTTAAAACAAAATAAAAATAATTATGGAATAGTTCAAGGCTCACCTTTAAGTGGAATTTTTGCAAATATTTATATGATTCACTTCGATGAGCACATGAACAAATTAGCCCAAAAATTTAACGGAAAATATTTAAGATATTCGGATGATTTTGTATTGGTAATTGACGATGTTTCTCAAGATGAAATAGTTAAAATATATGAGATAATTCAGAAGAATGTTGCAGATACAGGTCATATACAATTAGAAAATAAAAAAACTAATATTTATGAATTTAAAAACGAAGAAATACATTGCATTAATAACTTAATATTTAATACTTCACAATCACCAAATGTAATAAATTTTCTGGGATTTAGTTTTAATGGAAAAGAAATTAAAATAAGAGATAAAACTATATCAAAATATTTTTATAAAATGAACAGGAGTATTAAAAAGTATTTTGAGGGTAAAAACAAAATAACTAGAAAAAAAATATACGATAAATTTTCAAACCAAGGAGAAAAAAGTAATTTTATAAGTTATGTAAAAAATGCCGAAAAAGTTTTTGAAAATGAAAAAAGTATTGCAAATGTTAGAAAACAAAGTAAAAGAAAAATAACCGAAAATATTGGTAGAATTAAAACAAAAAGAAATAAATAACACTCAAGGTTAATTATTAACTTTGAGTGTTATTAATATTTTAGATAAATTGTTATTAAACACCAATGCTATTTTTAGCAAACATCAAGTGTATTTACTAATGATTAGATTATACGTAATTTCTTTTAATCAATCGTTGTAATATTAACTACAATAATATATTCTTCTCGCAAATCTTTATTAATAGTTACTTCATTCCATTGAATATATGTTGGTTT